>WNFL01251271.1_pt1 | contig 18725 bp, 15 predicted proteins | sample 5400361 | NCBI WGS metagenome assembly WNFL01 (sample SAMN13153351, study PRJNA577476) | soil metagenome | isolation source: 40 cm soil on Douglas fir-dominated hillslope | place: USA:California | collected 2013-09-17
GCCGCTTCCCACGCGGCCGCGGACTTGAGCCGGGCGGCGGCGGCGCTGAGCATCCGGGCCTCGCGGGCAGCGCCCTGGAGCGAGTCGGGAAGGTTCGCCAGCACATCGCCGGCGCCGCGCGTCGTCGCTGAGCGGAATCCGGAGAAGTCCTTCATCGCCGGCCCGCCCAGCACGGCCACCGGCTGGAGCACGACACTCAGCGCCGGGGCCCCGGCCGCGGCGCTCACGTTCTGCCGCACCGGCTCGAAGCCCACCGCGAGCACGGACAAGGTGTGCTCGCCAGGCGGCGCCTGGATGCAGAAGCGTCCCTGGGCATCGGTCGCGGTGGTCGCTCCGGTCTCGGCGAGCACGATGCTTGCGCCCGCCACCGACCGGCCCGCGGGGTCGTGCACCGCACCGCACACCTGCGCCGACGCGGCGTCCGATTCCGCCAGCGACTTGGACAATACGCCGAGCTCGCGTCGCACCGCCGGCGCAGGGCCTCGTGCCGCGGGGGCGCTCGGGGCCGCTTCCAGTTTGTCCGCCGCCTGCGGCTCCTGGCCCTTCATGGGCACCGCGGGCGCGTGCTTCTTCACGAGCACGGGCTGGCCCGGGACGACCGGGGCGGCCTCGGGCGCCGGCGGCCGCGCGTAGAGGGCGGCGGGCCCGCGCGCCGGGCCAACCGGAACATCCTCGCCGCGCTCGTCGCGTCGCACCTCCTGGGCCCGGCCGGCCCCCATCGCCCCCGCGGCGGGGGCGCTCGGTGGGGCCGCGAAGTTCCGGACCTCGGATGAAGCGCTGGTCTTCATGTCGCTGCGCTCTGCTTCCTTCGCGCGCCCGGCGAGTGCCTGGTCCTTCTCCTTGGCCCCCGCGGCCGGCGCCTGCTCGAGCTTGCCCTCGTCGGCCGGCACCGGTGGCGCGGCTCGGGTGGCGCGCTCGATCGCGCGCTCATCGCGCAGCGGCACCACGTTGGTCTCGCGCGTGACCAGGAACGTGATCCCCACCCCCACCACGACGGTCGCGACCGCACCGATCCAGGCCAGCGAACGCGGCGAGCCCCAGCTCGAGACCGGACTCGGCTGCTCGGCCGGTCCACGCTGCTGCGCGCCGGCCAGGCCCTCGGCGCGGATGCGATTCCCGACCCGGTCCGCAAAGCTCGCGAAATAGGCTTCGCCCGGATCGCGCGCGAGCACGCGCCGCAGGGCTTCCTCCTGGGCGGAGAGCGCCGCCAGCGCATCGCGACACGCGCCACAGTCGGCGAGGTGGCGCTCGGCGTCCGCGAGCGCGCGGCCGGCGAGGCTCCCGTCCACCAGCGCGCTCAGTTGATCGGGTGTCAGATGGTCCGTCGTCATTCCCCGGTCCTGCCTCTCAAGCACGCGCGCAGCTCGGCGCGCGCGCGCGACAGCCGCGACATCACCGTCCCCGAGGGGACGCCCAGCACGCCGGCGATCTCCTCGTACGACAGCCCTTCGACCGCACGCAGCACCAGCACCGATTGATGCTCGTGCGACAGCTCCGCCAGCGCGGCCTCCAGGTGCGCCGCGTGGTCGCGGTCCGCGGTCTCGCGGGCCGGATCGTCGCCGCCTCCCCACTGCCGGCCCGCCTCGAGCAGCGGCTCGATGGCGGTCTCGGGACGGCGCTTGCGCCGCCGGAACAGCGACATCGCCTGGTTCATCGCGATCCGTGCGAGCCAGGGATAGAGCGGCTCGCCGGAGCGGAAGCGCCCGATCGCCTGCCAGGCTCGCACGAAGGTCTCCTGGGCCAGGTCGTCCGCGTCGCTGGCGTTGCGCGTGAGTCCATAGGCCACCCGATACACGGCGCGCTGGTAATGGCGCACGATCTGGCCGAAGGCATCAGCATCCCCGGACTGCGCAGCCCGGACCAGCCCGGCCTCGTCACCGGGCTCCAATAGAGAACTACGCCGCGCCGAACCCTTCATTCCGTGGATGGTGCTCCAAAGATGGCGATCGAACCACTAGTTCATTGCGTGACGCTGTGTTACGGGCTGCTGCTCGCCGGGGGTGAGCCAGGCTCCTCACCTCACGGCTGCATCGCCGCGGAGGCCTCGGCGCATTCGTGGCGGGCGGCCTCGAGGGCCGCGCGTGGGTCGAGCGCCGAGGTCACCGCCTGGTCACGCGGTGCTGGTCGCCCCGGTCCATGCCGGCGGGGCGGATGCCGGGGGTCACCGAGTAGAACGGCTTGCCGCGCCGCATCATGCGCACGCCCTTCAGGTCGCCGGCGGAACACACGATGCCGGCGGCCCCGGCGCTTTCGGCCATCTCGAGCTGCTGGGCGATGACCACTCCCGTCCACAGCGGGTTCTGGATCCCGGGCGGCAAATTGTAGGCATCGAGGCTGGTGAGCAGGGTGACCGCGATCACGCGGGTGTCGCCTTCGGCGTGCTTCACGCCCTCGACCGCCGCCGCGATCATCGCCGCCCCGCCCAGGGCGTGCACGGTGAGCAGATCGGCGCCCAGCCGCGCGGCCGCGGCCGCGGCGCCGCGCACGGTGTTGGGAATGTCGTGGAGCTTGAGGTCGAGGAACACGCGCCGCCCGCGGTCCTTGAGCGCGCGCACCGCGCCGGGACCGGCCGAGGCGAACAGCTCGAGGCCGACCTTGGCCAGCTCCGGGCCCTCGCCCAGCCGCTGGTCGAGCTCGATCGCCTGCTCGAGCGTGGCCACATCGAACGCAATCGCGATCTCAGCCATGGCTCGCCTTCCTCCGCCTGGCGGGCGCCGGCTCGCAACCCGGGGCCTCGGCCAGGACGCCGCGCCAGTCGGTGAGGCGCCCGATGCCACGCTCCGCGAGCAGGGCACCCAGCTCCTCCAGGACGTCGAGCGCCGCGCGCGGGCGGACGAAGCTCACGGTGCCCACCTGCACCGCCGTGGCGCCGACGGCGATGAACTCGAGCGCATCGCGTCCGTTCATGATGCCGCCCGAGCCGATGACCGGAATCCGGACCGCGCGGGCGGCCTCGTGGCAGCGCGCCAGCGCCAGCGGCTTGATCGCGGCACCCGAGAGCCCGCCGGTCGCGCGTCCGAGCTTGGAGCCCATGTGGTGGAGGTCGACCGCCATGCCGACGAAGGTGTTCACCGCGGTGACGGCGTCGGCGCCGCCCTGCTCGCAGGCGCGGGCCAGGTCCCCGATCGAGGTCACATCGGGCGAGAGCTTGGCGATCAGCGCCGCCTTGGACAGCGGACGCAGCCGCGCGAGCGTGCGCTCGAGGCGGCGCGGCACCGCCCAGTAGCGTGCGCCGCCGCGGGCGACGTTGGGGCAGGAGAAGTTGATCTCGATGCCGGCGATGCCGCGTTCCTCGCCGAGCGCGCCCACCAGCCGCTCCAGCTCGCGCGGCGTCTCCCCTCCGACCGAGGCGATGATGGTGGCGCGCAGCGAACGCAGCCTGGGCAGCTTCTCGCTGCGGAACTTCGCGATCCCGACGTTCTCGAGCCCGATCGAGTTCAGCATCCCGGCGGGGGTCTCGGCGACCCGCGGCGGCGGGTTGCCGGCGCGCGGCTTCACGGTCACGGTCTTGGTGATCACGCCGCCGAGCGCCGCGACGTCCACCACGTGGGCGTACTCGTCGCCGTAGCCGAAGGTGCCGGAGGCGGTGAGCACCGGGTTGGCGAGCGTCATCGGCCCGATCCGAACGCGCAGGTCGACGCTCACTCGATGGTCTCCCAGTCGAGGTCGCGGGCCTCGAACACCGGGCCCTCGGTGCAGCACATCGCCCACTCGGCGTTGCCTATCAGCGACGGGGTGCGGTCGGGATGGAAGCGGCGCTTCGCCGCGGCGCTGCGCGGCAGCGGGCAGCCGCGGCACACGCCGGTGCCGCACGCCATCACCGACTCCATCGCCAGGAACGCGCGCGCGCCGCGGGTCGTCGCCCACCCGGCGACCGCCTTGAGCATGGCGTGCGGGCCGCAGGCATGGAGCACCAGCGGCGCCTCGAAGCGCGGCGCGAGGCGCTCGAGCAGGCCGACCACCGTGCCGCGATGGCCGACGGTGCCGTCGTCGGTGCAGAGGTGGAGCGAGCCGCGCATGCCGCGCAGCCGCGCGCGGGCCTCCGACAACGCCACCAGCTGGGCGCGGCTGCGGGCGCCGAACAGGAACTCGGCGCGCCGCCCGGCGCGGGCCAGCGCGTCCGCGGCGAACAGCAGCGGCGCCACGCCGCGGCCACCGGCGATCAGCACCGGCGTGCCGGCGGCCTGGAGCGGGAAGCCGCGTCCCAGCGGGCTCAGCACGTCCACCTCGGCGCCGTCCTCGAGCGCGGCGAGCGCGCGCGTGCCCATGCCGACCGCGGCGTAGAGGAACTGCAGCACCAGCGAGCCGCGCTGCCGGCGGGCGCCGGCGACGCTCATCGGGCGCGGCAGGAATACCGCGGAGGCCGGCGGCTTGAGCAGGAGCTGGACGAACTGCCCGGGGACCGGAACCGAGCTGTCGCGGGGCAGCGACAGCTCGAGCCAGCGATGCCCGGCGCCGGCGTCCTGATGGCGCGCGACGCGCGCGGTGCACTGCTTCCAGCCCTTCGTCGCGCCGGGGCTCTCAACCGCCATGTCGCGGCCTGCCTCCGGTAGTGTCGGGGTAGGTGACGGGCGCCACCGGCGGCTTCGGCACCTGCGAGCTGTCCGGTGGCGGCGACCAGGGAAGATCCCGCGCCGCCCGTGCCCGGAGCGAATCGGCGGCGGACGCAAAGGTGGGATTGTGGTGGAAGCGGCGTTCGCGCGCGGGGTCGGCGGCGTTGATGCCGCCTCCGGGCAGGATGGGCACGCCGCCCGGCCCGGCGAGCGAGGGCCCGGTGCGTCGCAGGCCGAGCGAGTCGGTGGTCGCCGGCGGCTGGGTGAGCGAGCTGTCGGGCGCGGCGGCGAGCAGTGGCTTCTCCGGCAGCTTGATCAGGCTCTCGTCCACCGTCGCGCCGTCCCGCTCGAGGTAGTCGCGGGCGGCGAGCTGCGACTCGGTCGCGGGATGGTGGTAGACGACCTGCCACCACAGCGAGTCGGCCTCGCGCGCGCGGTCCAGCTTGTGCTCCAGCACCCACCCCTTGGCGAGCAGCGCCTTCGCCTCCCAGCGCGTGCCCTGGAAGTCCTGGCCGATCTTCTCGTACTCCTGCACCGCGCGGTCCGGCTTATCGAGCTGGAACAGGTACTGCTCCGCCAGCAGGAACCGCGACTCGGCCTTGGACTCCACGGTGTCGCGGCTGTTGCCCTTGAACTGCGTGATCTTCCCGAGGGTCGCGGCCCGCTGCTCTCCCTGGGTCAGGAACGCGGACTGCGGCGCCCCGATGTCCTTGATGCGCAGGTACTCGTCGCGCGCCTTCACGAAGTCGTCGGCCTGGGTCTCGTACGCGTAGCCCACCCGGTACTGGGACTCCGCCGCGATCGCGGTTCGCGGGTAGTCCTTCACCACGCTGCGATAGGCGGTCATCGCCTGGTCGAGCTGCCCGGCCAGCAGGTGGGCGGTCCCGATCCGGATCATGATGCGCCCGTAGCGGTCGTTCGGCGGCGGCGGCGGCGCGGGCGCTCCCGGCGCGACCTCCTGCGAAGGTGGCGGGACCTCGTGGGACTGGGCGTCGGTGAGCAGGTGCAACTCCTGGTCGTACTGGTGTGCCGCCTCGAGGCAATCGGCCTCGCGGAACAGGTAGGTGAGCCGCTCCTCGTCGGTGTGGGCTTCGCGTCCGAGCGTCACGTAGTCGGCGCGCGCGGCGGCGAAGTCCTTCTGGTTGAACGCGGCCTCCGCGTGGGTCAGCCGCGCCGGGGTGAGCAGGACGCTCTTCGGATAGTGCACAAGGATCTGTCGCGCCGACGCCGCGGCCTCCTCCCAGCGCTCGAGCGCGACCAGCCCGCGCGCGCGCTCGAGATAGGCGTACGGCACCAGGTTGTGCTTGGGCGACATCGCCAGGAACTCGTCGAGCGTGCGCACCGAATCCTTGTACTTGCGCGAGAGCCGGTAGGCGACGCCGAGGTAGAAGCGCGCCTCCGGGGTGATGGGGCTCTTGGGGTAACGGATGGTGAAGTCCTGGAGCATGTTGATGGTCTGCAGCGGATCGTCGTTCAGCAGCGCCCGCGCCCACATCAGGTAGGCATCGTCGACCCACTTCGACTTGGGGTACTGGGACAGCACCTTCTTGGAGTAGTCGATCGCCTTGCGGAAGTTGGCCCCGGAGCCGGGATCGGCGCGATCCTTGTCGACGATGTAGGGCTCCTTCAGCGTGGCGTTGTTGTAGTACTTCTTGGCGAGGAAGTAGGTGTTGTAGTACGCGCAGGAGGTCGCGAGGAGGCAGAGCGCGACGCTCAGGGTGAGCAGACTGCCGACCGGATTCTTTCTCACACCATCTCCTGCAGCGCGCTGACGTCGAGCGGGCCCTTGCGCAGGGCTTCCATGCCGGAGACGGCGGCGATGGCACCGGCGACGGTGGTGATGACCGGGACGCCGAGGGCGATGGCGCGCTCGCGGATCGCCCTCTCGTCGTACTCGGAAATGTGGCCGAGCGGGGTGTTGATCACCAGCTGGATCTCGCCCGACTCGAGCCGGTCCACCACGTTGGGACGCCCTTCGTGCACCTTGAAGACCTCCTGACAGGGGACCCCGTTGAGGCGCAGGAAGCGCGCCGTCCCGCGGGTCGCCATCAGTCCATACCCCAGCTCCACCAGCTTCTTCGCCATGAACGTGATGGAACGCTTGTCATCGTCGCGCAAGGACAGGAACACCGTGCCGTTGCCGGGGAGGGGCTCGCCCGACCCGAGGTGGGCCTTGGCCAGGGCGCGGCCGAATTCCAGGTCCCGGCCCATGACCTCGCCCGTGGACTTCATCTCGGGGCCCAGCACCGCGTCCTCGCCCGGGAACCGGGCGAACGGGAGCACCGGCTTCTTCACGCTCACCACCGCGGGCATCGGCACCACCGGCGGGGCGAGATCGCTCAGGCGCTCGCCGGCCATGATGCGCGCGGCCAGGCGGGCCAGCGGCAGGCCCACCGCCTTGCTCACGAACGGCACGGTACGTGAGGCGCGCGGGTTGGCCTCGAGCACGTAGATCTGGTCGCTACGCACCGCGAACTGGAGGTTGATGAGCCCGCGTACGTGGAGCGCGCGCGCCACCATCGCGGTGATGCGCTCGATCTCGCGCACGGTGCCGTCGCCGAGCGTGAACGGCGGGATGACGCAGGTCGAGTCGCCGGAGTGGATGCCGGCCTCCTCGATGTGCTCCATCACCGCGCCGATCAGGACGTCCTCGCCGTCGGCGAGCGCGTCCACGTCCACCTCGAGCGCGCCCTCGAGGAAACGGTCCACCAGCACCGGCTCCTCGGCCGACACCAGCGCCTCGGCGGTGAGCCATTCCTCGAGCTCCTCGGGCGCGTAGACCAGACGCATGCCGCGGCCGCCGAGCACGTAGCTGGGGCGCACCAGCACCGGGTAGCCCAGCCGCGCGGCGCAGTCGAGCGCCTCCTGGCGCGTGGTCGCCGACTGGCTCTCGGGCTGGGTGAGGCCGAGCGAGGCGATCAGGTCGCGGAAGCGGCCGCGGTTCTCGGCCAGGTCGAGCCCGTCCCAGGGGGTGCCCCACAGCGGGATGCCGGCCTCGTGGAGCGGGCGCGCCAGCTTGAGCGGCGTCTGCCCGCCGAGCTGCACGATCACGCCCACCGGCTTCTCCACCGCGATCACGTTGAGCACGTCCTCGATGGTGAGCGGCTCGAAGTAGAGCCGGGTCGAGACGTCGTAGTCCGTGCTCACGGTCTCGGGGTTCGAGTTCACCATGATCACGTCGAACCCTCGCTGCTTGAGCTCGAGCGCGGCCTGCACGCAGCAGTAGTCGAACTCGAGCCCCTGCCCGATGCGGTTGGGCCCGCTGCCGAGGATCACCACCCGCGGCTGGTGCGCGACCGGGACCTCGCTCTCCTCCTCGTAGGTGGAGTAGAAGTACGGGGTCTCGGCCTCGAACTCGGCGCCGCAGGTGTCGACCGCCTTCATCACCGGCAGGATGCCGTGGTCGGCGCGTTTCGCCCGGATCGCGTTCTCGCTCACGCCCAGGCGCTCGGCGAGGTGGCGGTCGCTCACCCCCATGCGCTTGGCGGCGAGCACCAGGCCGTCGCGCCACGCCGCCTCCGGGTCGCGCGCCGCCGCGATCAGCTCGCGGTCCAGGTCCACGATCCGGCGCATCTGGTTCAGGAACCACGGATCGATTCCGGTGATGCGCGACAGCCACTCCGGGCTCTCCCCCGACGCCAGTGCGCGGAACAGGTCGTGGAGACGGTCCGGGCTCGGGGTCGCCAGCGCCTCGCGCAGATCGTCGAGCTCCTCGAGGCGTACCGGAGGAGGCAGCACGCCGTTGCCGCTCTCGAGCGCGCGCCAGCCCTTGAGCAGCGCCTCGGGGAAGGTGCGCCCGATCGCCATGACCTCGCCCACCGACTTCATCCGCGTCCCCAGCTGCTTCTCGGTCGCGCGGAACTTGTCGAAGGCCCAGCGCGGGATCTTGACCACGCAGTAGTCGAGCGTCGGCTCGAAGCACGCCGGGGTCTTCTTGGTGATGTCGTTGGGGATCTCGTCGAGCGTCAGCCCGGCGGCGAGCAGCGCCGAGATCTTGGCGATCGGGAACCCGGTGGCCTTGCTGGCCAGCGCCGAGGAGCGCGACACGCGCGGGTTCATCTCGATCACCCGCATCTCGCCGCTCTCGGGATGGACCGCGAACTGGATGTTCGAGCCGCCGGCCTCGACCTTGATCGCGCGCATCACCCGCAGCGCGGCGTCGCGCATGCGCTGATAGTCGCGGTCGGTCAGGGTCTGCGCCGGGGCCACCGTGATGCTGTCGCCGGTGTGCACGCCCATCGGGTCGAAGTTCTCGATCGAGCAGACCACCACGCAGTTGTCGAGCCGGTCGCGCATCACCTCGAGCTCGAACTCCTTCCACCCCACCAGGCACTCCTCGATCAGGATCGAGCCGGCCGGGCTCGAGGCGATGCCGTAGCGGGCCGCCTCGCGCAGCTGGCGCATGTGCTGCACCAGGCCGGAGCCGGCGCCGCCGAGCGTGAACGAGGAGCGGATCACCAGCGGGTAGCCGAGCTGCTCGCCCAGCGCCACGGCCTCGGCCACGGTGGTGGCGTAGCCGCTGCGCGGCAGCTCGAGCCCGGCGGCCAGCATGGCGCGCTTGAAGCGCTCGCGATCCTCCGCGGTCTCGATCGCCTCGAGCGAGGCGCCGATCAGCTTCACCCCGTGACGCTGCAGCGCTCCCGAGTGCGCGAGCGCCACCGCCAGGTTGAGCGCGGTCTGGCCGCCGAGCGTGGGCAGCAGCGCGTCGGGTTTCTCGCGCTCCAGGATGCGCTCCGCGATCTCCGGCAGCAGCGGCTCGATGTAGGTGCGGTCGGCGAACTCGGGGTCGGTCATGATGGTCGCCGGGTTCGAGTTCAGCAGCACCACCTCGATCCCGAGCGAGCGCAGCGCGCGGCACGCCTGGGTGCCGGAGTAGTCGAACTCGCAGGCCTGGCCGATCACGATCGGCCCGGCGCCGAGCACCATCACCTTCTTGAGACCGGGGCGGACGGGCATCCGTCTAGCTCTCCGCCACCAGCGCGCGCGGCCGGCTGCGTGACGCCACCAGCTCCGCGAAGGCCCGGAACCACGGCCGCGCGTCGTGCGGGCCGGGGCTGGCCTCGGGGTGGTACTGGCAGGCGAGCACCGGCAGCGTGCGGTGCACCATGCCCTCGAGGGTCTGATCGTTGCCGCTGAAGTGGGTCAACTCCCACTCGCCGGCCGGCAGCGTGTCGGCCTCGACGGCGAAGCCGTGGTTCTGCGAGGTGACCTGGACCAGGCCGCTGCGCCGGTCGATCACCGGATGGTTGGCACCGCGGTGGCCGAACTTGAGCTTGCGCGTGCGCGCGCCGCTGGCGAGGCCGAGCAGCTGGTGGCCGAGGCAGATCCCGAATGTCGGCAGCTGCTGCATCAGCTCGCGCGCGGTGGCGATCGCGAAGTCGAGCGGCTCGGGATCACCGGGGCCATTGGAGAGCAGCACGCCGTCGGGCGCCAGCGCCAGCACCTCGCGCGCGGTGGTGCGCGCGGGCAACACCCGCACGCGGAAGCCTTCGGCGCGCAGCCGGCGCAGGATGTTCCACTTCACGCCGTAGTCGAGCACCGCGACCAGCGGCTTGCCGGCGTCCTCGGCCGGGCAGGCGGCCGCGGGCCCCGCCGGCGACCACCAGTAGGCCTCCGCGCAGGTGACGCGGTCGGCAAGCGCCAGGCCTTCCATGCTCGGGCTCATGCGCGCCTTCTCGACCAGCGCGTCGGCGTCCAGGTCCACGGCCGACACGCAGCCGCGCATCACGCCGCGGCTGCGCAGGTGGCGCGTGAGCGCGCGGGTGTCGATCTCGCAGATTCCGGGCACGCCGGCCTCGGCGAGCCAGGCGTCCAGGGTCCCACGCGAGCGGAAGCTGCTCGGGATCTCGCACACCTCGCGGCACACCATCGCCTGGGCGCGGATCGCCGCACTCTCCACGTCGTCGGGGTTCACGCCGTAGTTGCCGAGCAGCGGGTAGGTGAAGGTCACGACCTGCCCGCAGTAGGACGGGTCGGTCATGATCTCCTGGTAGCCGGTCATGGCGGTGTTGAACACCACCTCGCCGGTGGTCTCGGTCGGGGCGCCGAACGAGCGGCCGCGGAACACCCGGCCGTCCTCGAGCGCGAGGATCGCGGGCGGCCGCGTCACGCCGTCTCTCCGGCATGGGCGGGCTCGTCGCGCAGCCGCGCGATGCGGACCGCGGGATCGAAGTGCGTGAGCCGTCCGGCGCAGACCGTGGCCATGGCGCGACCGTGGAGCGCCCAGCCTTCGAACGGCGTGCAGCGGCCCTTGGAGAGGAAGCGCTCGGGCTCGACGGTCCACGCGACCTCGGGGTCGAGCAGCACCAGGTCGGCGGGCGAGCCGGGCTCGAGCGTGACCGCGGGCAGGTGGAAGACCCGGCGCGGCGCCTCGGTCCACAGCTCCAGCGCGCGGGCGAGCGTCAGGTGCCCCGGGCGCACCAGGAACGTGATCGTGAGCGCGAGCGCGGTCTCGAGGCCGACGATGCCGAACGGCGCCTCGTCGAACGGCCGCAGCTTCTCGTCGGCGGTGTGGGGCGCGTGGTCGGTCACCAGGCAGTCCACCGTGCCGTCCACGATCGCGGCGATCACCGCCTCGCGGTCGCGCTCCGAGCGCAGCGGCGGGTTCATCTTGGCGCGGGTGTCGTAGCCGTCCACCGCCTCGTCGGTCAGCGTCCAGTAGTGCGGGCAGGTCTCGCCGGTGACCGCCAGGCCGCGGCGCTTGGCGTCGCGCAGCGCATCGAGCGACTCGAGGCACGAGAGGTGGGCGAGGTGGAGGCGGCCGCCGGTGAGCGCGACCAGCTCGACGTCACGGCGCACCATCGCGCTCTCGGCGGCGTTCGGGATGCCGCGCAGCCCGAGACGGGTGGCGGTGAAGCCCTCGTTCATCACCCCCTCGCCCTTGAGCGTCGGGTCCTCCTCGTGCGCCACGATCGGGATCCCGGCGTGGCGCGCGTACTCGAGCGCGCGGCGCATGATCGAGGCCTTGACGATCGGCCGGCCGTCGTCCGAGAGCGCGACCGCGCCGGCGTTCTTCAGGGCGACGTGGGGCGCGAGCTGCTCGCCCTGCTGCCCGAGGGTGACCGCCCCGATCGGGTGGACCCGGCACGAGCCGACCTGGGCGGCGCGCTCGACCACCCACTCGACCTGCACGGCTTCGTCCAGCACCGGCTGGGTGTTGGGCATGCAGCACACCGCGGTGAACCCGCCCGCCGCCGCGGCGCGCGTGCCGGTGGTGATGGTCTCCTTGTTGGACTGGCCGGGCTCGCGCAGGTGGACGTGCAGGTCCACCAGGCCGGGCGCGACGATCAGGCCCTGGGCGTCGATCACGCTGCCGGCGTCGCGCTCGGCCGGGCTCTCGGCGATCACGCCTCCGCGGATGCCGAGGTCCACGATCTCCCCGGTGCGCCAATGCCGGGCGCCGCGGATGCGGGTGATGGGCCTCATCCGAGCCTCCGGGCCGCGACGTCCGCGCCGGGGCGGCCCGCATGGTCCCCGGACTGGGCGCGCCGCATCGCGACGTCGGCCTCCACGCAGCGCGCCAGCACCGCGCAGCGCAGCGCCACGCCGTTCTCGACCTGGTCCAGGATCACCGAGCGCTCGCCGTCGGCGACCTCGGTCGCGACCTCGACGCCGCGGTTCATGGGGCCCGGGTGGAGCACTTTGGCGTCACGGTTCATGAGCCGCACGCGCTCCGGGGTGATCCCCCACACCTTCGAGAACTCGCCGGTCGAGGGCAGCAGGCCTGAGTCCATGCGCTCGCGCTGGAGGCGCAGCGCCATCACCGCGTCGGCGCCGTCCATCGCCTGGTCCACGGTCGGGGCCACGGTGCAGCCCAGACGCTCGACCTCGGCCGGAAGCAGGGTGTTGGGCCCGGCCACCACCACCGAGGCCCCGAGCGCGACCAGGCCCCGCGAGTGGGCGATGTCGCCGACCAGCGCCAGCCGCCGGCCCTCGAAGCGGCCGTTCCATACGTCGCGCAGGGTCATCAGGTCGAGCAGGCCCTGGGTCGGGTGCTCGTGGCGGCCGTCGCCGGCGTTGACCACGCTCACGTCGAGCTGCGAGGCGAGGAACGCGGGCGCCCCCGAGGACGGGTGCCGCACCACCACCACGTCGGTCCCCATGGCCAGGATGTTCTGCATGGTGTCGAACAGGGACTCGCCCTTGCTGACCGAGGAGCCGGCTGCGGTCAGGGTCGCGACCGTGGCACCGAGGTGCCGGGCGGCGAGCTCGAAGGAGACCCGGGTCCGGGTCGAGTCCTCGAAGAAGGCGAGCACCACGGTGACGCCGCGCAGGTCGTCGAAGGGCGTGCCGCCGGCGCGCAACCGCACGCGACACGCGTCGGCGGCGTCGAGCAGATCGAGGATGTCGTCGCGCGATCGTCCCTGGAGACCGAGCAGGTGCCAGCGAGGCGCTTCCGACGGGTGACGAAAACGCCCCGCGCCTCTGGGCGCCGGGCGAACGGGATGCTGCAGGATCGGCATTTCCTCCCCCCTTCTGCGACCTCTCTGGGCCGCGGTTAAAGGATGGATGAGTTGTTTGTCGGGGAAGAAACCTAATGGAACGCGGGGCGTCGCACAAGGGATTGCTGATCCCAACTGGCCCCGGGGCCAGTTGGCATGACCGGAGCTGAACAACCCACTCGTCCCGGGACGAGTTGCACCTGCCCCCGGGGCAGGTGGCTCATCGGCGGACTCATTCCAACCGTGCCCTCGGCGAGACCGTGCCAGCCGCGGGGATCGACCGGACGGAGCTAGTCCTCGAGCTCCTTGATCACGACGCTGTCGACGCCGTCGGTCTCCATCAGCTTCACGCCGATGACCTCCTTCTTCGAGGTCGGGACGTTCTTGCCCACGAAGTCGGCGCGGATCGGCAGCTCGCGGTGCCCGCGGTCGATCACCACCGCGAGCTGGATCGAGCGCGGGCGCCCGAAGTCGATCAGCGCGTCCATCGCCGCGCGCACCGTACGGCCGGTGAACAGCACGTCGTCCACCAGCACCACGATCCGGTTGTTGATGTCCACCGGGATCTCGCTGGCGCCGACCACCGGCTGGTGCGAGACGGTCGAGAGGTCGTCGCGATAGAGCGTGATGTCGAGGCTGCCCTGCGCCGGCGGGCTGCCCTCGAACTCGGTGATCTTCTCGCACATGCGCTGCGCGAGCGGAACGCCGCGGCGCCGGATGCCGACCAGCACCAGGTCCTCGACGCCTTTGTTGCGCTCGACGATCTCGTGGGCGATGCGGGTGATGATCCGGCGCAGGCCGTCGGTGTCCACGATCTCCGCTTTCTCCTTGAGCGCCATGATTCCTCCCATGTGTCCTCCGAGGCGAGGGGCCCGGGTCGTGCGGGGACCGCGTAGAGTCGAGTGGGATGGGAAAATAGCCGCAGCCGCGGGGGGGCATCAAGGGGAGCCGTGACCGACTCCTGCCGCTGGCGAAACCCGAGACTCCACGCGTCCGGCGCGGGACATGAGGTCCCGCGTAATGTGGCGACCAGAAAGGAGTTCCCTTGCCGATGCGAGCACCCTACAGTCTTCGCGTGCCGAAAAGCATAGCGGTCGCCCTCGCTGCAGACTCGCCATCACTGGCGCGCACGAGCTGCGCGACCCGCTGCGCCCGGATCGGAACGCGATGAGCGACGGGCCCCGGCCTCCCGCGCCGGCGAGGCCCCGGATGCGCTGGTGGATCCTCCCGGTCGGCGTGCTGACCCTGGCGCTGGCGTGGATCGTCGGCGTGCGGGTGCTGCTGTTGCTCTCCGGGCCGCCGCGTCAGGACTTCGGCGCCCAGATCCGGGGCATGACGCGCCCCGGCTCGGGGATGCGACTGGTGGGCGTCGACCCGCTCGACAGCACCTACCACATGCTGCGCGCCGCCTCCGGCGACACCGTGCTGGCGAGCCCGGAGGACTTCCGACATCAGCGCCTGCGGGTCCGCACGCACGACGGGCGCGAGGGGGTCTGGTACCTCGAGGGCACGCCGGATCTCTTCGGTCACCGGCTGCCGCCCGGGGATGAGGACGTGGTGATCCAGGGGGGCGGTCTCGACAACGCTCCGCGATGGGTGCCGCACTATCCGGGCGTCCGCGAGCAGCCGGGCCTGGTGTCCCGCATGCGCGGCGAGATCCTCGGCGGCTGGGCCTTCGAGACTCCCGATTCGCTGGCCCAGGTCGAGCGCTTCTACCGCGCCGCGTTCCGGGACTCAGGCTTCACGGTCGGCACCGAGGTGGTCTCGGGTGGCGGGGGCGCGCGCAGCAGCGTGACCCGGGTCCAGACCGCCGACCAGCGGCGCCAGGCGATCGTCGAGCTGCATCCCTCCCCGCACCGGACCACGCGCGCCCAGGTGGACTGGCGGCAGAAGCTCTGATCGCGGCGGGGACTCGCGCGACTAGGTCTTCGCGGCCGGCTGCGGCGCCGGCGCGGACTTCTCGCCCTCGACCACCACCTTGGACAGATCCCAGCCGCGCACGAACAGCTCGCGCACCTCGGAGAGCAGCCGCAGGCGATTGAGCCGGGTCGGCAGATCCTCCGCGTTGACCAGCACCTGGTCGAAGAAGTCGTGGATGGGGTGCTCCATCTCGAGCAGCGCGGGGAGGATCTCGGCGTAGGCGCGGCGCCGCCACAGCGGCTCGGTGGCCGCGCGGGCGGCCTCGAGTGCCACCAGCAGCTGCTTCTCGGCGGGCTCCACCAGCATCGCGCGGTCGAGCGACGGCGGGAGCGTCTCGGTGGCCTTGGCCAGGATGTTCGCCACGCGCTTGAACAGGATCACCAGCGGCTCGAAGCGTGGGTCGCTGCGGAACCCGCTCAGCACCCGCGCGCGCGCCAGGCTGTCCGGCGGATCGATCCAGCCCGGACGTGTGCGGCCCGCACCGTCCGCGGCCACGCGGGCCTCGAGTGCCGCCTCGCGCGAGTCGTAGGGCACGCCGCGCTCCTCGAGCGCCGCCTCGACGCGGCCGCGCCAGAACTCGCCGATCTGCTGCACGATCTTCGAGTGTGGGAGCTGCGGGTCGGCGGTGAAGAAGGCCCTAGTCGACTCCATGGTCGCCTCGCGCAGGTCGAGCGGGCGCTGCTGCTCGATCAGGATCCGCACCACGCCGTTGCCGCCGCGACGTGGTCGAGCTTGTCGGCCAGCGAGAGCAGCGCGCCGGCCTCGCCGGCGGGCAGCGCGTCGCCGGGGCCGCGCGGGCGGTAGTGCTCGGCGATGGCGGCCGCGACCGCCTCCGGCTCGCCGGCGCGGCGGGCGTAGTGCCCGCCCATCACGCCTTCGAGGCTCGCGTACTCCTTGCCGCTGCCGATCATCTCGGAGAGCAGATCGGTCTTGCACAGCAGCGCCGCGCGGGAGGCGTCGGCCGCCGCGGCCGGCGCCAGGCGCTCCGCGAGGAACCGGGTCAGTGACTCGAGCCGCGCGGCCTTGTCGCGCAGGCTGCCGAGCCCCTCCATCCACACCACCCCGGCGAGGGCCTCGACCCGCGCCGCGGGCGGCTGCCTGAGGTCGGTCTCCCAGTAGAAGCGCGCGTCCTCGAGGCGCGCGATCAGCACGTCCTCGTTGCCCTTGCGCACGCGCTCGAGCCCGCGCTCGTCGCCGTTGCGGGCCGAGATGAACGCCGGACGCAGGCGGCCGGAGGCGTCCTCGATCGCGAAGAAGCGCTGGTGCTCGCGCAACGCGGTCACGATCACCTCGCGCGGGAGGTCGAGGTAGCCGACGTCGAAACGGCCGAGGAACGCGCCCGGCCACTCGATCAGGTAGGCGTTGATCTCGAGCAGCTCGGGGTCGCTCACCACGCGGCCGCCGGCCTCGCGGGCCAGCGCTTCGATCCGCTCCGCCAGCGCCGCCTGGCGCGCGACCGGATCGGCGCGCACCCCCGCCGCCTCGAGCGTCGCGAGGTAGCGTGAGGCCTCGGGGATCTCGACCGGGCCGGGATGCAGGAAGCGGTGACCCTGGCTGGTCCGGCCGGCGGTGAGCCCGAACGCCCGCACCGGCAGAACGTCGGATCCGAGCAGCGCGACCAGCCAGCGCACCGGGCGCGCGAAGCGCGTCTCGTCCTCGCGCCAGCGCATCGCCTTCGGGAACTGGAGGCGGGTTGCGAGCGTCGCCAGCACCTCGGGCAGCACCTCGGCCGCGGCACGCCCCGGACGGGGCACGGTGACCGCGACGTACTCGCCCTTGGGCGTCTGCACCCGCAGCGCCTTGGTCGGCTTGCCCTCGCCGTCGAACGCGGCCTTCACCGCCGGCCCGGTGACCTCCTCGGTCACGTCCTCCTGCTTCTCCTGCACCGTGGTGATCGAGAGTGCCAGCCGGCGCGGCGTGGCCCAGGTGCGGATCGTGTCGAACGAGAGCCGCAGGCTCCCGAGCCCGGCCCGCGCCTCACGCTCGAGCTGCGCGAGCGCAGGCGGGATGTAGCCCGCCGGCAGCTCCTCGACGCCGATCTCGAACAGCAGCTCGCGGCTCATCGGGCGGAGGCCTTCTTCTTCGCAGTCGCCGGCTCGGCGCCGGCGCCGTTGCCGTCGGCCGCGTCGGCCGGCGTCACCCACTTCGCGCGCTCGGCCTCGTCCTTGATCAGCGGGAAGCCCAGCGCCTCGCGCTGCCGCACCCAGGCCTCGGCGGCGCGGCGGGCCAGCTTGCGGACGCGGCCGATGAAGCCGACGCGCTCGCTCACCGAGATCGCGCCGCGGGCGTCGAGCACGTTGAACAGGTGCGAGCACTTGATCACGCAGTCGTAGCCCGGCATCACCAGCCCCAGCTCCAGCAGCCGCAGCGCCTCCTTCTCCCACACCTTGAACATCTCGAAGTGGGCGGCGACGTCGGCCTGCTCGAAGTTGTAGGTCGAGTACTCCTTCTCGTTCTGGAGCCAGAGATCCGCCCAGGTGACCGGTCCCACGACGCGGCCCTCGGGGTCGCGCGCCTCGGGTGCCCAGATCAGGTCCTGCACTCGGTCCTTGCCCTGGAGCATCATGCCGATGCGGTCGAGGCCGTAGGTCATCTCGGCCGAGATCACCGGCAACTCGAGCCCGCCCACCTGCTGGAAGTAGGTGAACTGGGAGATCTCGGTGCCGTCGAGCCACACCTGCCAGCCGAGTCCCGCCGCGCCAAGGGTCGGCGACTCCCAGTCGTCCTCGACCAGGCGCAGGTCGTGCTCGAGCGGATCGACGCCCATGGCGCGCAGCGAGTCGAAGTACTGCTCGACCACGTCGGCGGGCGCGGGCTTGAGCAACACCTGGTACTGGTAGAACTGCTGGAACCGGTTGGGATTCTCGCCGTAGCGACCGTCCTTCGGCCGCCGTGAGGGCTCGACGTGCGCCACCCGCCATGGCTCGGGCCCGAGCGAGCGCAGGAAGGTCGCGGGATTGAAGGTCCCGGCGCCGACTTCCGAGGCGTAGGGCTGCTGGATCACGCAGCCACGCTCGGCCCAGTAGCGCTCGAGCGTGATCATCATCTCCTGGAGCGAGCGGCGCGGATCGATTGCCGGCCCGCGCGCGCGTGCGGTCGACGTGGGGCGGGCCGGGCGCGAGTTCGCTGGCTTGCGGGCCGGGCGTGCCGGGCGGGCAGTGCGCGATTTCGCGGCCTCGCGGGCCGGGCGCGCCTTCGCAGGCTTGCGGGCCGGGCGGGATTTCGTGGCGGCGCGCGGGCTCACGCCACGCGCTCCGGAGCGCTCAGGGAGCGCAGCAGCTCCAGCGAGCGCAACCCCTGGAAGCGCTGGAAGTGGTGCTTGAGGAAGGTTTCGACCACACGCAGGATCTCGCCCGAGCTCCTGACCTCGAGGTACTGGCCGGCCTCGTGCACCGGGCGCGACAGCAGCAGCGCGAGCCCGGCGAGCGCGTCGGCCGACAGGCGCACGGTGCCGCCCTCGGCGGCGCAGGCGTCGCACACCAGCCCGCCGCGCGCCGCCGAGAACGCAGGCTCGCGACCTGGAGCTCGAAGGCGATGGTGAGCGCCGGCAGCGCGGCCTCGGGGGCCGAGGCGATCGACTCGAGCGCGCCCGCGAGCAGGTCGTAGAGCTCGGCGTGCGGCTCCTCGCCCCACACCAGCTTGTCCACCAGCTCGAGCGCCGCCTCGGCGTGCGCGAGCCGGGCCAGATCGGCGATGCGGCTGCCGGTGGCGGCGAGGGTGTCGGCCTGCGACAGCAGATGCAGGTCGCGGTCGGGCTTGTGGTAGAAGACGTAGCTCCCGCGCGAAAGCGGCTCGAGCGCGTAGCCGAAAC
>WNFL01405062.1_pt1 | contig 18720 bp, 21 predicted proteins | sample 5400361 | NCBI WGS metagenome assembly WNFL01 (sample SAMN13153351, study PRJNA577476) | soil metagenome | isolation source: 40 cm soil on Douglas fir-dominated hillslope | place: USA:California | collected 2013-09-17
GATATCTCCCGTCTCCATCTCGCTACGCGTCCATTCATGCGCTACTCCCTCCACATCACGGTCTGCGGTACCATCTTCAATATCTGCCTCTTTGATCGAGCCGGCGGAGTCGTCTCAAAGGACTACGATCTCAATGATGGAGGCGACTTCGAGACGTTTGTTCGCATCATCCGCCGCGCCACCTGCGACATGGACGCCTACGAGCTCGGCCTCGATCCTACTGTCACTCCCCTCGACTACCTTGGCTCCGTCGCACGTTACCCACGCTTCAAGGTCAAGGTCGGGGAAACCACATACCACACATACGACCTTCCGATCTGGCAGTCCGTGACACTGCAAGGACGCGGAACATGGGTTTTTGGGGTGACGAAGGAGGACAACCCGAACCCGAAGCCATGCGAGCGCCTCGTGTTAAAGAACGCCTGGAGAGCCTCTGATCGTCTCCCAGAGTCGACCCTCTATTCAATCATCGACAAGCTCCAAGAAGGTGACAACACGCCGACACTTCGCTGTGTCGCAGAGTTCGTGGATGGCGGGGACGTAATGATTGGGAAAGACGTTTGGCGAGGCCCCGCTACCTCCTCCAAAATCAAGGGACGTGTTGTCAATCGGCAAGTCACGATGCGCGTTTCCAGCCATCGAAGGTTTGTCACGGGTTCAAAGTGGAATCCCAATAATCCTACTCTGCATCGCGTTGTGCTCGCGGACCGTGGTAAAAGCATGGTATCGTACGCATCGCTCATAGAGTTGCTAAGTGCAGCCGACTGCGCCGCACAAGGTATGCAAGCAATACACCCACAATGGGCTAGATGCTCACACCTTCCTAAGGTCTCCATACCCTCGATCAACTTGGGGTCAGTCATAGGGACGTTAGTATCGGCAACGTCTTTCTCGGCACGGACCCTGAGAAAGCGGCAGGATTTATTTCCGATCTTGACCTCTCTTCGATCAGTGAAGAGGCAATCAAGGTCGCCTGCCCACGCGATTATGACAAGATTATTAAGCAGATGAAGAATATTGACGAGTTGGGAACGGTATGCAATTATCGTCTCGAAGCGACTTGGACCACTTTCTTATACACTCCCTGTGTACAGGGAACCGCACCCTTCATGCACAATCGTCTACTGACCGCTTTGGCGACCATGGAACTCGGCTTAAATGCGTCGGATTCCACTTTCCAACACAGACTCCACCACGACTTCGAATCATTAATCTGGGTGGTTGTTTACGCTATGATGATTCACAATAGGATTATTTTAGCATCAACGGACCCAGAGAGGTGCGAACAGTACAAGACAGTCTTGGATACATGTTGGGCGGGCCACGCGTATGACAGCTTTCACCGCTCCCATAGCCATATGATCATGACCGGATTCTCTGTCCATTCTCAACTCCGAGAATTCTGGTTCCCTGATCCTCGCGAAGCTGCATTTTTCCGCGACGCCATGCGCTTGGTCCTCAATCAACTAGAGGGGGGGCGTATCACATACGAGGATATTCGAACACTCTTCAAGCAACACATTCAGTTGGCAATGGAGCCGCAGCCTTTTGATGTTGTTTCCAAATGACCCCTGCTAACTTTCGATGTCCGATATGCGCTTGTTCTTCATGGTCCAAAGTGTTTGTTAGAAATATGCCACTCCAGGCGCTTCTGACTATAAATGCCTATTGCACATCCAGCACTTTGGCGTGGTAATTCCCCTCAACTCAGAGCTGTGACGCTGTCTGCCTACGCAGGCCCATTCGACTCTTGTAATCTCCCAGCTTTCAAACGATGTTAGATTATCATCCTGCCATTACTTTGTGCTTACTGTAAGCGCGCGTGACCTCTTGCCGATCCGCTAGGGCATCTGGTGTCGCCAGTTAAGCATACCATACGTTACTTTAATCTGTTAATAAGACCAGTGGGCCAGTATTATGACAGGCTGTGTGCTGGAAGGTGTAGTGGAATGACCAGCAACAGTTGTCGGAAAACCAGTGTGGTCCATTTGGCCTAACAGTTCTGTAGGGACTACTGAATCTTTACATGGGTTTATTATCTACATGGGTGATTCCTTGGCTTCCTCATCAGCCTTATCAATTGCGCATTTTTGATACTACATACGACAAAATATAAATGGCCCAACGTCACGCTGCAAGCATTCGGCTGTGACTAAGTGAGAGCTTATTATGCGAGCAAGGAGTGCACCCCATCAAATGGGCCCCTACCTCTGGAAAAGACCACAAGCTGACATCCAGGCGCTGCTCGATCGAATTGAGTATCCCCCCTGGGAGTGCAACCCCTGTCAACTCTCTCCCTTGTCTCCGTACCCGTCCAAAGAAGGACGACCGTATAAGGAAACGCGCAAACACAAATAAAACACAATGGAACGTAGGAGAACATGACAACCTGAGAGAGAACATAGAAGAACACGGCAGAACACACGACGAGCGAACATAAAACAAACAAACCTCATCAACAAGATCGGGACCACTCGACGACAACCTCGTTGGACATTCGACGCTAACCCACAACTCTCAGACGAGATCGACGACAGAATAGGAAACACAACCCATTGCCCTTGAACTCAGCTAACACAAGACCGTTTCTTGCAGGGACTAATTCTGGCGGTCGGGGGGCCCCTCATTGGTGTTGTTGAGCAGCTCGCGAGAGCATAGCTCTAGTCAAGTACATCGATTTCCTCCGCAGATCCCCCGATATTGTTTGACCAATCATATACGTTGCTGGTCTCCGATGGGGGATGTAGAAAAGCGAAACCAGGCACCCTCTCAACAGCCAACTTGTGCACCCATGAAAGCCTGAGAATCCGGCGGGCATAGCTGAGATCTCGGGCCTTGCAAGTCCACAAGTTTCAATGCCTTTCTGAATGCCGGACCTCTGCGGAACTTGACGAGTGCCGGTACTAAGAGGGCGGATGTCGAGCCGAGAACGAAGCACCGTTGATGTTCTTGTCCAGCGTAGGGTGAGGATGAGTTCCAAGTAGTATGCACAAGTCGCGTCGATACGCGCATCGTACATGGGAGATAACACAACGAGGAATAGAAATCGATATTAGAGAAGTACGGATAAGTAAAAGAGCTGCTTCGTGGATAATGGAGGAAAGACTCGACGAACAACCAGAGACAGTGACAAGGGAGCACGGATGAAGCAAGTAGGAAATAATCAAACACATTACACCAACTGGACGGGAGCACGTCGGCTGTTGCACGCCTTCTCAGAGTTTCGCCCTGCCCGTCCTTTACGAAATGGTCATTCACCCTTTCAATCTAGAGGGCTCACTAGGAGCAGTGACAGAAGGGGAAGCAGTAGCGAACCTGGAACTTCGTCCTCTTATCGGCTCTAGCTTCCTTCGCATGTCCCTCAGGACGGCGGTCTTGGGGTGCCAGTCATTGAACTGAGCACGCAACTCATCGAATTCGCGACCAAAGAGCTCTTGGCAGCGTGGATCAGAAATGAGGCCGCGGAGAGCCCAGGGAATCTGATACATATCAGAGTAGCTCAATGGAAAGAAGGCATGACAGGGAAATCAGACTCACCTCGTAGTCATTCCTTGCTGCTTTGGCGGTGAATGGCTCGAACTCGAATGTGGGGACGTCACTTAGAGCGTCGCTCGTTTCAAAAAGGAAACGAACGGCCAAGCTGCAAGGGGGTCGACAACTGTTAAGCTCAATGGTCAAAGCGGGGCATAAAATGGACATACGTATAGGCACCTCCATCGAGATAGGCGCTTGAATGACCAACACCACGCAGAGAACCAGCAGTCGCCTCAGAGAGGTGAGTCAAAAGCCCGCCGTCATCGATTCCGGCGTTCCGTATGCGAAGGAGTAGAATAAGGAGGTTCGAGAGGAAGTCGGAAGAACTGCGAAAGTACAATAGTGAGTAATTCTTGGTTTGCCATGAAGGCCCTAAGAGCCATACCTATACGCATCCCCATCGAGATACAGTGCTCGGAGAATACGAGGGTGGTTGACGGAAGTAAATATACCGGAATATATCTATATTTGCGTCAATAAGAGAGGATGTGAGATCGGGTCATGCTTACAGGAACAACCTGATCGTCCAATGAGGCAACATATACGAACTTGACCTGGAGCAGTCATTAATACATCGCCTGACCACCGTTATCGAATGACCGCACTCACACCATGATCCAGTACATTCTCCAACGCAACAATATACGTCTTGCTGACCTCGCTCTCAGTATCCTGGAGGCACACATCAGCACTCTACTATGCCAATCCAAGAAAACATGTCACGTCAGCCTACCTGGAACTCGAACAACTCCCTGGCAGCCGCGCTCTCAAAGTACTGGATATACGGATGGACGACCGAGCTCGTGTTGATATACATCAAGGGGCCGAGGTGAATCCCACACAGCGCCAAACAACACACTCGTTGTTTGCCCCTCCGTTGTGTGATCGCGTCCGGTGGAAGAGGCAAACAGTTGGCATCCAGAACAATCTCCGTCGCACGTTGGACCATCTCCCAGTTCTTGCCTGTGTGTATGTGGCCCTTTTGGATTAGCCGGTCCAGGAGCTGGGTGGAGACGATTGAGCCTTGCGAGTGAGTAACTATGAAAATCACGTCTGCCCTGTTCATAGATAGACGGGTCAGATTCCTATGGGAAGGGAGGAATGGGCTACCGTACTGATGCAGCTCCTCAACCCAAGTCTCATTGGATAAAAAATCAAGGTAGAGCCTATTGAATAAGGTTCAGGTCGCCGCCCATCTCTCGAGGAATGATACGCACTTTTCGACCCTTTTCTCAATAGTACCCTCCCCCTCAAGCGGGATACAAGTGATTTTCACTCCCTGCTCCCCTCCCTGCCCTTCACTATCACACTCTAGACGTATCGCCTTGTCTCTCAAGAACGTCTCAATAGCTCCCTTCATCATACTTGCAAACTTTGGACTTGTCCCCGTCGGCTCGCCCAGCAATGTGCGCATAATCGCCCCAGGGAACCACCCATGTATCCCAATGACGACGATCCGCTTCGTCGTATACAGGTCGCCGATATCAGGGTGGGAGAGGACCTCGCCTACGCGTGGGAGATCGGCGCCTACGTCGCGAGCCGCAACGAGGGGGTACACCTCAGGATTCCGAGGGCGACTGGCCGAGTTGGAGCGCAGGCGGGAGGGGCCAGAAAACGTCGAGCGCATAGAGTCAGGTGAATTAGGTGACGTGGGAGACACAGGGCGAACACCTGGATTAGGAAGGCGCCCGTGTCGGATCTGCCATTCTCTCATTTTGCTGCTCTCCTCCCGTATACCGCCGCCTGCATCTTCTGGCTTACTCTCCATTTTGCCAAGTAAGACCCCACTAACCAACCCCCCGACCTTCTTTAGCGTCTTGAGCGTGGCATTGCCGCTTCGAGGAGGGGGAGGGCGATACGGCAATACGCAGCGTGGGAGAGTGTAGAAGGTATCCTCAAAAGCCGGGAGGAGCATGTTCGGTGGACGGGTGCGTTTTTCTTTTTCTTTCTCGGAGGCGAGTTCGGTCTTGCCTTTGATTGAATCCGAGTCTGTTAAAGGAGGCATGGGATTCGGGGTGGGAGATTCAGAGCCCTTCTTCCCTGGTGAACCAGGGGGCGGACCGAGTGCACCTTTGGGTTGTTTCCATTGCCCCATCCAACGACTGCCTTTCTGGGGTTTAACTGTTTCCTCTATTCTGAGCTCTTCGGGCGGCGGAAAGGCAGGATCAGCCTCCAAATCCATGACCTCTCCCACTTCTTGCGCGACCGGCTCCCCTGATTCCGTTACGACGTGGTACCTATGCGCAGCACGAAGGGAGAGGAAATTTATCCAACTTGCGCGGTTCTCTTGCACGTCCTTCATGATTGGGTTAATCTCCAGCCCTAACCCGGTTGTCGGTGCACTAGTTGCAAGCTTCGTCACGTTGGACTGTTCATCAACGCCTATCGAGGGTGACGGTGATGACAGGAGCGGTGGATCAGGTCTCGCAAGTGCCGCATCTCGAATACGTTCCGCCTCGGTCTTCTCACCCAACGTGGGTCCACTGCTCCCAGACCAACCCCATGGCCTGAGCCAGGAGCCACCAGGCGGTGATATTCCTGAGAGGTCCGTTTGCTTGACGCTTGAAGGGAAAGAGATCGCTGCTTGAGGTTGCGGGGAAGAGGTGCTCAGGGCCGAAGAGGTTTCCTTGTGTGCAGTATGGGACGACTGTGCACTGCCATCCTCGATCGCTTTCGATCCGACACCATATCCGAGCCCGATGCACCCCAACCATCCTGTTGCAGCGGACGAAGGAGCAGGCTCGCTCATTGTCATGGACGGCGCTTTCGGAGGAGAAGACGGGGTTGATGGTCCATCCTTAACTAACGGTGGAGGAGGTGTTATGGTGACTGTCAGTGTTTAATTTTGGTATTAGTAGAACAGATGAAAACAACAGAGTAGCGTACCTAGGCCTTCGGCGACAACCACCTCTTGCGCTTTCATCTTCGATCGACCAAGGAATGGGATATTAAGCATATTACGCGCTGCTGAAGCGTTCACTATGACCGCCGTTGGTACAGGTACTGCGGAAGACGAAGTGGGAGGAGCTTCAACAACGCGCAAGGACGGGGTGGGAGACGGTGGGATAGACCGATCCGAGAGAGGTTGTTGGATAGGTGCCGGTGATGACGAGAAGGATTTTGTGAACCAGCCTGTTAGAGTAGGAGGCTTGGAACTCGGAACTCGAACTGGAAGGGTAGTTGGATGATCGAGGTCCATATGAGCGGGCTCCAAAACCCCGTCTGATATAGCGGATGGCCGTGGCTCGTGTGCCTGTGGCTCGTGTACCTTGGCTGGCTGAGAGACAGCGTGCTGTAAAGAGGCAAGCGTTGGCGAACCGGAAGGGGTATCATTAGAATTTGTGGTCACCTTGAGGGGTATCGCAACAGGCTCAACTTGAGAGCCAGAAACAACAGGAGTTGTATTGTTGGGATGTCGAATGGACGGCGTTTGTGGAGCAAGAGTAGACGCTGGGGTCGGCTGGGAGATCTCGGAGGGCTGGAGTTGGAGTGATGGAGTACTCTGTATGGGTACTATATCGCTTTCCACTCGTTCGAGCACTGTTTTTGGTTTAGATGGACGTTCACGACCACGCTGACTGAACCATCCGCCGTTCATTACAGAATTCTTCCGTCGTATGGTACCGTCTGTGCTTTCGGGGACATCAGCACTCCGCTTTACGCGCTTATTCGAGTACTGCCTCTCCAATAGAGGCTCAGCGACTGGCGAGCCAGCTTGGCAAGACGCTACGTCGGCGTCGGCGGTGACGGTTCGGTTCAAGGGCGATGGATCGCGTTCCCTCTTCTGTCGTATTGTCCGTTCTGTTGTTTCCAGTAATTCCGAGGGCACTGGCAGCTTCGACTCGAGGACAGAGGTGGCGGACGTCGATGGGGTAAACTGCTGGGGTTCGGCGAAGATGCGAGAGACATTAATTTGACGTTTGTATCGGATTTCTCTTCGGAGGCGGAGTCGTCATCAGGGTCCAACTTAGATCCAAGCCTGTCCTGTATCTAGAACGTGCGGCGCTTCACCTCGGTTTACACCCACACCGCTCATTTCGGCTGACACACCGATATCACACTTCAAGCTGTTCCAAATCGGGGGTATACGCTGAGGTTGTTTGTAGAAGGCATTATAGAAGACACCTGGACATCAGCATAACGCCAGTACGTCGTTTATTTTCCCAATACGACCACTCACTAGTGCATATGCGTATATAAAGGTATTTTTCAGACATCCCAGATCCGCGCTGAGGTCCGAATGAAGAGCGGTCTTGCTTGGGCAAAGTACCGAGAAAGGGACGAAGACACCGATCCTCATGAACTATCCAGTAATTACTGGAGCTCCAACTACCACGAGGTCACCGTACTGAGTCATTCAGTTGGGGCAACGGGGCAATTCCACTAGAGAACATTCTCTTGACTTGCTACCCATTCATGATCTGAGTGAGGGGATATCGACAGGTGCCGTCCATGCAGCGGAAGATCCGGTGATACCCCGTCTCGACAGGCTTAAGACCCCTGAACAAGAAGAACTCTTGCCCTACTCGCTCTTGCCCTACCCGCCCTCACACCACACCAAACCTCAGACGACCAACTGTCGACATATCGACAAAACGAGAGCTGTCTGGTCTCATTGGCTAGGCGCCTCAACGTTCACCGCACGGTCGAAATCCTCGACGATCTTGGTTAACTCTCTCCCATTTCTACAATCATCCTCGGGTACGCGGGACCACCCATTGTTCTCGCTGCGATCATCAACACTTGTTAAGCCGAGGAAATGACCACACACCACATTTGAGATAATCGCATGATAGTTTTGCGACCCTTGAATTACTTCAAACATTCGCGGAATAAACTCCTTCAGGATTTCTGTCTCTTCGGAGACGATTTCATCTGCAACCTGCTTCGCCAAGGGGCAACATTCATTTCACTCGATCGGAAAGACACGAGAGCATTCGGTCATACTTGTTCTGTTCCTTCAATAGCTAAAACCTCAAGAGTTACTGCCAAGTCTAATATGTAAGCAGCGAGCAAATTACTCGAATGTGACGCTGACAAACCAAAACGGCCTTTATTTGCAATCGGGTTCAACTAACAGGTGTCAAATTCTTGCTTGTGCTATGTGGATACGGGAAAACGGTCCTCTGCGAAGACATTCCCCTGTCCACGGACTTCTCTCTCGATCCGCTTTAGCAACCCTTCGAGTTCATAGGGCGACGAGCGCAGAGCTCCCGCCTACGCGCACACCATTAGATAACGTGGATTGGTAGTGGATGTTGAAGCTATCGTTTGTTGTGTTGTCGCGTCATCCTCTTCTCGGTATTGTTTCACCTCAGGCACTCGAATATGGGGCCTCTCAGGTGTATTGTTTAGTCATTCCCCATTCCTCACATATTCACCTTGCGATCTCCACCCCGATTTCCGTACACAACCCAAACTGTATTGTGACAGGTAATATTATGTATCAGGAGTATCTATGGTACGCAACAAGAGGCAGGAAGAACCTCCCGGTTTCTCCCCCTCTGATTGCGCACTAACCTATGTATCAGTGGAAAAGGTACGAACGGTATCATTTGAAGAGAATCGTACTTCTTGAGAGCCACTGTGGTTTCCAATGACACCGGGTTCTGTCCTTTTCGATCCCGCTCTTTGCAGACTTGGAGGTGGTAATTGACAGACTCAGTTCGGTCAAGTCGTGATTTCTGCAACATGTAGAATTGTGAGTGAATACTCACAGTTCTTGAGGGGGTGAGAAAAGAAGGAGCGCACAATCAATATCGGATCCGTCGCTGCGGAAGAGGTGATGGACATTATGTTCATCTCGGTGGTACCATTTGGCGGGAAACATTCTCCTTCGAACGAGATGTTGAACAGGTGGGTGTGGAAGGCATGAAACGAGGGGAGTAGTCGCTATTAGGTTGTGTAATAAAGTCGTAGGACCCACCACCTTGATTAGCCTATTGTTGGTGGTCGTGGTGGTAACGAGGATAGTCCAGAAATTAGACCAGGATGGTCAATATAGTAGGAAGCGAAGAGCACCCGACAGTGCGGGTGGAAGATGGAGCGGATAGATGACCGTACGTACTTCGTATTATGCCGTAGTGGCCATAGGTACCTTAATTACGGTCTTCTTCCCCCTAAATTTCCAGTATTCAACTTGCCTTCCCGCATGGCATATTGGAATCGGCGGGCCAAATGAAAACGTTCATTCCTCCACGCGTGAGCAATGTAGATTCTGACAACACAATATTGGACAAATCGCCCAACTTGGGGCATGTACGATGGGATTGGTTTATATCCCCATTTAAACGGTAAGGGGACATTAAGCGTGTGTTTCTCGAGGGTTTGGGCGTCGCTTTTCAAAAGGTAGTTCCAGATTTGGATGGTTTACTTATTGCGAGGGATAACCCTGCCGAGGAGGCGTCTTGGGACGAATGAAGCGCATCAGGTATGGGTGGCTATCTGCGAGGGACGAGTGGAGAAGTTGATCTGCTTGCCGCTCCCAAGAAAAAATCTGCCATCTTGTGCTCAGAGGAACATCGTTTGCGCACAAGGAATATAAGAAATTCTTATGACTTATTCATATTTCCATCTGATTTCGCGGTGCAACGACCTTTCCTTCAGGCGCAAGGCGCAAGGCGCAGGGCGCGGGAAGTCTCACAGCCATCAAGCCAGCGTCAAGGCAGGTCGCACCACCCCACGACCACCGCAAAGTGATCGAAGAAACATGGGGACTCAAGATCCCAAGAAGCAGAACCTGTGAGTATCCTCGATTGTTGTATAGCGCCGCGTGCATTCTTCTGATCAAGAATCCAAGCCTGTATCTAGAGCGTGCGGCGCTTCACCTCAGTTTACATCCATACCGCTCACCTCGGCTAACATACAGAAATCACGCTTCAAGACGTTCCAAATCGGGAGTATACGCTGAGGTTGTTTGTAGAAAACGTGGGGAGCGAAGTACAGAAAGGAGACAATCAGACCTGGACACCAGCACAACGCCAGTATGTCCCTTGTTTCCCCAATACGTCCACTTACTGGTAGATATGCGTATATAGAGATGTATCTCCGACATCCCAGATCCGGGTTGAGGTCCGAATGAAGAGCGGTCATTCAATTTGGGCAAAATACCGAGAGGCGAGCGAAGTCATCGACCTTATTGAACTCTTCAGTGATTACTGGGGCTCTAACGACCACGAGTTCACCGTAATGAGTCAGTCGTCATCACCAACCAGTTCGCGTATATCTTCTGATAGAAGGACAGAGTCTATTGTCATTGGAAAGTATAGTGGCTCTCTAGAAGTACGACTATCCGCAAATAACACCGTTCGTGCCTTTACCTTTACCGATGCCCATCGCCGCCGGCTAATAATCTTCGCGTAGGTCGAAGCCCTACGCTCGTCACTCCATAAACTCGAAGGATTGCTAAAGGAGTACTCCCCACTGATGAGTGGATCAGTAGAGAAATCTATGGACAGGGCGATTAAAGACGGCGCCGTCCTCGCGGAGGTCAGTTCTCTCACATCCACAAGGAACGAGCAAAAAATTGACACCATTCAGCCGAGCCCGATTGCAAAAGCAGTCCTTGGTTTTGCTAGCGTCGCGTTTGAGGTTCGTGCTCACTACCTGGAAACGGGGGCAAGCAGTAACTGTTGATGGTTTAGCTCTTGAAGGAACAAAACAAGTATGACCAGATGACCTCGGGCCTTTGCGATCGGGTGCAGCGTATTTTGCCTTTGGCGAAGCAGGTTGCAGATGACTTCGTCATCTCCGAGGAGACAAAATTCTTGAAGGATCTCATCCCGCAAATGTTTAAAGTCATGCGCAGCGTCGCAAAATTATCATGCCATTATGTCAAACGTGGTAGGTGGTCATTCTCTGGGATTGACAAGCGCTAATGATCGCAGAGAGAACGATCGGTGGTCCTGCGTACCAGGAGATGATCGAAGAAATGGACAGAGAGTTAAACAACATCATCGAAGATTTCAACCGTCCAGTGTACGTTGAGGCGCTCCGCATAGCCAATGAGACCAGTAAGCTCTCAATTTCTCAATTGTTGATAGTTGATCCTCAGGAGTTTGGCGTAGAGCGGGCAGAGCAAGAACGAGCAGAGCAAGAACGAGCAGAGCAAGAGTGGGCAGAGCTCAGGCGTCTTAAGCCTGTCGAGACTGGCTATCACAACGAATTCCGCTGTATGGAAGGTACCCGCCAATCTCTCCTCAATCACATCGCGGACTGGGTATCCAATAAATCGGGTCAAAAGAATGTACAGCAGATTAATACGTACTGGCTCTACGGCTCACCTGGAATCGGAAAAACGTCGCTAGCCCATTCGATCTGTGCAAGCCTTCACGAGCGAAACCACCTCGCCGGTGCCTTTTTCTGCCGGAGGGACGACCCGCATTTGAGCGAGCCCCTAAACATCATTCCGACTTTCATCTACAAACTCGCAATACTCTTCCCTCTTTTTCGAACCATTGTAGCAAAACACCTTCGCGACGACCCAAACCTTACTCCGCAGTCGATGAAAGCCTCTCTTTTCCTTGATTTCATCCGCTCCCTTCCTCGCCACCCCGAGCACTCTCTCGTCTTCGTCATTGACGCGCTTGACGAGTGTGGCGACGCTCGAAGTCGCCCAGGCCTCCTGAAGGTCCTGACCAATGCCGCTGCACAAACTCCATGGCTCAAGATCATCATCACCAGCAGAACCGAAGTCGATATCCAACGTTTCTTTGATACTTCCACCCAATCCTCGTACCTACGATATGATCTGGCCACAGATCAAGATGCCAATGCTGATTTGCGAACCTTCGCCCGAAGCCAGTTCAATTTGGTGGCATCGCATTGGAATCTCGACACCTCGTGGCCCAAGGAATCGGATTTCAACGGGATTATCTCTCGAGCGAATGGTCTTTTCATCTTCGTTAAGACTCTTGTCCTCGCTCTCGAACGCTGTGAGGACCCCGAAGGGTCTTTGAAGGCCGCTTTGCAGGACTCTGCCGGGACTGGCCTAGAATCTCTATACGAACTATACTCCAGTATCCTCAAAGCACAAATAGGGCACAAAAATATCGAGTTTCAGCGGGTGATTGGAGTCCTTCTTGCAACATCCCCGAACCGCGCACTGTGCGATGAGACAATTGCAGAGCTGGCGGAAGTGAAACCCAATCTCGTTAAGACGTGGATGGATGCTCTCGGCTCTTTACTCTATCGAGATGAAGCGGCCAATAGAGGGATTCGTGTCCGGCACTTGTCGGTTTACGATTTCCTTGTCAGCAATCGCTGCAACTATCAAGTGAACATCCGAGAGGCGGACGTGCAGCTGGGTATGGATTGCCTCAAGGTGATGACTACACAACTCCGTTTCAATATCTGCAAGCTCGAAGACTCCCGGCTCGCTAATGCCGACGTCAAAGATCTCCCATCCCGAATGAAGGAGAATATTTCGGACGCCTTGCAGTATAGTTGTCTCCATTGGTCAAGCCATCTTCTCTTTCCTTCGGATAACCGCGATCAGCGCGCGTTAGTATTGGGAAGCTTGAAGAAATTCATGGAAGGATTGTACCCATTATTTTGGATGGAAGTGTTGAGCATTATGGGGATGGTCCCAATTGGAGCTCCAAGCATTCGAAGGTTGCTATCCTGGGTCAGGGTGCGTACATCCGCGGCTTGCTGCTAGTTTGCATTCTAATGTGATTCAAATTGGCTTTAGGGTGCGGATCCAACTCTTCTTGAGAGAATTCAGGATATTTGTCATTTCCTAATCACATTTCACAATCCCATTTCCTTCAGCGCTCCACACATCTATATTTCAGCAATGCCATTCCTGCCCTCACAGTCACCTTTATCGAGATTGTTCAGCAGAGAATTTACCAGGGTCATCAAGATACGAGCGGGGAAGCTGTCTTCATGGCCAGCACCGCCATTGCAGTGGTTTGGACACCCAGGGTTCCCTGCATTCGTCAGGAGCGTGCGCTATTCGCCGGATGGGACCCGTGTTGTCTCTGGATCTGATGACAAAACGATTATCATCTGGGATGCTGAGTCCGGTACTGTAATTGGCGAACCTCTTACGGGGCATACAAAGGGGGTGAACTCCGTTGCCTACTCTCCCGATGGGCGCCACATCATTTCCGGATCCTCCGACTGCACCATTCGAATCTGGGATGCGGAGAAGGGTACTGCAGTTGGAAATCCTTTAGAGGGGCATGCAGGCGTGGTGTGGTGTGTTGCTTACTCTCCCGATGGGCGCCACATCATCTCCGGATCCAACGACTGCACCATCCGAATCTGGGATGCGGAAACCGGTACTGCAGTCGGCAGTCCTCTAAAGGGGCACACTGACTGGGTGTGGTGCATCGCTTGCTCTCCCGATGGGCGCCACATCATCTCCGGATCCAAAGACTGCACCATTCGAATGTGGGATGCGGAGACTGGTACTGCAGTCGGGAATCCTCTGGAGGAGCATGCGAGCTCGGTGGTGTCCGTTGCTTACTCCCCCGATGGGCACTACACGATTCGAATCTGGGATGCGGAGACCGGTACTGGAGTCGGAAAGCCTCTCGAGGGGCATGCGGACGCGGTGTGGTCTGTTGGTTGCTCTCCCGATGGGCGCCACATCATCTCCGGATCCAAAGACTGCACCATTCGAATCTGGGATGCGGCGACTGGCGCTGCAGTCGGAACTCCTCTCAAGGGGCATTCGGGCACGGTGCTGTCCATTGCTTACTCTCCCGATGGGCAGCACATCATCTCCGGATCCTCCGACCGCTCCATTCGAATGTGGGATGCGGAGACTGGTACTGCAGTCGGGAATCCTCTGGAGGAGCATGCGAGCTCGGTGGTGTCCGTTGCTTACTCCCCCGATGGGCCACCATTCGAATCTGGGATGCGAAGACTGGTACTGCAGTTGGAAATCCACTTAAAGGGCATGCGGGCATGGTGTGTTCTGTTGCTTACTCTCCCGATGGGCAGCACATCATCTCCGGATCTGAAGACCGCACCATTCGAGTATGGGCTGCGCCAACTAGTACTGCAGTCGGAAATCCTCGCAGTGGGCACACTAACTGGGTGAATTCCGTTGCTTACTCTCCCGATGGGCGCCACATCATCTCCGCATCCTCCGACTGCACCATTCGAATCTGGGACGCGAAGAATGGTACTGCAGTCGGTCGTCCTCTGAAGGGGCACACTCACTTGGTGCGGTCCGTTGCATACTCTCCCGATGGGCGCCACATCATCTCCGGATCTGAAGACTGCACCATTAGAATCTGGGATGCGGAGAGTGGTACTACGGTCGGCAATCCTCTGAAGGGGAATGCAGGCTCGGTGATGTCCGTTGCTTACTCTCCCGATGGACGCCACATCACCTCCGGATCCAAAGACTGCACCATTCGAATCTGGGATGCGAAGACTGGTACTGCAGTCGGCAGCCCTCTCAAGGGGCACACTGAATGGGTGTGGTGTGTTGCTTACGCTCCCGATGGGCGGCGCATCATCTCCGGATCCTCCGACCGTACCATTCGAATCTGGGATGCGGTGACTGGAGCTGCAGTCGGCAACCCTCTCATGGGGCACACTTCCTGGGTGCGGTCTGTTGCTTATTCTCCCGATGGCCGGTACATAACCTCCGGATCCGTGGACCGCACCATTCGAATCTGGGATGCGGAGAATGGTACTCCAGTTGGCACTCCTCTCGAGGGGCACGCGGACCAGGTCATCATTTCTATCGCTTCTGGGTCTGTTGATAAAGATACCCGTGCGAAGCGTGACATGGGTGGTTGGGTCATGGACTTAGGGGGTGGCTTACTATACTGGGTACCCCTTGATTATCGTCAAGGCTTGTATTCACCTGCCGTCCTGACGATCCCCCTTACATCCGTGATTCGATCTGTTTCTCTTGACTTTGACGACTTTGCATCTGGAACCTCATGGACTCAAATTTTCAAAAATACATCTTCTTAGCCCCCATTTCCATCGAGATCTGTGCATGTATTCGTCGCTCTTTTGGTTATTAAAGTGTCTCACATGGTTCTTCATCCTTTTCCAAGGCTGGTGGGTTAGTTTGAACCTTTATCGCTGTCAAAGCACATTTCTCCTCGAAACCTCGAAGTTAAAGACGCCAATAACTCTGGCATAACGCAGGTGAAAATACCGTATTGCTGCATGCAGAAAGATCGAAGACTTCCTGGCGCATAAAACAAGAATACCACGTTCTGTTCGTACACTAGAGACCGCTTTACTCCTCCCTATGAGCACGGCCTATATTTAAAACCAAGAAGACCAGAGGAGGGCATGGGGTGGGTAAACATTCGGCAGAACAGAACCGCGAGCGCGCCGCGGTCAGTGTGGGACTTTGGTCGGTAAATATACGGAACCTCATGAAATGTGGTGGGTGGGTGGATAATTGGTGGTTGGGTGTTGATACAGCGAGTTGTAGAGGACGAGAGAATTGAGATGTGTTGGCTTGGGCATCGGGTTTCGTACATAAATGCCGAGATAATATGATGCGGTATATGAAACAATCTGATAGATATACACGCCTCAAACGCAAGAACGAGGAGTCAGTTTCGCAATCCTTTGGCAACGCGCGGTATGCTTATGATATACGGGAGGAGGTCAATACACAAAACGGGTTCACGAAGGAGAGTGTGAGCATGCAACATCATACAAGAAAAGAAAACGCACGCATTGCTGACGAAGACCGCCTCTTATCGTCCCTAAAACTGATGCGCCTCGCAATTCCACCATAACCGATCACGGTGCGTTTGCGCTCATCATCGGTGAGCATGACATCGTCGTTGACGAAGCGTTCACTACGACCGCCACCGCCGCGAGTCTCATCACGGGTAATCCTACGCAGCTGGTCGCACTTCCGCTTTTGGGTGGCTCGGGTACCGACCTGGACTTCGGCCACGAGGGTCCGTCATGCCGTCCTCGTCTTTGAGGAGGGTGGGGCGCTCGATTTCCACCACTGTCGCTGCTGGCGCTGGGTCCAGCGCGCGGGTGCGAGTGTGGCTCCTCGATCGGCATGGAGGTCCTAAATCTACTACTGTGACTGATGACCCAATTGTCGCCTACTTTTCCACCCCGTGCTTGATGTCTCTCTTCCGCCGGGCTGTTCGGCTCTGAACAATAGGTATGCGGGGCACGGTGAGTTCGGGGTCTTTGAAGAGGTCTGTCGCGAGCCCTTGGGTTGTGTAGAAGACCTGTGGTCTGTTGTTCTAGTCGGGCGTCGTTGTAACTAGTGCCAGTTCGATGGAGGGCTACAGCAGCCAGCGCAGGTGGGGCAAGCGCAGCAACGGAAGGAGGACGGAAGTATGCGTGCCAGTTAGTACTGGCATTTGCACCCGGAGCGGGCGTGTGCGCATTCCTAATTGCCGATACACAATACCACGCCTGCGCACCCAGAAACGACGGGAGCCGAAGTGGTACCCGTAAACACGTCATATTATCGACGTCGAACCGTCGTTCATACCCGTGCCTGTGCTCTGCTGCTGTTGCGCGGTGTACTCGTTCGCGAGTCCGAGGCGCGAGGTGCGAGGACGGGCGGCGGTACTGAATCGGGCTGGTGAGTTGGGTCGGCGGTTGCAGGGGATGTAACATCTCTGCGGGTTGCTGTGACGCCTTTGGGTGCTCAAACTGCGTTCGCGTGAGTCGATGAGCGTAGACGGGCGAACCTGGTGGGCTGGCATATGCGCACCCGTTCTGGACGTGGTGGGCATGGAGGTGGTCGAGGAGACGTGGGTGTAAGGTGGGACGGGAGCAGTACTGGGGAGTGAGGCATTGGCTGTTCTCAAATGAGGGTACCAGGCGCCCAAGCGTCCTCTCTCTCCACCCTATTCATTTCCTCACATTCAATAATCACAATCATCTCGAGTAGCTCATCACCTCCCTCTTCTCTTCGGCGTTCGAGCCAATGCGAATACCGCCAGTGATCAAGCTTGTGTGCCCCGTATCGGTCGGTTTACGGGTTGGGCTTGGTACCCAGACACCGAGAAAATATAATACGGTGTATGAGGAATCTGATAAGTATATACGACTCAAGCGCAAGCGCAAGAAGTCAGCTTCGCAATCCTTTGGCAACGAGCGTATGCTTATTTTCTTCCATAAAACGCGTTCGCATCTACACCCAATACACAAGGGGAAATGAGCATTTACCATCATGCAAGGAAAGAAAATGCACGAACCACCGCAAGCCGCCTCTTATGATCCCAAACCTCCCGCGACACGCGCCCCCACCATGAATGATCCTGGCGCGTTTGGTCTCATTGGCACTGATCACGACATCGTCGTCGCTCGCGCTCTCGCTATTAACGCGACGTCCGCCAGTGTCCCCACGCGAGCTGGTCACGCTTCCGCTTTCGGTTGGCGTGGGAACCAGTCCTGACTTCGTCCCTGACGGTTATCATGTTGCCGCTGCCCTCGAAGATGGGTGGGACGCTTGCGGCTGCGCGAGGCGCTGGATTTCCATCGCCGTTACTGCTGGGGCTGAATCAGGGTGGTGTGTGTGTGCGAGTATGGCGCTTAGAGCGATTCGGAGATCCACCGCCGTGGCTGGTGACTTCGTCCAATCCAATTCTGGCCTGCTTTCCCACTGCGCGCTTGGAGCGCTGTGCACAGGGGCATGCGGGGCATGGTGAGTTTGGGTCTTTGTGGGAGTGCGCCTTGAGTTCCTGGGACGTGTAAAAGACCCGCGGTGTGCTGTCAAGTGGGGTAGTGCCAGTTCGAGGCACAGAGCTGCAGCGGTCGGGGGGGAGGGGCTAGCGCAGCAACTGAAGGAGTGAGGAAGTATACATGTCCAATAGTATGGGCATTTGTATCAGGAACGGGGATGTACGCATTCGCAATCGCCGATAGACCATATCATGCGTACTGACCCGGGACAACTGGGGCGTGTAAGGGTTTGCAGAGGCATGGCTGGGTGGTGCGAATGTGCGAGCCGTGTACGCATGTACGGCGCGGGTGACGGTGAAGCCGGCGTTGACACTGCGCAGACGGTGGGGGAGGACGACAGGAAGCCGGAGTGGTACCTGTACACATGCCACGCTCCCGGCGTCGGCGCATCGGTCGTGCCCGTGCCCCGTGCCCCGTGCCCCGTGCCCGTGCCCTGCTGCTGCTGCTGCTGCTGCTGCTGTGGGAGGTACTCGTTCGCGGGGTGCGGGGTGCGAGGACGGGCGGGCGGTGCTGTTAGCTGAATCGGCGATT
>WNFL01141473.1_pt3 | contig 18715 bp, 17 predicted proteins | sample 5400361 | NCBI WGS metagenome assembly WNFL01 (sample SAMN13153351, study PRJNA577476) | soil metagenome | isolation source: 40 cm soil on Douglas fir-dominated hillslope | place: USA:California | collected 2013-09-17
CGGACCTGCGCCGGCGGGATACCCAGCACCTCGGCGATCACCCGGCGGTTGAAGTGCGGGACCTTCGTCGCTCCCCAGACGTCGAGCGACTGCCCGGCCTCATCCCATTCGGCCAGCAGGCTGCGCGGCTCGATCGGGACCGCGGTCTGCCGGCCGATCACGACGTCAAGCTCGACCACATGCGCCGCATCGCGAAACGCCGCCGCCACGTCGCCGAACGACGCGGTCACCACGGCCACCTCGTTTGGCAGCCGATGGAACAACTGCGGCGCACCGGCTCCGCAGGCCGCCCGCGCGTCGCGTACCGGCGCGAGCTCGGCGTAGTCGATGGCGACGAGGTCGGCTCCATCCTCGGCTTGATACGGATCGTCGGCCACCACGACCGCCACCGGCTCACCCACGTAGCGGACCCGGCCCTGGGCCAGCACCGGCTGCAGGTAGGCCAGCAGGTCACTCGGATCTGGGCTGACCCGTACGGGAATCGGCGGCAGGATGACGTCGGCGGCGGTCAGGACTGCCCGGATGCCGTCCAGCGCCAGCGCGCCTGATGTGTCCACCGCACCCAGCGTGGCGTGCGCGACTTGCGAGCGGACGACGCGCATCCAGAGCTGGCCTGGCCGGTCCTGATCGTCCGCGAAACGGCCAGCGCCCGTGAGCAGCCTGGGATCCTCGAGTCGCCGAACCCGGCTGCCGACGTAGCTCATCAGCTTCCGGCACCGTCGTCCGCGGCCGCCCGCACCGCGCGGAGGATGCCCTGGTACCCGGTGCACCGGCACAGGTTCGACGCGACAACTTCGCGGATCTCCTCGTCCGTCGGCGACGGCGTCTCCCGCAGGAACGCGGTAATGAGCATCAGGAAACCCGGCGTGCAGAACCCGCACTGCAGGCCGTGGTGATCGGTGAATGCCTGCTGCAGCGGGCCGAGCTCCTCGGGCGTGCCGAGCGCCTCCACCGTCTCCACCGACCTGCCATCGGCCTGGACACCGAACATGAGGCAGGAACGCGCAGGCAGCCCGTCCACCAGCACCGTGCAAGCACCGCAGATACCGTGCTCGCAGCCGAGGTGTGTGCCGGTGTACGCGAGGTCGTGGCGGAGCACATCAGCGAGCGTGCGGCGCGGCTCGACGGCCAGTTCGTGCTCGGTGCCGTTCACCGTGATACGGATCGAATGAGCGTCGGTCACTTTGCCTCCTTCCCGTCGCCGGGCGGGTCACTGCTAGTAGCAGCGGCGATCGCTGCGATGACATCCGCTGGGCGGATGGGGATGCGCTCGACGCAGGCGCCTACCTGGGCAAGCGCGTCGTTGACCGCGTTCAGGACGGCCGCGGGAGCGCCGATGGTGCCGCCCTCCCCCATGCCCTTCGAGCCGGTCGGCGTCCGCGGCGTGGGTGTGCACAGGTGGTGTATCTCGAACTCCGGCAGGTCCGCCGCGGTCGGGACGAGGTAATCGACGAAGCTGCCGGAGACGGGCTGGCCGGTCTCGTCGAAGCACAGCTCCTCGAAGAGCGCGGCGCCTATCCCCTGCGCGACGCCGCCGGCCACCTGGCCGTCGACGATCATCGGGTTGATCATCACGCCGCAGTCCTCGACGACGACGTACCGGACCAGGCGCACGCCGCCGGTGCTGGGCGACACCTCGACGACTGCACCGTGGGTCGCATTCGAGAAGGTTCCCTCGGGGTCGAAGGACGCCGTCGCCTCCAGGCCCCGACCCAGCCCGTCCGGGAGCAGGTGCGCGGCGTGATGGGCGGTCCTGGCGAGCTCGGCGATCGGTACCGACGTGGCGGGATCACCGCGCACCTGGGCCATGCCGTCGACCAGTTCCAGGTCGGCGGGCGCGGCTTCCAGCATGTGCGCGGCGATCTCCCGCAGCTGGCCAGCCAGGTCTGCCGAGGCGCGGGCGATCGCCCCGCCGCCAGCCACTATCGAGCGGCTGGCAAAGGTGCCCCAGCCGTGCGGCACGAGTTCGGTGTCGCCCTGCCGGAGCCGGATCCGGCCCGGATCGATGCCGAGGGCGTCCGCGGCGATCTGCGCGTACGTGGTGGCGTGGCCCTGCCCGTGTGAGTGCGTGCCCGTCATCACGATCACGCTCCCGCTCGGGTCCATCCGCACGGTCGCCCGCTCATAGCCGGGCACGATGGTCATCTTGCGCATCCCGAATGACGCGGTGCCGTAAGCGGTGGGCTCCACGAAGCAGGCCAGCCCGAGCCCCACCAGCCGGCCTTCCGCCCAGGCACTCGCCTGCACGGCTGGCCAGTCGCTGAAGCCGAGCAGCTCGGCGCAGCGTGCCAGCGATTCCCGGTAGGTTCCGGCGTCATAGCAGGCGCCCATCACATTCCGGTAGGGAAATTCCGTCGCATCGATGAGGTTGCGGTCGCGCACCTCTACCGCGCCCAGGCCGGTCACCCGCCCCGCAGCATCCATCAGTCGCTCCATTGCGAGAACCGCCTGCGGGCGGCTCACCCCGCGATACGGGGCGATCGGCGTCTTGTTCGTCGCGACACCGCGCGAGCGGACACGGTAGCTCTGCACCCGGTAGGGTCCTGGCAGCTCGTTGGCTGCCATCAGCACCTCGACCCCGCAGGTCACGGGATAGCAGGAGTAGGCGCCGACATCACAGCGGATATCGGCGTCCAGGCCGAGCATTCGGCCATCCGCGTCGAACGCGCCACGGAGGCGGTAGAACTGCTCCCGGGCCTGGAAGCCGGACGTGAGCCCCTCCCGCCGGTCCTCGACCCACTTGACGGTCCGGCGCAGCAGCCGGGCTACCGCTGCGGCGAGCACCTCCTCCCTCGCCACCACGCATTTCTGCCCGAAGCCACCACCAACATCGGGTGAGATCACGCGCACCTGATGCTCGTCCATGCCCAGTGACAGGGCGACCGCTGTGCGTACCGTATGCGGCACCTGGGTCGAGGTCTGAAGCACGACCTGCCCGGTCCGCTCATCGAAGGCCGCCACGCACACCCGGCCCTCCAGCGGGGCTGCCGTGATGCGCCCCGTCGAGACCGCCACCTGGACCACGTGAGCGGCGGAGGCGAATATGCCGTCAAGGCCGGGCGTCGACATCGGGCTGACATCGACGAGCACGTTGCCTGGAGCCGCTTCGTGCACCGCGGCGGCGCCGGGTGCCAGCGCTTCACCGGCCGATGCCACCGCGGGCAGCTCCCCGTAGCTAACCTCCACGAGTTCCGCCGCGTCCTCGGCAAGGTAGGCCGATTCCGCCAGGACCGCTGCGATGGGCTCGCCCACGTGCCGGACCCGGTCCGCCGCCAGGATCGGCATATCGGTCGCGACGAACTCGGGCCGCGCCAATACCCCGCGCAGCGGCGCCACGCCGGCCAGTTCGGCGGCGGTGATCACGGCGGCGACACCGGGCAGGCTGAGTGCCGCCGAGGCGTCGATAGCCTCGATCGCCGCCGAGGCGACATAGCTGCGGACCAGGGCAAGGTGCAGTGTGCCTGGCGGCTCAAAGTCGCCGACGAAACGGCCCCGCCCGGTGAGCAGGTAGCGGTCTTCGACGCGCCGTACCGGCTGCCCGATCCAGCGCCCCGCCGGTGCGGTGCCGGGCGGAGTACCCACCACCGGGACAGTCCCCGTGACCATTGCCGGACCACCAGTCGCGTCAGGCATGGCCGGCCGCCTCCCCGATCGCGCGAGCCGCGAGCACCTGGATGAGGTGGCGGCGATACTCCGCGGACCCGTGGATGTCGCCGGGCGGGTCGGTCGCGGCGGCCGCCGCCTGCGCGGCTGCCGCGATCACGTCCGCGCCAAGGCTGGATCCGATCAGCGTGGCCTCGGCACCGGCAGCGCGCTCCACCGTGCTCGCGACCCCGCCGAGCACGACCCGGGCGTCCCGGCAGACACCGCCGTCCCTGTCGACCGCCGCCGCTACGGCCACGATGGCGAAGTCGCCGTGGCGGCGCGCGAATTCGCAGATAGCAGCGCCGGGCCGGGGGGCAGGCAGCCGCACCTCGATGATCATCTCGTCCGGGCGGAGCGCGGTTTCCAGGAAGCCCTTGAAGAAGCTCGCGACCGGGATCACCCGTTCGCCGCCGGGGCCGCGCGCCACCATCTGGGCATCAAACAGCAATGCGGCCATGCACCACTCGGCCGCCGGGTCAGCGTGGGCGATGCTGCCGCCGAAGGTCCCCGCGGCCCGGATCGCGTAATGGCCGATGTACCGCGCCGCCCGCGGGAGCATCCCGAAACCGGCCAGCAGGCCCGGATCGGTGAGCCGCTCCAGGTCACGGTGCAGGGCGAGCGCACCGATCCGCAGGCCCCCATCGTGCGGGCGGACGTACCGAAGCTCGGCGAGCCTGCTGATGTCCACGAGTGCGGCCGGGCGGGCGAGACGAAAATTCATCATCGCGACGAGGCTCTGACCGCCGGCCAGGAGCTTCGCGTCGTCACCACGTTCAGCGAGCAGTGACACGGCCTCGTCGGCGGATCGCGCGCGGTGGTAGCTGAACGGCGCGGGCTTCATCATCTCCCCTAGAGTTCGTGCCCCAGATGCGTCACCGAGTACAAGTCGCGCCGGCGGTCCTTCTGCGGAGTCACGAGCGGAGTGCGCCGGCGCGCTTCGGCCACCCAGTCCAGGTCAATGTGGGCAAAGGCGACCTGCTCGGCCTCAGCGGGCAGGGGGCCGGCCACGGCGTCGCCGTACGGGCTCGCGGCTACTGAGCAGCCGAGGAACGGGGCGCCAGGGCCAGGGCCGGCGAACGAGGCGGCCACCGCAAACACCTGGTTCAGGTTGGCCTGGACAAGCAGCCCCGCCACCTGGCCAGGCATGGCCGCCGCGGCTAGCGCGCCCCGGTCGAAGCCGCTCACCCAGGCTGACGGCACCGCTACCAGTTCCGCGCCCTGCAGCGCCAGGATCCGCAGCACCTCGACAAACCGCAGGTCATAGCAAATACATAGGCCGAACGTTCCGTATGGGGTGCTCACAACAGGAAAGCCCGTGTCCCCGGGGGCGAAGACATTCTTCTCGCCGGCGAATAGGTGCGCTTTCCGGTAACGCGCGAGCACCCCGTCGCCGGACACCAAGACCGCAGAGTCGAAGAGCCGTTCGCCGTCGCGCTCGCATAGGCCGCCGATGATGTACCCGCCGCCCACCGCCGCGGCGCGCTGCCAGGCCTTCACGGCCGGGCCGTTCAGGGTCTGCGCCGACTCGGCGAGCACCAACGGATCCACGGTGTACCCGGGTGCCGCCAGCTCGGGGAGGACCACGATGTCCGCGCCGCCGGCGAAACCTTCGGCGGCCATGGCCAGCCCCTGGTCCACGTTCCGCGCCGGATCGCCCGACCAGCGGAGCTGGCAAAGCGCGACGGTGAGCGGCCGGCTCATGTCATGGCCCCTCGCGCCGGAGCTTGGCTAGCTTCGGGAGGCGGGCCCACCGGCGTGGCGCCGGTGCCCTGTGGCGGGCCCAGTTCCTGGGCGGTTATCTGGCCGAGGAACACGTCGCCGAGATCGGGCCGGGCAAGCAACTCGGCCGCGGGCGCGGAGATGATCACTCGGCCGAGGGCTAGGACATATGCCCAGTGCGAGATCTCCAGCGCGGCGAGTGCCTTCTGCTCCACGAGCAGAACTGACGCTCCTGACTCGGAGAGGGCACGGATGTCCCTGGTAAGAAGCTGAGTGGACCGATCGGCCGACAGCCCGGAGGTGGGTTCGTCGAGCAGAAGGACTCTCGGCTGGCTCATCAGCGCTCGCCCAACCGCGACCATCTTCCGCTCACCACCGGAGAGCTTGGCCGCCCTCCGCCCCATGAGCCCGCCCAGCGCCGGGAGCAGGCCGGTGACCTCGTCGATCCGGGCACCGAGCTGCGGGCGCGGCACGCGGTAGCCGCCGACCTCCAGATTTTCCCGGACGGTGAGGGGGTCGAACACGTCGTTGCTCTGGGGCACGTAGCCAAGGCCCAGCCGCGCCAGGCGGTTCGTGCGCTGGTTGGTGATATCGGCCCGATCGAGAACCACCTGCCCGGACTCGACCCTGAGCAGCCCGGCGATCGCCTTGAGCAGCGTGCTCTTACCCGCGCCGTTAGGGCCAACAATCGTCACGATCTCACCGGCGCCGACCTGCACACTCACCCCGCGGACGATCGGCGGCCCGCCGTACCCGCTCACGACGTCCCGCACCGAGAGCATGGCCGCCGGGCGGTCCTGTCCGGCGGCGGGGCGGCCAGGGACGTCGGGCTGCGCGGGGCCGTCAGCCGGCGAGGTAGGCATGCAGCACCTCCGGTCGCGCTCTCAGTTCTGGCATGGTGCCGGTAGCGATGACCTTGCCCTGCGCCATCACGATCACCGATTCGGAAAGGCGCTCGACCAAGCCGAGTTCATGCTCGACCAGCAGCATGGTCAGCCCATCGGCGGCCAGGCCGGCGAGGTAGCCCTCGATCGTCTTCGCGAGGGTGGGGTTCACGCCGGCCATCGGCTCGTCCAGCAGCAGGAGCTTGGGGTTGCACATGAGAGCGCGCATGATTTCGAGCAGCCGCTTCTGGCCTCCGCTCAGGTTGCCCGCGTACTCGTCCTCCTTGCCGCTCATGGCGAACCGGTCAAGCAGAATCCTGGCCTGATCCACGAGCTCGGCCTCCTGCCTGCGCCAGTACCTCTTGCCGTAGAGCAGCGTGCGCATCCGTTCGCCGCGCTGGCCCGGCCTGGCCACGAGCAGGTTTTCCAGCACCGTGAGCCTGCCGAATTCGCTGGAAAGCTGGTAGGTGCGCACCAGGCCCATCCGGGCGCGCTGGTGCGGCGGCAGCGTGCTGATATCGGCCCCGTCGAAGACCATCCGGCCCGCGGTGGGCGCGATCGCACCCCCGACGATCCCCACGACCGTCGACTTGCCGGCGCCGTTAGGCCCGATCAGGCTCGTGATCGCGCCCCGGCGCAGGCCGAACGTGGCGTCGTCGACTGCCCAGACACCGCCGAACTCCCGCCGCAGCCCGGCGACCGACAGCAGGGCTTCGCTACCCGGCGCCCCCTGGCGTTCCTGCTCCATCGAAACGCTCACGCCACCTCGCCGAGATCGGCCTGGACGGACGCGGCGGGCGTCCCGGTGAACCGGCGCCGCCGCTCCGGGATGATGCCGCGCGGCCAGAACCAGAGGAAGGCCAGGGCAAGCATCCCGATCACGATCCATTGCATCGCGTCGACCAGGCCTGGCCTGCCGAACTGCGGGATAAAACGGGTCGCCTCGTTGAAGGCGACCGGCACCAGCAGGGCGCCCAGCATCACTCCCGCGTTGTTGCCGGTGCCACCGACGATGATCGCGGTCAGCACGACAAGTGTTTCCACGTACGCCCACGATCCGGGGGACCAGGCCCCGATGAACTGGATGAGGAGAGCCCCGCTGATCCCGGCGATCGCACCGCCGAGCACGAACACGAACAGCCGCAGCCGCACGACGTCTTTGCCCAGCGCCTGAGCCGCCTCCTCGTTGTCCCTGGTTGCACGGAGCGCCCTGCCGAGCGGGGACGATGTGACGCGGTGCACGAACAGGTAAACGATGAGGCAGACCACCGCGGTAAGGGCGACGTAGAACCACTGGTATCCCAGCGAGGACAGCGGCAGCGAGCCGAATGGCTGCGGGACCAGCGACAAGCCGGCCGGCCCGTTGAAGAGCCCATTGACGTTCTCGACAACGAGCACCGCGATGACCGAGATGACCAGCATCACCATCGCCTGGTAGTCGGTGCGCAGCCGGCGCAGCGCCACAATCCCGACGACCAGCGCAAGCGCTCCGGCGACCACGCCGGCGACCAGCAGGGGCAGCGGCTCGGGCAGCTGAAGGCCGAGGATGTAATGCTCGAACCCGCCGTTGCCGGTGGCTGGACCGAGCGTGAGCACACCAGCGGTGTAGGCACCCACCGCCTGGAACATGATCCAGGCGAAGTTGTAGATGCCGGTCACGCCGTACTGCAGGTTGAGGCTCCAGACCGCCAAGATGTCGACACCCAGGTAGACAAGGATCGTCGTGACGTAGTAGGAGAACGCGGCACTCAAGCGGGGACCTCCTTCACCGTCGAACCCTGGCCGAAGATCCCGGCCGGCCGGAACAGCAGCACGACGACGAGCACCCCAAAGGCGATGACCTCCTTAAAGCTCGGCGACATGAAACCCGCCGCCACCTCGGTCACCACCCCGAGCACGATGGATGCGATCATGGCGCCGACTGGCCGGCCCACGCCACCGAGCATCGCCGCCGCGACGATAATGACGAGGAAGTCATTGCCTGTGGTCGACTGAAAGGCGCTGGTGTTGAGCACCAGCACCACCCCGGCCAGGCCGCACAGTGCTCCCGATATCAGCCAGGCCAGGTCGGTGACCTGGTCGGTCGCGATGCCTGAGGCCTGCGCGAGGCCAGGATTGGCAGCGGTCGCTCGCATGGCCTTGCCCAGCCTGGTCCGGGTGAGCAGAAGCTGCACCAAGCCCATGGTCACCACCGACAAACCGACGATCATGAGCTGGGACGTGTCGAACAGCATTCCGAGGACATGCACCTGCTTCCCGGACGAGACGCTGTAGCTGAAGAACGTCGCACCGTAGGCGCCCAGCAGGATGTTCTGCACGATGATGCCCACCGCGAGAGTGACCACGACCATCCCGAACAGCTTCGTGCCGTGCCGCACGAAACGCCGGTAGACGTAACGGTTCAGCAGCATCGATGCCAGCGCACTGAACCCAGCCCCGGCCGCGAGCGACTCGGCGATGCCGCCACCCGCCCGGTTGACCGCGTACCCCACGAACGCGCTGGCGGTCATGAGGTCGCCATAGGCGAGGTTCAGGATGTTCGAGACGCCGAACTGCAGGGTGAAGCCCACCGAGGCCAGCGCCAGGATCGACGCTGTCACCAGGCCGAACCCGATCGACTGGACGAAGAGGCTGCCCGTCATGCCGAAGCTTCCCCTTATCTTTCATCACGCTGACCATGTCATCGGAACGGTGCGGCCCACGCTACTTCGCGGCTGCAATCTGCGCGGCGGTGTATGTCGCCACCTTCGTCGAGCCGTCGGAGGAGACAATCTCAAACGCGCCGGGCGAGTTCTGCCACCTGTCGAAGCTGATCACGCTGGTGGCGCCGACGTACTGGATTGTCTTGCCGTGGGAGAGCGCGGCTTTCCCCTGTGCGAAGTCATGCACGACGACCGCGGAAGGCGATGGCGAGGTCAGCTTCACGATCCAGGGCCGGAAGACACTTGGGTCCGTGCTCTTGGCGGCCTCCATGGCGAGCGCCATAAGGTTGATGCTGTCCCACGCCGCCAAGCTGTAGGAATCGCCGTACCACTGGCTGGCGGGCTGGCTGACCTGCGACTTGACGGCCGTGATCTCCGAGAGCCACAGCTGGTAAGGCACTCCCGTGGTGGGCGCGTAGGGCTGCGCGCCGACGTACAAGCGCTTCAGGTTCGGCGTCCCTACCGCGTGTCCCACGGCCTTCAGCCATGGCGGCTGCGTGGTCCCGTCGGTGCCGATGAACGGGCCAAGGTGCCCGAACTGCCTCATCTCGGCGAAGTAGGTCGCGCTCGTCTGCGGATCGGCCTCGGTGAAGATCACATCGGGATGTGCCGCTATCAGCGCCGACACTTCAGTCCGGTAAGAACTCTGGTCCAGCGGGATCCTCTGGACCAGGACGATCTTGCCACCGAGCTTCTTAAAGCCAGACACGACGGTAGGCAGCGACCCCTGGGAACTGATGTCATTGCCGAACACCGCGGCGGCAGTGGGGTACCCCTTCTGGTGCGCGTACACGGCCATCGCATATCCGACCGCGTCGTCAGGCGGGGTGATCCGGTAGAAGTACGTAAAAGAACTGTGGTTGAACACAGCCTGGCCGGTATCGGCGAACATCGGGATATGCGCCCGGTTGAACAATGGGACAGTCGCACTCGCCTCGTCTGAGCTCGGCCCGAGGACTCCTACCAGCGATGGTGTCGTCGAGATCAGCTGCTCGGCGGCCGGCACGGCGTCGGCTGGGTCACCCCGGCTGTCAGCCGTCTTGCAGGTAACCGTCTTGTGGCCCAGGATGCCGCCGGCGGCGCTGATGGCTGCCGCGGCGGGAATGCAGCCGGCGAGCTGCTCAGGACCGAAGCTCGCGTCAGGGCCACTGAAGGGGTTGAATACGGCAAAGGTGAGCGCTCCGCTGCCGCCGGCCCCGCCCGCGCCAGCGGAGCTGTGAGAACCGCAGGCGGCGAGCATGAGGAACAGCGGAAGCACGGCCAGGATGGCCACGCTCCTTGCCCGGGTGCTGGCGTGTATGGCGTGACTGCGCATGGTCGCCTTCTCTCATCGTCCGCTGAGGGTGGTCGCCCACCCGTATCAAGGAGTGCGATGACGCCACTGCGTGCTCGGCGCGCTCTCCGGGTGTTCGGGGATCTCTGCGCCGCACAACCGCAGGAACGGCAGGTCGGCCGGGCACGGGCCGCCGACGCTCACCACGTTCTGGCCGCGGTTGGCGCGTACGGCATGACGCACCCCGGCCGGGACGTGGATAACGTCAGCAGCCTGGAACTCGTGCGTCTTCCCGCTGGTCAGGTCATCGATGCTGCCGCGGCCCTCAAGGATCACGATGGTGTCCTCTGACTCGGCGTGCGTGTGCGGGGTGTTCTCCTCGCCGGGCTGCATCCGGACGTAATTCATGGTCGCTGTCCAGGCACCGATACCCGGCCAGACGATCATCCTGGCGTCGGCGGAGATGATCGGCAGCATCAGCGCTGGCCTGTCTTGGTGGAGCACCTGAATCGGGGCGCTGCCTGTGCGGCCGGCCTGGCCAGTCCGCCGGCCGTGCGCGCCGTCGGCCTCGCGGTGCGTACCTTCCGCCTCGTCGTGGGCGCCGTCCGCCTCGCCGTAGCTGGCTGGGTCGCACGGGCATGGCCCGCCAAAGATCTCCAGCCCGCCGGTGCCGCCGACGAAGCGATATGCGGTTCCGGATCCCATGTGAACCATCGCCCCAGGAGCCAGCGCTGTCGCCGGTGACAGGCCGTCTCCGGCCACCGTCCCGGTCCCATTCAGGACGTAGTACACACTCTCGCCAGGGTGCTCCAGCAGGACAGTTTCCGACAACGCTGCGAGCTGGATCAGGTGAATGGACCGCATGGCCGCGCCAGTGCCCGGCCAGATCACCGCGCGTGCGGATCCATCGCCCTTGACGATGGGCAGCAATGGACCAGTGCCACGCAGGGGTATCACCTGCACGCCAGTCCCACCAGGCCTCTCATTCATGGTACATGATATATCTTACAGCTTGTTATCCGGTCAACGGCGGCACTTCAGGAGAGAGAGAACATGCGTCTCGTCGATCTGACGCACCCATGGAACCTGCACACGCCCGGCTGGGTCGGTTACCCAGGGGCGCGTATCTACTACACCCAGACGCTGCAGACAAACCGGATCGTCTCGCAGCGGATCGAGACCTCGCTGCACACCGGGACCCACCTCGATGGCCCCATGCACGGTTCCGACGGCGGCCTGGACATTGCCTCACTGCCCTTGGAAAAGCTCGTCCACGAAGGCGTTGTCGTCGATGTGTCTGACGTGTGCAAGGACTGGGAGGTGATCAAGCCGGAGCACATTCTCGACCGGGTGGAGGTGCGCCGTGGCGACATCCTGATCATCCACACCGGGTTCCACCGTTATTACCAGGGCCAGCCGGAACAGGATCTGGTCCGCTACTTCTGCATGCACCCGGGCGGCGGCGTGGACCTGGCCCGGTGGATGCTCGAGATGGAGATCTCCTGGTGGGGCATCGATGCCGGCTCCGGCGATCACCCGATCAACACGACGATCCGGCATATGCGCCCGGACATCACCGAGCGGTTCGAACGCCAGGTGGGGATGAGCGCGAAGGACTATTTCGGCGAGTACTCCTACACCCACCATCTGAGCGGGCGGGAGATCACAGAAGATCTCTTCCCCATGCACTACCTCGCCTTCCCGGCCGGCTGCATTCACGCCGAGAACGTCGGTGGGGACATCGACCGGGTGCTCAACACGCGCTGCGTCATCGGCGCGTTCCCGTGGAAGTTCGAGGGTGGAGAGGCCTGCCCGTGCCGGATCATCGCTTTCCTGGACGTTCCGGGCCTGCACGTCGAAGAGCTACGTGATCAGCTGGCTTCGCCGGATTTGCTGTCGACGCCAAGCGCTGATAGCTCCCGGAGCACCATTACATAGGCACCGGCGGTCACCGCGAGCTAAATCACCCACGGAAGGCCCTGATCACCAGCGAGGCGCAGGCAGGGCTTCACTAGGCACCGTTGTACCCGTTGCTCAGCTTTGCTCTCCGCGAGCTGGACGCCCCAGCTCTGGTGCTCGATTGACACCGAGGGTCTCGACCCAGACCGACACCCGGAGCCGATCGGTCACAGATACCATATGGAAGGACGGCGTGCGAGCGTATGCTTCGGCCATGAGCGTGCCGCCATTGTCCGCTCAGGACATCCGCGCTGCTGCCGAGGTTCATCGCGAGCTTGGCCCCGAGTACAGCGACGCGGTTGTTGACTCGTTCTTCGCGAAGATCGATAAGGAAATAGAGGCGCAGATTGACGCGCGCCTGGCGAGTACTCGGACCCGCCCGCTGCCGGACAAGCCCCATGACCGGGGACGCGACGTGCTGGCCGGGATCGCGATCGGCGGTGGCGTTACCCGCCTCCCGCTCATTTTGGCGGGCTGGGACCCATTTCATCCGTTCGTAGGCGGCGTGCTTGTCGTATGGACCGTGATCCTGATTGCCTATCTCGGTTTCCGCGTGGTGGCGGTATTGGCTCGCAAGCCTGACGACCGCGATTGACGACTACACCGAGTACAGCGGGCCGAGGAGCGCGACTTGCAGCGTCGTCACGTCTCCAGACCATGGACGTCGGGAGCCCCGGCCCGGACTCTCTCCTCCGGGGTAGGTAGAGCGGATAGCGGTTGCGTGCACCAGCGATTACCACTCGCGGGGATAGAGCTCTCTCAGGTGAAGGGCCGTATCGACCTCCCACTGCAGGTCCGCGTCGTCGCTGAACCTGACCCAGGTAATCACGTGCGGGTACTGCGAGGCGGTGAAGCCTCACACGAGCGCCGCCTCGTGGCCAGCCTTGAGCACTGGCACGGAGTGGTCACGAGCCTGGAACACGAACGCCTCCGCCTGCGCCACAGATCCGAGCGCGTAGATCGCCAGCTCGCCGTAGACGTCGGCCGCCCTCTTATGCCGGACCGACATATCCGCCGTGCACGCCTCGATCTGTCACGCCACCTCGCGGATCGGCCGCTGCGAGCCGTTGGTGACCACGACCATGTGAACCGGCTCGCCTTTGTCCGGCCGCAGCACCTGAGCCTGCGCCTCGTCCACTTGGCGCACTGAGACGTCGATCTGCTAGGCCTGCTTGCGCTCGTCGGCCTCGGCACGTCCGCCGAAGACCTCCTTGAGCAGTGTCCATGGCGACGAACCGCCGCAAGGAGCGAACTTCAGGAGCTGGAGCGAGCTGTTGGCCAATGCGCAGGCGGCCGGGGAATCCAACGCGCACCTCCGCTCCTACCTCAAGAAGCTTTCGGCCGAGACTTGGAGTACTTCAACTGGCTCACACATGCGAGGAATGCCATTCGGCTGGACGCAGAGATTGGCCTCAAGGCCGTCGAGCACTTGCTCGGCGTCTTTATAGCGGCGAGGATACGACTTCGCTATCCGGGTACCCGCTGCGCTGAGCTGAAGGCATACCGCATGGCGTCGAACCCAGCACCAAGCGCAGTCGGGCGATTTTTCCTATATACGCCCGGTCGCAGCGCGTAATGGCAATGGGGGCACTGGGGCACTATTCGATGCGTCATTGTCATTCGGCTGCGAATGGGCGAAGGCGGTGGCGAGGAAGCGGGCCAGCTCTTCCCGGTTCGGTGCCGTGGCGGGCCCGCGCCTGGTGACCGAGAGAGCAGCTGCCGCGTTCGCGCTGCGGGCGGCTGCGATCTCGGCCGCGCCAGCCGCTAGCGCGGCGATGAAGGCTCCGCTGTGGGTGTCACCAGCGCCGTTGGTGTCAACAACGCGCACGCTGAACCCGGGCACGTGCACGACCCGGGCGTCCGGGCGGCCGATGAGGCAGCCATCAGGTCCGGTGCGGACAAGTACCCGGGACCGGCTGGTCCGGCTGGTGAGCGCGGTCACCGCGGCCCACGGGTCGGTGCTGCCTGCCAGGATGGCAGCCTCTCTCGCGTTGCAGGTCAGCCAGTCCGCCCGGCCGAGCACAGCCGCGAGTTCGCTGGCCGGGATGGACCCCACCAGCGGTCCGGGATCGAAGAACATTGTGTGCCCGTCGCCCAGCCGGGCGAGCCAGCCGAGCAGCGCGGCCCGGTTGCTGCCGTGAACCAGGCTGTAGCCGGAGACGTAGACGGCATCGCGCGGGGCTGGGTGAACCGGATCGAGGTCTGCGGCCGTCAGCTTGGCCTCGGCGCCGCGGCTAGTGAGGAAGGTCCGCTCGCCGCTGGCCTCCACGATCGTGAGCACGAAGCCGGTGTCCAATCCGGTCTTGACCGGCTGGATGACGTCGATACTCTCCCGTGCCAGGGCCGCCCGGGCCAGGGTGCCGAACGGGCCGGTGCCGTGGGCGCCCGCGTAGGCGGCTCGCAGGCCCTGGCGCGCAGCGGCGGCCATGACGTTGAAGCCCCCGCCTGCCGTGGCCGCTGCCTGGCTCGCCATCACGTCGCCGCCCCGCTCGGGGAGCGCGGGCACGGACACGACGACGTCCACGACCACGTTGCCGAGATGCAGGAGGCGATCGAACCGGACAGGCACGCCAGCCGGCGGTGCCTGATTACCCGGTAGCATCGTCGCCCGCCCCGGGGTCGGCCCGGGGGCTCGCGCCTGGACCCGCTGCCGCTCGGACCGCCAGCAGGTCGCCGGCCAGCGCCTCCAGCCCGAGATTGTTCACCCGGGCTACCGTGGACCGCGCGCTGGCAGGAAATGCCTCCACCCCGTGGCAGGCACCGCAGATGGCACCGGCCATGGCGGCAATGGTGTCGCAGTCGCCCCCGAGGGAGGCCGCCATGCGGCAGGCCAGCCAAGGGTCGTCCGGACTCGCTGCGGCCACCGCGAACGCCGCGGGCACCGACTCCTGGGTGGCCAGGCTCGTTCCGACCAGCCGGTACACCACGTCCATGGCGTCGGCCAGGCCGATCCCTGTGACCAGCCCGGCCGCCCAGGTGATCCGGGATCCCACGTCGGCACCAGCGGCCCAGTGCCCGCGCTGGGCGGCGCTGGCCGCCGCGGCCGCCGCGAACCGCATCGCATCGGGCAGCGTGGCCCCGTCGATCCCGGCGCTGACCGCCGCTGCCACCGCAGCCGCGCCAGCCAGCGCGATCCCGGTGTTGTGCGTCACCCGGCTGGCCGCCACCACGCGATCCACCAGCAGATCACGGTCGCGGGACGGGGTGGCGACACCCACCGGGGTGATCCGCATCGCTGCGCCGTTGGTGGTGCCGAACCTGCCCGCGTTCTCAATGCTGGCCCCAGCCGAGATCGCGCCGAGGGCCCGTTGGGTGGACGGGCCGAGCAGGCTCAGCGAACCGCGGGCGCGCATCGAGTCTTCCCAGGCCAGCAGGCGGCTTGCCAGTTCGGCTGGGCCGATCTCGCCGTCATACTCGACAATCAGGCGCGCCAGCAGCACGGTCTGCTCGGTGTCATCGGTGACAGTGCCCGCGGGCAGCCCGGCGGCCAGCGGATGGTCCGGAGGCCCGGGCTCAAAGGCACCAAGCAGGTCGCCGTAGCGGGAAACGATGTCTTGCCGGGAGCGCGATTCCGTCGGCATCCCGAGCGCATCGCCGATCGCCAGGCCGTAGAACGCCCCGAGCGCACGCGAGAGCAGAGCCTGCTGCCCGGAGGATTCAGGCATCACCGCGCGGGCGGGGAACTGGGGCCTGGCCGATCGCTTCGGCGAGGCTGACGACTTCCACCAGTGGACTATAGAGGCGCAGGATGTCCAGCGCCTTCGCATGGCTCTCGTCGGTCAGGCCCGCACAGGCGTCCGCGACCACCCGAACGCTGACCCCGTCGTCGGCGGCCGCCAGCGCGGTGGACAGGACGCAGCAGTCGGTGGAGACGCCCGCGAGCATCAGCCGTCCGCCAGCCACCATCGCGGACAGTCGCGCGTTCCATTTGCCGAAGGTGGTGGCGTCCAGCGTCTGGCCCGGCTCGCCAGCGAATTCGTCCACGAGCTGGTAGATCCGCGCATCCGGGGGCTGCAGCGCGAACGGCCATTGCTCGTAGTAGCCGCGCCAGGCCCCAGTGGGGACGCCAGGAGCCACGAACCTGGTAAAGACGACCCGCGGCTGGTAGGCCCGGGCAAGCCGCTGGATCGGGCCCACGACCTCGGCGAACCTGGGCGTCAGCCAGGGGCTGTCAAGGTCACCGAACACCCGCTGCATGTCGATAACCGCGAGCGTCGCGTGCGGCTCCCCAGAAGAGTCTGCCTGGCCGGTCATGCTTGGGCGGCGGCCGGCTCCAGCGGTGGCGCCAGATCCTGAGCACGGATGGCCGGCCGACTGAACGCCGAAGTCGCGACGAACCCGATCGCCAGAGCCACGAGCACCCCCAGATTGGCGAAAGCCCACGCACCGGCCTTTCCGCCCAGGCCGAACGGGCCGAGGAGATAACCCTGCCAGCTGAGCCAGCTCGCCAGGGTGTTGGTGACCAGTCCCCAGCCGACCACGGTGCCGACGATCACCACCCCGACCGGGAACCACCGTACGTCGCCGTAGCGGCCGTCCGGGCTGTACAGCTCAGCCTCGGAGTAGTCACGCCGCCGCAAGGCGATGTCGGCGAGCATCACACCACACCAGGCGGCGATCGGTACACCGAGCGTAATCAGGAAGCCCTCGAACTGGCCAAAGAAGTTGCCCGCCACGAACACCACATAGATCGTGCCGACGGTCATCACGGTGCCATCGATCAGGGCCGCGACATAGCGAGGGACCCGCAGGCCGAGCGAGAGCAGGGCCAGGCCCGAGGAGTAGATGTCCAGCACCGCGCCGCCGATCAGGCCGAGCACGGCCACGATCGCGAATGGGACCAGGAACCAGGTCGGCAGCAGCACGGCGAGTGCCCCGACTGGATCGTTGGCGATCGAGCCGCTCAGCCCCTTCGAGGAGCCGGCCAGCAGCAGCCCGAAGACGAACAGGAAGATCGGGGCTACCGAGGAGCCGAAGGTCGTCCAGCCAGCCACTCCGGCACTGGAGGACCGCCGCGGCAGGTAGCGCGAGTAATCCGCGGCCACGTTGACCCAGCCCAGCCCGAAGCCGGTCATCATGAACACCAGACCGCCGATGAGCGATTCCACCGAGCCTCCAGGCAGCGCCGACACGGTAGACCAGTGGATCTTGCCCGCGACCAGGACTATGAACATCACCGTGAGCACCCCGGTGACGATCGTTATCACCGTCTGCATACGCATGATCAGGTCGAAGCCCATCACGCCGCCAAAAATGGTCAGCGCCACGACGACGATCATCGCGATGACCTTCGTGGCGGTGCCGCCGCCCCAGCCAAGGTGCGCGAAGACCGTCGCGATCGCCAGCGTCGCCAGGATCATCAGCACGGTCTCCCAGCCGACCGTGAGGAGCCACGAGATGACCGTTGGCAGCTTGTTGCCGCGGACCCCGAACGGTGCCCTGCTCAGCACCATTGTTGGTGTCGACCCCCGCTTGCCGGCGATCGCGACGAACCCGCACAGCAGGAACGAGATGACGATCCCCGCCACACCCACCCAGAGCGCCTGCCAGAACGAGATCCCGAATCCCAGCACGAACGACCCGTAGCTCAGGCCGAGGACCGAGACGTTGGCCGCGAACCAGGGCCAGAACAGATCGCGTGGCCGGCCCTTGCGCTGGGAATCGGTGATGACGTTGATGCCGTTCATCTCGATCTGCAGCGGGTGCGATCCGGCCGCGCCGCCCGGAACGGCAACTCCGGCATCCTGAACATCAGCCATGGCCAAGCCTCCCTACTCTCACTGGTCCATAATCGCCTTGCGCTGGCCCCCGTCGATAGGGATGTGGGCGCCATTGATGAAACTGGCCCGGGGCGAGGCAAGAAAGGCCACCAGGGCCGCGACCTCGCCTGGCTCGCAGATACGGCCGAATGGGATGGAGCGCGCGGCCAGTTCGTGGGCGCGCTCCTGGGACACTCCCTTGTCGCGGGCGAACGCCTTCTCCAGCGTGTCCCAGCGGTCGGTGTTCACCGGCCCCGGATTGACGGTGTTGATGCGCACACCATGACGCCCGTACTGCTCGGCGACCGAGGACGCGAAGTTGATGTCGGCGGCGTTCGCCACCCCGGCGGTCATCTCCCAGTAGCTGGGCTTGAGGCCATCGTTGCCGACGACGAGAACGATGGCGCCTTCGCCGCGTTCGCGCATGTGCGGGATGACCGCACGCACCGAGCGGACGTAGCCCATGAACTTGAGGTTGAGGCTCGACATCCACTGCTCTTCGGTCAGGTCCTCCAGCAGGCCGCCGGGCGAACTGCCAGCGCAGGTAACCAAGATGTCGATCTTGCCGAACTGGCCCAGCGTGGCGTCCACGCAACGCTGGACATCCTGCGTCACGCTCATGTCGCCGGCCATCGGCACGACCGTGCGGCCCGTTTCGGCAGCGATCTGCTTGGCGGTGGCCGCCAGTGGCTCTGCGGTTCGGGCGGTGATGACAACATCCGCCTGCTCGCGCGCGAGATGCTCGGCCACCGAGCGGCCGATTCCCTTGCTCGC
>WNFL01087649.1_pt1 | contig 18711 bp, 18 predicted proteins | sample 5400361 | NCBI WGS metagenome assembly WNFL01 (sample SAMN13153351, study PRJNA577476) | soil metagenome | isolation source: 40 cm soil on Douglas fir-dominated hillslope | place: USA:California | collected 2013-09-17
CCGAGTGATCGAGCAGCACGACGATTTCGCGCGTGCCGCCGATGACCGCCGCGGCCGCCGCCTCCTGCTTCAGGAACGGCCGCGCGAAGGCGGCGACGATCATGAGGAGCGCGGCGCACCGCATCATGAGCAGCGCCCAGTGCCGGATCCGCCGGCGCCTGACCGATTGATACGGAATCCGCTGGACGAACATCAGCGACGGAAACTGGATGACCCGCTTCCGCTCCCGCTGAATCAGGTGCACGAAGATCGGAATGCCGATGGCGGCGGAGGCGACGAGGAAGAGCGGTGCAAGAAAGCTCATCGAACGCGCATCAACCTTTCGCGTGCCCCCAGATAGCTGACGAGCGCCCGGTCGAGCGGTTCGGCCGTGTTCACGAGCTTGTAGTCGATCCGGTGCTCCGAGAACTTGGTCGTCAGCGCGCTGATGTGATCCTGGATCAGCTTGCGGTACTCGCCGGCGAACGACTGCGGCACGACGGGGATCTGCTCGCCGCTCTCGAGATCCTCGAAGCTCGAGGCGTCCTCGAACCCGAAGTCGACTTCGGCCGGGTCGAGCACGTGAAAGACGATCAGCTCGTTGCCCTGGAAGTGAAGCGGCTTCACGGCCTCGAGGATCGCATCCGGGTCTTCGTAGAAATCGGAAATCAGCACGAGGATGCTTCGCCGCTTGAAGTGCTCGGCCATCTTCGCGAGCGGCTTGATCAGATCGCCGCGGCGCCCAGCCCTGGCGCGGTCGAGCGTGTGCAGCAGGACGTTGAAGTGCTTGGCCGAAGGCGGCACGTAGGCCACTTCCTCGCTGTCGAACGTGATGATGCCGACTCGGTCGCGCTGGCGCTGCGCGAGGTACGCGAGGCACGCGCCGAGGTAGCTCGCGTACTCGAGCTTGGTCAGCCCCTTGCTGCCGAAGCTCATCGACTTCGAGACGTCGAGCAGCAGCGAGAAGTTGGTGTTGGTATCGGCTTCGTACTGCTTGACGTAGAAGCGGTCGGTCCGCGCGAACAGCCGCCAGTCGACGCGCCGGATGTCGTCGCCGGCCACGTACCCGCGATGCTCGGCGAAGTCGATCGACGCGCCGAAATACGGCGCCCGGTGCAGGCCGTTGATAAACCCGTCGACCACCGTACGCGCCAGCAGCTCCAGGTTGCCGATCCGCGCGAGGATCTTGGGATCGACAAACCGGGCGCCCGGCATCACGGTCGCGTCGGCACTATGCTGCATACCTGTCTAGCTGAATTTGATCATCTGGTCGTTTGGTTATTTGGTCATTGATTTGGTCATTTGAAAGAAATGACCAAATAACCAAATGACCAGATAACCAAATTCATCTTCACATTATTCACATTCCCGATTTCGGCATCGCCACCGCCGACAACAAGTCGTCGATGAGCGCGTCGGTCGTGATGCCTTCCGACTCGGCGCGGAAGTTGGTGAGCACGCGGTGGCGCAGCACCGGGTGCGCCATGGCGCGGATGTCCTCGTAGCTCACGTGATACCGGCCGCTCGTGAGCGCCCTGGCCTTGGCGCCCAACACGAGGTTCTGCGCCGCGCGCACGCTGGCGCCGAACGCGACGTACTTCTTCACCGACTCCGGCGCGTCCTTCGATTTCGGCCGGCTCGTCCGGGTGAGATGCAGCGCGTAGCGCATCACCGGCTCGGCGACCGGCACACGCCTCACGAGACGCTGAAACGCCACCAGATCGGGGCCCGTCACCGGCCGGTTGAATTTCGGATCCACGATCGCGGTCGTCGTCCGCACGACGTCGAACTCTTCGTCTTCCGGCGGATGCTCGATGACGATGTGGAACATGAAGCGGTCGAGCTGGGCTTCGGGGAGCGGATACGTGCCTTCGAGCTCGATCGGGTTCTGCGTCGCGAAGACGAAGAACGGCTCGTCGAGCGTGTAGGTACGGCCTTGAATCGTTACCCGGTGCTCCTGCATCGCTTCGAGCAGCGCCGACTGCGTCTTCGGCGGCGTGCGGTTGATTTCGTCGGCGAGCACGATGTTGGCGAAGATGGGGCCGGGCGCGAACACCATCTGCCGGCGGCCCGTGCCGGGATCTTCCTGAATGATGTCCGTGCCGGTGATGTCCGACGGCATGAGGTCCGGCGTGAACTGGATGCGGTTGAACCGAAGCTCCAGCACCTGCGCGAGCGTCGCGATGAGCAGCGTCTTGGCGAGGCCCGGCACGCCGACGATGAGGCTGTTCCCGCCGACGAAGAGCGTCAGCAGCACCAATTCAATGACGTCGCTCTGGCCGACGATGCGCTTCTGGAGCTCGGCGATGATCTGCTTGCGCCCCGCATTCATCTTGTCGGCCAGTGCTACGTCGTCGGCCGACTCAAGCCCCGATGCGTCCCGATTCTCCACAAATCCTCGCAATCTTGGTTGATGAATCTTGGTATGTGTTCATCTGGTTGTTTCGGCATTGATTTGTTTCATTTCAATGACCCAATCAATGACCAGATAACCAAATGACCAGATGCCTGAATTCAATGATCGCTAATGCGTGATCCCGTACATGATGTAGTCCACGCCGAGCTTGTATGCCTGGTTCGAATCTTCGATCGGCCGCAGTCCGGTGGCCGAGAACTCCCAGAAATTCGAGACGTCGGTGCTGTAGTTGATCGCGACCATGAGCCGCTTCTGCGGGTCGTTGTCTTCGAAGAGTCCGAAGAACTCGGGACGGTCGCGGTCGTAGTCCTGCGGGATGACGTCGAAGGACGGGATCGTGAAGAACGAGTCGAACACTCTCATCGACGCCACGAGCGGGAGAATCTGTCCTTCGGGGAGCGCCTTTCGCAGGTTCGCTTCCATGTTCGTCCAGCCGCCGCCGGCCCGGAAATCGCCGTCGTGACGGAAGTCGTCGATGATGAGGAACCCGCCCTTCTTCAGGTACGCGCGAAGGCCCGCGGCCTCCTTGTCGGTCATCCCCCACCAGCCCGGCTCGGTCATGTACGCAATCGGATACTTCATGAGCACCGGGTCGTCGAGGGCGACGACGACGCTGCCGTCGAGGTGCGGGTTCAGGTACGTCACCTCGTTCATGATCTTCATCAGGTTGTCTTCGGCCCGGCCGCTCCCGCGGCGCGGATCAGGAACGTAGCCGTGCGCCCATGCCGGAAGGCCGCGGTAGTAGAAACTCATCGGGCTGATGCCCGTGTAGCGGATTCGCGCGAAAGCGAACCGGCCGTCGTACGGGATGTTCTTCGGCGCCACGTCGGACCCTGACTCGTCGCCGAAGAAGAAGCGCTGTCCGAACGCCGCCGTCGCGACCGAGATCGAGAGCAGGGCGGCGAGGCAGAGTCGCTTCGCGATGCGCGTCACTTCTTTGCCCCCGGGGATCCCGCTTCGAGCTCGCGAATCGCGCGGCCTTTCTGGGCGAGTTCGGTCAGCAGCTTCTCCATCTGCTGCTCGTACTCGGCCGCCGGCATCACGTCCTTCTTCAGCCTGAGCGCCGTGACCTGAGTGTCGAGCTCCTGCTGGGCCAGCAGCAGCGCGCGAAGCTCGGGGTTGGCGACGTTCGCCGTTTTCTCCGCACGTGCGCGCTCCGACTCGAGAAACAGCGTCGCGGCGAACTTGCCCTCGCGGCTGTCGTCGAGCGTGGCATGTTCCGTCAGGATCGTGCCGGCTTTCTGATAACTGGCGACGACCTTCGCCTTCGCGTACTCAAAGGCCTCGTTCACCGACACGCGCCCGTTGCGATCGGTGTCGGCCGAGGCGTCCTTGAACGCCTCGGCAAAATAGCCGGCGAAGACCGGTTCGTTCTTTTCGCCGCCGGTTTTCGTCGATGTCACGATCGTCCGGCCCGGACCGGCGAGCGGCTGCACGAATGCGCCGCTCGAGCTGGCCGTGTTGACGAAGACGATCCGCTGCGCACCGATCGGCTGGAGCAGCTTCGCGTAGTCGTCGGCCGAAAGATCGGGTCCCGCGAGATTAAACGAGCCTTTCTGTCCGTCGAAGCTGCCGTGACCGATCAGGACGACGAACACTTCGTCGGCTGGCTTCGCGCGCATCGCGAGATCGGCAAACGCCTTTTGCACGTTCTCGCGGTTCGAGCGCCCTTTGATGTGCGCGGCATCCAGCTCCGGCTTGTCGCCGAGGTACGTGATCGTCGCGTCGGTCAGCCCGCCGCGCTCCCTGGCGGCCTCGATGATGGTGGACGCCCATTTATGGAAGTTCTTCGTGTGCTCGTCGTCTCCACCGACGCCGGTGATGACGAGGAGATGCGTGTCTTGTGCAGCCGCCGGCGCGGCAAGCGCCAGCAACAGCATCGCAACGAGTAGCGCGGGCCTTTTAGGCCCGCGACCGAGTGGCGGGCCTGAAAGGCCCGCCCGACGACGTCCGGCGAGCCCCAAGCCCCGAGCTGCGAGCCCCGTCGTGATCACGCGAGCCCTCGCACGCGGCGATACGCCCACTCCGCACTGAGGAGGCCGAGAAACAGGATCAGCAGGATCGGCATGTCCCACAGGTCGCGCTCTTCGACGACGGTCACGCCGCGGCCGGTGTAGGTGACGGCTTCCGGCAGCAGGGACGAGTTCGACGGCGTGAAGAAGCGGCCGCCGGTGTCTTCAGCGATTCGCCGCAGCAGCGATCCGCGCATGGCCGCGTCGAAGTACTCGGCGTCGCCGGCCGACGCTCGCACGTGGACCTCGCTCGTCCCGAGCGATTTCTGGTCGCCGCCCGCGCGTGAGGCATCCACCTTGATGTCGTACACGCCGGGCTCGTCCGGCACGAAGCTCGCCCGGTATTCGCCGTCGCGCGAGACCGTCCACTCCATGGGGAATTCGGTCTTCCTGCCGGAGGGCGACGTGACCGACGCCACGACGTGGCTGTCGTTCACTTCCGCGAACGCCTTGTCCGACACGTCCGCCACGATCTTGACCGCTTCTCCCGGCTCCACGCGATCCTGCGTCGTCGTGACGTTCACGACGTCCGGAACGCCGTCCACGAGCCAGCGCACGAGGCGCCGCCAGTAGGTCGCAAACGTCAGATCCTCGACGGGGATCTTGGCGTCCATCTTCCAGTTCCACGAATCCTGAATCGGCATCGCGACGGCTTTGCCGCGGCCGTAACGCTGGTAGGCGAGGACGATCTGCTCCTGTTTCTGCTTGTCGGTCGCCGTCAGCAGGATGGTGGCGCCGGGCTTGACCGCGTGGATCGGATTGACCGAGCTCACCTCGGGCATTTCGTTCCAGCGATCGGTCGAGTGCGGTTCGGTGTCGGCGATCTGCGTGACAGGCGACGAAGCGCCCGCGCGCGTCGGCCGTGCCGTGAGCATGCTGAAATACGGCGCGGTTTTGCGCCCCGCGTCGGCTTCGTAGACGACCGGCATCACCTCGCCGACCGGCGTGCCGGCCCAGCCGCCTTCGGCATACGCCCGGCGGCCGCCGAGCATCAGCAGCCCGCCGCCGCGCTTGTTCACGAAGTCGGCAATCATCCGGAGCTGGTCGGGTGTGAACGCCGCGGCCTCGACGCTCCCGATAATCAGCCCGCGATACGCGAACAGCTCTTCGCGCGTCTTCGGGAACCCGCCGACCACTTCGTCCGGCGTCGAGACGTTGCGCCGCATGTACTTGTTCTCGGCCGTGCGCTGCAGCAGGACGACGTCGATGTTCTTGTCGCCGTCCACGGCCGCGAGCACGAACTTCGGTTCGTAACGCGGCTCGCCTTCGTAATAGAGGATGCGCTCGTGCCGGTCGCGCACCTCGAGGAGCGCATCGCGCGCGTTGTTCTGCGTCACTTCCTCGCCGTCCTGCGGCGCGACGCGGAAGCGGAACAGCCGCGCGCCGGCGTCGTTGGCGGTAAAACGCACCCGCGCGGTCAGCGACTGTCCGTCGGGCGGCAGCGTGATCTCCTGGGTGGTGACGATGCGCCCGCCGTCTTCGACGTTGAGCGCGACGGTCTTCCCGCTGTAGCCCGTCTGCGAGACGACGACATCGACGACGAGCGAGCTGCCCTTGAGGACGGAGCGCGGCGTTTCGACGCGGCTGATCTGAATGTCGCGGGTGAACCGCTCCTGGCCGAGGCCGACCGGGAAGACCGGAATCGACCGCGCCTTGAGGCTTGCGAGCGAGTCGTCGATTGAGGCGTCCGATGTGTCGGCGCCGTCGGTCACCATCACGAGTCCGGCCAGCGGCAGGCCCGACAGCTCGTCGCGCGCGCGCTCGAGCGCGTCGCCGAGCCTGGTCGAGGTGCCTTCGTAGCGCGCTTCCGACGCCGACGCGACGCGGCCGGCCGACGAGGAGAACTTGAAAAACCGCAGGACGAATCGCTTCGACAGCTCGTTCAGCAGCGGCGCGTTCGCGCCGGTGAGCTCGCGCTGCACGAACTGGCTGCGCGGCTGGCCGTCGCGGTCGGCAATCAGCATGCTGCGGGAGTCGTCCACCAGAATGCCCAGAAAATTCTGCTGAGGCACCGCCGCCTTCAGGACGAGCACCGGCCGGAGCAGGGAAAAGAGCAGCGCGGCCACAAGACTCAGCCGGAGCGCGATGAGCACTGCCTTGTCGCGCGGCGGACCGTCGTGTGAGATGGATCGATAGGTAATGAGTACGCCGGCGGCCGCGGCGGCGGCGACGAACAGAGCGATCGCGCCAGGCCGCGAGACGCCCAGCACGAAGTCCCCTTGCTCGAAGACCAGCAGCGGGTATTTGAAGAAGAACCGGAACACCGCGTCCATGAAAACGCCATTCTACGTCGCCTACTCGTGATATTTGTAGCTTCCGGCGTTCCCGGCCGATCCCTTTATGACTCGCCTCGTCGTTGCCACAACCAACCGCGGTAAGATGCGAGAAATCGCGCTGCTGCTCGAAGGCGTGCCGTTCAGTCTGCTCACCCTGGCCGAGTGGCCGGAGATCGCGGCGCCTGAGGAAACCGGGCGCACATTCGCGGAGAACGCTCGGCTGAAAGCGCTCTACTACGCGCGCCATACCGGTGAGCTGACCGTCGCCGAAGACTCGGGGCTGGAGATCGACGCGCTCGACGGTGCGCCTGGTGTCGAATCGGCGCGCTTCGGCGGCGCCGGCTCGACGTATCCCGAGAAGTTCGATCTTCTTTATGACGCGCTGCGCGCGCGAAAGGCCGCCGGCAGCACCGCGCGCTTCGTCTGCGCGCTGGCGCTCGCGAGCGCGAGCGACGGTGCCGTGCTCTTCGAAACGCGCGGCACGGTGGAAGGAGCGATCGCGCCGGAGCCCAAAGGCTCAGGTGGCTTCGGCTATGACCCGATCTTTTTCTATCCGCCGTTCGGCTGCACGCTGGCCGAAGCCAGCGCCGAGCGGAAGTCGACCGTTTCGCACCGCGGGCAGGCTTTCCGAACGCTGCGAACGTACCTAACGACGTACAACGCAGAGATCGCAAAGAACGCAGAGAAAACCAATTAATTGTCTTCTCTGTGATCTCCGCGATCTCTGCGTTGATCGTCGTCGTTACTTGATTAGGTGCCCGACGATGACGCGCTGTTTGTCGATGAGCTGGTGGATGCCGGCGTCGGCGAGGTCGAGCAGCCGGTTGAGCGACTCGCGGCCGAACGGAATGGACTCGGCGGTGCCCTGCACCTCGATGAACCGCCCGTCGCCCGTCTTGACGATATTCATGTCCACTTCGGCGCGGGAGTCGTCTTCGTAGGCCAGGTCGAGCAGCGGTTCGCCGTCGACGATGCCGACGCTGATGGCGGCGACGTAGTCCGACAGCGGAATCGTGCGAAGCGTGTCGCGCTTTCGAAGGGTTTCAAGGGCGAGGGCGAGCGCGACGAACGCGCCGGTGATCGATGCCGTCCGCGTACCGCCGTCGGCTTGAATCACATCGCAGTCGATCCACACCGTCCGCTCGCCGAGCGCGGGGAGGTTGGTCACGGCCCGCAGCGATCGGCCGATGAGCCGCTGAATCTCCTGCGTGCGGCCGCCCACCTTGCCGGTGCTCGCCTCGCGCTGCGTCCGCGTGCTCGTCGCGCGCGGCAGCATGCCGTACTCGGCCGTCACCCATCCTTTGCCACTGTTGCGCAGGAACGGCGGCACGCGATCCTCCACGCTGGCAGTGCAGATGACGCGGGTGCGTCCGGCTTCGATCAGCACCGATCCTTCCGCATGTTCGAGGTAGTGCGGCGTGAGCGTGACGGGGCGGAGTTGTTCGGACGGTCGCTGATCGGATCGCATTTGCTAGAAGTGTATCCGCAAATGATCTACCGCAGAGGACGCAGAGGACGCTGAGGGGAACTCTTCACCACTGGAGGAACGGAGGACGCGGAGGAACGGTCGGTCGACGCGGCCGGCCTGCGCAGCAGGCCCGGATGACGGGCTGAGAGGATCAGAATGCAAACCAGATGCAGCTCCGACCTGGCTTGCATTCTGATCCTCTCAGCCTGTCATCGCCGCTTCGCGGCGCCGCGTCGAGCCCTGAGTGTGTCCCTCAGCGTCCTCTGCGTCCTCTGCGGTGGAAGAGTTCTTACTCGACCAGTTCCAGATTCCTCGCAAGCGGCCGTCGCAGATCGACGTGGCCCGCCAGCGTGTCGACTTCCTTGCCGTCGACGAGCACCTGAACGGTCGTGACCGCCGGAAGGTTGGACGTCAGCGCGTTGACGATGGTGTAAACCGTGAGCAGTTCGTCGAGCGAGCCGCCGCCGTGCGCCGTGACGACCTCGCGGCTCAGGTCGACGTACGCCTCGCCCTTCGCGCTCAGGTAAAGCGCGCGCAGTGTCGTGCCGGGAGGAACGGCCGACAGAAGCGGCGCGGCGACGGGTGTGAGCTGCGCGTTAACGATGAGCTGCGCCTGCGCGGCTGGTCCCTCGCCGTACACGATCTCGCGTTCAACGCCCGTGAGTCGCGTCCCGTCCTCCGACACGTAGAACAGGCGCGCCTTGATTTTGCGACCGAGCACTGGCGCTGACGCGGGACCCGCTGCGACGTTTGGGGCCGGTCGCGGCGTGCTGCCCCACCGCGGAACGCCGATCGCCACGAGCGCGAGGGCAGCCGCGACGAGCAGGCCCACGGCGGCCGTCACGACGATGCCGGCAATGGCGCCGCGGGTCATCGCGCGCCTCTCGTCGAGCCGTCACGCCGCTGGTCGTCGAGCGCGTCCCGGAAGTGAACGATGGCGTCGAGCAGCGCCTGGACGAACGTGTTTTGAAACTCGGAGCCGGCCAGCAGTTTTGCCTGCTCGACGTTGGTGAGGTAACCCATCTCGATCAACACCGCGGGCATGTTGGCCGACTCGAGGATTCGGAGCGGCGCCGACTCCAGGGGCCGCGCCGCCACAGGAATGCGATCGTGAAACTGCTGCTGGAGGATCATCGCCAGCGCATGCGACTGCGGCAGATGCGGAATCTGCGCGACCTCCCACGGCACGAATTCGATCTCGCGCGAGCCGCCGCCGGCGGCGGCGACGCGCTCCGGCGTCAGCGCGCGGGCGCTCGCCTGGGCCCGATCGTCGAAGAAGGCGGTCGCGATCGACGCGCCCGCCAGCCCCGGCCGCAGCGAGGCGTTGGCGTGCAGGCTGAGGAGCAGATCCGCCTTGCCGTTGTTGGCGACTGCCGTCCGATCGTCGATCGACACGGCGCGATCCTCGTCGCGGGTCAGCACTACGCGCACGCCCATTCGCGACTCGATGATGGCCTTCACTTTTCGCGCGACGGCCAGCGTGAGGTCCTTTTCCTTCGCGCCACCCGCGCTCTTCGCTCCCTCGTCGTCGCCGCCGTGGCCCGGATCGATCGCGATCGTTCGAATGGATGTCGTGACCGGCACGCCGCCCGGCAACGGCAGCGGGATCGAATCCGGCGGCGGGGGCGCAGGTTGGCCTGGCGGCTGTGCTGGGGGCACGGTCGGCGCGGTCTCCGGCGACTGAGCGGTGACGTCGATCGCGAGACGAGCCGAGGCATCCGTGGACGTGCTCGTCGCTTTGAATGTGCCGAATCGCGGACCGAGATCGAACGTGAGCGTCGTGGCGTCGGCGACACGGACCGCCTGAATCAGGCCTTGTGGGGCGAACCGCGCGTTGGAGGTCATGACGTCGATTGCGTCGGCGTCGAATTTCACGGCGAGATGATCGCCGTCTTTGCCGATGGTGCTCGCCGCACGCGGCGTGGCGTCGATCGTCAGGTGGCCCACGGCTCCGGCCGCTTCGTAGCGCAGCTGGACGCGAGGGACGCGCAAGTCCCCGACGACCACCAGGTGCGACGGTTTGCGCAGGTCGATCTTCGAGTCGTATACGAGCGCCAGCGCGCGGATGAATTCGTAGGGCACGAGCCACCGGCGTCCGGGGCCGGCCGCTCGCGGCGCGACCGGCAGCGAGACGAGCCGTCCGTTCACGGATGCGAGCGGCTGGTCGGGCGTCAGCACGATCGTCCTGCCCTTGTAGCTCGCGGTGATCGAACCCGTGCCGTCTTCACGCACGCTCAGCTGGAACATCGCCGCCACATCGTCGAGCGCGACGAACTCCTGATCGTTGACGAGCGTGGTCGCGAGCGAGCGACGCCCTTCTTTTGAAAGAACGGTTAGTGGGGGTGCCTGGCTGATGAGCGAAGGCGCGAGCGCGACCACGACGAGAACGACCGTGGTCGGGAGCGCCAGGCGGTAGATGGGAGCCCGAAAGTCAGAAGCGCAAAGTTGAAAGTTCAAAGTAAGGGCAAAGTTTCAAACTTACTTTGCCCTTTACACTTTGAACTTTCAACTTTCATCTTGCGTGATACGTGATGTTTTCGCCCGGCCGGATGTTGACGTCGAATGCGATCGCCGGTTCGCCCTTCGTCCGGATTTCGACGTGGTGAGTTCCGGGCTCGAGGTCGAGGTGCTGGAACACGCCGTCGAAATCGTTGACGGTGCCGACGTAATAGCCGTCCGCATAGACAGGAGCCTCTCGCGGTGCGTCCATGATCCGAACGCCGCCGTAAGCGCTGCCCACCCCGACTGCGTAACCGCCGTACGGGCCATACGCGTAATCGCCGGCGTATGGATAGCCGTAGTAGCCGCCGGAGTAGCTGTACGGAGAGTAGTAAGGATAGTAGTAGGGGTAGCCGGCGTAGAACCCGAGGGAGAACCGTGATCCGTAGTAGTAGGGGCGTCCGTAATAGCCGCCCGACACTCGGGGTGCCACGACAACGGTGCCGCCACCGCTGCCGCGCGGCGTGGCTGTGCCGCCCGAACTGCGCGGTGCGGCAGTGCCGCCCGAGGAACCCGATCCATTGCGACGGTGTTGGGCTTGCGAGGGAGTTGCGGCGCCGAGCAGTGCCAGCGACAAGGCAGCGGTAATAAGGACTCTGGTCATAGGGTACCTACCTGTTCCGTCCTTATTATCGCAACTTCGCTGCCAACCTGGGCAGGCGCATTTTCGGCCCAAAACCGCCCGTCCGTAAGAGCGACGTCCTCGATTAACTACTTACAACTGTAGCTTTTCGGGTCCTCCGGGTTGCCGCTGCCTTTGTACGTCGCCACCTGCGGATACTGGCACACGAGACGTTTACCGACCTCCATGCCGTCCTTGAAATGCGCCACGATGAGCTCGTCCGGCACGACGCCTTTTTCTTTCCACTGCTCGATCAGCGTCAACGCATCGAAGTTGAAATTCTCCGGCCCCGCGGTCCCCGGACCGTGTCCCATTCCCGGCACCATGAAAAACCGCATCGACTCCTTCACGGTGCGCGCCCCGAGTCTGGCGACGACGGCGTTGTAGTAGTTGATGGCGACTTTGGGCGGCACGGCGGTATCGGCCCAGCCGTCCACCAGCAGCAGCTTGCCGCCACGGGCGAAGAACTTCTTCAAGTCGGGATCGACCGCGTTCACCGGCTGGATCTCCGGCCGGTTCGACAGCTCGACGTCGCCGTCGAAGCTGATCGGCCGCGTCTTGTAGTCCCAGTTTGGATCGCGGAAGACGTAGTACTTGAAGAACTCGACGGGAATGCCGAGCGGGACGTCGCTGCCGGCGAGCTGTCCCCAGCTCAACTCGCTGCCGGGGTAGAGGGGAGAGTAAATTTCCGCGCCCGTCCGCGGATTCTTCGGGCCGGCGTAGATCTTCCGGGCGGCCTCAACCTGCGGCAGGGTCAGGCAGTCGGGGCCGTCTGCGGCCTTACATTCCGTGACGCCCGGATCGAACTTGCAGTGTGCGACGTCGCCGACCACGCCGTCCTTGATGCCGTCGAGCGCGTCGCACGCGTTGAGCACCGCCTGGTGAAGGACCGGATACTTTGCCGGCGGGATGAAGCTCGCGGCGTCTTTGTGCGTCGCCTGCCAGATCCACATCTGGCCGAACGTGTGTCGCGTGAGGTACGACGACATGCCCGTAATGGCGATCGTGTCGTAGTCGTCGGCGTAGCGTTGCGCGGAGCTGAGCGCCGCGATGGTGCCGCCTCCGCCTTCGGCCATGTACGACAGTGTCGGCGCCGTGCCGTAGAACGCTCTGATGATCGCCTTCGAAGTGACGGTCATCTCGTGCGCCGACCGGTAACCGAAGTCCTTGATCTGCTCGGGGTGCGACAGCGCGTAGCTCGAATCGCCTTCGTGGCCCGTGTTGTTGCCTGCTGTCGCGTAGCCGCGGCGCACGCCGTTTGCGAGCGCGCCCGCTCCGACGCCCGCACCACCGCCGAGACCTCCGTTGCCCGTGCCGCGGAACTTGCCGTTCCACCCAGCCGAAGGTAACCACAGCTCCATCTTGATATTCGAGTCGGCCGACGGGCGCAGCGTGGCCTGGACGCGACAAAAAGCAGGCAAATCTGCCAGCGCCTGGCCCGGTCCGCCACCTCGACCTGGCGCGACAAACGATCCCGCGGCAACCGTCTGGGCCATCGTGATCGTCGTATTGGGCAGCGTGAGCGACGACAGGCTCTCGCAGGTCGCGCCTTCGGCGGCGCCGCCGAGCGCGATCGACGCAGCTGCGACGATCAGCCCGATGTTTCGTGGCTTCATAGCGGCGGATTATAATCCCGCCACTTTCAGGAGGGATTCATGAGCAAGGGAATTCGCGCGAGCATGCTTGGCGTGGGAATGATGCTCGGCGTCGCCGGATTGATGGCGCAATCGGCGACAAAGCCTGCGGCCCCGGCATCGACTGACGCCGCGAAGATTGCACGCGGTAAGTACCTGATGACGATTGGCGCGTGCAACGACTGTCATTCGCCGAAGCTCGACCCGCAGCAGCATCCGGATCCGAAGCGGCCCTTCTCGGGCCGTCCGCAGACCACGCAGGCGCCGTCGCAGAATCCTGGTGAGATTCACGCATCGCTCGACCTGACAGCGCGAACCTGTCGCCCGATCCGGAAACGGGCCTCAAGAAGCGCTACACCGAAGCGTCGTTCATCAAGACGCTGCGCACCGGCAAGAAACCGGAGGGCGAGGATTTACTCCCGCCGATGCCGTGGGAGCTCTACAAGGTCTTTTCGGACGAGGACATCAAAGCGATCTGGGCGTACCTGCAGTCGATTCCCGCGATCAAGAACAATGTGAAGAGCGCAGCGCCCGCAAAGCCTGCCGCCGCTCCGGCGAAGAAGTAGAGGTTAGAGGTTAGGGGTCAGGGGTTAGGCCGACCCCTAACCTCCAACCTCTACTCCCTAGTAAGATCGCAGTTATGCCCCCCGAACTGGACGCGAATCAGGTCCAGGTCCAGCGGATTATCTCCAGCAAGACCTTCAAGACGTCGGAGGTTCACCGTAACCTTCTGACGTACCTCACCGAGAAGTCGCTTTCGGGCGACGCCCAGAATCTGAAGGAATACACCGTCGGCCTTGATGTCTTCGGCAAGCCGTCCAGCTACGACCCGCGACAGGAATCCGTCGTCCGCATGCACGTCGGCCGTCTCCGCCAGAAGCTGACGGAGTACTACCGGACCGACGGCGTCGAGGATCCGATCGGCGTGAATCTCCCGAAGGGCGGCTTCGCGCTCACGTTCGCGCTGCGTCCGGTTGCGCCCGAGCCGGAGGCTGTGGCCCCACCGCCCCCGTCGCGGACGATCTCGCATCGCGAGATCGCGCTCGCGTTGTTGCTGGCGGTGGCGCTCGTCGCCGCCGGGTATCTCGCCGTCCGGCTGCTCAGCGTCCAGCAGGCGTCCAGCCCCGTTGCGGCGGCGGCTCCGGCGCCGTGGACGTCCGACTTGCAGGAGCTGTGGTCGCCGCTGCTGTCGTCAGATCGTCCGCTGATGGTCACGCTGGCCACCGGCGCCGCGGGATCGAGCAGCGCGTCCTCGAGCGTGACCGGCGTCGGCACCGCAAACGCAGCTTTTCTGCTCGGCCAGTTCCTCGGGCAGCGCAAGCACAATGTCTTTCCGATCCGCAGCGATCTGCTCTCGATGGGCGAAATCGCGATGGGCGACGTGATCTTCGTCGGCTCGACTGTCGGAAAGCCGCAGATTCAGTCGATTCCGCCAGTGGATCCGGCGTTCGTGCTGACGCCCGAGGGCGTGAAGATCGTCAAGCCTGGTCCGGGCGAACAGTCGTTTCTCAAAGACGAGATGGCCAAAGGCGTGCAAGGCTCGCAGGACATCGAAGAAAGCCACGCGCTCATCAGCAACCTGCCGGGGCTCTATGGCAACGGATCGATCCTGTATCTGGAAGGCAATCAGGTGGCGAGCGTCATGGGCGCGGTGCAGGCGCTTACGGATCCCGATCTGGCGCGGCAACTCGTCGCGCGCTTGAAGACGCCCAGCACGAAATTGCCCAGGTATTATCAGGTCGTCCTGCGTGTTCGAGCGATGGACGAGACGCCCGTGGACATCTCCTATATCACCCATCGCGAATTGACGATTTCCAAACGTCCACTCGCCGCGCGCGGCTCGCCCAGCCAGTCGAAGGGCTTGCCCTAAGTTATTGAAAACAGGTGAACGCGAAGGTCACTCGCAGGTCACTGACCGACCGGTGACCGCTACTTGTGTGTCCGGTGGGGCTGATTCGATAATCTCCGTGATATCTTCTTGCTCGTATACGGCGAGTTCTTGGTTGCTCGCCCGGAGGAATCCGATGAAACGCACGTTGCTTCTCGCACTGATGGGTGGGACGTTCGTCGCCGTGCTGGCTTATACGGCGGCACCCGCGTACGCGCATCACTCATTCGCGGCCACCTACTTCGAAGACAAGACCGAGTCCGTCGAAGGCGATCTCGTGCAGTTCCTGTTCAGGAACCCGCACTCGTTCGTCCATGTCGAGGGCAAGGACGCGCAGGGCAACGCCGTGCGCTTCGCCGTCGAGTGGGGCGCCGGTCTGCAGCTCAATCGACAGGGTGTGACGCGCGAGACGCTGAAGCCGGGCGACCACGTGATCATCACGGGGAACCCGGGCCGCAACCCCGAAGATCACCGGCTGCGGATGCGCACCATCACCCGGCCGTCCGACGGCTGGAAATGGGGCGGAACGTTCGACTAAGAAACAATTGCAAGATTGCCGAGTTTCAGGATTGCAGGATTTGATCTAACGACTCAAATCCTGCAGTCTCTTTCTGCATTCGCGCGTTTTCGTTCCTGCAAATCAATTCTGCAATTTTGCCATTCTGCCATTCTGCAATTGACTGTGCGTTGTTCGATGAGGTCGTTCGTATGAGACCGATCACTTTCTGGGGGCTGTGCGTGGCCGGCGGAGCCGTGATCCTCGCCGTAGCCTGCTCGGCGCCTCAGCAGACCGCGGCGCCTGCTGCCGCGAAACCGGCCGAAACCGCCGCCGCCGAATTCCGGACGACGGCGACAATCAAGGACATCATGGATTCGGTGGTCGATCCGTCCGCCGACTATATGTGGGAGTCGGTCGCGACGATCGTCACCAAGAAGGGAACGGAAGAGCGCCGGCCGCGGACGGATATGGAGTGGAAGGAAGTCCGCCGGCGCGCGATCGCGATGATCGAGGGGACGAACCTCCTCATCATGGACGGACGTCTGGTCGCAAAGCCGGGCGAGAAGTCCGAGAATCCGGGCATCGAGCTCGGCCCTGAAGAGATCAAAGCCGTCATCGATGCCGACCGTGCGAGCTTCATCAAGTTCGCACACGGTTTGCATGACGCTGGTGTGAAGGCGCTCGCCGCCATCGACAAGAAGGATGCGGACGCGCTGTCGGATGCCGGCGAAACGATTGACGAGGCCTGCGAGCAATGTCACCTCAAGTACTGGTACCCGCTCAACACGCCCGACGTTCTGAAGAAGGGCTCCGTCCGGAAGACCTCCTGATCGAGGGAAAAGGGCAGAGGGCAAAGGGCAGAGCGCTAGGGGCCCTTCTTGCCCTCTGCCCTCTGCTCTATGCCCTTCATGCCTTCAGCCCTCTAGTCGCCGCCGAAGGCGGCACCATAAAAGGCCGCATCACCTTCGCCGGCAAAGAGCCGGGCAATCGCGTCATCCGCATGGGGATGGATCCCATGTGCGCGGCGGCCAATGCCGGCAAGCGTCCGGTCAACGAGGTGTATCTGGTCGGCGACAACAACACGCTCGGCGATGTCTTCGTGAAGCTCGATGGATCATTCCCGGCGACACCGGTGCCGTCGCAGCCTGTCGAGATCGATCAGGTGGCCTGCTTCTACCGTCCGCGCGTCGTGGGCGCCCGCGTGGGCCAGGCGCTTCGTCTCAAGAACGGAGACAACCTGCTACACAACGTCCACAGCGATTCGGGCAAGGGCAACGGGTTCAACTTCGCGGAGCCCGTCAAAGGCATGCAGCGGGATGTCCCGCTCAAGGAAGAAGAGATGCTGCGGATTGGCTGCGATGTGCATCGCTGGATGACGGCATGGGTCGGCATTGTCTCGCACCCATATTTCGCGGTCAGCGATGCAAAAGGCACCTTCACGATCGCCAACGTGCCGGTGGGGAAGCGGACCGTCACTGCGTGGCACGAAGCGTTCGGCACGATGACGAAGGCCGTCGACGTGAAGGCCGGCCAGACGGCGACCGTCGACTTCGTCTACACTCAAAAGACGTAGTGGCCACTACGGCTGCCTGACATATGTTCGCCAAAGAAAAACGGTGCTCGAAGTGCGGCGTCTCGTTCGACTGCGGCGGCCTGCTCGGCTGCTGGTGCCGCGACATCAAGCTCGACGCGACGACGCTTGCGACGATGAAGGAACGCTACGACGATTGCCTCTGCCCCGACTGCCTCAAGCAATTGGCCACATTGCCTGCTCCCGCCGACTCCGTGGTATAACTTTCGTTCCTGTCTGGGTGCCCACGAGGGGCATAACAGGGAAGTCCGGTGTGAATCCGGCGCGGTCCCGCCACTGTAAGTGAGGACGCGGCTTCGACAACCACTCGGCAATGTGCCGGGGAAGGTGAAGCCGCCGCAAGACGCGACTAAGGCGTCCTGCACCTCCGAGCCAGGAGACCTACCCAGACATCAAACGCGTTCGACTTTCTGCGGAGAACAGAGAGCATGCACTCCAACTGTGTCGTCGTTCGTCGTGTCATCCTCACGGTCGCAGCGCTCGTGCTGCTTGCGGCACCCTCATCCTGGGCGCAAAACGGTGGCTCCATCACCGGCAGCGTCGTCGATCCCCTTGGCGGCCGCGTCAGCGGCGCCAGCCTGACGCTGATGCTGGCGGGCCAGGAGGTCAAGAGCGGGACATCGGATTCGAAAGGTGACTTCTCGTTCGACAGGCTCGCCGAAGGACGGTATCAAATCCAAGCGAGCTCGCCGGGCTTCCAGACCCGCACGACCGGCGCGGTGTTCGTCGGCAGGAGCGGCCAGGTCTCGGTCGAAGTCGCGCTGGCGATTGGTCCGCTCGAGCAGAACGTGTCGGTCACGGCCGCAGCCACCGACGTCCTCCCGTCACAGATTGGCGCCCAGGTGACCGTGATCGACAGCCAGACGCTCGACACGCTTGGCAAGGTTGACGTGCTCGAGGCCCTGCGGCTGGTCCCTGGCGCCCAGATCGTCCAGACGGGAGGCCGCGGCGGCGCCACCTCGCTCTTTGTCCGCGGCGGCAATTCGAACTTCAATAAAGTGCTCATCGACGGCGTGCCGGCGAACGACATCGGCGGCGGCTTCGATTTCGGCACTGTGGCCGCGACCGGCATCGATCGCGTCGAGGTGCTGCGCGAGTCGAACAGCTGGCCGGCGTCGTGAACATCACGACCAGGCGGGGCCGCTCCCGGATTCCGGAGTTCGGATATTCGCTCGACGGCGGCAACCTGGGGACCGTGCGTACATCCGCGTCACTTGGCGGCGCCATGCGGCGAGTCGACTACTTCTCCGAGTACGCCTACTTCAGAACCGACAACAAGACACCGAACAACACGTACAAGAACGGCACGTATGCCGGACGATTCAGCGTCGTGCTCGGCAACAACACCGATGTCAGCGGGACGATCCGAAGGGCCGACTCGACCTATGGCAGTCCAAACGGCTTTACGCTCTTTCAGATCGCAGACGACTCGACGCAGAAGGGCGACTTCACGCACGTCGGTGTGACCGCGCAAACGCAGATCAACACGCGGTGGCAGACCTCGGTGCGCTTCACATCGATGGTGCAGAACACCCACTCCTCCAATCCGTCGCCGACCGGGACGCCCTTCGATCCGTTTGGCTTCGGCGCGAACTATCTCGGCCAGACCGTGACGCTGCGGGGGGCGAACGGCTACTCCGTCACCGGCCGCGGCATTCTCGACTTCGGCGGCACCTTTCCATCGCTCTTCGATTCGCACACGACCCGCAACCTGATCACGGGTTCGACGAGCGTCCGGGTTCTTCCAGGCCTCGACGTGTCCGGCGGTGGCCGCTATGAACGCGAGGACGGCTTCACGCAGCTGGGCGGCGCGTCCGCGCCGAAGTC
>WNFL01221188.1_pt1 | contig 18710 bp, 11 predicted proteins | sample 5400361 | NCBI WGS metagenome assembly WNFL01 (sample SAMN13153351, study PRJNA577476) | soil metagenome | isolation source: 40 cm soil on Douglas fir-dominated hillslope | place: USA:California | collected 2013-09-17
GCTGGCCGCTCTCGAGGCGCTGCGCGACGACCTGCAGTCCGGGTTGCCCCTTCTGCGCGCGGATCAGGCGCAAGTTCACCCTGCACGGCCCGCGTTCTCTCAAGTCGAGCACGAGCTCCTTCGTTTCGCCGGCCGCCAGTTCGAACTCTTGCTCCTCGCCGCGATCGATCCTCTCTTCCCGCTCCAGCGCGAGCGAGTGCTTGCCCGCTCCCAGGCCCTCGAAGAGGAAGGAGCCGTCGGCGTTCGTGATCCTCTGCTTGTGACTCCACCCGTCCACGCGAACTTCCCTGCCGACCGGCGACTTCCCCGTGGCCAGGATCACGCGACCCCGCACGCTCGCCCCGTCGAGGAGCACGATCTCCCCCAGATCCAGAGACCCTTGCGCCCCGAGCTTGAGCTCCTTGAACACCTGCGGCGCTGCGCGGTCGCCGGAGACCTCAAGTGTCCAGGTGCCCCTGGCGAGATCGCCGATCCGGAACGACCCATCCGTCTCTCCCTCCAGGATGCGGTCGGCGCCGAGGAAGGCCGAGATGTCGAAGCCGTAGCCCTCCGCGAAGAACTGCGCCTCCTCGGAGGCGTCGGGCTGGCTCGGATCCGTCTTGAAGTAGGCGCGCCGCAGGCTCAGCCCCGGGTGGAGGACATCCATGCCCGCGTGTGTCACGCGTCCGCGAATCGAGCCGCCGTGCGCGAGTCTCAGGGTCTGCACGGCGGAAGCGTCGGATTGCACCGCAGCTTGCATGCGCACGTAGCCCGTGGCTTCGACAAACACCGCGTGCCTGCCGGGCTCGGCGTCGAGTTCGGATACGCCGCCGGGGTGGTCCTGCGCTTCGAGGCGTCCGCTCATCGTGGAATCGCCCTGGTCTTCGGGCCGCGTTTCGGCCACGCCGATCGCATAGCGCTCGATCGGACTACCGCTCTCGGCGTCCACGACGACGAACTTCGTGCGTGCCAGCCGGTGCAGCACGATGCGGATGCCGTTCGTGCCGGGCGTGTAGGTCTTGTCGGAGCCATGGCCGCCCCAGTTCTCGAAGCCCTGGTCCTTGACCTCGAGCGAGTAAGCATCGGTCTGCGGCAGGGCGATGCTGAACGAGCCGTCCTGCTTCGAGCGTGCACCCGCGCCCTTCCCGCTGCGGTTGGGCCAGCCCCAGATGCGGATCCCTTCGAGCGCGGTTCCGCGCTCGTCGAGGACCACACCGGTGAGCGTCGGCGCCCGCTCCAGCGTGAGGAGGAGCCCGGGCGTGGTCGTGCGCTGCTTGACCTCGACACCCTCGGCGTGCGCGAGCAGCCAGCCTTCGGCCTCCGCCTCCAGCTTCCAGCTCCCGGGCGGGACGTGCCCGAGCAGGAAGTGACCGCGCTCGTCGGCGTCCGCGCTGACCACGTGTCCGCCGGGGAACGCGCCTTGCAGGATGATCCTTGGCTTCACGAGTCGCACTCCGTCCGCGCTGCGCATCTCGCCCTCGACGGCGCCCGTGATCGCCAGCCCGAGATCACCGAGATCGTTGTCACCCTCGTGCAGACGCGGCTGGTTGCGGCCGCCGGCGGGCCCGAAATCGCGGCCGCCCAGGCCGAGGTAGGGCGCGGCCTCGAGCCAGAGCGAGACCCAGTCCGCGCTCGGCACGGGCACGTCGAAGCTGTAGCGGCCCTCCGCGTCGCTGCGTGTTTGGAAACCCGAGATCGAGTAGCCGCGGACGGTGAGCGACGGGACGGGATCACCTGCGCACCAGCTCTCGTCCGAGGTCAGGTAGACGGTAACCGAGTTCTGCGGTGCTCCGGTCTCGTCGATGAGGCGCCCGAAGACGTGCGCGCGCGGCCCGCCGCGGATGTCCGCGGCAGGCGCCGGCGCTCGTTGGCGCTCGTCCGACATGGAGCGACCGGGCTGCTCGAGCGCGCCCGCGGGCTCGGTGGCGGGAGCGGGCGCGTGCTCCTGCGCAACGGGTCGCGCCAGGAGGGGAGCAGCGGCCTTCGGGCGCGAGTGCAGCCAGATGAGCGTCAGCAGGCCCAGGCCAAGGACGAGAGCGGCGAGCAGGGGGGTGCGCATGGGAGACTCCCGGTTCGAGTGCCATGGCCAAACCCCGGACCCGGGCCCAAGTTACGCGGGATCCATGGCCGAAAGGGTATGCGGCCTCTTGCCCGAGCCCGACACAAGTCCCGCAGACGCGCGCACGCCGTTCCGCTAGGATGGCGCGCTTGCAAACCATGAAGACAAACCTCTCCATCGCCTGCGCCGCCTCCCTGTTCCTCCTCTCCTTCGCGCTGCCGGGCGACCAGGTCCGCTTCGCCGTCAAGGAGAAGACCAAGCTCTCCAAGGTCTTCACCGAGAAATCCGAGCTGCACTCGACGAAGGTCAGCGCGAGCTTCGACGGAAAGACCGAGGAAGCGGACGGAGTGACGCTGACGCTGGAGGACTCGAGCCACGTAGAGATCACGGATGAGTACGGCCCGCTCAAGGACGGAAAGCCGGCCAAGCTCACGCGGACCTACGACAAGCTCAGTGGAACCTCGGTCCAGAAAGTCGACCTGCCGGATGGCGCCGGTTCCGCACCCGATACCGAAAAGGAGCGCTCGAGCGAGCTCGAGGGGAAGACGGTGGTCTTCAAGCTCAACGAGGATGGTGATGGCTACAGGGCCGACTTCCCCGAAGGGAAGGGCGACGCCGACCTGCTCAAGCGCCTGGAAGAGGACATGGACCTGCGCGGCTTCCTGCCCAGCGGCGAGGTGGCCGTCGACAAGAGCTGGGAGATCGACGCCAAGGTCTTCAACAGCGTCCTCGGAACGCCGGGCGGCGACCTGAAGATCAAGGCCAAGGACGACGAGGACGAGAGCCAGGAGATCGACCAGCAGCTGGAGGACAACCTCAAGGGCAAGGGCAAAGGTACGTACAAGGGGAAGCGCGAGGTCGACGGTCACAAGTGCGCCGTGATCGCGCTCGCGGCCGAGCTCGAGACGACTGGGAAGGAAGACCAGTCCGCCAAGGATCCGCACCGCGGCAAGACGGACGTGGAACTCGAGTTCGTGGTCGAGGGCGAGCTGCTCTGGGACGTAGAGGAGGGGCACTTCCGCACGTGCAAGCTGAGCAGCAAGGTCAAGATGAAGTGGAACCAGACCATGTCCATGACGGAGGAAGAAGAGAAGCACGAGCTCGTGCAGATGTACGAGTTCGAGGGCGAAGCCGAGTTCACGGCCGAGATCGGCGGCTGAGCCCCGCGCAAGGCCGGTCGGAGGCCCAGCGGCCAGCGGACGTCCGCCGCGCTAGGATGGGACTCCACGGACCATGAAGCACGCCCTCCAGCTCTCCGTCTCTGCGTCGCTGATCCTGTGCTCCTTCGCGCTGCCGGGAGGCGAGCTGCGCTTCGCGGTCCAGGCGAAGACCAGGGTCTCCAAGGTGTTCGACGCCAAGATGGCGCTCCATTCGACCGGCATCAGCGTGCGCGTCGACGGCAAGGACCATGATGCCTCCATGGGCGGACTGACGGTGCACCTCGATCAGTCGACCCATGTCGAGCAGCACGACGAGTACGGCGCGCCGAAGGCGGGCAAGCCCACGACGCTCAAGCGCACCTTCGACAAGCTCGAGGGCAAGTTCGTGCAGCGCCTCGAGCTCCCGGAGGGCGCGCCGGAGCACGGTCCGACCGAGACGAGCACGACGCGCAGCAGCGAACTCGAGGGCAAGACCGTGGTGTTCACACTCGGCGACGAGGGCGAGTACAAGGTCGCCTTCGAGGACGGCAAGGGCGACGCCGACCTGCTCGAGAAGCTCGAAGAGGACATGGACCTGCGCGGCCTCTTGCCCGACGGCGAGGTCGAGGCGGACAAGAGCTGGGAAATCGACGCCAAGGAGTTCCACTCCGTGCTCAACCTGCCCGGCGGTGAGCTGAAGCTGAAAGCCGAGGGCGACACGGAGAGCGACACCAAGCTCAGTCAACAGCTGCAGGAGCACGCGAAGGGCAAGGTCAAGGGCACCTACAAGGGCCAGCGCGAGGTGGACGGGCACAAGTACGCGCTGGTCGTGTTCGAGGCCGAGCTCGAGAGCCAGGGGCAGCGGGAGAACTCCGCGAAGGCCGGCGGCGGCGCGACGGACCTCAAGGTCGCGTACAGCGCCGAAGGCGAGCTCTTGTGGGATGGCGAGGCCGGCCACTTCCACTCCTGCAAGCTCGGGAGCAAGCTCACGCTGACCATGAAGGATACGCGCACCATCGAGCAGGGCGGAGAGTCGCACGAGTACGAGCGCACGACCGAGTTCGAGGGCGAGGGCGAGTTCAAGGCCGAGGTCGGCGGCTGAGCCCGGTGCGGATGCGCGCCGTCGCCCCGTTCCTCTGGTTCGTCCTCGTCTGCGGCGGCCTGGCCTGCGGCCAGGCCGGCGATCACCAGGGCGAGGCCCAGCCGGACTTGCCGCAGGGGCTGGTCGTGCCGCCTGCGCCGGCGCTGAAGCCCGAGGACGAGGCCAAGACCTTCCGGCTCCCGGCGGACCTGAAGCTCGAACTCGTCGCCGCGGAGCCGCTGATCCACGACCCGGTCGTGTGCGTCTTCGACGCCGACGGCTCGCTCTGGGTGGCGGAGATGCGCGCCTACATGCCGGATGTCGACGGCAAGGGCGAAACAGAGCCGCTCGGGAGCATCGCGCACCTCTTCGACGACGACGGCGACGGGAAGATGGACCGGCGCGTCACGTTCCTCGACAAGCTCGTGCTGCCGCGCGCGATCGCGCCGACGCGCGACGGCGTGCTGCTGATCGCGCCGCCGCAGCTCCTGTTCGCGCGCGACGAGGACGGCGACGGCGTGGCGGAGTCGCTGACGGTCGTCGACCAGGGCCTGGGCGGGATCGCCAGCCCGGAGTGGGCGATCAACGCGCTGCTGCCGACGCTCGACAACGCCTTCTACTGCGCGAACGTGCCCTGGCGCTACGCCTGGACCGGCACGAAGTGGGAGCGCGAGCGCACGAGCGCGGCCGGGCAGTGGGGCGCCTCGAAGGACGATCTCGGGCGGATCTACACCGACAACAACTCGGACCCGCTGCGGATCGACGCGATCTCCGGCGTCTACGCGGCGCGCAACACGAACCTCGGCAACGCGCTCGGGGTCAACCTGCGCGTGGTGGACGACCTGAGCCCGCGGCCGGCGCGCGTGAACGCAGGCGTGAACCGCGGCTACCAGAAGGGCGTGCTCGACGGGCAGGGGAAGCTCGCGAGCGTGACGGGTGCCTGCGCGCCGCTGGTCTACCGGGGCACGGCGCTGCTGGGTGTGCACCGCGGTCCCGGGCTGGAGGATGCCTACCGCGGCGACGCGTTCGTGTGCGAGCCGACCGGCAACCTGGTGCTGCGCTACCGGCTGCACGAGACGGAGGGCGGCAGCGTCAAGGGCGTGCCGGTGCGCAACGGCGACGGGCTCGACTTCCTGACCTCGACCGACGAGCGCTTCCGGCCGGTCTGGCTCTGCGACGGGCCGGACGGCGCGCTGTACGTGTGCGACCTGTACCGCGGGCTGATCCAGCACCGCCTGTTCGTGACGAGCTTCCTGCGCAAGCAGGTGCTCGCGCGCGGACTCGACAAGCCGGTCGGGATGGGGCGGATCTGGCGCGTCGTCTCCGCGAAGGCCGAGCGCACCAAGGCGACGCGCCTCGACCAGGCCGAAGTGCCGGCGCTGGTCGAGGCGCTCGCCAGCGAGAACGGCTGGACGCGCGACACCGCGCAGCGGCTGCTGGTCGAGGAGCACGAAACCTCGGTGGAGGCGCACAAGCTCTTGCGCGAGAGCGCGACGTTCTCGAAGAAGTGGTTCCAGCGCGTGCACGCGCTCTGGGCGCTGGCCGGGATGCGGGGCATCACGAAGGAGGTCGCGCAGAGCGCGCTCGGGAACGAGGACGCGCGCGTGCGCTGCGTCGGCGTGCAGGTGAGCGAGCGCCTCGCGAGCGAGGATCCGGCGCTGCTGCCGATCTGGATGGGCATCACGAAGATGCAGCCCGGCGGCGCGCAGCTGCTGCGCCAGGTGGTCCTGTCGCTGGGCAACGTGAAGAGCGCCAAGGGGCTGGAGGTGCTGCTCGAGCTGATGCGCGCGGCCAGCGAATGGGAGGAGATTCGCACGGCCGCGCTGAGCGGCCTCGGCGGCCGGGAGCTCGAGGTGCTGCTCGCCATCGCGCAGGCCGAGAGCTGGCGCGACGCCCCTCCCGGACGCGGGGAATTCCTGCAGCTGCTCGCGCGCTGTGTGGCACGCGAGGGGCGCGGAGACCGGCTCGAAGGCCTGGCGTACCTGTGCGCGCAGGGACTCGCGCACGCGAAGTGGCAGCAGGACGCGCTCGTGCGGGGGGTGCTGGAGGGCAGACCGAAGGATGCGCTCGGCAAGCCGACCTGGATCCGGCTCGCGCGCAAGCCCGCCGTGTTGCCGGAGGCACTCGAGGACGCGTTCGCCTGGCCGGGCAAGGCCGGCGCGGAGGAAGTGAAGGTCCGCGACCTGACTGCGGAGGAGCTCGCGCGGTTCGAGAAGGGGCGCGCGCTGTACGAGACCACGTGCGTGCAGTGCCATTTCCCGTCGGGTTTGGGCCAGACCGGCCAGGCGCCGCCGCTGCGCAGCTCGCCCTGGGTGCTCGGGAAGGAAGGGCGCGTGGCGCGGATCCTGCTGCAGGGATTGCGCGGAGAGGTGCGGTTCGAGGGCGAGCGCTGGGATGGCGAGATGCCGTCGGTGAGCTACCCGGACGAGGACGTGGCCGCGATCCTGACGTACATCCGCAGGGAGTGGGGCCACGGGGCGGAGCCCGTGCTGCCCGCGACGATCACGAAGCTGCGCGAGGCGACCAAGGGCCGGAAGGAGCCCTGGACGCTGAAGGAACTCGAGGAGCTCAACGAGTAGCGGGCTCGAGCGATTCGACGCGCTCGAACAGCAGTGCCTCGCTCGCTCCCTCTGGCCTCTGGATCCACACCAGCGGCCCATCGGCGCCGCAGAAGGCACGCGAATCGAGCACGAGCTCGTGATCGCAGAAGAGTGCCGTTCGGTCGGCATAGGCGAGGAGCACGAGCTCCTTCCAATCGCGCTTCGCGAGCCGCGGATCGTCGAGCGCGATCAGCCAGCGCATGTTGTCCGTGCGGAGCATGTCGTCCCGTGGATCGCTCGACGGCCCGGGTGACCTGAAGTCGCCGCGAAAGCGAAGCTGGCAACCGGCCAGTGAGCCTCCACTCGCACGCGTGAAGCGCAGACCGAAGTCAGAGCCGAGCCTGGCTCCTTCGGTCGCGAAGAGCTTCGCATCGAGGGGCTTCCACGCGTGCTGGCCGAACACGTGCAGCTTGAATCCACGGAACCGCACCTTGGTGTCCTGCCCCGCGTGCACCTGCAGTGCAATGATTCCGCCCAGCGCTTCCGGATCGAACGCGTCCGCGGTGGGCACGTCGTTGACCCAGGCGCGGATCCAGGGACCGACGCACTCGATCCGGTATCGATTCCACTCGCCCGAGCGGAAGGCCTTCCGCCCCGCCTCGTTCTGCTCGAGGTTCTGCAGCCAGCCGCGGCCGCGCTCCTCGTACAGCCCGCCGGACCATGAGCGTGCCGAGGGATCGATCTCGATCTGATATCCACTCGCGTACGAGCTCTTGGGCTCCTCGCCGACGACACGGCTTCGAATCTGGATCCCTGAATTGCCGGGCTGCTCGTTCTTCACTTCGAGCGTCAGCAGGAAATCCCCGTAGGTCTCGTTCGTGACGAGGAACGAGTTGGTCTTGCCGGTCGACGTCTGCCCGAGAATCGAGTTTTCCTCCGCACCGAATGTCGCCTCGCCGATCAGGTGCCAGCCCTCGAGCGACTTGCCGTCGAAGAGCTGTACCTCGCGCCCGGGGAGCGCCGAGAGCTCGCGATAATGCAGCTCCGCGATTCCGCTCTCGGTCAGCCTCCAGGCATTGCCCCCGACACGTTCGAAGCCCGAAAGGGGCTGCGCGCTCCGCAGCAGAGCATGCCGGTGCTCCAACACGGCGGCGCCGCTCGAGGCGAGCACGATTCTGGCGAAGGATGCCTCGCAATCTCCGGCCTCGAACAGGCCTGGCCTCCCCGCAGCGATCCACCCCGAGCGCTGCTCGAGCACCGACATGCGCTCGATGCGCAGCGACTCCGGCGCGAAGAGCGGCGTTCCGGCGACGAGGAGAGCGAGCACGCTCACGCGCTCAGTGCGGTACGGGCACCACGGGCTTCGGCTCGACCGGCTGCTCTGGCTGGCCCTGACAATCCGTGGACTCGACGTTCTGGTCGAGATCCGGATCGGGATCGACGATCGTGATCTTCTTCGCCGGCTGCGGCATCGGCTCGACGGGCGCGGACTGGGGCGGCGGCGGCGGCGGTGGCAGCGCTGCGGGCAGGACCGTCTCGTCCGGGCTCCGCGCATCCTCGAAGAGGGCGCGCGCGGCGAGCGCGGCCACCAGGACGACGAGCAGGATGGCGATGAAGCGGCCCACGGGTCCGAGCATAGATCAGCCAGCGCGCCCCTTGCGAGGGGGCAATCGGGGGGAAATCAGGGGTCGGGCAGCGTGGGCGCCGGGCGCTGGAGCGCCTCGCGGCCCGCAGGCATGTCGTAGCGCTGGCGCGTGAAGCAGTACGAGATCCCGCCCAGCCGGCCCACGGCGGCGAGGCGCGCGGGATCCACCACCAGGCGGGCATCGACGAGCGCGTCGTCGATGTGGATGTGCACGACCCGGCCGATGACGACGTTGCCGCCCGCGGGGCGGCCGGGGTTGGTGCGCAGCACCTGCAGCGTCCGGCACTCGAAGGCCCAGGGCGCGCGCGCGACGCGCGGCGGCTGGACGCGCAGGCCCGGCACGCGGGCGAGGCCGGTGAGCTCGAACTCGCTCTCGCCGTAGGGCAGCTCCTCGGCGCTGGCCGAGATCTCGCGCGCGTAGGCCTCGACCGCGGCGTTGACCACGAACTCGCCCGTGCCGCCCTCGGCGACCGGCTTGCAGTTGCGCAGCGTGTCCTTCTCGCTGCCGTCGGGCTTGTTGGCCGGGCAGAAGAGCACGGTCAGCGGGTCCGAGCCGACGCCGTTGAAGAAGGAGAAGGGCGCGAGGTTCGCGCGGCCGTCGGGCGAGAGCGTCGAGACGAACGCGATCGGGCGCGGCACGATGCAGCCGATCAGCAGGCGGTAGCGCTCGCGCAGGCCGAGCGCGTCGGGATCGATGTCCATGCCGCGCGAGTCTAGCGCGGCGAGCCGAGCGCGTGCAGCGCGATCGCGCAGGCGCTGGCGAGGTTGAGCGAGTCCACCTCGGGCGCGATCGCGATGCGCACGCGCTCGTCGGCGGCCGCCATGGCATGGTCCGTGAGGCCCGGGCCCTCCGCGCCGAGCAGCAGCGCGAGCTTCGCCTCGCCGCGCGAGAGCTCGCCGATCTCGCGCGCGTCGGCGCGCGGCGTCAGCGCCAGCACGCGGAAGCCCGCGCGCTTCAATTCGTCCAGCGCTCCCGGCCAGGAGGCGGCGCGCGCGGTGGGCACGTGCAGCGCCCAGCCCATCGAGACGCGGATCGACTTGCGGTAGAGCGAATCGGCGCAGCGCGCATCGCAGACGAGGCCGCCGCCCGTGCCGCAGAGCGCGGCCAGGTTGCGCAGCACGGTGCCGATGTTCTCGTGGTTGTTGACCGACTCGAGCACGACCAGGCGCGAGCAGCGCGCGGCGATCTCGGCCAGCGTGGGATCGGGCGCCGCCTCGCCCAGCGCCAGCAGGCCCTGGTGGAAGGCGACCCCGCTGACGCGCTCGTGCAGCTCGCCCCGGGCGACGAGCACCGGCACGTGGGCCTCGAGGCGTGCGAGCAGCGGCTCGAGCTCGGCCAGCCGGTCCTCGTGCACGAAGAGCGAGCGCACGCGGTGGCGCGAAGCGAGCAGGCGCTCGAGCACCAGCCGTCCCTCGGCCACGAACAGCCGCGCCTCGCGCGCCTCGGTCAGCGTGCGCAACTCGCGCTCGCCCAGCGCGGCGTAGGGAGCCAGGCGCGGGTCGACGGCGGAGAGGACGCGCACGAACTCGGGCATGCGCCGGGATCATACGCCGCGGAGCCGGGATTGCCTGGCGGGACTCCGCGCGCCAAGCTCTGTGCCCGGATCCCCGCATGTACGAGCCGCGCCACCGACCCCTGCTCAGCCGCCGCGAGTTCGCGCACCGGGTGGCGCGCAATTCCGCGCTCGGACTCGTGCTCGTCGTCTTCGCGCTCGCGCTGGGGACGATCGGCTACCACTCGATCGCCGGTCTGGAGTGGATCGACGCCTTCCACAACGCCGCGATGATCCTGACCGGCATGGGCCCGGTCGCGCTGATGCCGACCACGGGCGCCAAGCTCTTCGCGTCCTTCTATGCACTGTTCAGCGGCATCGCGTTCCTCGGCCTGGTGACGCTGCTGATCGCGCCGATCCTGCACCGCTTCCTGCACAAGTTCCACGTCGAGGACGAGCACTGAACCTGGCCCGGAACGCCTGGGGCGGCGGGATGGGGTAGCTTTCCAGTGCCGGCCAGAGCCCGGCAGGCGCATGTTTTTCCGCACGTCAGGCAGGGTCGCCATCCCGGCCATTCTTGCCCTTCCCGCCCTCTCCGCGCTCGCGATCGCGCAGCGGCCCGCGAAATCGCCGCCGCCGGCGCACGTCCTGCAGGACCCTGAGTGCAAGACCACGGCGCAGACCGTCCTGCCGCAGGCCCATGCGATCCGCCACAGCGACCGCTCGCCCGCGCAGAGGCGCACGCCCGCGCCGCTGCCCCCGAAGAGCGCGGGACTCGACCCGGGCAGGCGCGCGCCGGGCGTGAGGCACGACCGGCTCTCGTTCTCCGCGCAGCCGGACGGGCGCAGGTCCACGGTCGCACGTTCAAGGCCGAGTTCACTCGCTCCGGGGCCAGCTACATCCCGTTCTGCGGCTCGGCCGCGCCGCGGAATCACCCCCTGATGTTCCGGATCGAGAGCATCCGCTCGGGCAGCGAGCCGGTCGGCTTCTCCGAGTCGGTGATCGCGAAGCGCGATGGCCAGACGGTCAGCTACGCGCGCGGTGGCGTGCTCGAGTCGTACGAGCTGGGCCTCGACTCGGTCGAGCAGAAGTTCGTCTTCCCCTCGCTGCCCTCGCGCGCTGAGCTGGAGCTGCGCCTGGCCGTGGCCTCGGACCTGGTGCCGGACCTCGACGGGGATGCGTTGCTCTTCACGAGCGCGGACGGCAGCGTGCGCTACGGCGCTGCCACGGTGCTCGACGCCCGCGGCTCGAGCGCGGCCGTGCGGATCGAACTCGATGGCGATGCGGTCGTGCTGCGCGTGCCTGCGCGCTTCCTCGCGACTGCGCAGTTCCCCGTGACGATCGACCCGGTCCTCTCGACCTTCTCCGTCGCCTGGCAGGGGTTCAGCTACGACGACATCAATCCCTCGATCGCCTGGGACGAGTCGAACCAGCTCTACTGCGTCGTGCTCGAGGAGGTGTTCAGCGCGTCGGACCACGACGTGCTCTACTCCTTCGAGGACGCCGCCGGGAACTCCGTGTGGGCGGACTACCTCGATGCGAACCTGAGCGACTACTGGGCCCGGCCCGATGTCGCCAACAACAACCAGCACGACAACTTCCTCGTGGTCGCCCAGGTGGGGCAGCCGAGCGGCGCTGCGCGCACGATCCACGGCCGACTGGTCGATGCCGCGACGTCCACGCTGGGCCCCGACCTGCTGATCAGCACGGCCGACGCCAGCGGGGAGAAGATCAACCCCAGCGTCGGGGGCGACCCCTACATCGGCGGCAGCGTGAACTTCGCCGTCGCCTGGCAGCGGATCTACAGCCTGGGCGTCGACGACGACATCCACTACCGCTACGTGGACCCGACGGGCGCGCTCCTCGGACCGGGCACGGGCGTGATCGACAACAGCGCGAACACGCTCGACCGCCGTCCGCGGATCTCGAAGTCCTGCGGGGCCAGTGGCCTGCACCACGTGGTCTGGCAGCGCGAATTCGGCGCCGCGGACCACGATGTGTACGCCGCGGAGCTCGACTACCAGGGCAACGTCACGATCGGCTCGACAGCGGTCGCGAGCGACGTCGCCGACGAGACGGCCTCCGGCGTGTCACCGTGCCTGGATGCGAACGGCCAGTGGCTGCTCGTCTACGAGTACAGCTACCCCACGGACCGGGACGTCATCGCAGCCTTGATGTCGGGCGTCGGCGTGGTCGACTCGATCGACCTCTCCGAGTACGAGAGCGTCTACAACTACGGCACCGGCCTTTACATGGAAGACCAGCGCCACCCGGCGGCGGACACGGACGGCGCGCGCTTCGCCGTGGCCTACGCGGAGTCGTACGCCGGCAGCACCAGCGACTACGACGTCTACGTCACCACGCTGGACGTGCTGCACGGCCTGCTGATGCTGGGCGAGTTCCACCAGAATGTGGCCTTCTCGAACACGCTCGAGGACCTTCCGCGCCTGTGCTCGACCGCCGGCGCCGGCGGGGCCGGCTGGCGCGTGGCGACGGTCTGGTCCGACACCGGCGGGGTGAACCTGGGCGACGTCGTGGGCGGGCTGTACGACCTCGACGGCTCCACGAAGTTCTGCTTCCCTGGACTCGACGGCGTGCGCAGCTGCCCCTGCGCCAACACCGCGCTGCTCGACGGGGCGGGCTGCTACAACAGCAGCCTGGTCGCGGCCTCGGTCTGGCAGCTCGGCACCGCCTCGCTCGCGGCCGACACGGCAGTCCTGGTCACCGCGGACGAGCGGCCGACGGCTCCGAGCATCGTCGTGCAGGGCTCCGCCCCGATCCTCGCGGGTCTGAGCTTCGGGCAGGGCATGCGCTGCGCCGGCGGGATCCTGAAGCGCCTGTACCTGAAGTTCGCCGTCGCCGGTTCGATCTCTGCACCCGCGGGCAGCGACGCGGACATCCATACGCGTTCGGCCGCTCTGGGCGATCCGCTGGGCCCGGGCAGCCTGCGCTACTACTTCGTGTACTACCGCGACCCGTTCGTGCTCCCGGGCTGTTCGGCCTCGGCCGGCTTCAACACGACGGACACCGTGCAGGTCCTCTGGCGACCGTGATGTCTAGTCCGGATCGCCGGTGAGGACCCAGGCCGCCCAGTCGCTCAGCGCGTACTTCGGCCTGCCGCGCTCGTCCTTCTCGTCGCGCAGCCTGAGGCCTTGGGCGTGTGCTCGACCCAGACCCGCCGGTAGAAGTCGAGCATCAGACCCTTCGTCGCCTCGTCGGGCACCTTCCAGAGCGAGGTGATCACCGAGCGTGCGCCGGCCATGTGCAGCGCCTTCTGCAGGCTGGCGACTCCCTGGCCCGCCCGCCGCTCCCCGACGTTCGTGTCGCAGGCCGAGAGTGCGGCGAGCTCGCAGTTCGAGAGATCCCAGGTCGCGATCTCCTCGGCCGTCACCAGCCCCGGGTAGCGGCCGACCGCGTCCGCCGGCAGGTTCGCGCCGGCGAGGGCCAGGCCGCAGAGCACCATCGGGCTGGCACCCTTGACCCGCTCCTCGGCTCCCATCCGCTGCCCGAGACCCGAGAGCACGTCCAGCGGCTCGGGATCCTCCCACGAGCGCACGGACTGCGGCGCGAACCAGCCGTGCGTCGCCATGTGCAGCCAGCGCGCTTTCGGCGCGAACTCGGCGGCCGCGGCGCGCGAGGCCCGGCGCTTCTCGAGCACGAGCACGAGCGCCTTGTCCCCGAAGACCTCCTCGAAGAGCGCGGCGACCCCGCGCGCCTCGAGCCCGGTGTAGGTCAGCGGATCGAAGCCGTGCTCCCAGGCTCCGCCGCGCAGCAACGCGGCGACGACCGGCACACTCGCGCTGGGGCTCTCGAGCAGCGCCACGTCCTCGGCGTCCGGAGCGAGCGGCTCCGAGTTGAACGCCGCGCCGCCGAGCGCCACCAGCGACTCGGGGCCCCGGGGCGGCGGTTCGCGCGAGAGCAGCTCGCGCGCCGACAGGCGTGTCTCGATCGCGAACCGCTCGCCGAGCAGCCCGGGCGTGCCGCGAACGGCATGCAGGCTTCCGTCCAGGACGAGGACCAGGTGTCCGACCTCTCCGAGTGCGGGCAGCAGCGGATCGACGACGATCCGCCGCAAGGCCGCGCCCGAAGCCCGCGCGCGCGCCTCCCGGTCCTCGGGCGCCCCGACCGCGACGCCGCGTTCGAGCGGGGCACCGAGCAGGCTGCGCCACTGCGCGACCGCCGCCTCGATGGCCGCGATCGGACCGAGCTCGACGCGCCGCAGCTCGCCGCTTGCGCGCACGACGAAGGCGCAGACGCAGCAGCCGACGGACGCCGGCTTGCCCGGACGCTCGAACTCCCAGCGCGAGTAGCAGCGGTAGGCGACCAGCGCCGCGCCCGGTCCGAGGCGTTTCGCGAGCGCCTCGAGGTCGGGCTCCGCCAGGGCTGGGGCACCCCCGGAGACCTCGCGCGCCACGGCGACGATCTGGCGCTCGATGTCATCGCGGCGTGACACAGCGGCGCGGAACTCGCTCGCCGGCCGCGCGCAGCTGCTTGCGCAGATCGCCGTAGCGCGGGTCCGCACGCGCGATGCGCGCCAGCGCGGCCGAGGCCTGCGCCGCGTCGCGCGTCGCCTCGGAGGCCAGGAAGGCCTCGCGCCCGAGCAAGGGGTCGGGAGGGAACACACCCAGTCCGTCGGCGAACGAGAGCGCCACGCCGAGGTCGCGCGCCAACGCCGCGCAGCGTTCCTCGGCTTCGCGGCTCGATGCGCCGAGGATCGCGATCTCGGCCGAGTGCCGCAGCGACTTCGCATACCCGCCCGCGAGCGAGGCGAACTGCCGGTCGCGCTTCTCCTGCACGGCTCCCGTCGCCGGCGGCGTCCCGGCCTCGTCCCCGCGGCGCTCGTGCGCGAGCACCAGGGCCAGGCCCAGGCGCGTCGACTGGAGCGCCGGATGATCGCTGGGCAGCGTCCGCGTGCGCACCTCGAGGACCTGCTCGAACAGCGCTTGCGCGCCCGCCAGTTCGCTCTCCACGAGCAGCGTCGCGGCCAGATTCTCCCGCGCCTTCTGCAGGTCGGGATGGTCGGCCGGAAGGGTGCGCGAGAAGACCTCGAGGACCTGCTCCTGGAGCGCGCGTGCGCCGGCGGCATCGCCGAGCGCGCGCACCGCGGTGGCCAGGTTCATCCGCGCCAGCTGCAGCTCCGGGTGGTCCGCGGGCAGTGTCGCCCCGCGGGCCGCCACAACCTGCTCCAGCAGCGCGCGCGCGCCCTCGAAGTCGCCCAGTTCGGCGAGCGTGGAGGCCAGGTTCAGCCGCGCCGACTGAAGATCGGGATGGTCGCCCGGCATCGTGCGCGAGAGCACATCCAGGGTCTTCTCCTCCAGCGCCCGCGCCCCGTCGTGGTCGCCGAGTCCCTTGAGCGCCTGGGCCAGGTTGCCGCGCGAGCCCTGGAGCAGGGGATGGTCGTCGGGCAGCACGGCCGAGTCGGCCTCGAGCACCCTCTCGAACAGCACGCGCGCGGCGGAGAAGTCTCCCAGCGACGCGAGCGTGATGCCCAGGTTCTGGCGCGCCGCCTGCAGCTCGGCGTTGTAGTCGTGGAGCGTGCGCGAGTCGATCTCGAGCACCTGCTCCTCGATGGCCCGCGCGCCATTCAGGTCGCCCATGGCCTTGATCGTGATCGCCAGGTTCCCGCGCGCGGTCTGCAGCTCGGGGTCGTCGGGGGGCAGCGTGGCGGAGCGCACGGCGAGCACCTTTTCCTCGAGCGCCCGCGCCCCCTTGAGGTCGCCGAGCGCCCGCAGCGCGAGCCCGCAGCCCTGGCGCGCCGACTGCAGCCCGACGCTGTCGTCGGGTGCCGTCAGCAGGCGGTGATCGAGCGCGCGGCGCCAGGCCCTCTCCGTCGCACGCTGGAGCCCGAGCACCTTCGTCTCGTACCCCAGCATCCAGAACTGGGTGGCGATGAGCTCGCTCGGGTCGCCCCCCTCCACGTGTGCGAGGCTTTCGAGCAGGTCCTCCGCCCGCTTGCGCGCTGTCGCGAACTCGCGCCCTTCGCGCAGCCGCTTGATCTCGCGGATCTCGTCCTTCGCCCGCTGCGCCTCTGCGCGCGTCGTCTCGGACTCGGGGGAGGCGACCAGGTGGATCTCGAGCTTGCCTGTCGCTCCCGGCTTCGACGCGGCAGCGACGAGCGTGAGCACGCTGCCGGGCTCGACGGTCAGCCGCGCGTAGGGCGTGCGTTTGCCGCCCACGCCGTCGTCTTCGGACAGCAGCTTCCCGTCGCCGTCCTCGACGTGCAGGAACGCGGCGATCCCGCCCTCGGTCTTCACCCAGGCATGCAGCGTGCCGGAGAACTTGCTGGAGTATTGGACACTCTTGAACCCGCCGCGACCCGCGTAGACCGGATCGTCGGCGACGATCTCGAGCGGAACGACGCGATCGAATGCGCCCGCCGTCGGGGCGGGAGCGTCCTGCGCGAGGAGCAGGAGGAGTGCGACGAACATTGGGAGGAAACCAATCTACAGCAGCTGCCCCGTCCGCGCCCTCCCGATCCGACCGGTCGGTCCGGTCCCGCGTCCGGCGAGCGTGCCGCGCCCTGACGAGATTCCGCGGGAATCCCTGTGCCCGGATTTTCGGAGCCGTGGCAGGCTGGTCTCGCGACCGTCGACCGCACGCCCGGGGCAGCCAAGGTTCGCCCACGGTTGGCGGGTCGAGTTCACCCATCGACCCAGGAGAAAGTACATGCATTCCAGGACTCTCTTCGGAGCCGGCGCCTCCGGCGCCCTCTTCCTGTCGCTTCTGGCCTCCGCCGCCCTGGCCCAGCGTCCGGTGCCCAGCGCAGGGACCGCCACGCTGCAGAGCGCACGGAAGCTGCCTGCCCCGCCCCCGCCCGTGCAGGCGCCCATGACGCGCGACACCCAGGGCCGGACGCGCTCGAGTCCGGTGCCGAAATCGGGCACGCCCGACCCGAACGTGATCCAGCGCGGCATTCCGCGCGACCAGCTCTACTTCGCCACGCAGGCCGACGGCTCGCCGCTGGTCCGCGGGCGCACCTACAAGGCCGAGTTCACGCCGGCTGGGGCGACCTACATCCCGTTCTGCGGCTCCGCCGCCCCGCGCAACCATCCGCTGACCTTCCGTATCCAAGGCATCACCTCCGGCGGCGAGCCGGTCGCCTTCGTCGACGCGGTCGCCGCGGCCCGCACGGGTGAAACCGTAAGCTACGCCCGCGGCGGCGTGAGCGAGATCTACGCCCTGGGCGTCGACTCGGTCGAGCAGAAGTTCGTCTTCGAGACGCTGCCTGGAAGCGGCGAGCTCGTGCTGCGCCTGGCCTGGGCGAGCGACATGAGCGCAAGCGACTCCGACGATGCGATCCTCTTCAGCAGTGCCGACGGATCCGTGCGCTATGGCGCCGCGACGGTCGTCGACGCCGCCGGCGCGCGCGCGCCGGCGCAAACGGAGCTCGACGGCCTGGGGATCGGGATCCACGTCCCCGCGGAGTTCCTGGCCAGCGCCGCCTTCCCGATCACGATCGACCCGGTGATCACGACCTTCCAGGTCTTCTGGTTCTCGACCGCCCCCGACGACTTCAATCCCGCGATGGCCTGGGACGTGACGAACGCGCGCTACTGCACGGTCTACGAGGAGGTGTTCAGCGCCACCGACCACGACGTGCCGTTCGTCTTCAGCGATTTCGCGGGCAACTTCCTGAGCGCCGGCTACGTCGACGTGAGCGGCAACTACTGGGCGGCACCCGACGTCGCCAACAACAACAACGCCGATCAGTTCTACGCCGTCGCCGCGGTCGGCGATCCGGGCGGCGGATTGCGCACGATCCGCGGGTGCACTATCGACGCGGCCACGGGAACCGTGGGAGCCGAGATCGAGATCTCGGTCGGGACGACCGGCGAGGACATTCGCCCGAGCATCGGCGGCGATCCCTACGGCACCGGCGCGGCCTACTACACGATCGTCTGGCAGCGCATCTTCACGCCCGGCGTGGACACCGACATCCTGATGCAGCAGGTCGACCAGACCGGAGCCCTGCTCGGGGGCATCGTCTACATCGAGAACAGCAGCTTCACGCTCGACAACCGGCCGCGCATCTCGAAGTCCTGCCTGCTCATCGGCATCCACCACATCGTCTGGCAGCGCACCGTGGCGCCCGGGGACGGCGACGTCTACGGCGCGGAAGTCGCCTGGAACGGGCTGGTCAACATCCCCTCCACGGCGATCGTCACCGGCGGCAGCACGACGCTGCCGGCCTGCTCGCCGGTGGACAACAGCACGAACTGGCTGCTGGTCTACGAGTACGACTGGCTGACCGACCACGACATCTTCGGCGCGCACATGACCGGCGTGACCGTGAACGACACGCTCAACTTGACCGATCGCGAGGACGCCCTGGGCGCCGGCACGGTGTTCGAGAACCAGGTCCGTCCGGTGGCCGACACCGACGGCAACCACTTCTCGTACAGCTACTCGGAGTCGTACCTGGGCAGCGCGACCGACTACGACATCTACGTTTCCTCGGCCGACTACGTCGGCACGAACCTCGTGGTGGGCGAGTTCCACCGGAACTTGGCCTACTCGAACACGCACGAGGACTTCCCGAGCATGTGCTCGCAGCAGGCGGCCGGCGGCTCGGGCAACCAGCTGGGGATCGTCTGGTCCGACGACGTGGGCGGTGTGGACCTGCGCGACATCGAGGCGGCCGTCTACGCCACGAGCGACTTCACCAAGATCTGCTCGACGTTCTACGACGGAGTGGGGGCCTGCCCCTGCGCCAACCCCCCGGCGGGCATCGGCCGGGGCTGCAACAACAGCAGCGCGACCGGCGGCGCTTCGCT
>WNFL01291077.1_pt2 | contig 18710 bp, 18 predicted proteins | sample 5400361 | NCBI WGS metagenome assembly WNFL01 (sample SAMN13153351, study PRJNA577476) | soil metagenome | isolation source: 40 cm soil on Douglas fir-dominated hillslope | place: USA:California | collected 2013-09-17
TGGGCATTGCGCACGAGGAGGGCGTCATCCAGGCGGAAGACGTCAAGCCCGATCCCGCGAGGCTCGCGCCGTCGGTCGACCAGATCGCCGGCGCCTATCCGTCGGCCGATGTCGCGCTGTACCTGAACACGCTCGTATGTCAGGACCCGGAGACCTGGGGCGGTCTGCGTCCGATCGCGGACGAGCGAGGCTGGGGTTAGGCTCCGGGCCTGGGCGTTACCGGCAGCAGTACTTCGAACGTTGTCCCTTTGCCTGGCGCGCTCACGCAGGTCACGGTGCCGCCGGCTTCCTTCGCGATGCTGTACACGATCGACAAGCCCAGCCCGGTGCCCTTCGCCGCTTCCTTCGTCGTGAAGAACGGCTCGAACACGTGGCTCTGCAGCGCCGCGTCCATGCCGACCCCTGAGTCCTGCACGGCGATCCTCGCATATCGATAAGCCGGCAATCCCGGATAGCGCGCGGCGTTGTGTTGGTTGACGTCGAAGCTGTCGACGCGGATTTTCAGCGTGCCGCCGTTGGGCATCGCGTCTCGCGCGTTAATGACGAGGTTCATCAACACCTGCTGCAGCTGTCCCGGGTCCACCTTCGCAAACGGCGCCTCGCCTGGCGTTCGCAGCGTCATCGTCACAGCGCTGCCCGCGATTCGGTCGAGCGTCGTTTCGAGGCTCGACACGTGCGCATGGAGATCCAGCACCTGCGGCTCGAATGCCTGCGGCCGGCTGAACGCGAGAAGCTGCCGCGTGAGCGCGGCGCCACGTTCAGCCGCCTTCCGGATTTCCTCGGCTTCGATCCGCGACGCATGGCCCTTCGGGTACTGCACGGCCAACAGTTCGCTTGCGCCCACGATGGCGGCGAGGACGTTGTTGAAGTCGTGGGCGACGCCCCGCGCCAGCCGGCCGACCGCCTCCATTTTCTGCGCCTGCCGCAGCTGTTCTTCGAGCGCGCGGCGATCGGTGACGTCTTCCGCGATCGTCTCGTACCGTTCCTGCTCGCCCCGCGCCACCTCGATCTTGCTCGTCGTCAGGCGCACCAGAATCGGCTTGCCGTCCTTGCGCTTCCAGCGAAGTTCAGCGCTCCCTCCGGGCTGACTCCGGTGCTGCTCGATGAGCGCCTGGCGATCGGCCGCCGACTGATACAGGTCGGCCATGTTGATCCGCATCAGGTCGGCGGGGCTGTCGTAGCCGAGCATCCGCGTAATCGCGGGATTGGCTTCGAGGATGCGCCCGTCTTCGGCGGATGTGTAGATCCCGAAGGCAGCCCGCTCGATCAGCGAGCGATACTTCGCCTCGGATTCACGGAGGCGCTCCTCGGCCTCTTTCTGTCTCGTGATGTCGCGGGCAATCGCGTGGACGGCGACAACCTTGCCCGCGTCGTACACGATCTGCACGTGCTGGCCGATCCAGATCGTCTGGCCCTCTTTCGTGACGGCCGGAAACTCGAAGTACGTGCTCGGCGGGCCCTCGGCAAGCTGCGCGGCGTAGACCTTGCCCGCCTGCTGGCGGTAGTCGGGCCGGATCAGCGTGAGAAAGTGGCGGCCGAGCAGTTCGTCCTCGTTGTAGTTCATCACCCGCGCCGCCGTGGGGTTGACGTAGGTGAAGAGGCCGCGCGGATCGCAGTAGTAGATCAGGTCCTGCGCGTGTTCGACGATGTGGCGGAGCCGCTCTTCACTCGATCGGAGCGCCTCTTCGGCGTGATGCCGTCCCGTGATGTCGCGATAGTTCACGACGATCGCGCCGACCGCCGGCTCGTCGAGCCGGTTCACGGCCACCGCTTCGATGTACCGCCACGACCCGTCCTTGTGACGGTTTCTGAATTCGGCGGTGATCGCCACCCGCGGCCTCCGCAGGCATTCGCCGAAAGCCGCGCGGACGTGCGGCTGGTCGTCCACGTGCACCATCTCGAATCCGCTGTGGCCAAGCCGCTCCTCGATTGAGTAACCCAGCAGGCGCTCGGACCTCTCGCTGATCGACACAATCTCTCCGGCGGCATTCAGCAGGAGGACGGCATCTGAGCTGTTTGCGACCAGTGCGTGGAACAACTCGCCCGCCGGGTCGGGTGCGTTGACCATTAACGGATGTGCCGATCACGCGATTGGGCGATCTTGTGATTGGTGATTCGGTGATTGTGTAACATAAAGGTCGCGAGCACTCAATCACTCAATCACGACATCACCAGCTCACCACATCAGTATCCGCATGCGTCAGCCCGTCGTCCTCATCACCGGTGCCGGCGGCGAGATCGGCCATGGCCTTCTCGCGCGCCTCGCCGGTCCTGAGCGCTCCATCATCACGCTCGATGTCGCGCCGCTCGACAGGTCGCTCGCGCCGCTGGTGACTCGCGAGTTTACCGGGTCGATCACCGACGCCGAGCTGCTCGATCGGATGCTGGCGGAATTCGAGGTAGATCACGTGTTTCACCTGGCCGCGCTGCTCTCGACGCGCGCCGAGTTCACGCCGATGTCCGCCCACCACGTCAACGTCGAGGGCACGCTCAACCTGCTGGAGTTTGCGCAGCGGCAGGGCGAATCGCACGGGCGCCAGGTGGTATTCGTGTATCCCTCGTCGGTCGCCGCGTACGGCCTTCCCGACGTGGCGACCAAGCTGCGGGCCGGTCGCGTGCTTGAAGACGACTATCTGCAGCCGACGACGATGTACGGCTGCAACAAGCTGTACTGCGAACAGCTCGGGCGCTACTACGCGCTCCACTACAAGCAGCTCGCAGCCGGCGCCGCCGGCCGCAGCGTCGATTTTCGGAGCGCGCGCTTTCCCGGTCTGATCTCCGCCGAGACGGTTCCGTCGGGAGGCACGTCCGACTTTGCTCCGTACATGATCCACGCGGCCGCCCGGGGCGAACCGTACGCCTGCTTCGTGAGGCCCGATACGGTCATTCCGTTCATGACCATGCCGGACGCCATCAGCGCACTTCTGGCGCTTGCCGCGGCGCCGAGGCAGCGGGTGACGCGAACGGCCTATAACATCGCCGCATTCAGCCGATCTGCGGCCGAGATTCGCGACGTCGTGCTTCGTGAGTTCCCTCAGGCGGCGATCACGTATGCCGTCGACGAGAAGCGGCAGGCGATCCTCGACACCTGGCCGGCCGATGTGGACGATTCGGCGGCACGCCGCGACTGGGGCTTCTCGCCCGCGCACGATTTTTCGCGCGCGTTCAGCGAGTATCTGATCCCGGCCGTGCGCCGCCGCTACGCGTCCTGAAATCCACCCTGTACAATGCTCGTTCCATGAATGGTCGGGTCGTGACGGCGTTTGCTCCGGCCACGGTGTCGAATGTCGCCTGCGGATTCGACGTGCTCGGCTTCCCGATGGAAGAGCCCGGCGACACCGTGTCCGCGCGGCTGCTGCCGTCGGGCATCCAGATCGACGACATCCTGAACGACGGCGGACGGCTCCCGCGTGAGGCCGCCAAAAACACTGCGGGCGTCGCGGCGCGATCGCTGCTTGACCGGCTCGGCGACACACGCGGCGTGGCGCTGACCATTACGAAGGGGCTCCCGCTCTCGAGCGGCCTCGGCGGCAGCGCCGCCAGCGCCGCAGCCGCGGTCGTGGCGGTGAATGCGCTGGTCGGCGGCAACGCGACGGTCGATCAGCTCGTGGCCGCCGCACTCGACGGCGAGCGGCTCGGCGCGGGATCGTCACATCCGGACAACATCGCGCCGGCTATATGCGGTGGCTTCGTCCTTGTCCGTCATCCCAATCCACCCGACATCGTCCGCCTGCCCGTGCCGAAGGGGTTGACGGTCGTGGTCGTTCACCCGGATCTCGAGATCGAGACGGCGAAGGCGCGTGCGCTGCTGGGCACGACGGTGCCGATTGCCGACGCGGTGAAGCAGTGGGCCAACCTCGGCGCGTTTGTCGACGCGCTGCATCGCAGCGACTTCGAGCTGATGGCGCGATCGCTGGAGGATTTCATTGCCGAGCCCCGGCGGGCGTCGCTCGTCCCGGGTCTGGCGTCCATCAAGAAGGCGGCGATTGATGCCGGCGCGCTCGGATCGAGCCTGTCGGGATCGGGGCCGTCCATTTTCGCGCTGTGCCGCGATCGGGCGACGGCGGATCGCGTCGCGCCGGCGATGACCGCGGCGGTCAAGGCGGCGATTGGCGGCCAGTCGCAGACGTATGTCTCGTCCATCTCCTCGCGCGGCGCCCGCGTGATCGGATAACTCCCTCGTGATTGGCGGCTACCTTCCGGCGGTGCGGTTTGTCTCCACGCGTGGCAGAGCAGCCGCTGCGTCTCTCGGGACGGCGCTGTTCGACGGCCTCGCGCCGGACGGTGGCCTGTACGTCCCCGACCCGGTCGAGCCTTGGGCGCCTGAAGAGATCGCGTCGCTTCCTTCGATGTCGCTGGTTGAGATGGGAGTGCGGACGCTCCGGCCGTTTGCCCGTGGAATCGACGGCCGAACGCTGTTAGCCGTCGTACGCGATGCACTCGATTTTCCGATTCCTCTCGTCGAGATCGAGCCCGGCGTGTTCGCGCTCGAGTTGTTCCACGGCCCCACGCTGGCGTTCAAGGACGTGGGCGCCCGTGTGATGGCCCGGCTGATGGCGGTGGTGGGTGGCGATGTAACCGTCCTCACCGCCACGTCGGGCGACACGGGGAGCGCTGTCGCGAACGCGTTTCACGGGCTCGCCAGCGCGAGGGTCGTCATCCTGTATCCGGACGGCCGTGTCAGCCCGACGCAGGAAGCGCAGCTGACGATGTTCAACAACGAGCCAGGATCGAATGTCCGCGGCTATGCGATCGCCGGAAGCTTCGACGACTGCCAGCGGCTCGTGAAGGAATCGTTCGCCGACAAGGGCCTGCGGAGCCGGGTGCCGCTGACATCGGCCAACTCGATTAACGTCGGCCGGCTGCTGCCGCAGATGATCTATTACTTCCAGGCGATGGCCGAGCTGGCCCGTCTCAATGGCGCGACGGCAGCGACGACTGTGTGCACGCCAAGCGGCAACTTCGGCAACCTGACGGCCGGCCTGATGGCGAAGCGCGCGGGCGCGCCCATCGCGCGATTCATCGCCGCCACCAACGTCAATGACGTGGTCCCGGCGTATCTGGCCAGCGGGCGGTTCGAGCCGCGCGCCTCGATTCACACGATCTCGAACGCGATGGATGTCGGGAACCCGAGCAATTTCGAACGGCTGCTCTGGCTGTACGGCGGCGACCGGGACGCGGTCCGGCGGGATGTCAGCGGCTGGGGGTTCGAGGACGCCGACGTGCGGAGCACGATCAAACGCGTCTACGATCGCACCGGCTACCTGCTCGATCCGCACTCGGCCATCGGATATCTCGGCGTCAGCACGCACCGCGGAGAAGGCCAGCGGCCGCGGGTCGATCAGCCCGGCATCTTTCTCGCGACCGCGCACCCGGCGAAGTTTTCAGAAATCGTCGAGCCGGTCATCGGCAGAGCAGTCGAGAAACCGGCGCCTCTCGTGCATGCGCTCGCGCAGGGGAAACACGTGCTGCGGCTCGACGCCACGCTCGCCGCCGTCAAGGAAGCCGTTGGCGGATGACCGCCCGTCGTTCCACTATCGAGACGACGTGCTGGCCGAGTTGTGGAAGTACGGCGTGCGTCCCACCGAACACACGCCGCCACAAGTTGCCCGCGGATTCATCAACGAGATCTACAAGTTCGAGCTGCGAAAACTGCGCGACAACTATGTTCGCGGAGGGTTTCCGAAGCGGGAATATCACGAGCGTGTCATTGCGATCCGCAACAAGTACCCGGTCCTCGCATTGACGCCGCGCCAGTGGCTTCGTGCGTAGTGTCCTGCGTTCGTCGGGTTGGCTCATAATGCGGCGGGCAGCGCATGACGCCTAATCGAGACGACGACCAGCCGGGGGCCGCCGACCTGACGCCGCTGGTGTATCGCGAGCTCCGCCAGATTGCCGCCGGTTACCTGCGTCGCGAACGCCCTGGACAGTCGCTGCAGGCGACGGCGCTCGTGCACGAGGCCTATCTCAGGCTCGCCGGCGCGGGTTCGCCGTGGCGCGACGAACGGCATTTCGTCGGGATTGCGGCGCGGTCGATGCGGCAGATTCTCGTGGATCGCGCGCGGGCTCGAGGCGCGCAGAAGCGCTGGGCCGGACTCGACCGCGTCACGCTGTCGGCGTCGCTCGCGGCGGCGACCGATCCCGAGTCCATGCTGCCGGCCATCGACGAGGCGCTGACGCGGCTCGAGCAGATCGATCCCGAGCAGGCGCGAATCGTGGAGCTCCGTTACTTCGTCGGCCTCGGAATCGAGGAGACTGCGGCCGCGCTCCAGATCTCGCCCGCCACCCTCAAACGCCGCTGGGCCCTGGCACGCGCCTGGCTGTTCCGCGAGTTGAGCGACCCCCCACGATGACGCCCGCGCAGTGGCAGCAGGTGCGAGAGCTGTTCGAAGCGGCGGTCGACGCCGCGCAGCCGAACCTGCGCGAGTGGCTCGAGGCGCAGTCCGCCGATCCCGTGGTGCGCGCGGAGGTCGAGTCGCTGCTCAACCATCACTCTCGCGCCGGCTCATTCCTGAACGAACCCGTACCTGAGTCCGTCCCGTCCCTGCTCGATGAAGAAGACGCGGCGCTCGCCGACGGTACGATCGTCGGGCAGTACACCGTCGTGCGCGAGCTGGGCCGGGGCGCGATGGGCCGCGTGTATCTGGCGATGGATTCCCGCCTGGGGCGGCAAGTCGCGCTGAAGGCTCTTGCGCCGCATCTCACCGGCCACACCTCTCACCGTGAGCGGCTCAAGCGGGAAGCACGCGCCGCGGCCGGACTGACCCACGCCGGCATCTGCACGGTCTACGCGCTCGAGGAAATCGACCAACACCTGTTCATCGTCTCGGAGCTGGTGGACGGCCACACCCTTCGCGAAGAGATCAGCCGCGACCGGCAGCCAACCGCCGCCTCGATTCTCCGAACGGCGCGTGAATTGGCCGAGGCGCTGGCGAGCGCGCACGCAAAAGGCATTACGCACCGCGACTTCAAACCGGAAAACGTGATGCGCGACCGCACGGGGCAGCTCAAAGTGCTCGATTTCGGCCTGGCGCGGACTTCGAACACGCAGTCGCCGATGTCGTCGCCGTCCTCGCCCGGCGCCGGGCTGGCGACGCTGCCGGGCGTGCTGGTCGGAACGCCGGCCTACATGTCGCCCGAACAGTTGAACGGCCAGCCCGCGGATGCCCGTGCCGACGTCTTTGCGTATGGCGTCGTCATCTATGAGTACGCCTGCGGCGTGCATCCGTTCGAGGCGTCCACGCCGATCGGGCTCGCCGCGCGCGTCCTCGAAGGCGATGCGCGTCCACTCGCCGACGCGTGTCGCCACATTCCGCCACAGGTGGCGGAGCTGGTCGACCGCTGTTTGCGGAAGTCGCCGGCGGAGCGGTTCTCGTCGGCCGGCGAGATAGCGGCAGCGCTGGCCAACGCCGACAGCGCGATCGTCGGTCGGCCCAGCCCGCAGCGGTTTCAGACGATGTGGCGCATGCATCAGGCCGTGTCGATGGCGCTCTACATCATCGCCGGGACGGTCGCCTGGTGGATCAAAGAGCAGTTCAAGAGCCCGCTGACGCTCTGGACGTTCGTCGCGATCGGCCTGGCCGGCGCGATCGTCGGCGTCTCGCGCGGCCACCTGCTGTTCACGTGGCGCATGAACCGATCCCGCCTGACACACGAATGGCGCCGCGTGCGTCCAGCCGTCGTGGCGATCGACATGCTGATGGCGGCCGGCCTGGCGGTCGACGGCATCTCGATCGCATCCGCCCGTCCGCTGTGGGGCATGTTGACGATCGCGTTCGCCGCCGGCGTCGCGTTGTCGACCACGCTGATGGAGCCGGCGACGACGGCCGCGGCGTTCGAGGAGCCGCGCTGAGTCTCAACGCGCGCGGTAGACAACTTCCACCGGTCCGCGCCCCTCCGCCAGCTTGTGGAAGAGCATGCCGGCGGCGATGGGCACGCCGAAAAGCACGCCCAGAGTGGCAGCGGCCTTCAGGCGTTGTCCCGACGCGAGAATGAGAACCGTCAACGGGATGGCTACCGCGGCGGCCTGAGCGTCAGGAGTGTTCACTGGCGCCGCCGGCGGTCGGTCGCGCAGAGGCCTCGCCACCTCGAATACCTCGCCGGCATCGATCGTCCTGGCGAAGTCGCTGAGGTCGGCAACCTTGTGTCCGCCGACAAAGAGGCCGTCCGAAGTGGCCCGCACGCGTCCGTCAGAAAACTCCATCCATTTTTCCGGGAGCATGTAGAACTGGGGAAGTTCGACCGCCAGCTTGACGGCCAGGCGCCTCGCGGATCGTGGAAGACTTCCGACCAGCAGCATCGTCAGCGTGCTGTCGCTCGCACTCACGAAATATTGATGGTCCTGGTCGCCGAGGCCGATCGCGGCGACCCTGATCCGCGATCCGGGCGCGATGGCCCTGACGCGCATCCAGTCTGACGAGTAGGTCGCAGGCGGCTGCATGTATCGGGGCGGCGGCGTATATCGCGGCGGCGGCATGTAGGGCGTTTGCGCTGCTGCCGGCAGCGACGTTGCGATGAGCGAGGCGGTGAGCGTCAGCGTGAGCGCGGTTTTCATGGTCACTCCTTCAGTGAAATCCCGTTGACGTTTCTTACCGGGGAGTGCGAAATCGCGAAGCAGACCGGCTCATTGCTCAAAAACCCGCCCGTCAGGGGACAATGGTCGACTGTGCTGGCGATCGAAATCAGCAGGCCGGGTGGACCGGATGTGCTCGTGGCGGCCGACCGGCCGAAGCCTGTTCCGTCGCGTGGGGAAGTGCTCGTCAAGGTCGCGGCTGCAGGGGTGAATCGGCCGGACGTGATGCAGCGGATGGGTCAGTACCCGCCGCCGCCGGGGGCGTCCGACATTCCGGGCCTCGAGATCGCGGGTGAGGTTGAACAGGTCGGCGACGACGTCCGCGACTGGAAAGCGGGCGACCGCGTGTGCGCGCTCGTCGCCGGAGGCGGCTATGCGGAATTCTGCAGCGTGCCGGCGCCGCAATGCCTGCCGGTTCCGCGAGGAACGGACTTCACGCACGCCGCTGCAATTCCCGAGACGTTCTTCACCGTCTGGACCAACGTGTTCGAGCGCGGACATCTGAAGGCTGGCGAGTCGATTCTCGTTCACGGTGGGTCGAGTGGCATCGGTACGACGGCGATTCAACTGGCGCGCGCGCTCTCGGCGGAGAAGTGCGCAGCCTGCGTGCGGCTCGGCGCGGAGAAAGCCATCAACTACCGCGACGCCGACTTCGTCGCTGCCGTGAAGGATGCGACAGGCGGCCGGGGCGTGGACGTTGTCCTCGACATGGTCGGCGGCGACTATCTTCCGAGGAACATGGACGCACTGGCAGTGGACGGACGACTCGTGCAGATCGCCGTGCTCGGCGGCGTCAAGGCGCCGCTCAATCTGCTCACGATGATGCAGCGCAGGTTGACGCTGACCGGGTCGACGCTGCGGACGAGGCCGGTCGCCGAGAAAGGCGCGATCGCCGCCGCGCTGCGTCAGCATGTCTGGCCGCTCCTCGAAGCGGGCGCCGTCGCCCCCGTGATTCACGCGACCTTTCCGTTGCGCGCGGCCGCCGAGGCGCATCGCGTCATGGATTCCGGGACGCACATCGGGAAGCTCGTGCTCGTCGTCTCGTGAGCGGAGCGCCTTCAACCACGAAGACTCGAAGACACGTTGATCGTCGTGAGTCCTTCGTGATTTCGTGCCTTCGTGGTAGGCGATCGATGAAGCGAGCAGTGACGCGTGGATCGGCGGCACGCGGCCCGTTGTAGAGTAGAAACGCATGGAATACGTTCGACTCGGTTCGACTGGGCTGAAAGTCTCGCGCATTTGTCTCGGGATGATGACGTACGGATCGCCGGAGTGGCATCCGTGGACGCTCGACGAGGCCGCCAGCCGGCCGTTCGTCAGGCGCGCGCTCGAACGCGGCGTCAACTTCTTCGACACCGCGGACATGTATTCGCGCGGCGCCAGCGAAGAGGTCACCGGCCGCGCCCTGAAGGAATTCGCCACGCGCGATCAGATCGTCGTCGCGACGAAGGTCTGCCTGCCGATGGGGGATGGCCCGAACGATAAGGGCCTGTCGCGCAAGCACCTGTTCGATGGCATCGACGCCTCGCTGCGCCGGCTGGGCATGGATTACGTCGACCTCTACCAGGTCCACCGCTTCGACTACGACACGCCTATCGAAGAGACCATGGGCGCGCTCGACGCCATCGTGCGATCGGGCAAGGCCCGCTACATCGGCGCATCGAGCATGTATGCCTGGCAGTTCGCGAAGATGCTGCACGCCGCCGACTCGAACGGCTGGACGCGCTTTGTCTCGATGCAGAACCACCTCAACCTGATTTACCGCGAGGAAGAGCGCGAGATGATGCCGCTCTGCCGCGCTGAAGGGGTCGGCATCATTCCGTACAGCCCGATGGCGCGCGGTTTTCTTGCCGGCGATCGGAAGAAGGGCGGCGGCGGTGCGACGACCCGCGCCAACAGCGACAAGCTCGCGGCGAAGTTCTACTACGAGGACCCCGACTTCGCGATTGCGGATCGCGTCGGGGAACTCGCCGCGCGCCGAGGCATCAGCCGCATGCAGATCGCACTGGCGTGGGTGCTGGCGCAGCCGGGCGTTGTCGCGCCAATCGTCGGCGCGTCGAAGCTTCCGCATCTCGATGAGGCGATCGACGCCCAGTCCGTCAAGCTGACGCCGGAGGACCGAACGTTCCTCGAGGAGCTCTATCAGCCCCAGCCGGTAGTCGGACCGCTTTAAGTGCCCCCGCGCGACCATTTCGTTGCCCTGTCACACCGCAACTTCCGGCTGATCTGGATCGGCCTGCTCGCGTCCATCACCGGATCGATGATGCAGAACGCGGCGCTGCTCTGGCATGTGTCGCTGCTGGTCGCCCCAGACAAGAAGGCGCTGGCGCTCGGGCTGGTGGGTCTGGTTCGCGTGGTGCCGATCGTCTTCCTGTCGATGGTCAGCGGCGTGGTCGCCGATGCCTGGAACCGTCGCCGGCTGATGCTGCTGACGCAAAGCAGCGCCGCCATCGTCTCGCTGGTTCTGGCCCTGCTGACGTTTCGCGGGCTGACCGCCGTCTGGCCGATCTACGTGCTGGCCGCGCTCGGGGCCTCCGTCGGCACATTCGACATGCCCGCCCGCCAGGCCCTCGTCCCGACGCTGGTGCCGCGGGAGCACCTGCCGAACGCGATCACCATGAACACGATCATGTTTCAGCTGGCATCGGTTGTCGGCCCTTCGTTCGGCGGCATCATCATCGCCGCGGCGGGGGTCGGCTGGGTGTACGTCGCGAACGCGCTGTCGTTCGGGTGTGTGATCGCTGCGCTGCTGCTGATGCGCGGCGTCAGCGGCAAACCGGTGCGTGAAGGCCACGAACCCGAGGACGAGGTGTCGTGGCGCGCCGCTCGCGAGGGCCTGAAGTTCGTGTTCGAATCGCCGCTCATCCGATCGACGATGCTGCTCGATTTCTTCGCGACGTTCTTCTCGTCGGCGACGGCGCTCCTGCCGATTTTCGCGCAGGACATTCTGCGGGTCGGCGCCCGCGGCTACGGCTGGTTGTACGCCGCACCGGCGGTCGGGGCGGTGCTGATGAGCGCTGTGATGATTCCCCTCACGAGCCGGATCAGGCGCCGCGGCCCGGTTCTCCTCTGGGCTGTTGGCGGCTACGGCCTGGCGACGGCGGTCTTCGGTGTCTCGCACTGGTTCTGGCTGACGTTTTTGTGTCTCGCGCTGACGGGCGCGATGGACACGATCAGCATGATCATCCGCAACATCGTGCGTCAGCTCGAGACGCCCGACCGGCTACGCGGCCGGATGATCGGCGTGAACATGGTGTTCTTCCAGGGCGGCCCACAGCTTGGCGAGCTGGAAGCCGGGTTCGTAGCGAACTGGCTCGGACCGATATTCTCGGTGGTCAGCGGAGGCGTGGGCTGTCTGCTTGCGACTGGCTGGGTGGCGGCGACGACCCCGACGCTGCGTGAGTACCGAGCGGACGGCGGGCCTGAAAGGCCCCCCCTACGTACGTAGCGGCGGGCCCTTTCAGGGCTCGCATCAAATCAGGGCGCGAACTCAATTGAGATCTCAGGCGCGAGGGTAATCTTCAAACCCGGGATGCTGTTGATCGCGGCCTGGGTTTCCTCAACCGTTCTCGGGCTCTGCAGCTTCTTCGCCAGGTCCGGGTCGGCCGCAGCGCGATCGATATCGAGATCGAGCAGGATCACGCGATTGGCATCGACAAACGGGCTACTGGTCTGCACGAGCCGGCCCTCAGGTTCGATCGCGACCGTCAGCCGCGCGCCGGCGAGCAACTGCTTCACCATCGTGATCTGCTCGATTGTCGGCGGTTGCGGATCGCCGTTGGGCCCGGTTGGGAAGATGGCCGGACGCGGCACCAGAATGCGGAGGACCACGGTGCCATCCGGTTTTCGGCCAAACCCGAACGTGATCGGATCGGAGCCTGTATTGACGCCCACGGCTTTCAGACCCGGCCCGCCGGGCATGCTCGGCTGTTCGCTGATCCGGAGCTGTGTGATGTCGGCAAACGAGTAAATCGACTCGCGGCCCTGCGACCGGCCGCTCGTGACCGGCATCGACGAGACATAGGCCACGCCTGTTCCGATCGCCGCAGCCAGCGCGCGGGCCTGCGCTTCCGATGTGGGGTCGGCGCTCTCGGCGTTGCCCCCGCCGAGAATCGTGAACGCGCGCAGCTGATCGAGCGCCTGCTCGGTGAGCAGCAGGCGTTGCTCGATCGTGCCGCTGCCGTCAGCCTTGACACGAATGACCGTGGACGATTGAAAGCAGCCGGCAGTTGGCAGGATCACGAGCGCGGCGAGGCCGTATCGCAGTATCCGCATATGAAGAAGATGCCACAGAATCGCCGCGGCTTCCGTCGAAAAGCCGGGCTCGTGCCCCTGAGCCGGGCGTTATCGAAGCTGGGCGTGCTGTCGAGGTCGCAGGCGATTGCGGCGATTCGCGACGGGCGCGTACGCGTCGGCGGCCGGGTCGAAACCGATCCCGCGCGGCTCGTTACGCCCGAGCGAGCACAACTGCTCGTCGACGGCGAGCGCGCATCGCCGGCCGCCTGGCGGACGATTGTCTTTCACAAGCGGCGCGGCGTGCTGACGACAAGGAGCGATCCTGGGGGCAGGGCGACGGTGTTCGACCTGCTCGGCGAGGCCGGGCGCGGCCTGATCGCGGTCGGGCGGCTCGATCTGGCCACGTCTGGGCTGCTGTTGCTCACGACGGATACGCGGCTCGCCAACTGGATCACAGAGCCCGCCAACGGCGTGCCCCGCCTGTATGCCGTCACCGTTCGCGGAAGGGTCGCCGAGACCGAACTGGCGGGCCTGACAGGGCGTGCCACGCTGCGCAAATCATCGGCCCGCGAATCGCATTTGCTGGTCGAATTGCGCGAGGGGAGGAACCGCCAGGTACGGCGGATGTTCGACGCGATTGATCACGAAGTGACCGCGCTCAAGCGCGTGAAGTTCGGCGGACTCGATCTCGAAGGCCTCGAGCCCGGCCAGCATCGGGAGTTGTCGCCGCGAGAAATTGTGCACGCGTTTCCCGGAGCGCCGCTTAGCGCTGTAAAATAGCCGGGCGAATGGAGACTTCGTCCCCAGCCGAAGCGACCGCAACGCCCCAGCTGCGCGACCGGGCCGAGATTCCCGATCGCTTCAAGTGGAATCTCGGGCACATCTTTCAAGACTGGGACGCCTGGCAGCGGACCTACGAAGCCCTCGACAGGAAGATCACCGAATACGCCGCGCTCGAAGGCACGCTCGCGCTCGGCCCCGATAAGCTGCTGGCCGCGCTCCTGCTCGCCGACGAGATCGGCCGTCTCGAACGCCAAGCGTCAGCAGGTGCAGATTCTCGTCGCGAAAGGCGGGCAGGCGACGGCGTGGTTCAATCCGGAACTGCTGCGAATCCCGCTGTCAACCGTTCGCCAGTGGATGGCGCAGAACGGCGACCTCGCGGTCTATCGGTTCGCGATCGAAGAGCTCTATCGCCAGCAGGAGCATGTGCTGGACGTAAAAGGCGAGCACCTGCTCTCGCTCGCCAGCCGGTTCTCGACGAGCCCGAACGAGGCGTACGCGGCATTGTCCACGGCCGACGTGAAGCACCCGACGATCCGCCTGTCGACGGGCGCCGACGTGACCGTCACCTACGGCCAGTACCGCGCCATCCTCGCCACGAATCGCAACCAGGACGACCGCGCATCGGCGTTCAAGTCGCTTCACGGTCTGTTTGCCGGCAACATCAATACGTACGCGTCGCTCTACAGCGCCGTGCTGCAGCGCGACTGGTTCCAGGCACAGGCCCGCGGCTATTCGTCCACGCTCCAGGCCGCGCTCCACCACAACATTCCCGAAGCTGTCGTCACGAACCTGCTCGAGACCACGAAGGCGGGCACCGGGCCGCTGCGCCGCTATCACCGGCTGCGAAAAAAAGTGCTGGGGCTCGACACGTACCACGTGTACGACACGACGATTCCGCTCGTGGAATTCGATCGCAAGTACGCCTACGAGGACACGCTGTCGTGGCTGCCCGAGTCGTTCGCCGGGCTCGGTCCGGAATATGCGCGCTATCTGCGTGAGGCCGTGTCGGGCGGGTGGATCGACGTCTACGAGAGTCCGGGGAAGCGCTCGGGCGCCTATTCGGCGCCGGTCTACAGCGTGCATCCCTACATGCTGCTGAACCACAACGACACGCTCGACGCCGCGTTCACCGTCGCCCACGAGATGGGCCACTCGATGCACACGGTGCTGTCGCATGCCCATCAGCCGTTCGTGTACGCCGGCTATACGATTTTTGTCGCCGAAGTGCCGTCGACCCTCGCCGAGGCGCTGTTCCTTCAGTTCATGTTGTCGCGCGCGACGGACGAGCGTGAGCGAAGCGGCCTCCTGCAGCATGCGATCGACGGCATCGTATCGACCTTCTACACGCAGGTGATGTTCGCCGACTACGAGCTTCAGGCGCATCGACTGGTCGAGGATGGCCGGCCGGTAACGGCCGAGGCGCTCGGCGAGATCTACTTCAACCTGCTGAAGGCGTATCACGGAGACGCCTACGACTACGACGACCTGGCGCGCGTCACCTGGGCGCGCATCCCGCATTTCTACAGCACGCCGTATTACGTGTATCAGTACGCGACCTGCTTCGCGTCCAGCGCGCAGCTCATGAAGCAGATCACCGAAGGCTCGCCGGCTGAACGAGAGGAAGCCATCGAGCGCTACCTGACCCTCCTCAAGTCGGGCGGCTCCGACCATCCGATGGCGCAGTTGAGGAAAGCGGGCGTGGATCTCGGCAAGCCCGAGACTGTCCGCGCGGTTGTCGATCAGCTGGACGCGCTCGTCACGCAACTCGAAAAAGAAATAGCGTAGTGGCCGGTGGCCGGTGCCGGTGGCCGGTGGCCAGTGACCGGTGAACGCTAGCTGCGGGGTGGGCGGGCTCTAAGTGACCGCAGTAGGCCGTTCAGCAGGCGACCAACCACCCCTGCAGATTCAAACAACGCGCGCGCCTCTGATGGTTGCAAGTATTCCAATCGGGAGGCGACTTCAACGCACGTCTCGACTTCGGCCAGAGAACCGAGGGCGATGCCAATGTGATTCACAAACGCATTGGTCGTCAGCCGGTTCGAGCCCTCCGCCACGTTCGATGGAACGGAGAGTGCGGCCCGCCTGAGTTGGGAAGTGAGCCCGAAACGCTCATCCGGCGGAAAGGCTTTTGTCTGTATACCATGACGCCCAGTAGTTCATGGGAAGCGCCATTCGAAATCTGGCCGTTTTCCTAGGATCGAGTTCAAATCGTGGCAGTTCCTGCCGGAGATCGTTGGGGTCGGGCGGGCAGATTCCGCTATCGCAGGACCGATCACCGCTCACCGGCCACCGACCACCGATCACTTCCGAGGCACCTGGAGCACTGAGTGCATCACGCCGATGCATTCGTCCATCACCACCGTCAGACCGCCGGCCGTGGCGCGCGCGGCCGCATCCTCGTTTGTCACGCCGCTCTGCAGCCACAACGCCTTCGCATGGACCTTCACCGCCTCGTCCGCGATCGCGGGCGTGTATTCCGGCCGGCGGAAGACGTCGACGATGTCGATGGGTCCGGGTACGTCGAGCAGGCTCGCGTATGCGCGCTCTCCGAACACGTCGGTTTCGTTGGGGTTGACGGGAATCACGCGGTAGCCGGCGCTCTTCAGCTTCCGCATGATGCCGTTCGACGGCCGTTCGGGATTCGACGACGCCCCGACAACGGCGATAGTCGTCGCACGAGAGAGCAGCTGCTTGACGTCTTCGTCGGAGGGGTTGCGGTGCGGCATGCCTAATCTTAGAGGTTCCAGAGGTTCCAAGGGTTCCAAGGGTTCCAAGGGTGGTTCCAAGGGCTCGGGGCGTTCAAGGACTTCCGGAACTCTTGGAACTCTTGGAACCTTTGGAAAGCCGTCAAGATCTCCCGCGGCGTCGATGGGCCGCGCGCCGTCGCTCGAGGCCGGCGGGGGGTCCGAAATTGACCAGACGACGATCGGAATGCCCGCGGCGTTCGACGCGACGGCGGCGTTCGCGCGCGACCGCGACCGGCACGGAGGCTTTGGCCGTTTCAGCGGCTTCACGCTGCACGCGGGCGGTGCGGCGCGCGGGCTCGAGCACTTCGAGCAGACCCTCGTAGACCACCTTCACGCGCGCGTCGGCGTCGCCCTTCATCTGCTCGCGTAGGAAGTTGACGGCTGCCTGGATATTGGCGCGCTGCCAGCTCATCCGGCGAACTCTACCTCAACTGCCGAGCTGCACGGCGGCGGCGATTTCGAGTGCGGCGCGCCTTCCGCTCTCGACCGCGCCGTTCATGTAGCCCTGCCAGCGCAGGCTGGTGTGCTCTCCGGGCATACCCGCCCCGCGCGAACGGATCCGACTGCCACACGATCTGCCGCGACGCCGTCAGCTTCGCGCCATCCAGGCCCAGCCAGCCCAGCCCGCCGGCAAACCGCTCGATGCCTTCCCGTTCGATCGCGAGCTGTGTCGCGTCGCTGGCGCTGCCTCCCGCGAGCATCGTCAGGATGCCGGCTCGTCCGGCTTGCTCCTCGTTGCCTTCCCATAACGCGCCGTAGGCGAGCGGCGAACCGAAGGCCCGCGGCCGGCCCGGTGCGCGCCAGAAGCGTCGATCGAATTGCAGCAGTGTCTTCGTGCCGCGACCGTATCGAAGGCTCGCGATCGCCTGATGCTGATGGGGTGGCAGCGCGGGCACGATGGGCACGCGCCTGAGCGTCGTGGCCGGCAGCGCGAAGACGATGTAGTCGCTCATCAGCGTCGCCACGGTGCGGCCTTGCCTGACGCCCGAGTGGACCGATCGGCCGCGCACCGATACGGCGACGAGCTCGCCGCCGAGCTGGACGCGATCCCCGAGCTTCGCCGCAAGAGCGGCCGGCAGTCGATCGTTTCCGCCCTCGATCCGGTACATCGTGCCTGGACCGGGCTGGTCGCTGCCGGCAAACTGATCGACCAGTGCGAGGAGCGAGAGCTCCTCGGGATCGGCGAGAAAGAAGCCGCGGAGCCCGGTCGCCATCGCCCGCAGATCGTCATCCGCCCGCCCCTCATCGAGCCACTGGGACACGGACCGCCGCGCGAGATCGGCGGCGATCGGCGAGTCCCATCGCTGCTCGGCCAGTCGATACCGGCGCGTGAGCCCATCGAGCTGCGCGGCCAGATGCTGCCATCCCCGATGAACATCGCGAGAGACGATCTTCGGCTGGCCCGACTTGTCGGGGCGCACATAGCCGAATCCTTCGCGCAGAATGCGTTTCAGTGTCAGGCCGAGCGACGAGGCGAGCTCGCGGATTTCCGTCTGCGCTTCGTCGATCATGTCGCCGCCGGCTTCCGCATGCTGCCGATCGGTGAAGCCGTCGCGAATCGTCCAGACCCGCCCGCCGACACGATCGCGCGCTTCGACGACCTTCACGTCCGCGCCCATCGACACAAGGTCGTACGCGGCCGTCAAGCCGGCGAGGCCGGCGCCGGCGACAAGGACGGAAACGCCGGAAAGATCCTGATCGGGTGCTTTGGTGATCTGGTGATTGGGTGATTGCCGACTGGGTGATTGACGTTCTGGCGATTGGGAGTTGCGTGTCACGATGTCACCAGATCGCCAAATCGCCGGATCACCACGTTAGAGTTGTACAAGCTGATAACCCTTTGCCTTGAGCATGGCCACGAGCCCGTCGGGTCCCACCAGGTGTGCGGCGCCGACGACGATGAACGCGTGGCGCGGCCGCGAGAAGAGCGCCTCTATTTTCGGCAGCCAGGTGCGGTTCCGCCCCACCAGGAGGCGTTCGTACACGTCGCGATCGCTCTGGAGATCCTGCAGCACGAACCGCTCGACGCCCGCGACGTCGCCGGCCTTCCACGCGCTCGTGAGCTGGCCGACCGTCGTAGTCTCTTTATCGAGATCCTTTAACGTGTCTGCGAGGAAGCGTTCCTGCTGCCCGGCAGTCATGCCGTCGAACAGCGAGATCTGAAACTCCGTTGTTTCGAGACCCTGGACAGCTTTGCCTTCCGACTGCGCGCGATCGTAAAAGTGTTTGTCCAGGCCCAGCTGCGGATCGAAACCGGCCCTCTGCCACACGAGCGCTTCGAGTGTCATCGCGAGGAACCACGGCTTGAACTGCTTCACGGCCTCGATCGGCCCGCCGAGCGTGCCGGCGTGAGCGCTGACAAGCGCGAGGGT
>WNFL01303894.1_pt2 | contig 18709 bp, 20 predicted proteins | sample 5400361 | NCBI WGS metagenome assembly WNFL01 (sample SAMN13153351, study PRJNA577476) | soil metagenome | isolation source: 40 cm soil on Douglas fir-dominated hillslope | place: USA:California | collected 2013-09-17
AGCTTGCTGGACGGGCGCAATCGCCTTCGCTGGGAGCTGCACCAGTACCTGGACCCGCCTCCGACGGTGTGAAAACGCCATCTGTGCGTGCTACGTCTCCCGTTTCGTCCATCCGATCCACCACCGGCCCCATCCCCATCTCAGCGCCGACCGCGACCCTGCCGTTCCAGGATGCGTCCAACATCAATATCGGCAGCCCTACATCGTTCAAGAGCAATAACCCATTCGAGCGGCTCGCATTGTCCCGCTCAAACAGCAAATCACCATTCCAAGCTGCTTCGCCCCCACCTGCCCAGCCTGCGACGATGCCGAGCGCGGAGGGTGATGACCCGTTTGGGTTTAATTCGCTACCATCTGCGGCCACTGTTACGCCTGGAAAGACTCTTTCCCCTGAGAACGCTGATGGAATGGGAGCGGCAACACCTGGATCGGACACTACGATTGACGCGAACGTCAACCATGCTCCACAAGCTTCATTTGTCGAAAGTGATGCGTACTTCACCCCTCCGTCCACTGGAACCGAGCGAATGGAAACGCAGGACGCGGCCGTCGATGGGCCTACGCCGCAGTCACAGCGCCTCACCGAGCCAGGTGTTCCAGCGCCACCTGTGACTGCCGACCCTGCCGACCAGGCAGAAGAGCCAATTGATGTAAACCTCCCGCCACTTACGGAGATCAAGGAGGCGAGTGATTCGTCGGATGACAGTGATGAGGATTTAGAAGACTTTGCTGCCGCTAGGACAGCCGTCAAGGCCGAGGCTTTACCTGCTCCCGTTGCCAGCCCGCCTCCACCAACTCAACCCGTAGCCGAACTGCCGCAGCAGTTGCAAACCCCTACCCCTGTCCCTATCAACACTGGGGCTGCAGCGTTCGACGATTTATTTAGGGTGTCGCCTGCGACGAGTCATGCAGCCACTACTACTGGATCGGATTTTAGCAACATCTCTGCCAACCCTCAGCAAGCACCTGTTGCACAAAATGGGGGCGCGTTGCCCATTGATAAACTTTTTGATTCTATGACGAGTGTGGCTACTCCAGCTCCAACCACTGGTAGGTGTTTATCTTTATCTTGTTTCGGAGATACGGAGGCGCTTATGTACGTGAGCAGGTGCAACTAGTGCGGCCAGCGTGTTTGACGGTCTTATGGGAAACGGCGCAAATGCGGAAGGTCAGCCCAATGGCGCACCGTTCAAGTTTGATAAGGCTTTCGACGAACCTTTCGACTTCAACTCATTCTCTACATCTGAACCGTCCCAGGCTCCTCAGGCTCCTCAGTCTGCGACAAATGGAGCCAGCGCGTTCCCGACGACTGCGACTCCCACCACTCTCTCGTTCGATGATGCATTTGGCGCCTCGGGTGATAAAGGAAAGCAAGCTCAGCCTTTATCGTTTGATGATGCGTTTGATGTTGGAGCGGTCGTCTCTGATCCGCAACCGCAACCTGTTGCCCAGTTTCTCGCTCAACCGCAGCTTACCCCTGCCTTCCCGATGCCTGTCTTCCCGATGCCTGAACCATCTTCTGCACCTACCGCCACTACGATTCAGGCTCCTGCGCCCAGACAATACCAGGAGACTCCAAGTGTTGCACCCACTCTGCCCCCTGGTTCATCGTCCCAAGCGCCTGTATCGATACGGTCGGCATCACCAACCTCAACTCAACAGTCAACTAAGGAGCGCATGCAACGCGCTGCATCACCTAAACCTCGGTCTTCGGGGGGTTCTCAATCCGGACCGGGGAAAGCGTTGGGCTCACAGTCCGAGCCTCCGCCAGTCAAGCACTCACGATTTCACTTGTTTAGCAGATCAAAAACTAAGAAGGAGAAAGAGAAGGGTGGGAAGGATGGTAAAGGTCGTGGTGGAGAGTTCCCGCCTATCCCTAACATGCCCGCTCGCTTTGGGGTGGGGGATCAGGGAGATCCCCCGGCTGCCGACGATCTCAACGTAGTCAAGCGGCTCTGTGGAATGGGCTTCGGTCGACAACAGGCTGTCGAGGCTCTGGAGAAGCATGACTACCACTTCGAAGCCGCTCTGAACACGCTGCTCCCCGAGTGAAGGGGGGTAAAGCTTCCATGTGTGGAAATGGGGTATATATTTGACTAGGCATCGAAACCATATGCGCGCTGTATTTTACGAAATGGACACAAACTCTCCTTACCACTCTGAACTCCTCTCCTTCCTTCTCGAATAGCGACTCTCCTTAGTATTTGCACGTTTCGTTCTTAGCAATGGTCTCTGATAATGGGCATTTTCATTTTCACCTGGCACAACCTCGGAACTTGACTCAATTGAAGCCAATCTTGAACACCCGCAGCTCCATCGAGCCGAACGTTTGCCAGCGCTGTGGATCAAGGATGAGCGAATTCACGAACTACGCTGCCTACGGCGTCATACCATGGCTCTTACTCTCCCCGTTTCAAGTGAGAGGCCCGAGTCGTGAAGTGCCAACCCGTTCTGACGAATATCTAGTTTGGCTACGCTATTGGAGAGCTGAATCAGATCCACGCGGCTATGGCCTGTAACAGTACAGCAGTTGGGCGGTATGGCCGTACGGTCTGCGTGCCTATGACGGACACGAGTTTCGGAATCGTTCGTAGATGGCCCTTTTGTCTACTCTTAATTGCACTAATGGTCTATATGCATTTAGATAACCTCTATATTCATCGGAGGAGGCCTCATCGGCAGTCTCTTGGCGCAGAAGATCATCGACCCACGCGGGCGTCGAGCGGGTGTACAGCTGGCAACAGCGGGGTACCTCATCGGGTCTCTGGTGCTTGTATTCGCGGATAGTGTGAATGTCCTGATTGTTGGGAGGTCAGCCATGTTCCATTTCATAGGGTGAAGAGATATTCACTCATATTTATCCAGATTCTTCAAGGGACTTGCTGCCGGCCTTGGACTCTGCGTCATTCCTCCTTTCCTATCTGAAATCTCGCCTCCGAAAGTTCGAGGTACTGTAGGTAAGCCAGACCCCAAGGAAGTAGGCCTCACTGAACACTGACAATCAGGCGTTCTCAACCAATTTGGGGTTGTGACTGGCATCTTGGTTACACAAACCGTCGGCTTCTTCCTCTCGAAACCAGGGTGGTGGCGGGGAGTTTTTCTTGTCACCCTCGCATTATCGGCCATCCAACTCTTGGTGGGCTTGTACATGATTGAGTCCCCTGCTTGGTTGACTTCGAACTCCCGACACAATGATGCACGGACGGTGGCGTCTCGTATTTGGCGTGGCAAGTCTGGAGGTGCGTTTTCTTACCGCAGCTTCTCCATAAGTGAGCCACTCCTTAACTAAGATTGATGAAAAGATCGTGATGAGGAGGAGGCACTTCTGCGAGAGTCTACCACATCCGCTGTCTCGAGTGGTCCTCCGCCTGCATCGGTCCTTCAATGCCTCCAAGCACCTGAACTTCGACGGCCGCTCTTGATCGTCTCCCTTTCTATGGTTGTTCAGCAAGTCTCTGGTCAGTTCAAATTTAGGATTTCGATTTTATTTCATTCACCTGGTTCCTAGGTATCAACGCAGTCATGTACTATTCCACTGATATCCTGTCGGCTGCGCTCCCAAGCGCTGGTGCCTATGTATCGCTTGGAGTTGCTGTAGTCAACTTGCTGATGACTATCCCCCCAATTTTTACGATCGAGCGATATGGGCACCGCAAATTGTTCATCATCTCCATTTCTGGGGTCCTTGCCTCCCTCGTCGTACTTGGCTTTGCACTTAACGCTGGATGGACGGCAACGAGTAGCATTTCCACCTTGGTTTTCGTGAGCGCATTCGCAATGGGCCTGGGACCACTTCCCTTCGTCATGATTCCAGACGTATCCCCCCTATACGTGAGTTCTATTCAAACACGCGCTTCCCTTCCTCTCCATACTCAATGATTTATTGGATGCAGGCCGTTTCTGGACTTGGTTCCATCGCACTTTCTGTCAACTGGATCATTAACTTCTATATCGGTCTCAGATTCTTACCTCTTCGGGAGTGGCTTACAGATGAGCACGGGAGAGGAGCTGGCACTATTTTCTATTTCTTCGCTGCAACGACGGCAGTGACGACCGTCATTTTTCTTCGTGTATATGGCGCTAAGACCGCCGCCCACGATTGAGTTCGAACAAGTCCTGATGTGTAGACTAGTCATTGATCCCATGGAAATACCAGATTGTCTCAACGTTGACACACGAGTGGTAAACAAAGGCTTTTGAAAGTTGGCAGCCCCCAATGCCTCAAATGACACCAATTGGGAACACACCGTACGATAATAATACCCACTGTTGTGTTTTATCTTCACACATTCTTCAGTGCACGCGACCCCTCGATGAGGTTGCCGTTCAGTCAGAACGACATCAAGCATATGGTCGAATGGCTTGTGGAAAATGCGGCAGACGGGACAACCAGGGCTGGCAACAAACTGTGGCAAGGATTAATGAACGATCCGGTGTGTAAAACCTAATGTTGGCTCGTACTCATGTTCGTTGGACGAGTTCACTAATGGTTGTCCCTGTAGTCTGCATCTGCGTGGTCCTCAAGACACACCTGGCAGTCATGGAGGTTTGTATCTAGCGCGTCTATTGGTTTGAGTAAGGATTCTCATCCAGAGGAATAGGCAACGCTATCTCGACCGACAAGCGCAATATGACCTGATGATCAACTCAGAGCTGAAGAGGCGTGGACCTCCGCATATGGCCCCACAACCCTTTACACAGCAAGATGCCAAACGGCTCGCCTGGTATTTTCGAACTGAGGAGATCCCGGAGGAGAATCGGTCGGATATCAGTGTCTTTAAAAGACTGATAGAAGAAGTAGGACTTTATTTATTTGAGATCAAACCAGCGTGGAGCTGAACAGAAATTAGGACAATTGGGAGTGGTGTGCAAGACATAGTGATATCGAATGGCAACTGCTATACTCCGTCAAAGGAAAGACCATTGACGCCCTCGCTGCCTCGGATGAACCACTGGATTATGCGGTGCCAAGACCAATCAAACGCGAATCTAACACACCAATGTCGCCCTTCAAGCGAGCACAGCCATCAGAAGTCATCTCGCTGGATGGCGAGCCTATAGCGAAAAGGAGGCGCGTTAATAAAGCATCAGCCGCAGAGCCGAGACTCCGAAACTCCCTGGCTTCACCCACCGAAGGCAGCGATCCAACCCTTGTATCACCCTTGGCGCCATTTCAAGCCAATGGAGGAGTTCCTATTGTTGAACCACCGAGTTCAGGCGCCAAACCCGTTGCAGAGGCGCAAGCAACTAAAGAAGGAAATACGCCCGAAGGTGGTATCCACCTAGCAGATGGAGAAACTGCAAACGTATCAGTAGTTCCAGAATCGACTCGTTTACCTTCTCCACCCATTCTTGTCCGTTCACCCTCCGTTCAGCTTGCCTCCTCTTCGGGGCTTCTGAAGCGGAAATGGCGCTCGATGGCATCAAATTCAACCCAAACGGTTGTCGACAATGACTATTTTGAAACGCCACCTCTTCCCCCACACTCCCATGCGGCAGTGATTGATCCCACATTGGTACCATTAGACCAGCTTCAAGCTGACGAGGCGGGTCAGAGGAGAGCACGACATAGGGCCGCAGAGGTGGAGTCTCTGGACCTCGGTTTTGAGGAAGACGGTGTTGAAGAGACTGTGGTGGAGACATTCGAACAGAACGTCCGTGCCACGGACTATCTGGATGAACTTTCCGTTAGAAACGAGCTGCAAACGTACTCATCTACGGCTGGAGAAACCAGTACGACAACAGCTAATGGTATTCCGTTCAATATTTCGGGCGAGTATCAACATCCAATGCCACAGTATTCTGCTGTCCCGGACGTCTTCTCAAACCCACCGGTTGAGAGTAGCACGAGAACGGCGATCAGATCTTGGCTTGTTACTCCAAAGGGACAAAAGGGTTCTCGACCCGTCGAGGAAGGCCTTGCATCAAGCAATCTCAGATTCAAGGCAGCCAAGAGGAATGGTGAAGGAAGTCATCCCAGATCTAGTTCCATTGTCTCTGGCAGGCCGTTCACAAATTCCCGCGCCCGTCCCCGAGGTATTCCTATCCCAGTACGAGACCCATCTCGTGCACGTCGGAGCTCTCCACCGCAGTTGCGAAAAGAGCCATGGGCTGAACGCAGACGGACATTTGGTGGCTGGCCTACCAATCTTGCTACATCCTCACTCCAAAAGGAAGGGGCAAAAAGTAGCAACGCTAGGCAAAAGCGGCGAGACTCCACTTCTGCCTTTCCTACGACCATGGTCTATCGCGATCAACAGGAAGATGCGGACTGGCTGAGAAGTGTCGAGAAGAGGATCAAGGTTATTTCGCGGTACGCAGATCCTCGAAAGCGAAGCATACCTTCATTACCGCCAGAAACATCGAGCGACGATACCAACACCGCGGACGGGAGCGGAGATGAAGATGATTTGGCCGAGAAAGTTTCCAGGATGTCTTCGCTGGATATTGAAAGGGTTATGAATGCCTTGAATGTCGCACCACGGAACAAGGTGCTGAAGCAGTGGAAGCAGCAGAATAGATCGGACGCCTGGATTACTTGGAACGGACTCGATCTCGTCTTAGAGGAGTTGGCTAATCGCTTCAATACTCGCGTGACAGCGGCTAGGGAAGCCTGGGCGGCTGCTGGAGATCTCGTTGTAACGGAAAAGGCACTCTATCACGCTCAGGAAATGTCCCAGAGGACCGTTGCGGAGGTCATTAAATTCGAAGCGGAGGAAGCTTCAAAGCGCCGGATGGAAAGCTGGGCACCTATCAAACAAACCCCCGAGCGATGGAGAAGAACCAGTGGAAGAAACACGGGCCTGTACCCAAGCGGTAGTGGGCCACCAGAATTTGTCCCAGCCGAAGCCGTACAAGTTGCTGTGGAGGCAGCATCGTCGCCCTTGGATGACCATGAGGTAAGGCGGGGTTCAAGCAAGGTTTTACGCGAAGCTCTTGACGAATTACCAATGTTGAGCTTCGATGGGGTGGGTCCAGGGGGAGTGTCTATTCTCCGAGAATAGGACTACAAGCATACTCATAGGTAGTGATGCACAATGATGTTAGAACTTTATTTCTTAGTCTCTTTACTCAAATAACTAGAGTTCCGCCTGTGTGCTGGATGACCGCAGTCTGGCATTGACACGTTTGGCGAGATAGCGAACGAGGGGCAATCCAGTTGAAGGAGAGCCAGTATCTGAAATATCAGCTGCCTCTGCATCGTGCAAAATCTCGATTTCTGCTTTGACCTTGCACCGAAGCATGTACTCTAACTCGCAGCTATGACGGACGAAAAGAGGTGAGTCCGATATGCAAAGTTTTGAATCACAGGGAAAGAGCTTCTGCCTACCGCCATTCCTCCGTTCCATCGCGTTCAAGTCGACTCAACATGGATGCAATCTGCGGTAAAAAATCATCATCATCACCCATTATTAACATATCCCTGATTGGATACCTTCGATTCATCAGACGATCTCAGAGGCAGTATCTTGTCGGTGGGAATCCCTAAACTAGACGAATGAAGGTTTGTGAGCCGATCGCCCCAAACCAAATTCTATCCTCATACCCCTGCATTTCAGTGATCTTGATACCAAGCAACTCTATGCGCGGTGCCGTTAACGTATCACCTTCGTGGGCCGTTGCGCGACTGCCATATTTGTAGACTGAAAGAATATCCAACCCATAAGGGTCCGCATCAACAAGGGCGAGAATTGGAATCCTGGGTGACAGATTAACCACTTCACTACATACCACTCACACGTATCCTTACCACTCGGGGAGGCCTTGATCCAGTTTATGGACCAGCTCACGTGTAGCAAAATCAGGATATCCTTTGCCCTGTTAAGGAGTCAGAACAAGGACATTGTGCATTTGATATACACACCGTGATGATCAATCCTGGTTTATGAGCTCCCTCCGCAGCGAAACCTACAGAGCATAAAAGCTGGAATATGGCCTATGATCATGAAAGTCATATTGTAGTGTGTGTGGATTAGAGAATGCCCGACGCTTAACGTACCTCCTTCTCCACAATCAGAACCCATCCGATATCATCTTCAAGTAGCAACTTCTCTATGTCAGTGCCGCACGGGATCAAACAAGGCTGCCAGAGATACACCATTCAACACCAAAGTGACAGAGAGGCCGCGAATCACACCTGCCGGTCCAATCCACGAACGGTTTCGTCTCCTTGACGTAATTTCAATGAAAGACAGGCTCCGCAGAACAGTCCTTTTGGCGAGGCACGCTAAAGAGCGGCACTTTAGTGGCATAGGAGCTCGGTGTTGGTGGTCATACCACAAACAGAGCCGCTCTCGAGACTTTCAGTGTTGCTGCCAAATCATCCACGAGCTGAGATCAGGATTAACGATTCGAAATAGATGGGGACCACTGCGAACGTGAGCCTACCACATCCACGACCGATTGGTGCTTGAACAGCCTGACGTCGCGGTAATAAATATCGCTTGAATGGAGATCAGCGAAATGGGATCTCGAGACAAGGGATCGAATTGGATGAACCGTTTAGTGATAGGAACTCTAGTAACAAGTGCCTCGTGAATGACATTCACAACAGCCAGAAGACAGGCTACACCATATCATTTCAGCATGCTTAGGAACGTGGCGGTAAGGACGCACCGACGCCTGTCCCGCTACATTTACCCCTCCGACTGGGGAAGACCGTCCTCTTTATCGGCTGGCTACATTCGAAAATGAGCATACTGAAGAAAGGGCGGATGGAGCTCAACTTACGGGTCGCGCGTCTTACGTCCGGTACGATCCAAAAGTTCCATGACGATTTTGCCTTTATATCTGGGTCGAGACCGCTTGTTTAAGAGCTTGTAGTTGTTCTCTTGCTCCTCTTTGGGCGTATTCCGGATGGTATCTACAAGCTGATCGAGGAATGTTAAGGTTATATTTTCAAGTCGTGAGATGAGGGACTCTCTGTCGCGTTAATTAGTACGTGAGAGCGTCTCATGCCGTCACTTCGTACTACCTGTCATCATTCTGGTCCTCATCCTCGATGCCGATACCCTCTGAGTTCAGAATATCCAGCTGATCGTCGGCGTCATCTTCATGGAGCATACCAGAGGAGAGACATTGGTCCTCAAATAGACCCAGATAATCTGAATCCGAGTCGAATCCAGAACCGAGCTCCGAATCATCCAAAGGTGTAATATTGTCCACTTGGGTGACTTGCATCAAATCGATTGTTTCTGAGTCCTCCACCTCATCCATAAGTAATGTATCATCTAGTTCCCGTTCGTTGGGCTGGGTTCCCTGATCCGGCCAGGGTACGTCCTGGCCCGCGTGTGGTGTCGTTCCGTGTTCCTCGTCCATGCAAAGAAACGTGTCAGACGCGTCATCCCCGAATAACAGTGTGTCTTCATCATCTTGTATCATGACGCGGGGTCGTTGGCACTACAGAGCAGAAGTCGTCGAAGAGGTGGAAAGCAAATTAGGCCCAGGTCTCACAATAATAGCTCCCTACTGTAAGGGAAATGCAGTAATCATAAGGTTCTCTGCTCGGCGAGATGGATGGATCCGGACATCGAGATGGTCCTGAGGACTATGCTGAAGAGTGTTACAAGCCGCCCTGTCACCATATCCGTTTGACCATAGTGAACCTTGTCATGTCTTCCAACTTCGGCTTCGGCTTTCGCCCACTGGCGTCTTCTTTGGTCCCCCCTATGCCCTTGTCCTCCACTGGAGGTCTGTCCTTCCTGCTTTCCCCCATCTCCGGTGCGTATAATGCATCGTCGCGATTCTGGCTTAGAACATTCTTGAGCTCGGCGTTGTATTGCTGCGGAAAACTAGTATTAGAAAGTGCAGCCACTCAGTAGAACGACCCATAAGCTCTAGGCTCACCCTTTCATCCTTCGTCTCACCAATTGGGATGGAGCTATTGTTCGCTACCTGGTCCTCAGCTGCACGCGCATCCATCCCGACCTTCCGTCTGGTAGCGTAAGTGATTAGGTTGATACCCAGGATTATCTTGATGACTAGGAGGCTGTAGATCAATCGAACAACTCCACTTCAGTCCAATGTTTGATGGCTTGTTATTCGTGCTTACCACACCCAAGCCAGGACCACTAAACCTCCGATCTTCACGTGTCTAATCCACACCTCCCCACTGATGGCCATTACCTCATCGTCGCTCCGCGCGGCCACCCACGCGGGGACAATGCTTTGAGCGGCGATGAGCATAGTTAAGCACGCTAGTGGGAGACTCGCGAAACCCAGACGGCGAGCTACCAGCGGGCTTTGGTCTACATAATTGTGCTTACGAACCGCTGAGGACGGGTAATGGCGTGCGAGTGGAGAAGCGGACGCGAGGTCTTGTGATAGAACGTCGGCATAGCGTTCGTACACAGACGGTCGAATGTGGTTGAACTTAGTGATAAACGCGTGCTTAAGCCAGTCGACCGCGATCTCAGAGAGTAATACTGTAGCAAGGGGCTTAAAGTGGATCAGTTAACCTGTCGGAGTGGTGAACGGATACGAACCGGGAGTGTCGTCCATATCAAACTGTGCCCTCGGAACCATTTAAAGCTCTTTGGTACACCAGAAGAGAAGTCGAATTCTGTGCCGCTCAGCTCGATCAGGTTTCTCCAAGCGACGAATGAGAGCATTAGCATTAGTTGGTATCTCTCCACGATGTCTGGACATTTGAGGTCAACTGCAGCGACGGGGGTATCAAACCCAATACCGTACCTGCACAAGTGATTTGAAAGAGGTCCTGTTTTTCAAAGCGTTTGAAGACAGAACCCTTGATCTCCACGAATTGATTGGACACAAGAAGGGTGAGTAAGGAGTGGTCGTAAGAGTTGATGGCGACATTAAGTGATAAGAGCTGATAGGTCAAAACAAGAGAATGAGCAACTATCAAGGTCAGGCGGGCATCAATAAACGTTACGGTCAAGGTTAAGGGCTTGATACTTACCGGTGTAGATAATAGCAAGGATCATGTACCAAATAGGACGTGCGTATTCGAGACTGAAAGCAAACTGGCGTGAAAGCGAGACGAGAGTGGGGCGAGAGAACAAGCAATCAAGAACATCTTGACCAATAGCTATACATAGGCGGTCTGCTATCTGTTGGCCGTGTGAATGGGTAACGAGGCGAGAGCCATGCGAAAACGCACTTCAAGGGAGTTAAAAATAACATATAACTTGATGGTATCCTGTCCACGAATGGTGTGGTATATCTTGCTAGCGTCCGTAATTGGCAACAAAATTCCTATCGCGGACGCGAGCAGGATCATTCGGAGAATATCCGCTTTTGCAGCTGGGGCCATATGGCCACTGGGGCGAAATAAGCTGTCAGTAGTGATGGGTGGTGCGTGTGCAGAACCTATCGTTACCTCGGTCGCGCCATGTTCATTACTAACCGGTAAAGCGAGAGCACAGCTCGCAGAGGCATGATAGTAAATGTATACAGGAACGAGTCCAAACACAATAGTAGACCAAAGGATATTATCTGGTTTGGGATGAGTGGAATTCCTATGAGTAAAACCAAGGTCTCACCTTTTCGATTGCAAACGGGACTTGCAGGAAGTTGCTTACACGCTCCCATTTTATCTCTTGATGTGAGTCAAAGTCTATAGCTAGTATTTCTTCTCTCAAATAGTCCCAGAGTGAAAATGGAATCTCAGTAGATGGCTGGGTTTCCTCGCGTGGGAGTGGGGTAGCTGAGGCGACGGGGGAGGAGGGGAGTGAAGCATATGCCTTTCTGTTGTCCACCCATGATGGACGCCTCGATAGGGGCATATTGGAGGATGCGGAGGATGCCAGGCGGGGCGGGGCGGGGAGAGAACAAAGCGAATCAGACTTGGACGACTTCGGACACCGTGCATTTGGAGTCCCTTCAAGGCGCGATGCCCCCAAATACTCGAGGTTCAACCCGCCCATCTCACTCACAAAACCTCGCGAAAGCTCCAGTCCAGCAGTCGCACCGCCCACGCGCCGTAACCGCCCACGATGACGATGACAACCTCGACGGCGCTCAATCCGCTCCCGACGAGGACCCTATGGAATTATTCCTGGATCTCATGCTTGGGACGCCCATACTCTTCTACGTCGAAAAGGACGTCCCAAACAGGGAGCAGATCGCCAAGTTGATTAGGGTATGTCTCCCATGCGTGAATCGTTCCTCCTCAGCCGTCTCACTGACCATTCATTATTCGTTATTCATTATCAGATTCATGGTGGCGCCCTTTCTTCGTCGTACACGACCGTCAACTATATTCTGGGTGAGATTCGCTCGAAACGCCTCTGCGGTCGCTGGCACCTCCGTCTGGCAGGACCGGAGGGAGCACACGAGTGTCTGTGAGCACTACACCGACTAACGGTCGGTCCGGGTGTCATTCCCTAGGTCCAGAAATGAGTGAGAACCGTTCCAGGGAGCCCATCCACATCTCTTCATCAGGAAGCCACGCGCAATGCAAATCACATAGATGCATGTTCTTAACCCACTCTGATCTTATCACCTCCACCTTACAGTGGATCCCACGTCCGAGGCTGGCCACAACCTCTTCATCCAATTCCAGAACAAGAAGGGAAAGGTCATCCTTGATGCAAGATGGATTACTGCATGCGTAAGGGCCAAGAAACTCATCACCTACAAGGGTGATTGGGCTGGTTTCCGCGTGAAAGGCCATGAGCGGTATGCCACACATCTCCAATACCCAGCAAGCGCACTCAATATCCCGTAGACCCCATTACCTTCAGAACCCTCAGGCGCATGATGACGCAGATGCGGACCCACCCCCTGTTGCCGAAGCCCATGTGGCAAATAATCTGGTACCTCACCTCCCAAAGTCCGGGCCAGAACCACAACAGCGCCAAAGGACACCGCCTAACCCGCCTCCTACCCGCTCCCAGGTGGACACGGTCAGTACTGTACAGGCCACACCTCAAAGTCACCAGCAAGGTTCCGTGACCGATTCGACGCAATCCACGCCTCTCGTGGACCCTTCCCGCCCTTCTCCCGGCAATATCTACTACGCCGCACCGCATGCAGGAATGATCTATCACTACCCTCCCCAATTTAATGCGAATGCCCATCATTTCCGACCTCATGTTGTCGCTCATCCTGGGGCAGCTCCTGCTCCTTGGACACCTATCGCCATGCCTTTCCCTGCCGCTACTATGTTTGCTCCTGTTCCACCCCAAGCTGTTTCACCTGCTCAACACCAACAAACCGCGAATGTGAACCCTACACCTGCGCATCCTCAACCAATACCGGCCGCGATCCCTTATGCAGCCTTCGATTATAGTCAGCATGCAGGGTTTGCTGCTCCAACTGCTCCTCCCGCTGCAAGTTCTTGGTACGAGTACTACGCACATATGCCTGCAGAATTGTACCAACGCTCCGCGGCCGACCTCGCGACCTATGGTGTTGGTATCGCCGTCCACCACCAATCGACATCTACGCTTAATGGGAGCCCCAGAAGCAACGCGGTCGCAGGGCCGAGTGGCTCCTCGCCACTCGATCCTGGTGTCGCTGCTGGAGAGGAAGAGGGTGGCGAAAGCAGCCCTCCGAGACGGGCCCGTGACCGCACCAAAGTTCGAAATATCAACCAGTCCGGTGCGAGGATCAACGTCAAGGCAACGGCTCCGTTCACCCGCAGTCCGACTCCACCAACACGCATCGTGAAATCGACCTATGGAGGAAACCTGTTCACAGAGGAAGATGTTGAGTATTTGAGGAAGTATATGGCATACTGTCAGGAGCAGGGTGTTTTGCTGAGCTTGAGGGAGATCTGCGAACGTCTGGCCGTCCGGGTGTGTCCAGATCTCTCCAATTAGTGCTCTTTCCAGGCTCCTTCTAACTCTAAAATCTACAGGCACCTCACCATACATTCTTCAGCTGGCGTCGCTACTGTAATAAGCACCAGATCCGCCTTGGCGGATATAACCTGGAGACTCAAGACGAGGAAGGCGATGCAGGCGACGAGGAGGAAGCCCTTGAGGAGGAAAACTCCGTGGGTCCTTCTGGTATAAATGCCGAACTCGGAAAGAGGAAACGGACCGGCAGTCCCGTCCCTCCTAAAATACTATACAAGAGCACAACAGGAAAGGGAGTCGCCTTCACGACCGCTGATGTGCAATATCTACTAGACTACCTTAAGTACCGGAGGTCAGTCTTCTTCTCGGACGACAGGGTTCCCGGCTGACATGCACACACTCCAGAGAGCAAAACCCAGCGCTGGACATGGTCGAGTTCTGGAATGATATTGCAGAACGAGTGGGTGGTAGTCTGCTTTTCCTCCAAGAAACCAGGCTCTGACGCTCCATCCTAGGCTCCGCATCACTCACGAGCATCTTGGATGAAGTACTGGCGCAGGCACAAGCACGAGCTTGAACCTCAAACAGACGGCTCTGTCCAAGCTCCGTACACGCCCGTTGGTAAGAAGTCGCGCTACACGAAGGGAGACGACATTCTCCTCGCCAAGTACTTCTTCGTCAATCAACGGCCACCCAGTAATGCTCCCGGAGCCACAGGGTTAGCGAACCCTCTACCAGGCAAGACGAGCGATGCCATTTTCCAAGAATTCGCTAAATTGGTAAGTCGAGTCGAGGGTACGACATAGCATCAGATGTTGACATCATATGTTTCGAAGCACCCGCAACATCCTTGGAAAGGGTGGCAGGAACACCACCGGCTGCACAAGCGGGAGATCGATCTTATGATCAAGAAGCTCGAGGATGGAGAAGAAATTTAATTAAGGTTAGCCCCTGTGGGTTATCATGAGACTGAAAATGTTGTAAGATATCCGAGCTAGCAATACAGTGTCATATATGCGGCGAAGGTGAAAGGGCAGAAACTGCCGATTAAGACGGGGCATCAGGCATAAATAACGATGACATCTGTAACAGCTCAGTATCAATGATGATTGGTGGGGCTCAGTATGAGCACTTACATCCGGTCTGAATGGCCACCTGTCCCAGGCTTCGAGCAGTAATTTCCATTCCTCGATCGCCATCTTTCTGGCACATGTCGATAAGTCGAGCGCTCCAGGTTTCCCTTCCTTAGGTACCAAATACTCTAGCACGTTCCCCGAGCCGGGACATAGTGTTCTACGTAATCTGACGTGAGGTTGAGGAAGCCGGCTTCTGGGAAAAGAAGCTCACCCAATGACCTTCTTGACCGGTTTAGTCTTCTGTATGAACATCCCACGGAGGACAAAGTCCCACGAGTCTACTCCTTGAGCAGCGAACGGCTGCATGAGAACCAGCATGAGAATTCCCGTCCTTGCGGGGTTACGGGGGACGCATACCTGATAGATTTTTGGGACAAAGTTCACAACCGCGAAGTCACTGATCGTCTTGGCATTCCTTGCTGCGGGGTAGAAATGTTTTTCTGGTGGCAGGAAATAACTCCTGGGCATGATCTCTTCCATACTCGCACATGCCTCGGCCATCACAGAGAGCTTGCAGCGAAGGAGATTCCCAGGTGGAGCAAAGGCCCGCTGTATTGGAAAAACAGTGAGTATTAAATGTGGACAAAACACGGATTGGGGGAGGTTACATCTGCGAGGTAATCCTGACACACGAAGGTTATGGGTACGCGGCCGTATTTGAAGATCCAGCCTCTCTCGGCCATCGCTCGGAGGGACTGATTGAACAGGGATTCCCCTTGCACTTCGAAGGGCAAAGCTGAAGCGAGGAATCGCAGATTCGGGTGCGCTAAAGGTGGCTACTCGCTCAGGTGAGATGTGCTATCTAAAATTGCACCACGCACGGGTCTTTGAATCCCACGGCTCTTTCAGGACGTCCGCAAATAGCCCTGCCTCTTCGATCTCGTTATATGTCTCCCATCTCCAGCCACTTTCGGGTATATACGTTATTCGCGGATCTGTTGCTTCGATTCCCTTTTCGTTCTCAATGCGTCAAAACAAAGTCGGTCGTCAATGAGAGGGCGGACACACCCTCAGGAGAGCACCATAATGTAATGGTTCCTCCATAACAATGATCTTCTTCACCACAGTCTCCGGCAGTTCAGACAACGCGCACGTAACCATTCCAGTACCTGGCATTCGAGGTCAAATTTTTTGGCAGAGGCATGGGGTGGGGGGGGGAGTTGAGAGCGCACCCGGATAAGCCTCGATGATGGTTTTAGGTGGGCCACCGTCGTCGAGATTCATAGCTTTGACGATATCCCGGGCAGTCTGCTGGTTCGCGATGAACCACCGGTCGCGCCATCCCTTGATGTTATTGAAGTACACCTTCCAGTCCGGGTTGCCCGTCGCTGGGTGCACGGGGAGCGCGCTGGGCAAGCATGGGACGCCGTCCTTCGAGGTCGGGGACGCAGGCTTGGGCTTCATGGCTGGCGGCATACCGTCGTGCCGCGGTCGGGCGTAACATCGGCCACTGGACGTGTGCAGTGGTCGCGCTGAGACCAGCGGGCGCTGTGGACGCGACGACAGGACGCGTCGGTACATTATTTGGTTGAGAGGACGAAGGACAGGGACAAGGAAAATAGAGTGAGGCTGGGCCGTGGGCTGGACACACCAAGATTATACGTGCGGCCGAGTTCTTGGAGGATGAAGAACGAGTCAGTCTCTTATTTTGTCACTAAAATACTCGACTTCTTCAAGCCCCTGCCACCAACCCCGCCCGATGCGCTGGATTTGGTGGTATGCTACGGCGGCGTCCTCGCGCTCGCATGCACATCCATATACTGTGGATCAATAGGGTCGTTGTCATACCGCCAGCGACATAAATTCAAGGATGAAAAGAGTGGCGACAGCGATTCCGACGGCGAAGATGAGATTCTGGAAGAGAAGATTACGACGGACGACGCGTGGCTGTTCCCTATTTTTGGCTCGTGCATGCTCTTTGGATTGTACCTGCTCCTGAGGTACCTCGGCCCCGAATGGGTGAACGAGATACTCCGGTATTGGTTTGCCATTATGAGCTGGGGAGCGGTATTCAAGGTACATTCACTCTTCATATAACAGTACGCTCAAATTACTGACTATTTAAGTAGACGAGTAATTCCCTCACACGATTCGCCCTCGGCGAACAACGATGGAAGGCCAGTGCGCGCTATACCTTTAGTATTACTCGCAGGACCTTCAACTCAACGGAGGCACCACCCACTACAACGCCTGTTCCACCGTCTTCCTCTCCATTATTCACTCTGACCCTCCGCACGCCAACACTATTCTTGACTCTCCCATTCTCCTTCATTCCATCCCTGATTTATCTCTCTCACTCCTCATCACACGCAAGCTCCCAAACACCCCCAATCATCTTCAACATCCTCACTCTCTCCCTCGCGCACACAGCACTTACCACACTCAAACTCGACCGGTTCATGACCGGCACGGTGCTGCTCAGTGGGTTATTCCTCTACGACGTGTTCTGGGTGTTCGGGAGCGAGAAGGTAGTGGGCGATAACGTCGTAAGTCTGTTACCCCCCCAAGCCCTTTCCCCACCTCACCCAACACTTTTGGTAATGGTTGAACGACGACCCAGATGGTCAAAGTCGCAACGTCCATCGACGCACCGATCAAAATCCTCTTCCCAAAGTCCAAGTATCTGTTCTTGAACAACTCGCACGGGTTCGCCCTCCTCGGCGGGGGGGATATCATCGTTCCGGGGCTCTGGTGCGGGCTGTGCCTACGGTACGACTGGTGCGTCCTTCCCTATTTCCCTCCCTCCTTGCCCTGATCTTTTGTTCTGACCCGGTGTGTGCAAAGGTCCCGCTCGCCGCTCGCAGCAAAGCACCCACAGCACCCACAAGAACGACGCAGACTGCCGATATTCGACAAACCGTTCTTCTCCACCTCGCTCGTCGCGTACGTCCTCGGGCTCGGCACGACGATCGGCGCGATGCATTGGTTCGAGGCCGCCCAACCAGCTCTGCTTTATATCTGGTACGTCTAGCTTCCCTCCCTCGCCTCCTCTCTCTCTCGCGTACGTATTATTTACCTGGCTCTGACTATATTCATCGTCGCTTCCTTTTTTGTGCGGTGGGCGGTGTTCTGGTGTCACAGCCCGGCGTGTCTCCTCGCCACGGCCCTTACTGCGTACTTCAAGGGCTCCTGGGCGGCGATGTGGGCGTGGGTTGACGAGAGCATTCAGGGTGCGTTGGAGCCAAGAGATGCGGGGGCGAATGGACAGCCAGTGGGATAAAGGGCTGAGAGAATTATATACTTATTGTCGTAATGGGTTATAGGTTATAGACTCTATGGCGCGACGACATTTGTTTTTCCTTTTCTGCCCTCACTGGTTCAGGCCAAGCGATAGAGCACAGGCGTAGTTGATTCATTTCCGACTTCTGTACCTTGACCAACCTAAACCAGGGGATCCTCGTTACTACGGTAGGGACGGTAAATAGCTTTACGAGGAGATACGGCACATGTCCTTCAATGTCAGGAGGTTTGTGGAGAGCGCGCGTCATAATCGCACGCCCGAGGGGTGCGCCTTTAATCTAGTCCCAGGGAACGAATCTAGTCCTCATCGAATCCACGTCACATTATACCTGACTTAGGGGCCTCCTCGCCACAGCGGCGACGCGAGAGGACAAGGTGTGTGGTGGAGAATGGACACTCTACAGCGGACGGTGCCGGAACCGGGGCAATAAAAGGCTGCTAGGAGCATATACTTATGGTGGGAATAGAACTGGACTCTATGATGTGTGGTGGTTTCTTCGCCCTCAGTGATTTATGTTTATTCAAGAGAGAAAGTTAGACTGAGAAACTCGTTCCGAGACCGTCCGG
>WNFL01406104.1_pt6 | contig 18702 bp, 16 predicted proteins | sample 5400361 | NCBI WGS metagenome assembly WNFL01 (sample SAMN13153351, study PRJNA577476) | soil metagenome | isolation source: 40 cm soil on Douglas fir-dominated hillslope | place: USA:California | collected 2013-09-17
GCCGCTATATGGGCATCGGTCAAAAGGCGCTCGGCCTTGGCAATGTCGGCGGGCACTGGGCCTTTGGGCGGCGTATGTGCGGCCGCTTCCAGCGCTGTGCGGAGCATGGCACGAGTCCCGGCGGGATAAGCCAAGGTGATCGCGGTCCCGGGTAAAGCGACGGCTTCGCCATCGGTATCGAGGATCGCGGCGTCGATGCCGTCGAGCGAGGTTCCGCTCATCAGGCCGATCACTTTAAGAACGTCCGCCATCCATGCTACCCAGGCCGGTCCCTCATGCCGGCACCTGATAACACCAATGACCGAATTCCGCTCCGATTTCCTACGTTTGTTCGCCGCCCGCGGACATTACTATCAATCCACGGGTACGGAGGCGCTAGACGCACTGCTGCAAACGGAGCGGCAAAGCCTCTATATCGGTTTCGATTGCACGGCGCCGAGCCTTCACGTCGGGAGCTTGTCGCAGATCATGGCCCTGCGCCGACTCCAACAGTCTGGGCACCGTCCTATCGTGGTCATGGGAGGCGGGACCACGAAAGTCGGCGATCCTTCATGGCGGGATGAATCGCGGCCTTTGCTCAGTGACGAGCAGATTGAAGCCAACAAGAAAAGTATTCTCCGCGTATTCGATTCTCCGCGTATTCGAGCGCTTCCTGAAATTCGGGGACGGTCCGAGCGACGCCCTCATGGTCGACAATGCCGAGTGGCTGGACACGATTGAATATCTTCCGTTCCTGCGCGACGTTGGACGTTACGTGTCGGTTAACCGAATGCTGACGATGGACAGCGTGAAGCTGCGGCTCGAACGCGATGCGCCACTCTCGTTTCTCGAATTCAACTACATGCTGATGCAAGCGTACGATTTTGTTGAACTGTATAAACGATACGGCTGCCGTATTCAGGGTGGAGGTTCGGACCAATGGGGGAATATCGTCTTCGGCACAGACCTAGGCCGCAGACTTCTCGATGTTGAGCTGTTCGGTATTACCTCGCCGCTGATCACTACGTCGTCGGGTGCCAAGATGGGAAAGACGGCGGCAGGCGCGATCTGGCTGAACGCGGATCAACGCTCGCCGTATGAATATTGGCAATTCTGGCGCAACACCGAGGACGGCGATGTCGGGCGCTTCCTGCGCCTCTTTACCGAATTGCCCGAACGGGAGGTCGCGCGCCTCGAGACGCTTCAAGGCGCCGAGCGCAACGAAGCGAAGAAGATCCTCGCCACGGAAGCGACGACTCTCTGCCATGGGCGCGAAGCTGCACAGCAAGCGGCGGAAACCGCGCGGCGCACTTTCGAGGAAGGCGGCGCTGCAGCCGGGCTTCCCAGCTTTGACATAGAGCGCGTGCGGCTCGCTGCCGGGATTCCCGTCGCAACGCTCGCCCACCTTGCCGGGCTGACCAGCTCGGCCAGCGAGGCCAGGCGCTTCATTCAGGGCGGAGGGCTTCGGATAAACGATGTGCCGGTCGGAGATGTTCGTGCGACCGCAAGTCTCGGCGATCTCACGTCGGAAGGCGTGATCAAGCTCTCCGTCGGCAAGAAACAGCACATTCTCGTCAAGCCGGTGTGACTATTGCGGCGCCGCGGGCGTTGCCTCAAGCGCAGGCTCGGCAGACGCCTGCGGTTGCGTCGTGGGCTCTTTCGCCGGAGTGAATTCGAACATCCGCCGGAAGATTCCCGGCGTCAGCACCGAGAGCGGATTGACGGTGAGGCTCGGCTCGTTGAGGTTGCCCTTCATTGCATAAGTGAGCCCGAACACGCCCTCGCCCTTCTTGGACACCAGGATATCGCCCAGGATCGGCACCGAACCCAAGAGGCTGTTGAGGCCGTAAAGCGGCACGAGCGATCCCGTCAGGTCCACGCGTTCGGCTTTGCGGTCCACCGTGCCTGCGAACGTCATGCCGATCGCCGACCCCGCCGCGCGGCCATCGCGAATCATCATCATCTTTCCGCGTGCGCTGAACGGGATGCTGACGGCGGTAAGGGAGATTCCATCCCCCTGCAGCAACCGCAGGGGACCATCGAGGCTTCCGGCCGAAAACAACCGCGCGACGAAAGGCTGATCGGTCACGACGATATCCGTCAGCGTCACCGTCCCTTGATAGTCGGGCGGCGGCGGCAGTTTTACATTGGTGGGCGGCGGCATATCGCTTGGAAAATTGATGCGCGCAGCGAGCGTCCCATTCCGGATGCTCGAGAACCCCAAGAAGGTGTCGACCAAAGCGCCGGCATCGTCGGTATCCAATTCGAGATTGCGGACGCCTTTGACGATGTCCATCTTGCCGGTGACTTTTCCCTTCCCCGTTCCCATCGCATCGAGATTGAAACCGGTCAGCTTCTCGCGTGCCCCGAAAGAGATGCCAAGAGTCACATCGCGAAAGCTCCGGTTCTCTTTGAACGCAAGCCGGTCTACCCGAGCATCCAGGGTGAGGGGATTTTGCAGCTCGTCATCCACTTCCGCGGGCTGCGGGGCATTCGCCGCTTTCTTCTTGTCCACGCCCACGAAATGGCTGGCGTCCAGGCTCTTGCCTTCGAACTTGAAGGCAAGCCCGCCTCCCGCCAGCGGTTCCATGTTCACGGCGAAATCGTTCAAGCCCGAGCGCAAATCGGCCAGTGAGATATTGAGGACCTTGCCGTCCCCATCGAACGAAAGCCGACCATGCACACCAAGTCCCGTGCCCACCACGGCAAGGTCATTGACCGTGATGGCTCCCTTGTCGCCGAAACGAAGCTGCGCCGTGGCGCTCGTCGGCACACCAGCGCGCTTTGCAAAGTTGATGGCCGGAATATCGGCCGCGGCATTGGTCAGATCGGTCTTCACAGCGGCCGCTTCGAAACGGAAACGGCGGCCCGTCAGCGCCAGTGTGGTCGGCATGATTCCGGTCAGCCATTTGGGCTCGGCAAGTCCAAGGCTGGCGCGTGCAGCATCGTCGATCTTGGCGGCGAGGTCGATACGCGTGGTGATTCCCGTGCCGCCGAAATCTTCCGTCCATTTGAAGCTGGCAGGCACATTGTTGATGTTGGCCGTCCCCTGCGAGGTGAGCGATTTGGAGTCGATCGTGAACGCGACCATGCCATGGTCCAGTTTGCGGTTGTCGATGGGCAGAGCGAGGTCCGTGGCCTTGGCCTGAACGCCGATGCGAAGTTGATCCAGCGTCAGGTCTTTGAGGAGCGGCAACTCGAAATCGAGATCGACGGACGCGTGTCCCGCCACATTGGACGGGTTGATGCCGAAGCGTTTGGGATAGCCCAGCGGTTCCTGGTCGATCAATTGCAGCACTTGGGACATTGTCCCTTCGGAATGCGCCTTGATGCGGGTCAACGCGCCCGTCGTATGAAGATCGGGAATGGTGACCTCGCCATTGCTGAGCGCGAGCGGGCCAACGGATGCCGCCGCAACCGCGACATGGAACATGTCTCCGGTCAGCTTCGCCTCGCCACGGGCACCGGTCATGGGTGTCATGCGGGCGATGTAGCGCGCTGTGAGGCCCTCGAATGGGAAAGTCACATCGAGACTTTCGTCCGGCAGCTGGCTCGCGTCGAGCGCGCCCGCCGGCAGATCGGCATTGACGCGAATAGGACCGATGCGTCCTTCGGGGATATTGGCGGCAATCCATTCGCGCGCGCCGTCGGCGGTGCCGTTCGGCCAATATTTGAGCGCCTCCGCGACCGAAAGCGCATCCACATTGCCGTTCAGAGTGATGGCCAGGCCTGCATCGGCGAAACGCACGCTGCCGTTCACATTTGCCGAGAGCGCGCCTCCCTTGATGATGGCACGCCTCCAGGTGACCGTACGCGCTTTGCGGTCATAATCGGCCTGCAGGGAAAGATGGTTGAGCGAGAGCGGTTGGGCGAGCGAGTCCGGTAGATCGATGCGCAAAGCGTCGGCGTCCACATTGGCGGAGAGCGTATCGATACCGCCATCCTTCCAGCCAAAGGTGACATCGGCCTTTGCATTCGCGGCTGCTTGTTTGCCGTCGATATTGATGTTGTCCAGCGTGAGCTGGTCACGGAGCGCGTCATAACGTCCCGCCGCAGCGAATTTGTTGAGCAGGAGCGGTTCCTTGAACAGCGAAGTTTCAATGCTGCCGGCGCCGGTGACCTGAAAATCGGAGGCGATGAGGTCGCCATGCTCGTCGAGCGAGAAATTTGCTACGACGTCCGAGGTCAGCCGATAGGGCTTGAATGCTGCAAAGCTGGTGCTGTTATCGGCCAGAGCGGGAAGGGAAAGACCTTTGACCTCGATCGTACCGTGATCCGGGGAACCGTCGGGATGCAGCACCGCATGGGCGGCCATGCGGGCCGAGACGCCGCCAATCTCAAAGGAGGTTTCCAGCGACGCGCCGAGCTCCCTGCCGGAATTCTGCAAAGTGAAACTCGCATCCGGGGAAATGATGAAGAGCCCGGTAGGTTCGTCGCGAAACGCCAGACGTGCGTTGCGGATCGAAAAACTATCGAGCGAACCTCCGCCGCTCGCGCTGCTTTCCAGGATCTTTCGGATCGTATCGATGATGTTGGCGTCGCTCTGGTCCCGGCCGAAGCCAAGCCGAAACGCGCCTTCCTTTGTGCGCACGCCCGTAAGTTGTACGCCGATCAGCCCGAAGCGCTTGAGATTGAGATGACCGGCGACGATAGCTGCGGCGTCGAAATCGAGATCAGCCTTCGGCGCCTGCGCAATGATATGGCCGTCGAGATCGAACACCTTCGTACCGAGCACGATCAGATTGACCTTGCCCTCGGCGCGGGACCATTCCAGCACCGCCTGATCGAAGCGGATGACCACGCCTGATACGGAATGATTGAGGGCATCTTCGATGACGCTGGCAAAGGGACCAAGCGAAATCGGTCCCATCAGAAGCCGTAAGGCGGCGCCTCCGAGAAAAAACAGCAGTGCCGCAAGGACCGCTCCGAGGATCAGCAGGGCGCGCTGGACAGGCCGGGGAAGCATCGTTAAGCGTACTCCGCAACCTGACCGCGGTTGGCCCGATTCACCGGGATATCGCGACCGATCATAGGGCAAAAATCCTTATTCCAAATTGATTTATCCGTGTGGCGCGGGCACGTCAGCGGGACCGAAGGCAGAAAGGATCTGGGCATGGCCTCACGCGAGCTGAAAGTCGGCGACAAGGCACCCAACTTCACGCTTCCGGCCGATGGCGGCAGCAAAGTCTCCCTAACCGAGTTTAAAGGCAAATCTGTGGTGTTGTATTTCTACCCCAGGGACGACACCTCGGGCTGCACCGCGGAAGCCATCGCTTTCAGCAAGGATTCCAAAGCCTTCAAGGCAGCCGGGGCGGTGGTCATGGGCGTATCGAAAGACGGCGCGGCTTCGCATGATAAGTTCAAGGCCAAGTATGACCTTTCCGTGACCCTGGTCGCGGATGAAGAAACCAAGACCGCCGAAGCCTATGGCGTGTGGGTCGAGAAGAGCATGTATGGCCGCCGCTACATGGGCATGGAGCGCGCCACATTTCTGATCGACGGCAAGGGGATCATCCGTCACATCTGGCGCAAAGTGAAAGTTCCTGGACACTCGGCGGATGTATTGGCCGCGGCAAAAGCGCTGTGACAAATGATGGACTGACGCGTGTTTAATGGGACGGAACGCGAGATTCTGGCCGCAAGAGCTTGATCTCGGCCCCGGAGCTAGGTGAAAGTCACGTGGGGTAGGCCCCGCAAAAGGGCATCGAGGGACGGACTTCATGAATTCACTCCGGAAGCGCGCCCGAAGGCGCGTCAACCTTTTGTTTCCCGAACGACAGATTTACATCCGCAGCGACGGGCGCGTGCAATTCCTGACCTTCAGTTCGCAGATGCAGGCGATCACCGCCGGCATCAGCTTGCTGTTCCTCGGCTGGGTGGCCTTCACATCCGTCAACGTGATTTTCAAAGACCGCATCCTGGCCGCCAAAGAACGTCACTTCCAGCAGATGCAGACTTCCTATGAATCGCGCATTGCCGATCTCCAACTCTCTTATGACGAATTGAATGGCGCTTTGGTCATCGCTCAGGATCGCTTCAAGGCCATCGCCGACTCGTTTGAGGCCAAACAGCAAGCGCTGACCGCCGTGATCGAGCGAAAGAAGACGCTCCAGGCTTCGCTCGGCATAGGGGCGCCGGTATCCAAGGATCCGCCGCTCAGCATCACCTTGCGCCCGCTCCCTCCCGCGGATGCGGCCCCGGGCATGGGCGGAGCATTTGATGCGATCAGCGCGGATTCGCTAGGCAGTTTGGCCCCGCCGGCGAGCGCGGGCCCGGGTCCGATCTCTTCGCCCAAGAGGGACTTCGATGCGGTCCCGACGGTGCCGGATCGTGATACGCAACCGCAGGCGACTGAACATCCTGGGTTTCTGAAAGGAGCCGTTGGCAGACTGGGCTCGCTGTTTCGCCGGAAAGTCTCGTCGAACGGTCTCGACCACCCGGTTGTGAAGGAATCTGCCGCTCAGAGCGCACGCATCGTGCGGCTAGGGCTTGGGCAGCCCGCTCTTCTTGGAGAAGCCGCCCAGGACGTCGATAAAGAGACAACGCGCCTGACGCGCGCCTTGAAGGCGACCGGCGTCGACACCAAGGCACTGATGAAGCGGGTCGCGACGGTAGGCGGTGGACAAGGTGGTCCCCTGATCCCGATCGAATCCACGGATATCGGCGCCACCGACGAAGGCTTCAACACCGGTTTGGTCGATGCTGCGGCCGCAATCGCAAAGCTGGACGGCGTAGTGACCGCCCTCAATGCCCTCCCACTCGCCACGCCTAGCGAAGTCGGCAGCGTCAGCAGCGGCTTTGGAGCGCGCGTGGACCCGTTCAACGAGGAGCTGGCGTTTCATTCCGGCGTGGATTTTTCAGGACCGTCGGGCTCCCCCGTCCGCGCAACGGCCTCGGGCATTGTCGTCTTCGCCGGGCCGCAAGGCGCCTACGGAAATACCGTAGAGGTTGATCACGGGTATGGAATTCGGACGCGGTATGGCCATCTGTCCAAGATATTGGTGCAGGTTGGAACCGCGCTCGACAAAGGCGCAACCGTCGGCAAGCTTGGATCGACAGGGCGCAGCACGGGACCACATGTTCACTACGAAGTGTGGTACGACAATGCGGTGAGAGATCCGGGCAAGTTCATCAAGGCAGGGCACTATGTTCTCGAAGAGTAAAGAACCCGAAGCCGCGGTCGCGCCGCCGCCGCCACCAGCTCCCGCCAAGCGCGTGGGCCGCAACGGGGGCGTACCGTCCATCATCAGCGCCGAATTGACCGTAAGGGGAACCCTCGTCTCTGCAGGCGACGTCACGATCGACGGCAAGGTCGATGGCGATATCCGCGCCGCTTCGCTGGTCATCGGTGAAAAAGCCGTCATCACCGGCGACGTGTTTGCCGAAGAGGCGATCGTCCGTGGCCGGGTAGAAGGAAGCATCCGCGCGCGCAAAGTGCAGCTCTGCTCCACCTGCCACGTCGAGGGCAATATCCTGCATGAGGCGTTCTCCGTCGAATCGGGCGCCTTCTTCGAAGGAAATTGCCGTCACACGGACAATCCGCTCGCCGATGCACCCGAGCTGGGATCGGAGCACAAGGCACCGGCCACCGCGCAAGCGGTTGGCGAGCGCCGCCCGCCCCCACCGCCACCCATCCAAGCTGGGGTTCCCCCGGCGAAGCCTGCAGGCGCACTCGGAATTTGATTATTCCAAATCCGAGACGGTGGCCGCTTCTTGGCCGCCGACCTTTTGCGCGAGCGAAGCGGCCATGAAGGGATCCAGATCGCCATCGAGCACGTCTTGAGGCGAATGCGACTGCATGCCGGTCCGCAAATCCTTCACCAGCTGATAGGGCTGCAGCACATAGGAGCGGATCTGATGTCCCCAGCCGATATCCGATTTCGCCGCGTTGTCGATGGCGGCCTGCTCCTCGCGCTTGCGCATCTCCGCTTCGTATAGCCGTGCCCTAAGCATCGCCCAGGCTTGTGACCGGTTCTTGTGCTGCGAGCGGTCGTTTTGGCATTGCACCGCGATGCCGGTCGGCAGATGGGTGATGCGAACCGCCGATTCCGTCTTGTTGACGTGCTGGCCGCCGGCACCGGATGCGCGATAGACGTCGATGCGAACATCCTTCTCAGCAATATCGATCTCGATCTTGTCATCGATCACCGGAAAGGCGCCAACCGAAGCAAAGCTGGTGTGCCGGCGCGCATTGGAATCGAATGGCGAAATCCGCACCAGGCGGTGCACGCCCGATTCTGTCTTCAGCCAGCCATAGGCGTTCTCGCCCTTGACTTGAATCGTCGCCGATTTGATCCCGGCCTCTTCGCCTTCGCTCTCTTCCAGGTACTCGATCTTGTAGCCTTTCTTCTCCGCCCAGCGGCTGTACATGCGCAGCAGCATCTCGGCCCAGTCCTGGCTTTCGGTGCCGCCTGCACCGGCGTGGATTTCAAGATAAGCATCATTGGCGTCCGCTTCGCCGGACAGCATGGATTCCAGCTTCATCGCTTCGGCGCGTGAGCGTAACCCGACGAGCGTGGCCTCGGCGTCGGCAACCATCGCCTTGTCGTTCTCGGCTTCGGCCATCTCGATGAGTCCGACCGAATCGTTGAGCTCGTTTTCCAACGCGCGGTAAGCGGAAATGGAGCGCTCCAGACGATTGCGCTCACGCATGAGATTTTGCGCTGTCTGCGCATCGTTCCAGAATTGCGGGGATTCGGATTTGACGTTCAGCTCATCGAGCCGGCGGACGGATTTGTCCCAGTCAAAGATGCCTCCTCAGCAGGGAGAGCGCCTGCTTGATTTCTTCGATGGTCCGTTCGGTCTCGGCGCGCATGACAACACCTGGGTCTTTCCGGCGAGGATATAAGGGCCTGTCGGCTCACGCGCAACACCCTGAATTCCCAGGATTTCCCGAACGGTTAAGGCGCCGGGCCCGCCGAGTTCCCCAAAGGGTGCGCGCGGCAGAGCCTGGTTGCCGGCTCACATGTTGCGTCATTCTTGTGATGCAGACCATGCCGTCATTTTCTTGCCGCATCGACAAAGGTAGAATGACTCAGTTTCTTCAAAACGACAGGCCCATCGGTTTACCATGAGCACAGATATCAACAATGTCGATGATCCGTCCGACGAAGGCTATGGTACAATTTTGGCCATGCGAATCGTCCTGACGATCCTGTTTGGCGGCTTGATCATGGTGCTCTTCCGCGCCCTTGCAAGCGATCGTTTGGCGTTTGAAGGGCCGCGCAGGAAGAGACCGCTTCTGACCGTCGAAGAAGCGGTCCGCTGGCGGCCCGAATAGTCCAGCCCTGCCCCTTCGCCCCAATTCCTTCAAATGTTTTGCGCCTGTCGCGTGTGCACGCGATCGGGTACGGTCGCGCGACCGGTTTCCGTCGAGGAGCGATGACATGAAATCGCGCATTATCATGACCGCCGCGTGTGCGCTGTTGCTGTGGGGCACCGCCAGCGCTGCAGAAATCAAGGTTCTCTCGACGCAGGCGACCGAGCAAGCCTATCGCGAGTTGGTCCCGCAATTCGAACGTGCCACGGGCCACAAGGTCACGACGATCTTTACCGGTACGCTGGATGCGGACAAGCGCCTGGCGGCCGGAGAAGCTTACGATCTTCTGATCATGTCCGGGCCTTCGATCGATGAGCACGTCAAGGATGGCAAGCTCATCGCAGGCAGCCGCGTCGATCTCGCGAAGTCCGGTGTCGGAGTGGGTGTGAAAGCGGGCGCGCCAAAGCCCGACATCCGCACCATCGAGGCGCTAAGAAAGACGATATTGGCGGCAAAGTCGATCGGATACTCGACCGGGCCGAGCGGCATGTATGTCATGAAGCTGTTCCAGCGTCTTGGCGTCGCCGATCAGGTGAAACCGAAACTGAAACAGACCGCGACCGGCGTGTTCGTCGGAAGCATCATTGCCAGCGGCGATGTCGAGCTCGGGTTCCAGCAGGTAAGTGAACTCGGTCAATATCCCGGCGTCGATTTCGTCGGCCCGCTGCCCGCAGAAGTACAGGAGATGACGGTATTCTCAACCGGCATCATCAGAAACGCTAAGCAAGCCGACGCCGCGAGAGCTTTGGTACGGTTTCTGACAGAGCCAGAGGCCGCGCCGGCGTTTACGAAGAGAGGCTTGCAGCCGGGATGAAACCCTGAATACCCGCTCACCGAATATTTCTCCCTGCCGTTGCGCTTAATGAAAGTCGGACCTGAAAAGTTCGAGTAAAATGCATCGCAGGTCCGCCGCCCGGGCGCTTCTGTCTTCAAGCTTACAAATTGGAAAACCATTCTTCGCCATTCGATGACATGGCTCGCCCAAATTGCTGCTAATGAATCCCCGCGGTCTTCCCACGGCCTGCGTCAAATTGGCAGGTCGCAGTGATGCCCTCCTCTTTCCGATCAAAGATGCATAGCATCGAATCTCGTATGTGATTGGGTAGCGAATATGCAGAGCAAAGTTGCATACGCGTCGGGGAATCAAGGCGTGGTGCGCGCAGGCTGGCGGAGCAGTGAAGCGATCGCGCTTATCATTCTGAGCGTGCCGCTGCTTGTAGCGCTCGCCGCGCTCGTCTATCGCTCGACCCTTCTTATCCCTATCAACTACAACGAAGGCTGGAACGCATATCACGCGGTGGCGGCAGCCACAGGAGGCCGGCTCTATTATCCAGCTGCCGCGCTCGTCACGAACAATTACCCGCCGCTTTCATTCCTTATTGTCGGCGCGGTCGCAAACGTCATCGGCGACGCGGTGTTCGCCGGCCGGCTCGTTGTATGGATCGGATTTCTCGCGACAGCCTGGTTCATCAACGCCATCCTGAGGCAGCTCGGGAACGACGCGATCGCCTCCGCGTTTGGTGCGATGCTGTTTACCGCCTACAGCGTCGTGCATTTCACGGTTTACGTCGGCGTGTACGACCCGCAATGGCTCGCCCATGCGGTCATGTTGGCCGGTCTTTGGCTCTATTTCCGCAAGCCCGACGCGCCCGCGTCCAGCGTGATGGCAGGCGTCGTGATGGGATTGGCCCTCTTCATCAAGCATAACATCATCGCGCTGCCCGCCGTCTTCGTGCTGTGGCTTTTCTTTTACGATCGGCGCGCCAGTTTTCGTTTTGGGGCGGCGGGACTTGTCACCGGCGCTTTGGGTTTGGCCCTATGCTTCGCCTATTTCGGACCGGATTTTTTCACCGGCCTTCTTGCACCCCGCATCTACAGCCTGGTCGACGGCTACCGCTATGGATTGACTTCTCTTGAGCCGATGGAAATTCCGCTCTTTGTCTTCGCCTTGGGTGCGATCATCCTGCGGGACCGTTACACAAAGCTTTTTCTGCTCTTGGTATGTGTGGCGTTGCCGATTGGGCTCATCGAGCGCACGGGTCAGGGCGTCGCCATCAACTCGGTGTTTGAGGTTGTGATTGCGGTCTCGCTCGGCGTGGGACATCTGATGGGGCACGCACAAATACGCGGGCTTCGCCTGTGGGTGATCGGCGCGTGCGCCATAGCGCTCATGGTAGATATTGGTATCAACGCCGACCGCAATATCTATCTGATAAGACCCTGGATCGCCGATCTACATGTTAAGGAGGCGCAGGCGCGCGAACAAATTGCGCTGCTCATGGAGCATCCGGGCCCGGCCATCTGCGAAACCCCTGTCCTGTGTTATTGGGCGCATAAGCCTTTCGAAGTCGATCCCTTCAACTTCATTCAAGGCTTGCACGCCGGAATCAAGGACGATAAGGCGCTGCGCCAGCGGGTCGCGTCGGGATATTACGGCGTGGTGCAGATCATCCCCGGTTTTGGTGAGAATTCCCTCGCCGGAATATTGCGCGATTCGCTCGCCAATTATCCTCCTCCCAAACGATTCGCGGAGCGCGCGGTCTACGTGAAATGATTGGCGCCCAGGCGGGATGCGTGCGCTACAATGCCCTTTAGCTCGCATCATGGGGTTGGCACGCGAAACGAAAGAGGGATCATGAAAGCGACCAAACGCGTCATCGCGATCGCGGCGGCATCGCTTGCCGCGGCTTTTATGCTGCAGGGACATCTCGCGACACAAGCGGCGGCCGAACAAGTGCCGGGCGGAGAGCCGCTGAGCAAGACCTTTCGTGTAACGCGCGCCAAGGATGTGGAATTTCAGAAGATCGCGCCGTTCAAGGTGTTCGACAACCTTTATTACGTAGGGCCCGGCTATGTGTCGGTGTGGCTGCTAACGACACCGCAAGGAGACATCCTGTTCGATTCCGCGCAAGAGCCTTATGTCGATCATGTCATCGCCAATATCCGCAAAGTGGGCGTCGATCTTAAGGACATCAAATACATTCTGTTGAGCCACGGTCATCTCGATCATTTCGGCGGCGCGGCGCGGATCGAGGAATTGTCGGGCGCGCGAGTCGGCGCGGTCGAAGAGGACTGGAAGATGATCGAAGAGGTTGGAAGCAAACCAGGCCGCGATGGAAGTCCGCCGTCGCGCGTGCCCAAACGCGACATGGTGGTCAAGGAAGGCGACACCCTCGTCCTGGGCGACCAGACGCTGAAATTTCATCAGCATCCGGGACACACTCCAGGCGTGCTGTCGACCGAAGGAATCACCGTCTATGACGGCGGCAAGCCCTACAAGGCGATCGTCTGGGGAGGCTCGGGCTACCGCGGCGGGGTCGCCGAGGCGACCCAAGCGTTGGACAGCGCAAGGCGCATGTCCGAAATCCAAGGCATTCAAGTGAACCTTCAGATTCACAGCTGGGGTGGGCGTCCTTATCCGGGCGGCGGTGTCCTTGAACGCTCTCAGAAGCTGCCGTCGCGCAAGTCTGGAGACGCGCATCCTTTCGTGGATCCCGACGCGTGGACTCTATGGGTCAAGCAGTCCCAAGAAGCGGCCGTGAAGGACCTGGCCGCGGAATTGCGCAAAGCAAGCCGATGAGCGACGCGGTCAGGGTGGTCGTCAAGGTCGTGGCCCGAGCCCGACACGATCGCGGACATCACAGCCATCGTTCAGCAGCTCGCGGCGAAATCGCGCAAGGAAACCGGGTGCGTCCGCTATGAGGTTCTACAAGACCTGGGCAACGCGGAAATCTTCTGGTCGAGGAATGGATCAGCATGGCGGCGCTCGACGCCCACAACAAGACGGCGCACTTCCACGAGGCCGTCACCAAGTCCCAACCGCTGCTCGGCAAGCCGCTCGAGGTCGGGCGATATCTCACGATCGGATGATGCGGATCGGTGCTACGCGTCAGTGAACACACCGTCCGGTCGGCGGATTGGTCTGGTCCAGGCGCGGTATGACCTCGCCGGCCCCGCCTTGGCAGGCGACCCAGCGAAAATCATGGATGGCGTCGCTCTCCTTCAAGCTTTCATCCGCAACGAGGGAGCCAAATCCGTTGGCGGCAACGCTTCCCGATAGAGTGCCGTCTCGGCACGAGCCTAATTGATCCGTGCCGCTCATCTGGCAATAGGCGAACTGCACGCTGTAGCCGCAATGATTGCGGAAGCCCCAATGCATGCCATCGCTTTCGACGCTCAGGCAGGTCGAAGCACCCTTCTGATCGGCCGCGCCCGCCGGCATCGGCACGTCGGCAGATGCAACCATCTGCGTTGGTTGGGCAACATTGGCGTCGATCGGGTGGACCTCCGAGTTTCGAACTTCAACAGGGCGCAGGTCGGGCGCCAGATCGGGGTTCTTGATCGCAGCGGTGCTCAGCCCAGCGGCCAGGCCGACGCCCGGCGGCGTTGCGAGGTTTCGCGGAAGACCGGCCTGCCGGCCGGGAGGGGGAGCTTCGGCTTTCGCGGGAATATCATAGGTGTGAGGCACGGAAGCAGGTCCGCAAGCGGCCTTGGACGAAGTGGGTTTCTTGTCGGCCGCATCGGCCAGACCGAGCTTGGTCGCAAATTGCGCAAGCGCGACCCTGCGTTCTTCCAAGCTGAAAACATGGCCTTCCGGATACCAAGCGATACAGGAATCGCTGGATGCGGAGATCGATTCGATCGTAAGGCCGCCCGATGGATTGGTCGCCAACGTTTCCGACGAACCGTCCGCGTATTGGACTTCGATGCCTGCTCCCGTCGTCCGGAACACCCCGATGACGTTCGCGGCATTGCGTGCGTCCGACACGGTTCCCAGTTTCTCATTGATGAATTCGAACATGGTCTTCTGCACGGCGCCGTTCGAGCCGATGATCTCGCGCGCGAGCCCTCCCTCCGCGGGCATCAGCGCGATTGTCGATCCGTCAATGGCAATGAGTTTCTTGCCGACCATCCCATCGAGCGATTGGGCCGGCGCGCCGGTAGTCTCCTTCGGCGCCGCTGCGGGTCCTTCCAATACCGCGGCAAAGGCGTTTGTCGTCATTCCGGCGAAAACAAATGTAAGCAACGCAGCTCTCGCACTCCACATTTAACGCCTCCATGGGGATCGGTAGAATCGCGGCGGGGGGACAGCGGCCCGATAGGTGGGGCCGTAGTAGTAGTAACCGCGATAGTAGGACCCGGGTTGATCGTACCAGCCGTAATAGTAGTCGTTGGGATATGGGTAGCGCGCATAGGGGTCGCGCGGCGCAGATCCATAGTTGCTGTAATTGGAGTTCGGCGTGCGGGCATAGCCGTAGGCAGGCTGGCCATTGGCCCGCTGAACCGGCTGGTTGCCATTTGAAGGAGGCGGATCAACCGTCTGAAGATCGTCACCCGTCTGATTCGCGGAATTCGTGGCCACGGCTCCCGGCGCGGCGACGATTGCGGCTGCGGCTGGGGGGGCGGCCGTTTGCGCCACTCTCGCTCGCAGCGCCGGCGCGTCGGCGGCTCCTCGTGCGACCATCGCGCCGCCCGGCACGCTGTCGCCGCAGCTCGTGTAGGTATCCTCGATGGAGATCGGCTGAGACGAGACGAGCTCCGCCAAATTCTTCTTGTCTTTGAGCGCGATCTGAATGGACGCAGTCGCGTTACGGCAAAATATCTTCAGATTGCCCACGCTTCGGACCGAATACAGATTCGCGAGCTTGGTCTTGAAGGCGTGGTAATCGGCGACGCCCGTGCGCGCATCGCGGCGCACGAAATAAGCCTGCAGGGCCTCGTCGGATTTCTGCAAATCGCCGCGGTAGGCCCTGACGAAATTGTTGTAGAGGTCGGCCGTATCGCAGGAGAGCGCGGCGACCATGAAGTGCTGCTGCACGGTGGCAGTCTGCAATGCCGTCATATCCTGAGGCCGGACGCAGATACCTTGCGCCCATGCCGCGCTGACCATGCAGGAGAAAATGACGGCCGTGGCCCCGATCCTATTTGCCATGGCGATACTCCTCCCCGCGCGTTGCGTGGCTACGCGTCAACATCTTGGTTTGTTCTGGTGTTTGGGCCGTTTGGCGCGGCCTTAACCGCGGCAATCATCGAATTGTGAAGATGAACCGCGGCTGAACGGCCCGTTCAGAATTCATCCAGTGATTACAAAGGTATAGCCAAGTTCAAGGCGAAAGAATTGATAATGCTGCATTGTCTTGGCGTCCAATGATGGACGCAGCCTAACCGATCAAATCTTCATCGCTCGAAATGCCTCCAAGACAAGTCTGTGAACCCATCCGTTCGATCAAAATTTCGTCATTGCCCAAGCCAAAAGGCGGTATAGATTAGCCATCCAATTCCGCGCAGTCGCGCGGGTTCCGGGAGGGAGCTTGCCTATGAAAAAATTGCTGGTTGCGCTTGCCATGTTGCCCCTAACTCAGGGCGTCGCCTTTGCTCAGAACGCGCCCACGGGCGACGCTGCGGCGGGCAAGGCGCTTTGGGCCAATGAACTGCGCTGCAAAGATTGTCATGGCGGTGTGGCCGAAGGTGCATTCGGTCCAGACCTCGCCGGCCGCGGATTGAATTTCGCGCAGGTCAAGCAAGCGGTCCGTAAGCCCTGGGGAATCATGCCGAGGTTCATCGACGAGCAGGTCAGCGATCAAGAGCTGGCCAATCTGTCGGCGTATTTCGCGAGCATGCCCAAGGTCGCGGCGCCTGGACCGTGGAAGACCGAAGTGCCCGCCAATGCTCCTGCCGGGCAAAGAGTCATGATCAGCATCGGCTGCGGCCAGTGCCATGGTCCGGTTCTCATCGGGCCGCGTGACGACATGGGCGCGGTCGACGCGGACGTCAATTGGATCAAAGATCTGGTCTACAATCACACCACAGCGATCCGCACCCATGCACAGAGACTCGGTACCGGAAATGGGCCGCCGCGCGTGCATATGGGCAATTTCAATCCCGATCGCGTGACCGAAGCCCAGTTGGCGCAAGTCTTGGATTGGATCAAGACCGACGTCGGATTCCGCGCCGCATTTCGTGGACGGTTGAGCAAAGGCGAACCCGGCGACAAGGGCGTAACCTATAAACTGAACGTGCAAAATCTCGGTCTTGCCGGCAAAGGTTTGGCGGCGGAAGGCGTCACGGTCAGCCTGGTACTTCCGACCGGTGCGACGGTCGTGAACGCGACAGGAACGGGCTATAAGGGCGCGCACATGGACGCCAAGGAAAAGGCGCAGGTCGCGGAATGGACTTGGCCAAAGGCCGGTCCGCAGGACAAACAGGCCTACACGATCACGATCTCCAAAGCCGGTTCAGAGAAGGACAATCTGCGCGGACTGATCCATTGGGAGAAGCCCATGATCAAGCCCGGCCCGACGGGCGATGAGATCGCCATCCCCGGAGCTCCGCTCTAAATCGGAAAATTGTGAATCATAAAAACGGCCGGCTCTGACATCGGAGCCGGCCGTTTCATTTTGCAAGGCAGACTAGCTTCAGCGGAAAAATTCGATCTTCGCCTCGCGGACGAAAACAGGATTTTGCGGCGCGAGCGAGATCGGTCCGTTGATGCCCAGGACCGCGATCTGGAATTTGTCGCCCGGCTTCACCGCTTCGCTGAGCATCACGCGATTGGGCATGTTGAAGCCCTGGATCGTCGCCGGACTCGGCCGCCCCGCGGCACGGGGCATCACGCCGTTGACCCAAACTTCCGCGTAATCGTCGATGGTGACGGAGAACGCCATCCTTGCGCCCGCAGTGTCGAAGTCGCCGACTTTTGCCGGGACGGTAAGATTGGCGCGGTACCAGGTCATGAAGATTCTGCCGCCGCCGCGCCGCTCCAAGAGGCCCTTGGGTTCGATCACCGGCCAGGACGAATCATCGAAGACACCTTCCCCGGCATGGGGCTGTATGTCGTAGGCCGATTTCCACGCAGGGCCGGCGTTTGCCATCGCGGGGACTTCGACGATCTTCACGTCCATGTTCTTCCACTGCGCGCCGAACGCCGCTGTTCCCTCGGGCGTCGCCAGATCGACCACACGCGAAGGTGGAAGGGATGGCGCGAGAACCGGCGGCGGATTGGGAGCGGCAGGCGGCGCCTGTGCCGCCGAGATCGTGGAGATCATAGCGGGAATGGCAGCAAGTGCTAAGCATCCTGCAAGAATGCCGAAATGGGATTTGCGCATATCTTCCTTCGCTTTCAGTTCTTGACGAATTTCTTGACGTCTTTCTGATCGTCCGAGGCCTCATAGATCGCCCCGTTCCGGTCCACGGCAATCCCGATCGGCGGCTGCCATTTCGGATCTGCGGGAACCGGCGGCGGGATGTAGGCGACGACCTTGCCATCCTTGGTGCTGCCGACGCGTACTCCGCGCTTGCAGTTGGGGTTGTAGTGGTCGCCGGCCATGTTGTCGGATTGGGAATCGATCACATAGAGCATGTCGTTGCGATCGACATAGATGCCGCTGGGCCGGCCGAACTGCTTCCAGGCAGCGAGGAATTTGCCATCCTTGTCGAACACCACCACGCGGCTATTGCTGCGATCGGCGGCATAAATGCGATCCTGGCTGTCGATCGCCAGAGCGTGCGGCGAACGCAACTGCCCATCGCCCGTCCCCCATGTGGCGAAGCTCTTGATGAACTTGCCGTCCTTGGTGAATTTGGTGATGCGCGAAACGTTTTGTTTCTCGCCATGTCCCTGACTGACGAAGACATCGCCGTTGCTGGCCACCGCGACACCCGTGGGCGCGTCGAACACGTCCAGAGCAGTGCTGCCCGCGCCCTGGGCAGGCTTGCCGAGTTTCAACAGGACCTTTCCGTCGGGGCTGATCTTGGTGATCTGCATCCCCTTCCCGGCTGCGTTCCCTGCATCGGCCACCCAGGCATTGCCCTCGCCGTCCACCGCGACCTGGTGCGGCTCTACGAACAGCCCCGCACCGAAGTTCTTCACCGTCTTGCCATCGGGCGACAGTTGGAAGACCGGCGCGACGTTGGATTCTGCGCAACCCTTGTCTTCGCAGCGGTCGACGACCCAGAGGTTGTTTTTTGAATCGACGGTGATCGCATTGGCCGGCGCCCAGGGTCTTGGCGTTTGCGCCCAATTCTGCACCTGATGATAGGGGTTGGGCAGATCATTGGCGCATGGGTAGCTGGATTGCGCGTGCGCCGCCGCCACGAAAGCTGTCGTCGCCAGCATGGCAATCACAAGGCTGGTCAGTCCTGAACGCATTGCACTCCCTCCCGTGTTTCGTTGGATAGAGACAAACGCATTGCACGCCTGCACGCAACCGCCGGCGATGGCTTGCTGGTGGTATTCCAGCTTCGAGGTCTGGAACCGCGCCTCGGCAATACCATCTTACCAAAATCGACCATTGTCGGCACCCATGGGTTCGCGTGTATAAGCAGCCCGCGCGGCCTTGGGCGGCGCACCGCGCAGTCAACGCAGACCTTGAGGCGTCAGCAGCCATTTCCATGAATCCTGTCAT
>WNFL01153908.1_pt1 | contig 18700 bp, 16 predicted proteins | sample 5400361 | NCBI WGS metagenome assembly WNFL01 (sample SAMN13153351, study PRJNA577476) | soil metagenome | isolation source: 40 cm soil on Douglas fir-dominated hillslope | place: USA:California | collected 2013-09-17
ATCATGAAGGCGCGGGTGCGCGAGCGCTTCGGCGTGACGCTCGAGGAGGAGGTCATGTTCCTCGGGCCGCGGCCCCGGATGGGCGGGAGCGCGGCCGGGCGGTGACGCCGCTCGAGCGGAAGCGCTAGCCGCCGATCGCGCTCATGCCGCGTTCGGGCTGCTTGAAGAACGGGCTGTTGATCAGGTGGCCCGGCTCCTTGCGCCACACCGCCGCCTTGAGCAGCTCGGCGATCTCGGCATCGCTCGCCCCGCCACGCATCGCCTTGCGGAAATCGTACTCCTTGAGCGCGAACAGGCAGGTGCGGATCTGGCCGTCGGCGGTGAGCCGGATGCGGTCGCAGTGCCCGCAGAAGGGCCGCGTCACCGAGGCGATGACGCCCACGCTCCCGCGGCCGTCGAGGTAGCGGTAGAGCGAGGCCGGGGCGCTCGGGTCCTCGACCCGCGCCGGCTCGAGCGGGAAGGCGGCGTGGATCTGCTCCAGGATCTCCGCCGCCGGCACCAGCTTCTCGCGCGTCCAGCCGTGCTGGAAGTCGAGCGGCATCCACTCGATGAAGCGCAGCTCGTAGTCGTGCTCGCGCGCCCAGCGCGCCAGCGGCACCGCCTCGTCCTCGTTGAAGTCGCGCATCAGCACGGTGTTGACCTTGATGGGCGAGAAGCCCGCGCGCCGGGCGGCCTCGAGCCCGGCGATGACCTCCGGGAAACGGTCGCGCCGCGCGATCTGGTGGAAACGCTTGGGGTCGAGCGTGTCGAGGCTGACGTTGACGCGCTTGAGCCCCGCCTCGCGCAGCGCCTCGGCCATCGCGACGAGCTTGAGACCGTTCGTGGTGATGGACAGGTCGAGCCCGGGCTTGAGCTGGTCAAGCATCCGCACCAGCACCGGCAGGTCGGCGCGCACCGTGGGCTCGCCGCCGGTGAGCCGGATGCCGGTGACCCCCAGGTCGAGGCAGACGCGCGCGAAGCGGGTCAGCTCCTCGTAGGTCAGCAGATCGTCCTTGGCCAGCCAGGGCATGCCCTCGGCCGGCATGCAATACACGCAGCGCAGGTTGCAGCGGTCGGTGACCGAGATGCGCAGATCGCGCACCACGCGGCCCTGGGTGTCGACGAGAGTTCCGGCGGGCATCGGCAATGAACCTCCTGGCGGCCCAAAGCATACGCCGCTCGGCAGACCCCGACAATGGCGCTAGGATGGGCGCCGCATGTCCATCGTGGCCCGGAAGTTCCAGAGATTGACCCGAGCGTCGGCGGCCGTGTGCCTGGCGGCGGCCTGGCTCTCCAGCGTGGTCCCCGCGGGCGCCCAGCAGATCGCGGACAGCACGTTCGACGCCGTCGTGGCGAAGCCCGCCTTCACCGCCACCCACCCGCGCGTGCTGTTCGACGAGGCGCACCGCAACTTCCACACCACCGCCGGGCGCTACAAGCCGTTCGCGACCCTGATCGCCAACGACGGCTGCCGCGTCACCCCCAACCTCAAGCCGTTCAGCCGCGAGGCGCTCGCGGGCTACGACGTGCTGGTGATCGCCAACGCGGCCGGGGAGGGCTGGGATTCGGACTCCGCGATCGTGAAGCCCGCCTTCATGAGCGACGAGTGCGACGCGGTGCGCGACTGGGTGCGGGCCGGCGGCGCCCTGCTGCTGATCGCCGACCACGCGCCGTTCGGCACCTCGGCCCTGAACCTGGCGCAGCGCTTCGGGGTCTCGATGAGCCAGGGCTACACCATCGACTCGACCCACGCCGATCCCGAGTCGGGCAGCCCGAGCGTGCTGGTGTATTCGCGCGCCAACGGCCTGCTGCGCGATCACCCCATTACCCGCGGCCGCGACTCGACCGAGCGTATCGGGCGCGTCATCGCCTTCACCGGGCAATCCCTGCTCGGCCCCGAGGGCAGCGTCGCGTTCATGGCGCTCGGTGACGGGGCACGCGACCTGCCGCTGCGCACCTTCGCCTCGGCGAAGAGCTGGACCATGGCGCTGAGCGCCACGACGTCCGCGGCGGGACGCGCCCAGGGCGTGGCCTTCACGTTCGGGAAGGGGCGGGCGGAAAGATCGCGTTCCGCATGGGCATGAACCACCCCGGCATCGACAACCGCCAGCTCGCGCTCAACATCATGCACTGGCTGGCGGGAGCCCTGAACTAGCCTGGAGCGCAGCAACTGGCCCCGGGGCCAGTTGAGCCGGGCGCGTCGGAACGCACTGGGGAACTTGCGCCAGCGCAAGTTGGGATCGAGGGCGAGCTCGCCCCGGAGCGAGTCGAGTTCATCTGCCCCGGGGCGGATGGATCGCCGCTACTCCGCCCCGCCCCGGCGGCGCGGCCACGAGGGCGCGAGCCCGATCGTGAGCGCCCAGCGCTCCTCTCCGGCCCGAGGCCCGCGCCGGCGCGCGCCACGCCGTTCGGCGCCCTCGGCCTTCACCGCCTTGATCAGCGCGAGCAGGCGCTTGCCCACCGCGGCCGCCCGGGCGGGCGACGCGGTGAACAGCATACGCAGCAGCATCGGCCGGGTGCCTTCGGCGGGCGGCCCGGCCAGGCTCGCGAGCAGGTCCTGGCGGGCCTGCTCGAGCAACACGCTCGCCGCCGCGCGGGCCGAGCGCCGCGCGGCCGCGCTCTGCCCGAGCACCCCGGCGGCGGCGCCCTTCATGCCCCCGACCACGGAGGCGTAGTACTTCTCGATCGTGCCGCGGTTGGGGCGCGTCTCGCGCAGTCGCACCAGCCCGGCGCGCTCGAGCGCGTTGACGTGGTGGTAGAGCCGGGTGGGGGGCTCGCCGAGCAGCGTCGCGACCTGCATCGTGGTGCGCGGGTGCTCGGCGAACAGCTCGAACAGCTTGAGCCGCAGCGGGTGGGCGAGCGCGCGCAGCTCGGCCACCACGCGGCGGCGCTCGCGTGCGACGGCCCCGGCGCTCCCGGCGCGCGCGCCGGGTCGCGGCCGGGTCGCGGCCCGCGCCCGCTTCCGATTGCTCGATGCCATGCGGTCCTTTCCGCGCCCGTCGGGCGCCCTGCCGCGCTCGACCCTAGACGCGATGCCTCCGATTGACAACCGGTCGATTGTTCAATAACATCTGAATAATCGTCGTACGTCGCGTGAACCCGCACCACGGAGGACCCCATGCCCGGCATCCTGGACCTGGCGCTCGTCGTCTTCTTCGCGGCCCTGTGGCCGCTCTACACCCACTTCGTCGAGTGGCCGCGCCACGTGCGCGCGGTGGCCGGCGGTGACCCCGGGGCGAGGTCGCGCATCTACGTCCGCACCATCGTCCAGCAGTGGCTGATCGCGGCCGCGGCGCTGGCGCTGTGCCTCAACGCCGGCCGGCCGCTGGGGGCGCTGGGCCTGCATGCGCCCGTGGGCTGGCGTCTGGTGGTGGGCATCGCGCTTCCCCTGGCGTACGCGGTGCTGATGGCGCTCCAGATCCCCGCGATCGCGCGCAGCCCGGCGACCCGGGCGCGCCTGCGCGGGAAGCTCGCGGCGCTGAAGCCCATGCTTCCGCATACGACGGGGGAGATGCGGCTGTTCGTCCCGCTCTCGATCACGGCCGGGATCTGCGAGGAGTGGCTGTTCCGCGGCTACCTGGTGTGGGTGCTCACGCCGTGGCTCGGACTCCTCGGAGCCGCGGGGGCGAGCATGGTCGTGTTCGGGCTCGCGCATGGCTATCAGGGCGGCACGTTCGGGACGCGGGCCTTTGCGGCGGGCGTGGTCATGGGGCTGATCGCGCTCGCGACGCGCTCGATCCTGCCGGGCATGGCGCTGCACGCGCTGGTGGACCTGGGCTCGGGCTACGTCACGCACGTCGCGAGGCGCGAGGGCGAGGCGGGACCCGAGGCGGCTGGCGCGGTGGCGTGAGGCCGCCGGGGCGGCGCCGCCGGCGGCTAGCGGCGCAGATCCACCACCAGGCTAAGCCGCGCGCAAGCAGCCGGCCGAAATCGCGCAGCGCGCCGAGCGCGATCGCGGGGGCGCCGACCCGGCGGCAGCGCGGGTCGTGGTCGGGAGTGCGCTGGATCCAGCCCAGCGCGTAGTCGATGGGGCGGCGCACGAACGTGTCACCATCCCAGTAATGCTGGAACGTGCCACCGCCGAACGGTGAGGACGCGATCAGGTCGCGCATCAGCTCGTAGTGGGTGAGGGTCACGTGCTTGGGATCGCTCGGGTCGCGGCCCAGCGCCAGGTAGCGCCGATCCTTGGGATTGCGGTAGTCGGGGACCCCGATCCGCATCAGGCCGCCGGGTTCGAGCAGGCGGTGGCACTCGGCAAGCAGCGTCTGCGCGTCCCGGGTCGTCACGTGCTCGAAGAAGTCCTAGCCCTCGCCGCGCGGCTCGATGTCCACCGAGACGTAGCGCTCGTACCTCGGCATCGGGTGGCAGTGGTGGCCGCCGCCGAGGTTGAGGTAGAGGGGTTCGAGCGCCCGCACCTCGTTCCAGTCCATGGCCGTTTCCCCCGCTAGCGGCGCCGCGCGGTCTGCCACGCGTGCAGCACCAGCGCCACGGTGATGACCGCGTAGGCTACGAACACGCGGAAGTACTCGCCGATCTGGGCGTCGCCGAGCAGCGCCTTGCCGGCCAGCGGCGAGACCACGAACAGGGTGTGGAACAGCAGCGTTCCGAGCAGCGCCTGCCACACCGTCGCCCGCGAGACCGTGGCGCCCGAGACCAGCAGGGCGGCGACCGAGAACAGCCCGGTCTGGTCGTGCGAGGTATAGGTGTTGAAGGTGCCCAGGTTCTGGAGGAAGAACAGCTGGCCCCAGGCCGCGAACACGGTCGAGAGCACGGTCGCGATCAGGCGGTTGCGGTCCACGTCGATGCCGGCGGTCGCGGCGACGTGCGGGTCCTGGCCCATCGCCCTCGATGCCGGCGCTCGCGGCCACCTGCGGGTCCTGGCCCATGGCGCGCAGCTCCTGACCGAGCCGGGTGCGCTGGAAGAACAGGTTGAACGCGCACACCGCGGCGATGAGGACGAAGGTGACGACCGGCACGCGCACCGGCGAGCCCTCGAGCGTCACCTGGACCTTGATCAGGTCGTCGAGCGCGTACTGGATGCGCCACAGGTCGATGGTGTTGCGCAGCCCGATGCCCTGGGGCAGGAGCATCGAGACGTCGCGCCATGGGATCAGGCTGCCGATCCCGAACAGGAACAGCAGCTGGTAGAGGCCGCTGGCGAAGAAGCCGGCCACCAGTCCGGTGACCATCTCGCGCGACTTGGAGCGGTTGAACAGCCAGCCGGTGCCGAGCCCGAACAGCACCGCCAGCGGGGCGGCGATCACGCACGCGAGCGCGAACCCGCCGATGCCGCCCAGACGCCAGTAGGTCACCAGAATGGCGCCGATCTGCCCCGCCATCGCGCCCACGACGATGCCGAAGTTGAGCCCCAGCCCGGCGAGGATGGGGATCAGGAGCGCCGTCACCAGCACCGCGTTGCGCGCGAAGCGCGACAGCAGCTCGCGCAGCAGGAACCCGGGCGTGATGTGGGCCACCAGGATGCCGGTCACGCACAGGAGCGTGAACAGCAGGGGCACGGCCGCGTGCGCGAGGGCGTTGCGCAGTCGTTTGCCCGCCATGCTAGCGGCCCTCCCGGCGCGTGAGCGCGTACAGGATCATGCCGTTTTGGATGATGAGCCGGGCGGTGTCGGAGATGTCGCCCTGCACCACCTGCCCGGTCACCGGCAGGGCGACGGTGAGGATGGACTGGAACAGCACCGTGCCGAGCACGACGTGGAGCAGCGTGGCGCGTCCCACCGCGCCGCCCCCGATCAGCAGGCAGGCCACGGCGGGGAAGGCCATGTAGAGCGGGGCGACGTAGAGCTGGACGAAGCCGTAGGACTGGCAGAACACCACGATGCCGACCGCCGCGAGCACGGTCGAGAGGATGGTGGCCTGCACTCGCGTGCTTTCATCGCGGATGCCGGCCGCGAGCGCGAAGCGCGGGCTCGAGCGCGCGGCGCTGATCGTGAGCCCGGCGCGGGTGCGGAAGAACAGGCTCACGAGCACGCATCCGAGCGCGAACACGCCGAGCGTGCCGGTCGGGATCGTGATTCCGGCGAGCGTGAAGCTCCCCAGGTTGTCGAGCAGCTTGTCGTAGACGCCGGTGAGCGTGAGCGTGGTGCGCAGTCCCCGGCCCGAGATCGCCCACACCAGCTGCGGATTGTTGAACGGGGCCATGGTCCAGAAGATGCTCATCGCCGACACCACCGCGAAGCCCAGGTAGGTGCCGACCATCATCTCCTGGCCGCGCGTGCGGTTGAGCAGCCAGCCGTAGGCGGCCCCCGCCGGGACCGCGAGCACCACGCCGATCAGGGCCGAAAGCCCGAGCCCGCCCCAGCCGCCCAGGCCCGCGTTGAGGGTGAAGACGCAGCCCACCAGCCCGCAGATGATCCCGATCGGCAGTCCGAAGTTGAGCCCCAGCCCGCCCTGGATCGCGGGCAGCAGCGCCAGCACGATGAGCCCGTTGCGGGCGATGCGCAGGATGCAGTCGGTGAACAGCCCCGGCATGTCCATGCGGGTGACGAACGCGATCGCGAACAGCAGCAGCAGGAACAGGGCGATGAGCAGCCGCGGGATGCCGATCTCGCGCACCGTCTCGCGCGCCCACGCCAGCGCGGTCGCGCGCGGCTCGGCGCCGGTCGTCGCTCAGCCACCCGCCGCCCCGGCCGTCTCGGGCTCGCCGGCCATCGCCAGCCCGAAGCGCGCGTCGCTCGCGTCGGGCGGCAGGATGGCGGCGATGCGGCCGCGATAGACGATCGCGATGCGGTCGCACAGCGCGCGCAGCTCGGCGAGCTCGGAGGAGGTCACGAGCAGGGTCATGCCGCGCTCGCGGTTCAGGCCGCGCAGGATCTCGAGCACGCGCTCCTTGGCGCCCACGTCGATGCCGCGGGTGGGCTCCGAGACCAGCAGCGTGTCGGGCTCGAGCGTCATGGCGCGCGCCAGGCACACCTTCTGCTGGTTGCCGCCCGAGAGCCGCCGCACGTGCTGGCGCGGGCCGGTGCAGCGGATGTCGAGGGCCGTGATCATCTCGCGCGCATGCCGGCGCACCGCGCCGCCGTCGAGCAGCCGCAGCGGCGCGATCGGCCCCGGGTGCAGGAAGCGGTTGTGGGCCTCCATCGCGGTGATCGCGACGTTGAGCTCGATGCTCTCGTCGGGGAGGATCCCCACGCCGCGCCGGTCCTCGGAGACGAACGCGAGCCCGGCGTGGATGGCGGCCCGCGGATCGTTGAGCGCGAACGGGCGGCCATCCTTCTCGACCGTGCCGCGCGCGTGGGAGAGCCCCATCAGACCGTTGGCGATCCCCACCTTGCCATGGCCGGCGAGCCCGGCGAGCCCCAGCACCTCGCCCTGCTCGAGTCGCAGCGACACCCCGCGCACTTCCTCGCCCGGCATGTCCACGTGCAGGTCGCGCAGCTCGAGCTTGGGACCGGTGGCCGCCGGGCGGATGGCGGCCGGGTGGCGGACGGTCGCGGCCGGACGCCCGACCATGAGCTCGGCGATGCGGACCACGGTGGTCTGCTTGGGGTCGAGCCGGCCCGCGACCTCGCCGTCGCGCAGTACCGTGATCTCGTCGGCCACCGCGAGCACTTCGTCGAGGCGGTGGGTGATGAACAGGATGCCGAGCCCGGAATCGGCGAGCGAGCGCATGACCGCGAGCAGCGTGCTCGCTTCGCTCTCGGCCAGCACCGCGGTGGGCTCGTCGAAGATCAGCAGGCGGACGTTGCGCTTGTCCACCTCGCGCGCGATCTCGACGAACTGCATGTGGCCGACCGGGAGCCCCGCGAGCGGCATCCACTCCTCGATCGAAAGCCCGACCCGGTCGAGCGCGGCGCGCGAGTCGCGTCGCATCGCGGCGACGTCGAGGGTCTCGAGCCGGGGGCCGGCGAGGCGCGACAGCAGGTTGGGCCGGGTCGGCTCGCGGTTGAGCTTGATGTTCTCGGCGACCCGAAAGCCCGGGATCAGCATGAACTCCTGGTGGACCATCCCGAGCCCGGACGCCATCGCGGCGGCGGGGGAGTCGAAGCGCGCCGCCTGGCCCGCGAGCACGATGGTGCCGCCGTAGCCGCCGGTCTCGCGGATCACCGGCATGCCGAACAGCACGTTCATGAGCGTGCTCTTGCCGGCGCCGTTCTCGCCCACCAGGGCGTGAATGGTTCCGGGGCGCACCGCGAGCGAGACGCCCTTGAGGACGCGGTTCCCTTCGTACTCCTTGGTGATCTCGCGCAGCTCGAGGACCGGGGCGGTCATGGCTGCGGATACGCCCGGGCGCGGCCTAGTAGGTCACGTGATCGAGCACGACCAGCCACTGGTTGCCCTTGGGGTCGTACTTGCGCAGCTTGACCGGACCGCCCGCCTCGCGCTCGAGATACCTCAGCACCGTCGTCGAGTCGCGGAAGTCGACCTTCTTGTCCACCGCGTCCACCAGCAGATCGGTGAAGGCGCGGATCGAGACCATGTCGACCGGCTGCGACCAGGTGCCGAAGTGCCCGCTCATCCCCTTCTCGGCGATGATGCGCTTGTTCTCGGCGTTGATGAAGGTCATGTCGCCGGCCTTGTCGGGCGGGATGCGGATCCCGAGTGCCCCCGGGAAGCCCGCGGTCGGCGCCGGCACGTCCTGCTCGACGAAGTAGCCCTGTTTGGCGGTGAGGATGGCCTTGATCATCGGCTCCTGCATGCCGTCGTTGGTGGTGTAGAAGGCGGTCGCGGGGCCGAGCTTCTTGAGCTGCCGGGGAATGTCCTCGAGGATGAACTGCTGCGCGGCGGGCAGCCCGCCCTCGCCGGTGGGATCGGGGGCGGTGACGAAGTAGAAGTGCATGCCGCGCTTGTCGCACTCCGCCTTCATGATGTCGCGGCGCTGCGCCAGCAGGAGCTGCGACATGTGGCGCGGGAACGAGTAGTGGACGAAGTTCTGCGCCCCCATCTTCTGCGCGCCCTCGATGATCGTGACGCCGCGCGCCGCCTGGTCGGGCTGGATCGCGATGTCGCAGGCCTGGTTGACGACGTCCGGGTCCTCGTGGGGCCCGACGAAGCCGAGCAGGATGTCGGGGCGGGTCTCGCGGATCTTGCGCGCCGCGGTGACCGAGCCCGGGATCGCCTGGCCGACGATGATGACCTTGACCTCGGGATCGGCGGCGAGGCCGGTGAGCTGGGCGACCACGGTCTCGAGCTCGCTCGAGAAGTTGTCGGGGTAGGTCACGTGCTTGACCCGGCCCGGGTACTTGCGCTCGACCTGCTCGCCGCCGCGGAAGTCCTCCTCACCCTGCGACACGGTGCCGGTCATGATGCCGATCTTGAACGCCGCGCCCGCCGTGCCACCCGCGGTCGAGGCGCTCTTGTTGCCCGAGCACCCGCATGCCGCCAGGGCCGCGAGCGCGACGAGGATGAGGAGGGTTCTACGCATGAGAGGTGGGCTCCGTGATGGCGACCGTCGCGCGCGGGAATTCGCGCGCATGACTGCATGGATGGGCAGCGGGCGCGCAGTCTAGCACAGCGGCTTGGCCACGGCGGCACGGCGTGCCCGCGCGCGCTCGAGCTCGGGCCGGGCCCCGAGGCGCTCGAGGATGGCGATGCCGCGGTCGCAGGCGGCCAGGGCCTCGGCCCGGTGCCCCTGCGCGGCGAGGACCTGGCCACGCATGGATTCGAGCACGCCCTCGGTGCCCTCGTTGCCCGAGGCTCGCGCCTCGGCGAGCCCGCGCTCGGCCCGCGACAACGCCTCGTCCACGCGCCCCAGGCCGAGCAGGGCGGCGGACTCGAGCGGGCTCAGGAAGCTGCGCGTCAAGCGGCTGTCGGCTCCGACCAGAGCGGCCTCGCACTGGCGCGCGCGCTCGAGCACGGCCTCCCACTCGCCGCGCTGGAACGCAACGTGCGCGAGCGCCACGTAGGCCTCGGTGCGCAGTGAGGTCAGCCCCGATTCTTCGCCGTAGGCGAGCGTGCCCTCCGCGGTGGCGCGCGCAGCCTCGTGGTCCCCGGCATCAGCCTGGAGACGAGACAGCACGATGCCCCGGATCATGAACTCGAGCCGTCGCTCGCCGATCCGCTGGCACAGCTCGACGCAGCTGCGGATCGCCGCGCCCGCGGCCTCGGTCTCGCCCAGGAACCGGTGCGCGACCGCGGCCGGAAGGCAGGACCAGGCCTGGCGGTCGAGCGAACCGATCCTGGCTCCAATCTCGCGGTCGCGCGCGGCGTACTCGAGCGCCTCGGCCGCGTGGCCGCGGCTGGCGGCGTTCTCGGCAAGGAACTCGTAGCCCACCGCGACCGCCAGGGGATCGTGCTTGCGCTCGCCCAGGGCGATCGCGCGGCGCGCCCATGCATCACTGTCGTCGTATCGTGCCAGGTGCTGATAGGCGCCGGCGAGGTAGCTGTAGATCTTCTCGAGCGTGCCCGGGTCGTCCACCGGCTCGGCGAGGGCCCGGGCCTTCTCCAGCTCTTCGATCGCGAGGGCGTGGTGCCCCCAGTAGTGGTGGTAGCGCCCGACCATGGCGAGCGTCAGCGCGAGGTCGCTGACCTGGGTGGTGCGATCCAGCTCGACCAGGGCCTGGTTCAGGAACTCGAGCCCGCGCGCGTCGCCCACCCGCGCGTAGATCTCGCCGATCCCGACCTTGATGGCCGCGCGCTCCGCATTCGAGGGCGCGAGCCCGAGCGCGCGCTCGAAGTGCGCAACCGCCTTCGTGGCGCTCCCGCGCCGGGCGTGAACGCCGGCCATGCCGCGCTCCGCCTCGAACAGGCCCGCCCGGCGCTCGAGCCCTTCGGCGCACTCGCGCGCGCGCTCGTAGTACCCCAGCGCCTCGTCGAGCGCGAACAGCCGCTCCGCCTGCCGTCCCGCCTCCATCCCGTGGCGCAGCCCGCGCTCGAGATCCCCGCTCTCGGCGAAGTGGAACGCGAGCTTCTCGGCGTGTCCCGCGGCCTCCGCCCCATAGAGCTTCTCGAGCCCCTCGCCGATGCGCTGGTGGAGCCGGCGTCGTCGGATCGGGTTCAGCTCCTCGATGAGCACTTCGCGGATCTTGTCGTGCGTGAACGCGAACCCCTCGGCGCCGCGCGGCTGCAGGAGCTGGGCGGCGCACGCCTCGTCGATCGCGTCGAGCAGCGCATCCTCCGCCGCGGCCGAGCTGGCCGCGAGCTCCTCGAACGAGAACGCCTTGCCGACCGCGGCCGCGGTATGGATGGCGTCCGCGCACGCCGGGCTCAAGCGGTCGAGCCGTCGCCCGATCGCGGTCTTCACACTCTGCGGGATGGTGAGGTCGCGGACCTCCTTGCGGTCCCAGCCGTCGCCCGCGCGGTAGATCTGTCCCTGCTCGATCAGGGCCTTGACGACCTCCTCGATGAAGAACGGGTTGCCCTCGGTCTCGCGGTGGACGACCTGCGCGAACTCGGGCGAGACCTTCTCCTGGCCGAACAGCGAGGCCAGCAGCGCCCCGGTCTCCTCGAGCTGGAAGCGCTCGAGTCGCACCCGCGTGACCAGCCGCTCGCGGTCCCACTCGACCAGCGCGGCCGCCAGCGGGTGCGCGCGGTCGAGCTCGATCTCGCGGTAGGTCGCGAGCACCAGCAGCCGCTCGTTCTCGAGATTGCGCATCAGGTAGTGGAGCAGGGCGAGGCTGCCGGCGTCTGCCCAGTGCAGGTCGTCGATGAACAGCAGCACGCCGTCGGCGGCCGCCAGCGACTGGAAGAAGCGCGCGACGTGGTCGAACAGGCGCAGCCGCTCCTCGTTGGCCCCCAGCGCCGGCGAAGGCGGGATCGGGCCGATGCGCGTCTCGAGCTCGGGGGCGAGCTTGACCAGCTCGGCGGCGACCGGGCCCGCGTGCGCGCGCAGCGTCTCGGGGGTCTGATCGTGCACCCAGCGCCGCAGCCCCTCGACGAACGGCAAGTAGGGCGAGGAGGCCTCGTATTCGTAGCATCCGCCCTGGAGCACCATCGCGCCGTTGAGCCGCGCGAACACCACCGCCTCGCTCGCGAGCCGGGTCTTGCCCGCGCCCGGCTCGCCCGACACCAGCGCGACGTGGCGGCGGCCCTGCTGGGCGAGCCGCCACAGCTCGCGCAGCTGGTGGAGCTCGTGGACGCGGCCGACCAGGCGGCCGCGCACCAGCTGCTCCAGCAGCGCCAGGTCCGCTGTCGCCGCCCCGGCGGCCGCCGCGGCGCCCGCGCCGGGGTCGTGCAGCTCCCCGAGCGCCGCCGCCAGCTCGCGCGCGCCGGCGAAGCGCTGGGCCGGATCCTTGGCGAGCAGGCGCAGGATGATGGCTTCGAGGGCGGGCGGCAGATCGGCGCGGAAGGCGCGCGGCGGTGTCACCGGCGCGTGGAGGTGCTGTGAGATCACGACCAGCGCGTCCTCGCCCGCGAACGGCAGCCGCCCGGCGACCAGCTCGTAGAGCACGACGCCGAGCGCGTAGAGGTCGGAGCGCCCATCCACCGGGCGGCCCAGCGCCTGCTCGGGCGCGAGGTAGGCGGCGGTGCCGACGATCGCTCCGGCCTCGGTGAGCCGGGCGTGGCCGGTGCTCGCGACGCCCAGGTCGGCGAGCTTGGCGACCGGCTCCTCGCCGCCGCGCGCCAGCAGCACGTTCTCGGGCTTGAGGTCGCGGTGCACCACCCCGTGGGCGTGCGCGTGGCCGAGTGCCGCGCACAGCTGGCGCGCGATGGTCACGATCTCGGCGAACGACAGCGTCCCCGCGCCGCGCAGGTTGCTGCCCTCGACCAGCTCCATGACGATGAACGGCGCGCCGGCCTCCTCGCCGACGTCGTACACCCCGACGATGTTGCGGTGATTGAGCTGGGCGGCGGCGCGCGCCTCGTGCAGCAGCCGTGCGCGCGTCTCGACCGACAACGCCTCGCCCGGCAGCACCTTGACCGCGACGTCGCGGTCGAGCTCGGTGTCGCGCGCCCGATAGACCACCCCCATCGCCCCGTGGCCCAGCTCGGCCTCGATGCGGTAGCGGCCCTTGAGCGCCGCGCCGGGCAGCATGGCGGCGCCGGTCACGACGCGCCCCCGCGCAGCCCCTCGAACAGGTCGGTCTCGCGCCCCCGCCCGCCGTTGACGCGGCTGTAGGCGCGATAGAAGTACTGCCGCCCCCACAGCCCCTCGTGGTGCTCGGGGGCCAGCTCGGCGAGCGCGCGGTAGTTGCCGACCTGCGAGTCGTGACAGGTCACCGCGCGCCACACCGTGGCCCAGTGCGCGCGCGTGTCCACGATGGTCGTGATCGCCCACTCGGGCCACGGCTGGGCCTCGCGCTCGACCCCGTCCACGGTCGAGACCAGCTTCTTGAACGCCGCCTGGTAGGCGGCCATCGCCGGCGCGGGCCACGCCATGTAGTAGAGCTTCGAGACCGCGTGGGGCGCGGGCCCGCCGGGCGCGTGCGCGGGGTCGGCCGCCGCCACCATGGCGGCGGTGGTGAACTGGCAGGTCGCGATGTGGTCGGGATGGCCGTAGCCACCCTCGGGCGCGAAGGTCACGACGACCTGGGGGTGGACGCGGCGCACGCACGCCGCGATGCGCCCGATCGCCTCGCGCGGGTCGGCGCGGTCGAGATCGCCGTCCATGTAGCCGAGCAGCTCGACCTCGCGCACCCCCAGGACCTGGACCGCGGCGCGCAGCTCGGCCTCGCGGATCTGTCCGAGCCGTTCCGGGCCGGGGTGCCCGGGGCCGTCGCGGTGCTCCTTGTAGCGCCCGCGCTGGCCGCGGGTCGCGGTGACGACGTAGGTCTCGATACCCTGGGCGCCATAGTGGACCAGCGTGCCGCCGGTCCCGAGCGTCTCGTCGTCGGGATGCGCGAGCACGGCCATCAATCGCAGGGGTTCGCTCACGCGCTCCTCGGGGTTCCGGTCGGGGACGAAGGCGTCAGTCTAGGGGGAATTCGGGGTCGCTCCAAGCCGCGCCGCGGCGCCGGGGGGGTGCAGCGCGCCGGCGGCCCGATTGGGGTAGGATGCGATGGTTCGTCGCGGCGATTCCCGAGGAGACGCGATGCCCCTGTGCGTGTATCTCTGCTACACCCCCGGCTGCCAGTCCAAGCTCGAGCGCTGGATGCCCAGCGCCGCGGAGGGCGAGCGCGCCCGGATGGAATGCCCGCGCTGCGGTGAGGTCATGACCTGCGCCTGGACCGGCTCACAGATCAAGACCCCGAACCTCAAGGACGCCGGCGCCTTCGAGCCCGGATCCGGGCGCTAGTTCAGGTCGGCGAGGATGCGGCGCAGCGTGTCCACGTGACGCTCGACCGTCTCGCGGTCCGGTGCCGCCGGGACGCGCTCGAGGTAGCGGGTCAGGCAGTCGAGCGCCTGGCCGTGGCGCCTGAGCCGGAACAACAGCAGCCCGCGGTCGCGGGTCTCCTCGGCGTTGCCGGGATCGAGCGCCAGCAGGCGGTCCACCGCGGCGAGCGCGCGCTGGTCGTCCTCGCCACGCAGGTAGGCGCCCTTCAGGTTGTGGAGCAGGCGCACGATCATCTGGAGCTTGCCCACCGAGGCGAGCTGGGCGGGCTCGAACTCGAGCCGGCCCCCGGTGGTCTCGAGCAGCATGCGCCGGCAGTCCTCCTCGTGGACCGACATGCCGCGCAGGTAGGGGTCGAGGATCAGGTCGCGCGGCTCGCCGGTCAAGCGCACCAGGAAGTGACCGGGGAAGCCCACGCCCTCGAACGGGATGCCGACGCGCCAGCCCAGCTCCAGCATGACGATCGCGAGCGTGATCGGAATCCCGCGCCGCCGCTCGAGCACCTGGTGGAGCAGCGAGTTGCTGGGGTTGAAGTAGTCGAGCCGGTCGCCGCGGAACCCCAGCTCCTCGAACACGAACGCGCGCAGCCGCGCCAGCTTCTGGAGGTTGTTCCAGTCCGGCTCGAGCCGCCCGCGCAGCTCGGCGGCCCAGCCCTCGAGGCGGCGCAGCTCGCCGTCCACGTCCACCTGCGGGTCGGACTCGGCCGCCACCAGCAGGGCGGCGCGCGCCAGATCGATCGCCGGCTCGGGCTGCCGCATCAGGCGGACGAAGTCGGCGCGGATGTCGTCGGAACCCTGCATGTCGCGTAAGCCTTCCGCCTCCGAGGTCCGGTCCGCCGCCACCGCGGCCGTGACGCCCGGTCGGGCCGCGGCGCTCAGGCGCCGACTGCTGGCCTGGTATCGCCGCCATCGCCGCGCGATGCCGTGGCGCGGGACGCGCGATCCCTATCGCATCTGGGTCTCCGAGGTCATGCTCCAGCAGACCCAGGTCGCCACCGCGCGCCCATTTTACCAGAGGTTCATCGCGCGCTTCCCGACGCTCGCGGCCCTGGGCCGCGCGCGCGAGTCGAGCGTGCTCGCGGCGTGGGCGGGCCTGGGCTACTACCGCCGCGCCCGCCATCTCCACGAGGCCGCGCGCGTCGTGGCGCGCGAGCACGCCGGCCGCGTGCCCGACGATCCGGAGGCGTTCGGCGGCCTGCCGGGCGTGGGGCGCTACACCACCGGCGCCGTGCTCTCCATTGCTTTCGACCGTCCGCTCCCCGCGCTTGACGGCAACGTGGCGCGGGTGCTGTCGCGGCTGTTCGCGCTGCCGGCCACGGTGCGCGAGCCGCGCGGGGCGCGCGCGCTGTGGGCGCTGGCCGAGGCACTGGTGCCCGCGCGCGGGGCGGGCGACTGGAACCAGGCGGTCATGGAGCTGGGGGCGACGGTGTGCCTGCCGCGCGCGCCGCGCTGCGAGGCGTGCCCGGTGCGGACGATGTGCCTGGCACTCGCCCGCGGCCAGGTCGCGGCCCTGCCGCCGACCGCCCCGCGCCGGCGTGCCGAGCGCGTGCGCCGCGCGGTGGCGCTGATCGCGCGCGGCGGCCGGCTGCTGGTCGCGCGCCGCGAGGGAGCGTTGCTGGGCGGGATGTGGGAGCCGCCGGGCGTCGATCTCGCCGACGGCGAGCCGGCGCGCGCGGCACTCGACGCCCGGCTCGCCACCCTTGGCCTCAGTGTGCGGCTCACGCCTACCGGGCAGGTCGTCCGGCACACGATCACCCACCGCGCGATCGAGGTCGAGGTATGGCACGGACGGCTGCGCGCGCCGGCGCCGGACACCTGCCGGTTCGCCGATCCCGCGCGGCGCGAGCTGGCACTCACCGCGCTCGCGCGCAAGCTGGCGGCGCTGCCAGCCGCGTTGTAGCCTCAAGCCCGTGGCCGCCGATACCCCGCACTCCGTCACCATCAAGAGCATCGAGCTCGAGCGCCTGGTCTTCTTCAGCGACGCGGTGTTCGCGATCGCCATCACCATCCTGGTGCTCGAGCTGCGCCCGCCCGAACGCGTCGGCACCGACGTCACCCACACGCTGCTGACCGGGATGGTGCGGCTGATCCCGAAGTTCGCGAGCTACCTCTTCAGCTTCTGGATCATCGGGATCAACTGGTTCGCCCACCACCGTATCTTTCGCCACATCCGCAGCTGGGACGATGGGCTCATCTGGCTCAACTTCCATTACCTGTTCTGGATCGCGTTCCTGCCGTTTCCGGTCTCGCTCATGGGCTCCTTCGGCGACCAGCGCTTCGCGGTCGTGTTCTACGCCGGAACGCTGGCCATGACCGGGCTCGCCCAGCTCCTGTTGTGGCGCTACGCCGCGCGCGACCACCGGCTGCTCGATCCGGACTTCGACCCGGCGCTCGCACGCTACATCGGCCTGCGCTCGATGGTGCCGCCGCTCGCCGCCGTGCTCGTCATCATCCTGGCGTTCATCATCCCGCCGTACCTCGCGACCCTGGGCTTTCCGCTCATCTTCATGTTCCACGGCTGGATCCGGCGCCGCTACGACCCGGCGCGCGCGACCCCCGCGCCGGCGACGGGCCATCGGAAGCCACGCGGCGGCTAAAGGAGAGGCGGCGCGGCCATCTGGAAGGGCCGTCGTCGCTTCGCAGGGAGGGATTGAAGGCGCCCCTGGCCGGGCGTAGCCTCGGGAACGCGGGGCGTCCATGCCCGGGCGCCCCCACGGAGGCTCCCATGCGACCGCGCTCGCCCGCCATCCTCGTCGCCGCGCTCTCGTGCGCCCTCGCGGGCCAGGCGCTCGCGACCGTCTGCACCCAGCCGATCTGGTTCAACCCCGCCGTTTCGACCTCGCTCGGCACGCGCCCCAACCGCGCGGTGCTCGCCGACTTCAACCACGACGGCATCCTCGACGCGGCGTTCCCGATCCGTGACGACCTGGTCGGAGGCCTGGGGCACGCGATCGCCGTCATGCTCGGGAACGGCAGCGCAGGGGTCGGCGACGGTAGCTTCGGCTCGCCCACGTATTACGTCACCGGCAGCCAGGTCCTGGACGCGGTAGCGGTGGATCTCGACGCGGACGGGAACCTCGACCTCGCGGTGACCAACGGCGCGGACAACGACGTCGCGATCCTGCACGGGGCCGGCGACGGCACGTTCACGCTGGCGGGCACCGTCCCCTGCGGCCCGAACCCGTACGGCATCGCCACCGGCGACCTCAACCTCGACGGCATCCCCGACGTGGTGGTAGGGAACAACAGCGTGGCGTCGGTCAGCGTGCTGATCGGCCTGGGCGGCGGCGCGTTCGCCGCACCGGTCGCCTACCCGGTGGCCGACCTGTCGTTGAGCGTCGTGATCGCCGACGTCAACGGCGACGGACACCCGGACGTCGTGGCCACCGCCTACCATCAGGGCATGGCGGTGCTGCTCGGCAACGGCGACGGCACGCTGGGGCCCGCCCAGCCGGTCTCGACCGGCGGCGTGCCCTACGTCATGGCGCTCGCCGACGTGGACGGCGACGGGAAGCTCGACCTCATCGCCGGCAACCAGGGCTACGGCGGCCTGGCCGTGCTCCACGGCAACGGCGCCGGCGGCTTCGGCCTGCCGACGATCTACGGCGCGGGATCGTGGAGCGTGGGCGGGGTGGTGGTCGCGGACTTCAACGGCGACGGCATCTCCGACATCGCGCTCGTCAACGCCACCGGCAACGCGGTCGCGATCCTCAAGGGCCAGGGCTCGGGCGGGGTGGGGAACGGCACGTTCGCGGTCCACTCGAGCTACCCGGTCGCCTCGTTCCCGGTCGGGCTCGCGGTGGGCCAGCTCAACGGCGACGGCACCCTCGACCTGGTCACGGCCTGCTACGGCTCGGGCCACGTCAGCACCCTGCTCGGCGGCTGCATCACCCCGCCGCTTCCGCCAGAGGCCCCGCACCTGGTCTCGGTGAAGGACGTGCCCAACGACCACGGGCGCGCCGTATTCCTGCGCTGGGACAAGAGCTCGCTCGACGTCGCGGGCTCGACCTATTTCGCGGGCTACCGGGTGTGGCGCCGGCTGCCGCCCGAATCGCCCGCGAGCCTCGCCGCGCGGCTCGCCGCCCATCCCGGGATCGTGGCGCGCGTCGTCCGGTCGCCGATCGACCCGGCCCGCATCCTCACCGAATACTGGGAGACGCTCGCGACGCTTCCCGCCCATGGCGCCGACGATCCAGGACTCGACCGCGGGCAGCAACCCGTTCACCGCGTTCTTCGTCACCGCGCTCACCAAAAACACGGGCGTGTTCTACGAATCGAACGTGGACAGCGGCTACTCGGTGGACAATATCCCGCCCGGGATGCCGGCCGCCTTCGCCGGCCAGGTCGTGGGCGGGGCGACGCATCTCTCGTGGTCGGCCAACGGCGAGCCCGATCTCGCCGGCTACCGGATCTACCGCGGCGCGTCGGCGGGATTCCTGCCCGACTCCATGAAGATGATCGCCCTGGTCGGCGACACGAGCTTCGTGGATCCCACCGCGGGGACCTGGTACTACAAGCTGACCGCCGCCAATCGCAGCGGCTACCAGAGCCCCAC
>WNFL01151799.1_pt1 | contig 18690 bp, 23 predicted proteins | sample 5400361 | NCBI WGS metagenome assembly WNFL01 (sample SAMN13153351, study PRJNA577476) | soil metagenome | isolation source: 40 cm soil on Douglas fir-dominated hillslope | place: USA:California | collected 2013-09-17
CGGTTGCACTTAACATAGGAGCGTCTTTCAATAACACCTTTTCGGGAGCAGAAGGTGATTCGATTGTTTTAGATGCTTCAAAGCAATGGCTAGCTCATTATAATTCAGATAACCCCAATGGCATTCAGGCACATTTTTTTGGTCATGTAATCATCAACCAAATATTAGCACAAAATGGATGTGTCGGTATCCGATGCTATTATGCCCTGAATGATGCGGGTGTTCAGCAATTGTTGCTAGTAGGCGTGACCAGCAGTGGGCAAAACATCTTGCCGCAATCGCTGAATGGAGGTAGAACAACCGGAGATGGCACAATTGCTGATATGTCACTGCCATGCCCTACCTATTGCCAAGGTTAATGAACTTGGTGGTAACTTGTAGCAGAAGTTTTTAAAATTTCTGCTACATGAAACTCTTATTGATATTTGCCTATATCTCGATTCTGTCAGCTTTTATTCCAACAATAGCGGGACTGGTTCTGTGGAAACAGTTGCCGAGAAATCTGAAATTGATTTTGTTGGTTAGTGTAATTTCCTTGATCGCAGATGGTATCTCGTTTATTCTTATCAGGTATGGAGTAAGTACATGGCCTGTTTTAAACCTTTTCTACACTATTCAATTAACAGTTTTATTTACAGCCCTTGCTCACCAAAGACCCATTTTAGTGTTGAGAATAATTTTTTATGCATGCATTTGCTTTGCCGTGCTTAATTTTTTCTTTATTCAAACGCCTAAAACTTTTAACACCTACACTGCTTATGTTGGTGGAATCTTAATGATTATCTCATCAATTAGTTTTTTGTATCAGTTGATGAATGAGATGCCAGTAGAAAAAGTTCAGACATTGCCCATGTTCTGGTTAGCATTTGGCGTACTGGTTTATTATGGGGGAACACTCTTTTTGTTTTTGTTCAATAATTATCTTATCTCTCATTTACCCAAAAGTCATCAAATAATTTGGGCTCTTCACAATGCATTAAACATCATCAAAAATGTATTTTTATTTATATCCTTATGGATCAATTACAAGAGCAGGACATCCCCACTATAATTCTGCTTGGAAGTGTTGGGATGCTGTTGCTCATCGGGTGTATGGGCTTGTTCATTTTGATTTACCAAAAGCGAATCCTTAAAGAGAAACAAATGCGTGCCATGCAAGAATTGGATCACCAAAATAACATGATCAAGCTACAACTCGAAAGCCAGGAGCAAGAACGCAAGCGCATCGGGGCAGATCTGCACGATTCACTTGGCTCTCTATTATGGGGAGCGAAAGTAAATGCTTCATTTATTCAAAAGTCAATAGAAAAGGATGACTCAACAACTGCTTCCTATCAAGAGCTTAATCAAATCCTGGATGAAAGTATCGAGGCCGTTCGGAGAATTGCGTGGGAACTAACACCAGAGGCGTTTCATTATTCCGGATTGTCAACCTCCGTAACTAAATTATGTGATCGGCTGGATGGTAAGGGCATCAAAATCTTTTTTGATGAAGAGGGCAGTCACCTTTGGAACGATGATCGGGCGCTGCAAGCTTTTAGGGTTATTCAAGAGCTGGTCAGTAATGCAGTTAAACATTCAAGTGCCAATTCGCTGAGAATCTCGATGAAGTGGATTGAAAAAAAAATCGAGATAAAAGTCACCGACAATGGCACGGGCTTTAAATCAGGCGAAAATCATAAGGGCGTGGGGCTATGGAATATTGAACAGCGTGTAAAGCAGCTGGAAGGAAAAATTAGTATAGGAAATCCTCCTACAGGCTCGGGTGTAGAAATTAACCTTGAAATACCTTTATCATATGATAAAACCTAAACTAAAAGTCTATTTAGCTGAAGATCACAATGTGGTCAGAAAAGGAATGCAAAGGCTTTTGAATTCCTTTGAGAACGTTGATGTCGTGAAAGACGCGGCCAACGGCAAAGAACTTCTTATGCTGATTGAAGAAGACAATCCCGATGCTGTTATTCTTGACGTGGAAATGCCCGTGATGGGAGGCATTGAAGCTGCAAAAATAATTGCTGACCGCTATCCGGCTGTAAAAATGTTGGTATTGACGATGCACAACGAGGCCGTCTTTATCAATAAGCTTATGGATATTGGCGTACACGGATTTCTGAGCAAATCAGCTGAGCCGCAAGAAGTGGAAAAAGCTTTGCGAGCGATTGTCGAAAAAGATTTTTATAAAAACGATATCGCGACAAAAGCTTTGCTTGCTAATAGCCACAACAAAACCACGGAAGAGAAGTATTGCAAACTAACCAACCGGGAGATTGAAATATTACTACTGATCTGCCAGGAATTAACGCCAGGAGAAATCAGCGAGCGACTTCAAATCAGTGAAAAGACATTCTTTAACCATCGCGCCAATATTTTGGAAAAAACGAACGCGAGAAGCAACGTGGGCCTCATACGGTATGCTATTCTAAATCAGTATTTTAAGATTTAAAATTTAGCAAAGAAGCAATTTCAATTGGGGATTAACTATAAAACTGCCTCAGGTGGTGATCGGTATGCTTATAGCAATGATACCCCTATTTGCTCTTTCGTCATCCTCCGAAAAAAGGATGGATGAAGGCAGAACTAGGCTCAGAAAAATATTCATACTCTTCGCTCAAGGCAATCCATTTCTTTTTTGTCAGTGCTATATCACCAATCGTTTCTTTGATGATCAATGGAGGAATGGTTGGCGAGCTTCTCCTCATCGGGTAAGCTCCCCATTTTTTAGGACAACTCTAAATTAGAAAATTCTATCATCGTAATCGTAGTTTCCGGTTGTGGGTTTGTGGGAAACTCGTCATTGTCGGCCGGGACAAAACTAAAATTAAGAAACGAACTCTTCAAACTTACCGATCACCCCAAGCATATACACTTTTGTTATGCGCTTGTGCTATTCTTCGTCCGAAGTCGTGTCGTTTCATGTCATCAGCCATTTTTTTTACTGACTCATAGTAAAAAGTTACTGCACCACAACCAAATGTTTTTGATTTAAAAGTTTAGGATTAATTCTATCCTAGACGTTTTTAAATAATGGTAAATCGGCTTCCTAAAAAATAAACAAGCATAAATTCCAGAATACTCATAGGCGGGTTATTATTAGTCGACCTTGCAATCTCGGATTGATGCGTTAGAAAATGAAACTTAGTATTCGCAGAAGGTGGGTGGTTGTTATCCCTTCACTCTAACGTAAACTAATTTGATACTTTTTTTATCTGTTTCGCGTTCGTCAACTTCAAATTTGTGTATGCTTTTTAACATCGGAGCAAGTTTGCTGTATCCAAAATTTCGTGGATCAAAGTCCGTCTGCTTTTTTATAATCAAATTACCTACTTCTCCAAGAAACGCCCAACCGCTGTCATCCGCTAAGTCTGATATTGAATTCGCTATGAGATTTATTGTTTCCTTGTCAACTTTTTGAATTGCTGCTGCTTGCGTTTGTACTTTCTTCTCTGGTTTACCAGGTTCTACTTTTATCTTAGCAGCAGTTACATTAGCAATTGCGGGAGTCAATATTTCTAAGTAGATAAATTTGTCGCAAGCAACAATAAACGGATTGGGAGTTTTACGTTCACCAAGTCCAATTACAGTCATACCAGCCTCTCGAAGTCGGATAGCTAGTTTTGTGAAATCACTGTCGCTTGAAACAATCGCAAATGCATCAACCTTGCCGGAATACAAGATGTCCATAGCATCGATGATCATTGCAGAATCGGTGGAATTCTTTCCTGTGGTATAACCGTATTGCTGAATTGGAGTGATGGCATTTTCCAGAAGCACATTTTTCCAACCTGCCAAATTGGGTTTTGTCCAGTCTCCATAGATTCTTTTGAAAGTTGGTGTTCCATACTTCGCGATCTCCTCTAACATCGCTTTTATATTCGCTGACGGAACATTGTCGGCATCTATTAAAACAGCAATCCTTATGTCTTTTGTTGTCTTCATGGTTTTAGCTCACTCTGGGTGATAGAATGGTGGAGATTTATTTTGAGAAGAGTCTTGTGCATTGATCTGATAGAATAGGTACAAAGGTAGCTAATGTGAAAGCACACGTTACTGACGAGCGTTAACGAAGCAAAAATCATATTTCTAGCCTATCATCACCGGCATATGTGCTAAATAATTTTGCATATATGCAAATATTAATACAAATTTGCCCAATGCAAGATGTCGATTGGCACGAAAACGCAAAGCGTCTTCTCAAGTCAGAGTTAGTTAGACGCGGTATTACCAATGAGGAGCTCGTACACCACCTTGAAAATATTGGAGTAGAAGAAACCAAAACAAGCATTGATAGCAAGATTAGTAGAGGAACCTTTAGTGCTGCTTTTTTACTTCAGTGTCTCAATGCTATAGGTTGTAAAAATTTTGACCCCGCAGTCATGGTGCTTGAATTGGTTGAGGAACCTAAGGTTGTATACAAATCCATAAAATCAAAATCTAAACGGTCGGTAAAATGATATACAGTAATTCAAATTCAGGAACGAATTTTATTGATATCTCGGATTTCCCTTTTGGTAAAAATGGAATGCAATTCCCTGTCGTTAGCCTCTTCTCTGGAGCTGGTGGGTTGGATATAGGATTGGAAGAAGCTGGTTTTCACACGGCTGTCTGTGTCGAGTATGATACTGATTGTCGAGAGACGCTTAGATTTAATAGACCTGATTGGAAATTGTTTGAAGATGGATTGAAGACTGAGAAGGGTAAAATGAGGCCAAGAATACCTGGCGACATTCGTGATATTAGTGTTGATGGGACGGGTATCATTAGTAGTTGGCGGGGCTCCTTGCCAACCATTCAGCAACATAGGCAAGAAGTTGGGAAAGAATGATGAGAAGAATGGTGACTTGTTCTTGGAATTTGTTCGAATGGTAAAAGGAGTCGAACCTGAAGCGTTTATTTTCGAGAATGTTGTGGGAATTACCCAACAAAAACATTCAGATGTTATAGAGTACATGGTGTCTAAGTTCAAGGGTTTGGGGTATGGTATTTCTCATACCGTATTGAATGCTGCTAATTATGGCGTTCCGCAAAGGAGAGAGAGATTCTTTTTAATAGGGATTAAGGGCATAGAAAATCCAGCCTTTCCTTTTCCAACTCACTTTAAAGATGATAAGAGCTATGAAAATTTTATTAAAGACTTGGAAGTCTTTCCTGTGAAGAAATTCAAAAAGTGGGTAAGTGTTAAGGATGCATTTAAAAGAATTCCGAAAAACCCTGAGAGGAGAAGTGATTTTGCTCTGATGAATATTTCGGAGCCTGTTGTAAAGAGAATGACTTATATAAGTCAAGGTCAAAATTTCAAAGTTTTACCGATGAAACTTCGACCTGATTGTTGGAAGAGTGGCAAACATCAAGGCAATGATACTTTCGGAAGACTTATAGCTGACCTTCCTTCCGTCACAATAAGAACTGCAGCATATAACCCTGCGAAAGGTCAATATATTCATCCATTTGAAAACCGAGGGTTGAGTACGATTGAAATGGCTGCACTTCAATCTTTTCCATTCTCTTGGTGCTTCAAGAGTAAAGGGCGAGAGAAAATAACTTTAGTTAGTGGCGGAAGACAAATAGGAAATGCAGTTCCTCCTGTTTTAGCCCAAGCGTTGGGTGCTTCAATTAAAAAACAAATTTGGGCTAAGCGCCCAAAATCAGCCCAAAAGCAGCCTGAGCTTGTTGAAGTGAATTAACTTCAAAGACTTCATCAACTGCCGCTTGAGGTATAGAATGTACGGTCGTGATGCTGTGTGTAGCCACAGTTTTCAAAGCTGCTCTATCAGGATTTCCAACTTTAGTTGCAAGAGCGAAATATTTTATTCCTTTAGGATTGATTATCCATTCTCTGGTTTGAAGGTGAGTATAGATTGCTTTCATTAAGCTTCCTTCATGCGGGATTTGAAGTCTTCTGTCAGGTCTAAATGAAACTTTTACAGAGATGTAGCCTACTATTTCTTCAAAGCTGCATTGAGCTTCAAATGATTTATACGCAGTCTCAATTTTACGGATAGCATCTTCATCGACTTTCGAGATTCTTTCCATTTTAGGAGTTAGCTTGTTCGCAAGCTTTCTGTTAATAATTACAAAATCTGGATTTGATGAGATTAATTGAACGGAAGATGAACTTAAAACTTTTTCACGCAAGTCTTTTATTAAATCATAAAGCTTATCATTATAAAGTCTTGACACATCAAACTGACTTATGTTTGGCGTCATTAAAGCTAAGTTTGCTTTTTTATTATCTACACAGAAATTCCAAGCTGCTATTGCAAGAAGCCACTCGTACCAATCTCCGTGAACATTGTTAAGAGCATCCTTAGTTACCGATTTATCAACTTTAGAAACTTCTTTGTCAAAGTCAGAAATGAGTTCATCAAAATGCTTTGTCTCACTTGGCAACTTGCCCTTTAATAAAGTACAGAATGCTACATCTTTTATAACCTGTGATTTTCCACCCTTTAGGGTTCGTATAAATGTCATTTTGATTTGTTTATCGCTCGTTCAATTTTCAAAATACAAAAATCCAGTCTTTTCTCAATGTCCAGTCCCCAGAAGCGGAGAATCGTCCAACCCGAATTTTTTAAAGCTCTATTTACTTCCTTGTCTCTTTGAATGTTGCGCTCAATTTTTTTTTGCCAAAACTCTTTATTGGTTTTATGGTCAAATTTTCTCTTAGCCCAGTTTTTTCCATGCCAAAACTCACTGTCAACAAAAATTGCGAGTCTCAATCTTTTAAGTGTTAGGTCTGGATTTCCGAAGACCGACTTATCATTTTTGCGGTATCTATAGCCCTTTGCGTAAAGTGCTTTTGATAGTAGAATTTCAATTCTGGAACCTGTCGACTTTACGGCTTGCATATTCTTTCTCCTTTGTTCTTTGGTCAACTTGTCCATGATTACAAGGCGGTTTGTGTGACGAATATACCTCAATAGTTAAATCTGTCTTTTGGGTTGCTCGAATTTCGGCAAGCGATGGAGGCATTTGTTGGAGCCCGAAATGGCATGTGTGAGCCTGGCGACTGCCGACAGCGCGGTGCCACGCCTCGGGGCATGCCGCCTAGTCAATTAACTGATTTTGAGCCGGATTCGGACGTCTCCACCTTCGCCAACTTCATTGCGAGTTGTGCCGGCTCTTTCTGAGGCTTCGGTGGACAAGTGGAACAAAATTTGTACCTTTGCGGTTGCTTATCAAAAACGGCCTTAAAAGGCCATAAAATCAACAAAATTATGGGAAGACCTCCGATTTTACCGAAAAAAAAGAAAGACGGTTGGTACATTGAAGTGCGCAACAAAGGCGCAAAATCCGGCCTGATCCTGATTCGCGACAGCTATGAGGCGATGATGCAGGCACAGCGTCAATATCAGACGACTAAGGACACGTACTTGTTGGGCGAACACCGTAACGGCAAGCGGGTAGAAGACAGCTTGAAGAAAGAAAAGGCTGCCAAAGCAAAGAAAGAAAAAGCATAAGCATAGGCTTACAAATCATTCACGGATCCTTCTGAAGAACGAGTCGATCAGCTCTTTGGAAGGATCTTTTTTTATGCCTTTGATGATCTCTGTTTTGGGATGAAGCAAAGGCGTACTCACCAACGAAAATCCGCGCTGCAAATCGTCAGCCCCATAAACCAGTTTTTGAAGTTGCACCCAGTGAAGTGCACCCGCGCACATCACGCAGGGCTCGAGTGTGACGTAAAGTGTGCAGTCGGTTAGATACTTTGAACCGAGTCCGTTCGAGGCAGCGGTGACGGCCAGCATTTCGGCATGTGCGGTGGCATCGGTAAGCTGCTCAGTTTGATTGTGTGCACGTGCAATGATTTTATTCTGACACACTACCACCGCGCCCACAGGCACTTCGCCATTATCAAAAGCCTTGCGAGCTTCTTTTAAGGCTTCGGTCATGAAGTAATCGTGAGAAGTAAAGTCCATACTTTTTTTGTTTACCTCATCCCCAACCCCTTCTCCAAAAGAGAAGGGGCTAGAGTCCTCTCCTTTGGAGAGGACTAGGTGAGGTTTTAGTTTTTTCCCATTAAATATTTCTTCGGTGTCATTCCGAATTTCTTTTTGAAGGCGGCAATGAAGTGGCTTGGGTTGTTGTAGCCGAGTTGATAAGCAACTTCATTCACTTGATATTTTTTGGTGTCGAGCAAGACGCGGGCGTGATCGAGTTTGTGGTCGAGTAGAAAAGCAAACACGCTGTTGCCGTAGATTTCTTTGAAGCCGGCCTTCAGTTGATATTCATTTAACCCTGCAAACCTGGCAAGTTCTTTTAAGCTTGGCGGTGAAACTTGATTTTTCAACAAATGCTCTTTGGCATGTTTAATTTTTCTGACGGTTTCCTGATCGTTGAGGAAAGGGCAACTCTCGGTGTTAGGTTTTCTTTCGGAGAAGTACAAGCTTAAAATTTCGTATGCCTTGCCATGATAAAAAAGTTTGGCTGCACTTTCGCTCAGTTGAGTAGAGAAGAGCTGGTTGAGTACGAGTAGAAGGTGTGAAGGGATATCGCGCTCGTCATAAAATTTTTGATTGACATTTTCGGCCTTCAAAAATGGCAGCGCATCGTGAACGAAAAGTTTGTGCATGCCCTCGAGCGAGATGGCCATCATCACCATTCGGGTGTGAGGAGCAAGTTGTATTTGACAGTTGAGATGCTTCTCGGGATTATAGAAGAAATAATTTTTGTGTTTTGTGATCTCACGACTGTAATGGGGACCAAAGGCAAACACAGCGCTGCCTTCAACGCAGAAATAAAAGTGGATCATGCTCTTCATGAGCACGCTGTCAATGACTTCGGTTTTTTTAGACGTGTTTTCGGTGATCGATAGTGAAAGATCATCCTTTTCGAAAAGAAGCTGAACGGTTCCTTGCAGATGACTTTTTGTTAATGGGTTTTCGATGATGCTGTGCATATATTTTTTTTAACCGCAGAGCTCGCAGAGGATCGCAAAGGTTCTCTGCGTAACTCTGCGTTCTTTGCGGTTTATGTATTTTCTACCAATTGTAAAGTCTTTCCAATGCGTTCAGGCTCACTCCATAAATAATGATGAGTCGATTCGGCATCGTTACAATAATTTGCAAAAGTTTCTACCCACTTCATGTTGGTGTTCAGGCAAGGAATGAACGTAAACGACTCTCCGCCTGCAGCCAGAAAAGATTCTTTTCCGCGGATGGCTATTTCCTCAAGTGTCTCCAAACAGTCGGAAACAAAAGCGGGGCATACCACTAAAAGATTTTTTATTCCCTGGCCCGGGAATTTCTGCAACTGCACATCGGTGAAGGGTTTGATCCACTCGTCACCTCCAAGTCGTGATTGAAATGAATAGCTGAATTTGTGCGAAGGAATTTTCAATGCTGATGCTACTAGTTTTGCTGTTTGAATGGTTTGATGTTTGTAGCAAAAATCCCAGGCTGCAGATTTTACATCGCAGCAGTTGTCAACTTGATAGCAATGCTTTCCGGTGGGGTCAGATTTTTTTAAATGCCGCACAGGCAATCCATGAAAACTGAAAAGCAAATGATCGTATGGTTTTTCGAGGTATGGAGCAATCGATTCACTCAGTGAATGGATGTAATTCTGCTCATCATAAAATGGCTGAAGAATTTTGAACTTAACGCCTGACCTCAGCGCTTTTATTTTTTCGATGACATACATGTAAGCTGTTTCGTAGGATGACATTGCGAAATGCGGATACAGAGGCGCAATCAGAATTTCATCGATATCTGAATTTTGGTTTTCAAGCTCACGCAAAGCGGCTTCGGGCGTAGGATTACCATAACGCATGGCAATGGCTGTGTGGCCATCGATCAAAGGCAACAATGCTTTCCTGAAATTTTCTGTGATCACTTTGAGCGGGGATCCCTCCTTCATCCAAACCGAATGGTATGCCTCAGCGGATTTTTTTGGTCGGAATGGAAGGATAAAACCTTCTACAATCATTTTTCGGATCAAATACGGAGCGTCAATCACACGCTCATCCATCAGGAACTGACGCAAATATTGGCGTACATCCTTGACTTGAAAACTGTCGGGAGAACCGAGATTGACTAAAATCAGGAAGCGTTTTTTCATAGAATCGCCAAAATTAAGAAGCAATCGGTATTTTGAGTACTTTGCCGCTCATAATTCTGGTATTTTTTATCCAGATCATGGTATTTTATCAAATTTAAGCCTATCATCTTTGTCGGATAAGGGTATTTTTAATCAGGATAGCCATTAGAAATGTCCTAGCGATGATTACCAAATGTATCTCTATGGCAAGGCAAGTGATTTATATGATTTTCATGATTGAATATTTTTCCAAGGCTATTGATGCAAAGAGATCTGATTTGTTGACTCAATTAAGAATACGCTTGAAAGCTGAATGCCGCGAAAATCAAGGGAATCAAGTAAATCATTGCCGAATTTTCGGAGCAAGCTCGAAGAGTTATAATATTTGTCAAATAAGTAAAGTTGCCAATGCTTAATCCAGGTCCTATTCACGGATTTACCAAAAAGTTTTACGCAGTGGGTGTCAACTTCCACAAGACTGACACGCAGCACCGTAGCAAATACTCTATTACCACGGCACAGATCAGCGAAACGTACCAACAAACTTCCCCCTGTTTAGAGCATTACCTGATTTTATCGACTTGTAATCGCACCGAGATTTATGGTTTTGCACCTTGTGAGTATGTGATCCTTTCTTTTTTGAAATCATTGAGCGGTGCAACGCACGAAGAGATCGTTGCCAATACCTATATTAAAGAGGGAGACGAAGCGATCAAGCATTTACTTACTGTTGCTTCAGGTTTGGATTCGCAGATTCCTGGCGATTATGAAATCATCGGTCAGATTCGAAATGCATTCCAGCTTTCAAAAAAACTAGGACGCTCGAACGGATACATTGAAAAAGCGGTGAACCAGGCAATCATGGTTTCAAAGACCATTAAAAATACAACAGCTTTTTCTGACGGTACTGTTTCTGTTTCTTACGCGGTGGTGCAGCAAGTCAAAAAAATCATGGATCGCGAAAACTTGCGCAAGATTTGTGTGGTTGGCTTGGGAAAGATGGGTCACAATACATTAAAGTATTTATTGCAACACACGCCCGATGCGAAAGTTACATTGGTGAACCGCGATGAAAAGAAATTGGAAGAGATTTCGTCTGCGAATCAATTGAAGGCCATGCCATTCACCGACCTTACTGAAGCCGTTCGTGAAAGTGAGATCGTGATCATAGCTACTGGTGTTGCCGAACCTATATTGCATTTGAATCAGGTCAAGGGAACTACTGTCAAATACATTTTTGATTTGGCTATGCCGCGAAATGTAGGGCCGGAAGTTTATGCTCTTGACGAAATAACCGTTTTTGATGTTGATCAGATTTCAGCCACCGTTAATGAGACACTCGACAAACGACTTTCGGAAATTCCTAAAGTAGAAGCTATAGTTCAATCAAAAGCGCAGGAGTTTTTTGATTGGCAAGAACGAAGGAAGAGCCGCACGACCGCACCCGCTGCATACGAACAATTTATTACGCAACCGCATGTCATCACACGTTCTACGCATAGCCACCCGCGACAGTTCGCTTGCTTTATGGCAGACCAATGCTGTGATGGCAGGCCTGACGCAGCTTGGCTACCCATGCAAGCTCATTCCGCTTAAAACGCTAGGCGATATTGACTTGGTGAAACCCATTTATGCCATGGGCGTGCAAGGCGTGTTTACTAAAGAACTCGACAGTGCGCTGTTAAATAATCAAGCTGATCTTGCTGTTCATTCATTGAAAGATGTTCCGACAATTTTGCCAAAGGGATTGGTGATTGCTGCCGTGCTCGAACGCGCCAGCAATGAAGATATTTTAGTGCATAAGGAAGGATTCAATCCATCGAAAAGAGAAAATGCCACTATTGCTACGAGTAGCATTCGCAGGAAAAGCCAGTGGCTTAATCGTTATCCAAAACACACGCTGGTAAACGTGCGGGGAAATGTTGGATCAAGATTAAAGAAATTTGAAGATGAAGGTTGGGACGGAATCATTTTTGCAAAAGCAGGATTGGAGCGATTGAATTTGTTGCCCAAACATTTTACCGTTTTGGATTGGATGCTTTCCTCTCCCGCGCAGGGAGCGATCGCAGTGGTCTGCAAAACCGAAGATGAAAATGTTTTTCAGGCTTGCCGCCAGATCAACCATGAGCCAACAGAAATCAGAGTAAGTGTTGAAAGAGATTTTTTATATCACCTGGAAGGTGGATGCTCAGTGCCAATCAGTGCGCTGGCTACCATTGAGAGAGACAACGTTCACTTTCGTGGACTGATTTCAAGCCTGGACGGAAAGCAGGAAATAAAAACGGAAAGCAAAACTTTGCTGAGCGATTGGAAAAAGATTGGTAAAGATGCGGCCACTGAAATCCGAAGATCGGAAAAGGGAAAAGCAATACTGGAAGAATTCAGGAAACTGAATCGGCTCTCACCCCCTTCCCCACTCCATGGGAAGAAGGATGCCTGAAAGGCGGGGTGAGGGAAAAACTAGCTTATATGTTTAGCATATTACTAACAAAGAAACTTTCGCAAGAACATCTTGACTTGATTAAGTCGTGGGAATGGAATTATGAAATAGTAGAAACGTTGAGTATTTCTCCCATTGAAGTGACAGAAATTCCTTTGGATGCAGATGCCTGGATTGTTTCCAGCAGAAATTCTTTCGCAGCTGTTAAAAAATTTATTAATGAGCCTCCGAACGTCATCTACTGTGTTGGTGATTGGGCAAAAAAAGAAATTGAGAAGTTAAATACAAAGTGTAAAGTAAAGAGTTTTGAAAACATGAGATCGCTTGTCGCAGATTTGGCAAGTCAAAATTTCAGAAGTGTGATTTATTTCTGTGGAGACGAACATCGACAAGAATTGGAAGCTGGATTAAAAAATACAGGCACAAAAATTTCAAAAGTGATCACCCATCAAAGTACAATGACGTTTCCGCTGATTAAAAAATCGTTTGATGCGATCTTCGTTTTTAGCCCTCGCTCCTCCGAAAGCTTGTTGAAGCAGAGTCAGTTTTCCTCGCAAACTGTATTCGCATGTATAGGCTCAACAACTGCTGACTATTTACGCGGTCGGGGGATCACTAATGTTTTTGTCGCCTCTTATCCTGACGGAAGCATTTTGCTGAAAGAATTCCATCAAGAATTAGCGAACTCCTAATATCAACTTGAGCCTTGAACATTTATAACCTTGAACTTTGAATCTAGAATTTAAAATGAAGAACGACCTTTTGCTTAGAACTTTACGAAAAGAAAAAACGGAACGAATCCCTGTGTGGTTCATGCGCCAGGCAGGACGATACTTGCCGGACTACATAAAGCTGCGCGAAAAATATTCGTTCTTCGAACGCGTGCGAAATCCCGAATTAGCAGCTGAGATCACGGTAATGCCGGTGAAGCAAGTTGGTGTTGATGCGGCTATTCTTTTTTCAGACATACTCGTGATTGCACAGGCACTTGGTGTTGATGTTGAAATTCTGGAGGGTAAGGGTCCTATGATTGGTGATCCCATTCGCACTAAAAAACAAGTTGAAGAACTAAACCCCAGTCGCACTCAAGAGGTACTTTCTTATGCTTTACCAACCACAAAGGCAGTGAAAGATGCTTTGGAGAACGAAGTTCCACTCATTGGATTTTGTGGTTCACCCTGGACTTTACTTTGTTATATGGTGGAGGGAAAAGGCTCTAAAGATTTCTCGAAAGCAAAGCAGTTTTGTTATCAACATCCAGATCTCGCTGCAAAGCTTCTGGATAAGATTACTGAGGCAAGCATCATTTATCTGAACATGCAAATTCAAGCTGGTGTTGATACAGTGCAAATCTTCGATTCGTGGGGAGGGCTGTTGTCGCCATCAGATTATAGAAAATTTTCACTTCCGTATTTAGACAAAATTGTAAAAGTTATTCAGCCCAAAGTGCCCGTGATTCTGTATGCAAAAGGAGCGTGGTTCGCTTTGCCCGAATTGCAAGCCACAGGCGCGTCAGCACTTGGACTTGATTGGAACATTGAACCAGCAGTTGGAAAGAAGATGGCTGGTTCAGCTGTGCTTCAAGGCAACCTCGATCCAATTGTGTTGCTTGGCCCGGCAAAAAATGTAGAGGAAGAAACAATAGCGATGCTGAAGAATTTTGGCAAAGGAAATTACATCGCCAACCTCGGTCATGGCGTGTTGCCTCAAACGCCATTCGAGAATGCGAAAGTGTTTGTAGATACCGTAAAGAATTTTAAAGGATGATCTCTGCGGTTCTTTGCGACCTTTGCGGTTTATTTTTTTAACGCAAAGCCCGCAGAGAAATGCACGCAGAGTTCGCAGAGAAATTAGATATGGATATCAAAGCAAAATTTGAACAACTGATAACCGACCTTCAGAATTCTATTTGTCAATCGATTGAGAAAATCGATGGCAAAGAAAAATTCAAAGAGGACGTATGGACTCGCGAAGGAGGAGGTGGTGGCGTTACTCGTGTTATTTCTAATGGAGCTGTTTTTGAAAAAGGAGGAGTAAATCGTTCCGCAGTTTTTGGCGATGTGACTCCGGCACTGGCAACTCAACTCAAAACAGATGGGTCAAGTTTTTTTGCTACAGGTATTTCGTTAGTAATTCATCCGTTGAATCCGATGGTACCAACGGTGCATGCCAACTTCCGCTACTTCGAATTATACGATCAGCACAAAAATAAAATCGATAGCTGGTTTGGCGGAGGGGCAGACTTAACTCCGTATTATTTGTTTGAAGAAGATGCTGTTCACTTTCATCAGGCCTTCAAAAGAGCATGTGATCCATTTGATCAATCATTCTATCCGAAATTCAAGTTGCAATGCGATGATTATTTCAATAACACGCATCGCGGTAATGAACGAAGGGGTGTGGGCGGAATTTTTTATGATTACCTGCGTCCGAATGAAAATCAGAGCGAAGATTTTCTGCTTAATTTTTCGCAAGCTTGTGGAAACGCATTCATCAGTGCCTACTTGCCAATCGTTGAGAAAAGAAAGAACTTATCTTTCTCTAACGAGCAAGTGAAGTGGCAGGAACTTCGCAGGGGAAGATACGTTGAGTTTAATTTGATCCACGATCGAGGCACAATCTTCGGCTTGAAATCAAATGGAAGGACGGAAAGTATTTTGATGAGCCTTCCACCACGAGTTCGGTTTGATTATGATGACAAACCAGTAGCTGGATCAAAAGAGGAAGAGTTGATTAAAGTTTTGAAGAGCCCGAGGCAATGGGTTTAGGGGTTAGGCATTTAGGTATTAGGCATTAGGAAAATCGCAATGAGAAATAATTTTGAGTTTTAAATCTTGAATTTTGAATCAATAAGCATGGAGCTGAATAAAAGATACAGAAGACTTCGCTCGAGTAGCGTGGTGAGAAACATGGTAGCTGAGACTTCTCTCACAGCCGACAATTTTATCGTTCCTCTTTTCCTGGTGGAGGGAACAAACAAAAGAGAAGAGATCCCATCGATGCCCGGATATTTTCGATTCAGTTTGGATTTGCTGAAGGCAGAAATTATAGAATTGAAAAAATTGGGGTTGCGATCAGTTTTACTTTTTGTGAAAGTTCCTGACAATCTCAAAGACAATGAAGGGAAAGAAGCCCTCAACTCACAAGGTTTGATGCAGCGTGCCGTTCGGTTCATTAAAGAAATTGATCCTGAAATGCTGGTGATGACGGATGTAGCGCTCGATCCTTACTCCAGTTATGGCCATGATGGAATTGTATCGGGACAAGAAATTGTAAATGATGCATCTGTTGAAGTGCTGGCGGCCATGTCACTCTCACATGCACAAGCAGGAGCAGATTTTGTTGCACCATCCGACATGATGGACGGTCGCGTGAAAGCAATTCGTGCAAAACTCGATGGAGCTGGCTTTACAAAAACCGGAATACTTTCATACAGTGCAAAATATGCTTCGTGTTTTTATGGCCCCTTCCGCGATGCCCTCGACAGCGCTCCGGGTTTTGGCGATAAGAAAACCTATCAGATGGATTTTCGAAACAGCACAGAAGCGCTGAAAGAAACCTTGCTTGATATTGAAGAAGGGGCTGACATTGTGATGGTAAAGCCCGCGGGCGCTTATCTTGATGTTATCCGAAGAGTAAAAGACAATGTGCAAGTTCCGGTGGCTGCTTATCAAGTGTCAGGTGAATATGCGATGATCAAAGCTGCGGCTGCGAATGGTTGGCTTGACGAAAAGCAAGCTATTATTGAATCTCTCACCGCCATTCGAAGAGCAGGTGCAGATGTTATAGCAAGCTACTTCGCGAAAGATTATGCTAAGGCGATTCAAGATTCCAAATTCAAAATTTAAAATTGAACAACACCCTAACTTTAAACCTTGAACTTTAAATTTTGAATTGAGTATGACTAACAGTGAAAAATTATTTGAAGAAGCCCAGCAATTTATTCCGGGTGGAGTGAATTCGCCTGTACGCGCTTTCAGACAAGTGGGCGGCACGCCATTGTTCATGAAATCGGCCAAAGGTGCTTATCTCTATGATGCGGATGGAAATCGTTACATCGATTATATCAACTCATGGGGCCCGATGATTTTAGGACATAGTCATCCGAAAGTTATTGAAGCGCTTAAGACGCAAGCCGAATTGGCAGTCTCATTTGGTGCACCCACAGAACAAGAAACTTTGTTGGCAAAATTGATTGCTCAAATGGTGCCGGGCATTGATCTCATCCGCTTTGTTAATTCAGGAACTGAAGCATGCATGTCGGCTTTGCGATTGGCACGAGGCTACACCAATCGTTCGAAGTTCATCAAGTTCGAAGGACACTATCATGGCCACAGCGATGCGTTTCTGAAAAAAGCAGGAAGTGGTGTAGCAACATTAAACATTAAGGTAAATGCGGGAATTCCTTCTGCCGTTGTTGAAGACACATTGGTGGCATCTTTCAATGATTTTGAAGAAGTAGAAAGGCTCGTGATCGAAAACAAAAACGATATCGCAGCAATCATTGTTGAGCCAGTTCCCGGCAACATGGGCTGTGTGATTCCAAAGCACGGCTACCTGCAACACCTGCGAAGTCTTTGCGATCGTTACGGAGTTGTTTTGATCTTTGATGAAGTGATGACAGGCTTCCGTTTATCTCGCGGTGGTGCGCAAGAGCTGTTCGACATTCAAGCCGATCTGATCACATTCGGGAAAGTGATTGGTGGTGGTTTGCCTGTAGGCGCATTTGGCGGCAAGAAAGAAATCATGAGTAAGATCGCTCCCCTGGGTGATGTTTATCAGGCAGGGACTTTGTCAGGAAATCCATTGGCGATGATTGCGGGCTTCACCACTCTTTCCATGTTGAATGAGAACGTTGAAATCTATAATTCACTCCACAAGAAAACGGAATACCTGGAAAAAGGCCTGAGAGAAGTTTTGAAGAAGAAGAGTTTGCCATTTGTAATCAATCGACTAGGCTCTATGATCAGTGTTCATTTCTGCGAAAACGAAGTGACTGATTTTAAAACAGCGACAGCTGGCAATAACGATACATTTAAGAAATTCTTTCACGGCATGTTAAGGAATGGGGTATACCTGCCCCCATCGCCATTTGAGACTTGGTTCTTGTCAGAGGCATTGACCTATGAAGATTTGGATAAGACGATAGAGGCCTGCGGAGTTTGTGAATGATCTGACTTATTAAGCATAAACCAATGACTGGTACCTATTCCCAAATTTATATTCAGGTTGTATTTGTAGTGAAAGGAAGGGAGAATCTCATTATCAAACAATGGAGGGATGAACTGCATAAATACATTGTTGGAATAATCAAAGTCAAGGAACAAAAATCAATTATAGTCAACGGAGTTTCCGACCATGTTCACTGTTTTATCGGATTAAAACCTTCGATGGCCCTATCAGATCTGGTAAGAGATATAAAAAACAATTCGTCAAAGTTTATAAATGAAAAAGGCTTAGTGAGAGGAAAATTCCAGTGGCAGGAAGGATATGGAGCGTTTTCTTATGCTCACTCTCAAATAGAGCAAGTATATAATTACATTTTAAATCAAGAAGAACATCATAAAGCGAAAACATTCAGAGAAGAGTTCGTTGAACTTCTGACCAGGTTTGAGATTGAACATAAGTCTGGGTATCTATTTGATTGGATCGAGTAAAAAATGCCACCCCTTCGGGGTTTTAATTTTCTTTACTTGACCTTCTATAATTATTCCATCCCTTCGGGATTTAGTTATATCAAGCCGAATGGGCTGAAATGATTATAGAAATGGAATCTTGCCTCTCCATCATTATTTCATCTTCGGGATTTGGTCATATCAAGCCCGAAGGGCTGAAATGATTATAGAAATGAATCGTGGAAATTTGGAAACCCCGGAGGAGTGGCATTTACTGTCGAGTTTCTCTGGCCACCCAAAATTCTTTAAGAGAAATTCTGTTTAAATAACCCAATGTCGATCATTAATTTTGATCGGCTATATTTGATCGACTATAAATTGGTTTTATTATATTAGTTCAAATGAAAGAATTTTTCATTTGCCTGCTTCTCCTTCCTGCTCTTTCTTACGCTCAAACTATTGTTTGGGATAATAAAAATTCGTTCATGGACATCGGTAATAAACTTGATGTTTTAGAGGATGAAACAGGAACGCTTTCGTTCGAGCAAGTCAAATCTTCAGCTTATCAAAATAAGTTTCGAGCGTCAAATAATATCA
>WNFL01127544.1_pt1 | contig 18684 bp, 16 predicted proteins | sample 5400361 | NCBI WGS metagenome assembly WNFL01 (sample SAMN13153351, study PRJNA577476) | soil metagenome | isolation source: 40 cm soil on Douglas fir-dominated hillslope | place: USA:California | collected 2013-09-17
CCCATTCAGGATCGACGCGAATGCGCCGAATCAGAACTCGGCCGGCAAATATCCGTTGATCTCGAGGCCGACGCAGATCTCAACGAGGCTCGGGGTTGTCCACGCCATTGGTCGCCCTCCGTAAAGTTTTCAAAACAGGAACAAAGTAGTGCGCGGCAGGCACGCGCGCAAGCGCCCGCCTATACAGGGGCAAGCAGGCCGCCTTCGCTCAAAGCGAGGCCCAAAGAAAAACCGGACCCTTGCGGGTCCGGTTGTAGTTTGTCGGCGCGGGGGCCGACAATCACCTTCCAGAGGGGAACAGCTGACGGCGCTACGATTGCAATCTGGGAGGATGGGCAACCGCCTGCCGCCAGTGACGCGCAGTATGCCGCGGCGATTCTCTCACACAATGCAAAGGCTTGCATGCCAGCCATGCGGCCGCCGGTTGGGCCAGACTCTGGGTCGCTGCTCCCGCGGCGCAGCGCGCGCGTTGCCTAAAAGTGCCAGCGCTGCGCCTTGGCGACAAGAAAGTCGCGGAACACCTGCACCCGCGCGACCGTCTTGAGTTCTTCCGGGTAGACGAAATAGGCATCAAGCGCGATCGTGTCGGACTCGCCGAACAACTGCACCAGGCCGCCATTCTCCTCCACGAGATAGTCCGGCAACAAGGCGATACCGATACCGCGCTGGCAGGCGCGCAGAACACCGAGCACGTTGTTGATCGTGAGCGCCGGCGTGCGTGGACCTTTGCCGTTACGCCCCACCTCGGTCAGCCAGCGCCGGTTCTCGAGATAGTTTGGAACCGTGCTGCCGCCCAACAGCAGGATGCGATGGTTGTCGAGTTCATCCAGCGCGCGCGGCGTGCCAAAGCGCTTGATGTATTCCGGCGAGGCGTAAGCATGGAAGCGTACCGAGAACAGCTTGCGCTGGATCAAGTCGGGCTGTGTCGGCAGTCGCAGCCGGATCGCCACATCGGCCTCGCGCATCGCAAGGTCGAGTTCCTCGTCAGTGGTGATGAGCGTGACATGAACATCCGGATAAAGCTCGATGAACTCGCCCAATCGCGGGGTGAGCCAATGCACGCCGATGCCCGGCGTCGTGGTCACCCGCAGTTCGCCATTGGGCCGCTCGCGGCTGTCGGTCAGCTTCGCGCGCGCGGCTTCCAGCTTCATGAACACGTCGTGGGCGGTGTGGTGAAGGAGCTCGCCCTGCTCGGTGAGAATGAGCCCGCGCGCATGGCGGTGGAACAGCGAGACGCCGAGTTCCTGTTCGAGCGCCGACACCTGCCGCGACACGGCCGATTGCGAGAGGCCGAGTTGCTCGCCGGCATGCGTGAAGCTGCCCGCCTCGGCGGCGGCGTGAAAAACCTTCAGCTTGTCCCAATCCATGCTCATTTGCGCACGGCCTTTACTCCGCCGCCACGGCGGGCTCCGCCTCGCCCTGCAGCGCAAGGAAGCGCTCGGCTTCGAGCGCCGCCATGCAGCCCTGGCCGGCAGCGGTTACGGCCTGCCGATAGATGTCGTCGGTGACGTCGCCGGCCGCGAATACGCCCGGCACCGAGGTCGCCGTCGAGAACGGCGCGGTCTTGATGTAGCCCGAAGGCTTCATGTCCAATTGCCCGATGAACAGCTCGGAGGCGGGGGTGTGGCCGATGGCGATGAATACGCCGTCCGCCGTGCGCTCGCTGCGCGCGCCGGTTTTGACGTTGCGCAGAATGACGCGTTTCACCTTCAGCGGGTTCTCCTCGCCCACGACCTCGTCGAGCACGGTGTCCCAGATCACGGAAATCTTCGGATTCTTGAACAGACGATCCTGCAGAATCTTTTCTGCGCGGAAAGTATCGCGCCGGTGCACGACCGTGACGCTCGCAGCGAAATTGGTGAGGAACAGCGCCTCCTCGACCGCGGTGTTACCGCCGCCGATCACCAGCACCTCTTTGCCGCGATAGAAGAAGCCATCGCAGGTGGCGCAAGCGGACACGCCGTAGCCCTTGAATTTCTGCTCCGACGGCAGCTTGAGCCAGCGCGCCTGTGCGCCGGTCGCAATAATTACGCTGTCGGCCAGGTAGTGATCGCCGGAATCGCACTCGATTCGGAACGGCCGCTGGCCGAGATCGACTCTGTTCACATGGTCGGCAACGACCTCGGTCCCGACATGCTCGGCCTGCTTTTGCATCTGCTCCATGAGCCAGGGGCCCTGGATGACGTCGGCGAAGCCGGGATAATTCTCGACGTCGGTGGTGATGGTGAGCTGTCCGCCGGGCTGGATGCCTTGGATCAGAATCGGCTCGAGCATCGCGCGGGCGGCATAGATCGCGGCCGTATAGCCGGCAGCGCCCGAACCGATGATGACGAGCTTGGCGCGGTTAGTCTTGCCCATCGACGAGGCACCCTTCTGTGCTTGAGCCAAAACCCGGGCTAAATCGCGCTGCCGGCCCCAACGCTCTGTCTGGACTTGACTAGGCAGCGCCCGGTTCGGAGCGCCGCTGGCCCTCCGCGGCGCCGGCCAAAGGCCGAAATGTGCATTTTCGCTCTGCACAATTTAGGGCGTGGCGCGAGCCATGCAAGATATGCAGACCAGGAGCCACAGCTTTGTGAAGCGTCTGGGACGCAGCAGGTGGCATTTTACCCTTGCGCAATAATGTTTCGCAGGTGCGGTCCGGTATTGCTAACAATGGGCGCGAGCATACCCTCGGAGCCTTTGCTGTGGCCGCCCGTCTCGATGCCATTGACCGGCAGATTCTCAAGGAGCTGCAGGAGGATGGCCGCATCACCAATGTCGAGCTTGCGCGCCGGGTCGGCATCTCGGCTCCCCCTTGTCTGCGCCGCGTGCGCGCGCTCGAGGAGGCCGGCTACATCAAAGGCTATCGCGCGCTGCTCGACGAGAAGCTCCTCGGCTACGAGGTGACCGTCTTCGCCATGGTACACCTGACGAGCCAGGCCGATGCCGATCTCAAGGCGTTCGAGGATTTCGTGCGCGCCCAGCCGCTGGTGCGCGAATGCTGGATGCTGTCCGGCGAGATCGACTTCATCCTCAAATGCGTGGCGCCGGATCTGAAAACCTTCCAGGCCTTCGTCGCCGAACTGACCGCCGCGCCGCACGTGCGCAACGTCAAGACCTCGCTGACGCTGCGCAACTCCAAAGACGCGGCCATGGTGCCGATGGAGCAAAAGGCACCCTGAAACGCGCAAGTGGGGGAAGGGCGTGCCGTGGCGCTGGTTATTGCGCAGCATAGGCGGGCGCGCTCGCAAAGGCCGGCATCACCTCGCGCGAAAACAGCTCGAGCGAACGCAGCGATTCCGCAAGGGTCATGTCCCCGAACGCGAGCCATGATACGAAATAATTGCTGCCGGTCTCATCGATCTCCGCGGCGATGAAATCGCGTACGGTGCGGGGCGAGCCGGCGACCGCGTTGTCAATGGCGGCAAGCTCGTCGAAGGAGGGCGGGTAGAGCGCCGCGATTCGCGGCTCGACGCCATGGCGCGCGAAAAGCCAGCGGAAATTGCTACGCCAGCGTGGATAAGCGCGGCGCGCGATCGCGAGGGCCGTCTCGTCGGTCTCCGCCACCACCACATGGCGCGCCACTCCCATCAACGGCTGATGCGTTTTGCCAAGGCGGGCGCGCTCGGCCCGGTAGCGGTCAAGGATGAGGCGCACAGTGGGGCGCAGCGCAATGGTCACGATGTTCACATCGTTCGCCGCCGGCCAATCGGCGTTCTCGGGGATGGTGATTCCGTACCAAAGCGGCGGATGCGGGCGCTGCAGCGGTCGCAGGATCATCGGCACGTTGCGAAACTGGTAATGCTTGCCTTCAAAGGTCAACTCATCGCAAGCGAGCCCGTTCAGGATGAGCTCAAAGGCTTCGTGATAGATCTCTCCGGTCTGCGTGAAGTCGAGCCCGTAGGCGCGGGTCTCGAACGGCGACACTCCACGTCCAATGCCGAGTTCGAGCCGGCCGCCGCTCATCTGATCGAGCATGCAGATTTCCTCGATCAAGCGCAGCGGATGATAGAAGGGCAACAGGTAAACGAGAGGGCCGAAACGCAATCGCTTGGTGCGCTGGCTCAGTGCGGCGAGGAAGAGCCCCGGCGAGGCGGCGCAGCCGAGCGGCGTCGAGTGGTGCTCGGCGAGGTGGTAAGCGTAGATGCCGCTTGCGTCGTAGGCTTCGCTCAGGTCGAGCCGGTCGGCGTAGAGCTTGGCCAGCGGGCCGCCTGCATGGTCCATGTGGTCAAACACGCCGAATTGCATGGGAATGCCCCGCGACAGCGCCTTGCCCCCGGTTAGCTCGGCCCGCCGGCTGACGCTCCCGGTCCAATGGTCAGCCGGCTAGCGCCACTCGACCTTCTTGATCTCGTAGGCCTTGGCCCCGCTCGGCGTCATCACCTCGACGCTCGTGCCTTTGCCCTTGCCGATCAGCGCGCGGGCGAGCGGCGAGGTGATGGAGATCTTGCCTTTCTTGGCGTCGGCCTCGGGCTCGCCCACGAGCTGCCAGACTTGTTTCTTGTCGGTGTCCTCGTCGATTAAGGTCACCGTCGCCCCAAACGTGATGGTGTCGCCCGAGAGCTTCGATACGTCGATGACCTCCGCGCGCGCGAGTTTGTCCTCGAGGTCGGCGATGCGGGTCTCGTTGTGCGACTGCGTCTCCTTGGCGGCGTGATATTCGGCATTCTCCGACAGGTCGCCGTGCGTTCGCGCGTCGGTAATCTGCTGGATGATCCGAGGTCGCTCGAACTGCTGGCGGTGCTTGAGCTCCTTCTCGAGCGCCGCGTAGCCCTCTGCCGTCATCGGGATCTTGTCCATTTGTTCCTTAAGCCTCCGACTTCAGCCAACAGACAATAATTCCAATCGCGGGCCGAAGCATCTCCGGCCACGCGACCCTGAACCTTTCCCTAACACCGTCAGGCAGCCGGCCCCGGTTGTCCGGATGCGGCCTTGCCGCCGAAATAGCTCTGCAGCGCGCGCACCTCGAGGTCACCCCCGAGATAAGCTTTGATTCCCTGCGCTGCGGCGACGGCCCCAGAAAGAGTGGTGTAGTACGGCACTTTATGCAAGAGGGCGGCGCGCCGCAGCGAGCGGCTGTCCGCCAGGGCGGTTGCTCCCTCGGTGGTGTTGAAAACCAGCTGAACCTCGCCGTTTGCGATGGCATCCACGATGTGGGGGCGGCCCTCCAGCACCTTGTTGATTCGGCCGGCCGGCAGCCCCTGCTCGGCCAGGTAGCGCTGGGTGCCGGAGGTGGCGATCACCCGGAACCCCAGCGAGACCAGAAGGCGAACGGCCTCGAGCACACGGGGCTTGTCCGCGTCCTTGACCGAGACGAAGACGGTGCCCGAGCGCGGCAGCCGCGCCCCCCCGCCGATCTGGCTCTTGGCGAAGGCGACGGCAAAGTTGCGGTCGATGCCCATCACCTCGCCGGTCGATTTCATTTCCGGCCCGAGCACGGTGTCGACGCCGGGAAAACGGGCGAACGGAAAGACCGCCTCCTTGACCCCGACATGGTCGAACGCCGCGGGCTTTAGCGCGAAGCTCGCCAGCGTCTCCCCGGCCATGATCCGGGCCGCGATCTTGGCCACCGGAACGCCGATGACCTTGGCGACGAAGGGCACCGTGCGGGAGGCGCGCGGGTTGACCTCGAGCACGTAGATGTCGCCGTCCTTGATGGCGTATTGCACGTTCATCAGACCGCCGACCTCGAGCGCGAGCGCGAGCGCGCGCGTTTGCCGCTCGAGCTCGGCGATGGCGGCCTTCCCGAGCGAATGCGGCGGCAAGGCGCAGGCGCTGTCGCCCGAATGGATGCCCGCCTCCTCGATGTGCTCCATGATGCCGACGATGGTCGTGTCCTTGCCGTCGGCGAGGCAGTCCACGTCGACTTCGATTGCATCGGAGAGATATCGGTCGATCAGCAGCGGACGCTTGGGCGAGACGACGAGCTCCGAGGGCCGGTCGAGATCGGCGGCGAGGCGCGCGATGTAGCGGTCGAGCTGCGCGGCGTCGGCCACGATCTCCATGGCACGCCCGCCGAGCACATAGGAAGGCCGGATGACGATCGGGTAGCCGACCTCCTCGGCGATCGCGCGCGCCGCCTTCGGGCTGGTGGCCACGCCGCTCCTGGGCTGGCGCAGTTTGAGCTTGTCGAGCAGCTTTTTGAAACGATCGCGGTCCTCGGCGAGATCGATCATATCGGGAGAGGTGCCGAGGATCGGGATTTTTGCCTGTTCCAGCGCCTCGGCGAGCTTGAGCGGCGTCTGCCCGCCGAACTGCACGATGACGCCGCGCAGATCTCCGCTCGAACATTCGGTGGCGATGATCTCGAGCACGTCCTCGGCGGTGAGGGGCTCGAAATAAAGCCGGTCGGAGGTGTCGTAATCGGTGGAGACCGTCTCCGGGTTACAGTTGACCATGATGGTCTCGTAGCCCGCCTCCTTGAGCGCGAACGCGGCATGGCAGCAGCAATAGTCGAACTCGATGCCCTGGCCGATCCGATTCGGCCCGCCGCCCAGGATCACCACCTTCTTCTTGTCCGAAGGCGCAGCCTCACAAACCGGCGGCCCGGCGAACGGCGCGGCATAGGTCGAGTACATGTAGGCGGTGGGCGAGGCGAACTCCGCGGCGCAGCTATCGATGCGCTTGAAGACCGGCCGCACGTCCAGCATGCGGCGCCGCTGCGTCACCATCGCGGCGCTAACCCCGGTGAGCTTGGCGAGCCGCGCGTCGGAAAAGCCCATGGCCTTGAGCCGGCGCAACGCGCCGGCGTTGCCCGGCAGACCATGCGCGCGGATCTGCGCCTCTGCTTCGATGAGGCCGCGGATCTCGCCGAGAAACCAGGGGTCGATCTTGCAGGAGGCATAAATGTCCTGATCGGAAAAGCCGAGCCGCATGGCCTGCGCCACTTTGAGGATGCGCTCGGGCGTCGGCGTGCCGAGCGCGGCGCGCACCGCGTTCTTGTCGTCCCCTTGCCCAATCCCCTCGATCGCGATTTCGTCGAGCCCGGTGAACCCGTTTTCGAGCGAGCGCAGCGCTTTTTGCAGGCTCTCCTGGAACGTGCGGCCGATCGCCATCGCCTCGCCGACCGATTTCATCGAGGTGGTCAGGATGGGCTCGGCACCGGGAAACTTCTCGAACGCGAAGCGCGGGATTTTGGTCACCACGTAGTCGATGGTCGGCTCGAACGAGGCAGGCGTGGCGCCGCCAGTGATGTCGTTGGCGATCTCGTCGAGCGTGTAGCCGACGGCGAGCTTGGCCGCGACCTTGGCGATGGGGAAGCCGGTGGCCTTCGAGGCGAGCGCGGAGGAGCGCGACACGCGCGGATTCATCTCGATGATGAGGAGCCGCCCGTCCGCGGGATTGACCGCGAACTGCACGTTCGAGCCGCCCGTTTCCACCCCGATCTCGCGCAATACCGCGATCGAGGCGTTGCGCATGATCTGGTATTCCTTGTCGGTGAGCGTGAGCGCGGGTGCGATGGTGATCGAATCGCCGGTATGCACGCCCATCGGATCGAAATTCTCGATCGAGCAGATGATGATGCAGTTGTCGTTTTTGTCCCGCACCACCTCCATCTCGAATTCTTTCCATCCGAGCACCGATTCCTCGATCAGCACCTCGTTGGTGGGGGAGGCGTCGATCCCGCGCTCGACGACGTCGATGAATTCGGCCTTGGTGTAGGCGATGCCGCCGCCGGTGCCGCCGAGCGTGAACGACGGGCGGATGATGGCAGGAAGCCCAATCTCCTCGAGCGCGGCGAGCGCGTTGATCAGCGTCTTGACCTGCTTGGAGCGCGGCGTCTCGAGCCCGATGCGTTGCATCGCCTCGCGGAAGAGCTCGCGATCCTCCGCCTTGTCGATCGCCTGCGCGGTCGCCCCGATCATGGTCACGTCGAGGCGCTTGAGCACGCCCATCTTGTTGAGCGACAGCGCGGTGTTCAGCGCGGTCTGCCCGCCCATGGTCGGCAGCAGGGCGAACCCGCCGGGAACGACGTTGCGCTCCTTCTCGATGATCTTGGCGACGATCTCGGGCGTGATCGGCTCGACATAAGTGGCATCCGCGAGGTCGGGGTCCGTCATGATCGTAGCCGGATTGGAGTTGACCAGCACGATCCGATAGCCTTCGGCCTTGAGTGCCTTGACCGCTTGCGTCCCGGAATAGTCGAACTCGCACGCCTGCCCGATCACGATCGGCCCCGCGCCGATGATGAGGATCGAGGAGATGTCGGTTCGCTTGGGCATGTTGCTTCGCGATCAATGCGCGCTAGGCACAAAAAAAGGGCGCGCTCTTTGCGCGTCCTTCGGGCGGCGCAGAGCTTTGCGTCCCCGCGCGCGGGCCGCTCTTAAACCAGAATCGGCGGGCAGGGAAGGGCACCGACGGCTTCTCCTCGTCATTCCGGGGCGCGCCGAAAGGCGCGAGCCCGGAATCCCTACCCACGGCCAGTGGTTATGGATTCCGGCCCTCGCCGCTATCGCGGCTCGGCCGGAATGACGAACTGAAAGAGTTGACATCGGACAACACTCCTTCGTTCCCGCGGCGCGTTTTTGCGCCCGGGGTTTGCAACTTTGGCTTCGCTACCCCCGAATTTAAGGGGTGGCGGAGCGCCGAGAGACGTACGGGTGCTTGCGAGGCACCCGTGGGGCGTGCGCATTGGCGCGCACGCACGCGGGACGCCCGCCTCTCGGCGCTCTCACCGTGGCGATTTTGGGCTCCGGGTGCCGCGCTTCTCTCACCGGAGCCTGCCTCAAGCTTTCGCTTCGGCAGGTTCGGTTCGGTTGCAGCAAGCTCCTTGCGTCCGGGTCGTAGTGCCCGGCGTCGGCTTTCCCTACCTCCCGAGGCGACGGTTCCAGAGCCGCTGCCGCGGGACGCCACTCCTCGCTCCGTATTCAGGTATGGCTCGAGAACACGCCCCGAATGAGCTAGGATGTGCCTTATGTAGCAAAGGTGCAAATAGAAGTCAAGAATTAAATTCATTTTGTGATGGGATGTCGTTGAAAAATTTTGCGGTCCCTGGCCGCGCGAAAGCGAATAGCCGCTAAGTGGATGGAATCGCTGGGAAAATGGCTTGCAAAGAAGGAGGAGCGCCGCGGGGTCGGCGGATCTGGTAGCGGCCGCCTCACGCCGGCCGCGCGATGAACGTCATGCGCGCCGCGTTGTGGCCGATATTGGCGGACGCGCGACGGGCCTCAAACCCGGCGCTGGCGAGCTTTGCGATCATCGCCGCCTCGCCATAGCGCGTGAGCCCGAGTTGCGAGCGCAGCCGCCAGTAATCTGAGAGCAGCGTGCGCAAGAGACCGACGATGGTTGCACCGAGAAAGCCGTTTGCCGCGGCAAAGCGAAGGAGCGCCGCCGCATCTCCCAACGCGGAAACATGCGGCGGGATGACGTCGCCCACGATGAGAATGCCTTGCTCGGTCAACACGCGTCGGAACGTCACGAGCAGCGCATCAAGCGCGTCGGGCGCGAGATACTGCGTGACCGAATGCAGCACGACCGCGTCGAGCGATTGGGCTGGCAATGCCGCGAGCTCCTCGGGCGCACACACCTTGATCTTGGCATGGGCCGCGAAGCGGCGCGCGAGGGCGGCGCGCACTTTAGGCGCGGCCTCGCACAGGATCAGTGTCCGCGCCGAGGCGGCGATGATCTCGGCGTGCAGCGCCTCGCCGCAGCCGTAATCGAGCATGGCGGCGCCAGGCGGCAGATGCGCGCGGATGTCCTGCGCGATCGTGCGGTAGTGCACGTCGCGATGGCGGGCGTTGACATAGATCGAGTGCTTGGAATCCCAGAAGGCGATCCAGTCGCCCATCGCGCACGTCCCCCGCTTCCCTTCGCGGCGGGCGGACTATAGGGCAACCGGCGCCGCCCGCCAGAGCGTGGTCAGCGGGCCGGCCTTGCCATGCACGGGATCGCTGTCCGGCAGCGGCACTTCCGGAATGGTTTTGCGCGCCTTGGCATGCTCGGCCTTGCTGCCGCGGCACAGATCGTAGTTGCCGCGCTTGGGATAGGCGCCGATGACGCACAGCTCGGGCGACGCCCACAGGCATTGGTGGCCGGTGCCGGCTGGCAGCACCGCGACATCGCCTGCCTCGAGCTCGAGCACCTCGCCCGCCGCGCCGCCGAAGCGCACCTTGGCGCAGCCGCGCGCTATTCCGAGTGCCTCGTGGATCTTGGAGTGATAGTGCACGTAGGGAAAAATGCCGTTGCGCCACATGTCGCCCCAGCCGTTTGCGGAAAACGTACTCTCGATGACGCGCTCGGGGCTATCTGCGCCGGCGACATCCATCGCGCCGCGATAGACCAGAAACGGCAGATGCGGATTGTTGGGTATGGAGCCGTCGTCGCCGAACATCAGCGCGAGCGGTTCATCCGGCCGGGTCGATTTGGGCATGGTGCCTCCTCGCAAAGGCGCTCCCGCGATATGAACGCGCAAACGGGCAGGCGGGTTGCGATCGCGGCTGGACGATCGGACCGAGGTCGAGGATTAGGGCGCGGACTCATTCACGCGCAGCCAAAGCAGCAGCAAGCTTACGGGAAATAGCACTCAATGCTCGATCGGTCGAGTTTGACCCCAAGCGGTCATACGGCGCCCTCTTTCGTTGCGATGCACGCCACCGCCCCACTCCAGACCTGCTATAGTCAGTCCGTGATCTTGGCCTTGGGGTAAGCCCCCATGAGGCGGCGCGACTTCATCACACTATTCGGTGGCGCGGCCGCGTGGCCGCTCGCGGCGCGGCATCGGTCAACGCTTCAGCGGAGAAGAAAAACGAGTACTAGAGTCAATAGGAGCGCCACGATCAGGAAACCAGCAATCTCGTTTGTCGATAGGCCGCTCATTTCGGGGGTGCTCAATGGACGAGGGGGCCACCCTTCGGTGACCCCCACAAGCTTTTGCCGAGTAGCGGGACTTACTGTGGCGACGTGCCACGCCGCACTGCACGCCGCGTCTCGCGCCCGGCCCGGCGAGCTGTGCGCCGCGTTTGACGCCGCTCCATCCCGGCCGTCGCGGCGTCAGCCTGTGACAGCGTCAGAGTTGGGGCTGCGGAGCCCACATTCTTTTGTGACCATTCAATTGAGAGGGGAACCGCCGTCAATAACGCGGCACCAGCGATAATTCCAAGCACACCCAGCCTTTTCATGATCGGTCCTCCACGATGATATCGCGCCCGTATTGAGGTTTACTCGAAGCTCCGACACCCCCTCACTAACCTCCGCCAACAACGGTGCACGCCGACCTGATCGTTGCACTCGCGGCCCGATACCGGCTGCCCGCCGTCTATCCTTACCGATTTTTCGCAACCAGCGGCGGCCTGATCTCCTATGGCACCGACAATCTGGCCGAGTGGCGGCGGGCAGCGTCTTATGTGGATCGCATCCTAAAGGGCGAAGACTCGGCCGATCTGCCGGCGCAGCAACCAACCAAGTATGAGCTGGTGATCAATCTCAAGACCGCGAAGGCGCTCGGCCTCGAAGTGTCGCCAACGCTGCTCGCCCGCGCCGACGAAGTGATAGAATAGGACGCTGTTTGCTGCGGGATCATGCTCTAGCTCTAAGCAGAAGCAGGCCGATGCGCACGGAGGAAGGAACGTATCTGGCGCACCGCCAGCGGGATTCGCTCCTTGGGCTCCTTCCACGGGAACATGCTCACTTCGGCATGCGGCGCGAGCATCGCAGCCTCCATGGCGACCGCGTACGGGTGCGCCGGGATATCATCCGGCAGGATCAATACAGGTGTCTGGCAATTACGCACGAAATCGCGGGTCACGGTAAAAACGAAATCGGGGTTCGTGCGGTACATCTTGGTTAGAAACTTGTCGACCATCTCCATCGTGATGTCGGGCCGCCTGGCGGTCAGCGCTGGACCCCAGGTCTTCATATTGCGTTCGTAGAACAGGTCGCGCATCTCGGGACGTGACCCGCTGGGCTGCGCCAGCACAGCCGCGACAATGCGATCGGGTGCCCGCTTCAAGAGGTTCCAAATGAATGGACCCCCGATGCAGAAGCCCACCACGATGAACTTGTCGATGCGCAGGTGATCCATCAGCCCGAGTTGATCGTCCGCGTAAGCGTCCCATGGTCGGTCGATCTCGAGCGGGCCCGTGGACTGGCCGCCGTTGGCGTTGCGCAGGTCGGCCGTGATGCAGTGGTACTCTGCCTTGAACTCTTCGATCGGATTAAAAGGCGAGTTGCCGGTGAAGTTGGAGATCGCCGAATTCAATCCCCCGCCGGGGATGAGCAACAACGGGAAGCCGGAACCGGCCTCCTCAAAGTGGATGCGAACGGTGCCTCTTTCGTAGAAGGACATAGTAGCTCCTCCTTGCCCAATCTGCTGAGCAAATACGCGTGGCGCTGCGGCTATCACTGTTGCCGCAGCGCCCGTCGTCAGCATGCTGCGTCTGTTCGAATCCAAAATTGGCTTCCCTCTTTGATGATTGTCATGGGGGCGCCGGGGGTGACACGAAGCGCCAAAGTGATGAAGCCCGGTGTCGATTTTCGGGTACGATCCGTGGTGCGCAGTCTTTGTAGCATAGGCTCCATTGTCCTCGAAGGGCCAAATGCCCGCTTGTGGTCAACTGGGCGCCGAGCCGGTGGGGGATTGATTGAAGTTGGACGAAATAGAGAGCGAAAAAATGCACGCGCTCCAAACAGCCATCGCGCGCTGCCTCGGCAGAGCGGTCTTGTTAGGGTTGGCGGGCCTGATGTGTGCAAGCGCGGCCGGCAACGCGGCGCCGCTGCGGATTGTCGCGATCGGCGCCAGCAACACCCATGGCTGGTATGTTGGCAACCAAGGCGCATATCCCGCGCAGTTGGAGGCCTTGCTCCGAGCCAAGGGCATCGATGCTCAGGTCACTAATGCCGGAGTGCCTTTCGAAACGACGGGGATGATGCTCCGCCGCGTCGATAAGGATGTGCCGAATGGAACAGACATCGTGATCTTGGAGCCGGGCGGCAACGATCGGCGTTTCTTCGTCAGCAAGGAGCAGCGCGCCGCTAACATTGCGGAGATGGAGCGCCGGCTACAGGCTCGCTCGATTAGCGTGATTGTGTACGATGAGGAGATGCCGCTGCGCTATCGTGCCTTTGATCTTATACATTTCACGCACCAAGGTCACGCCATCATTGCTGCCGCCCTGCTTCCGCGCGTCATGGAAATCCTCGATCGTCGGCGCAGTGGCGTTCTGCCGCGCCGCAACGCAACTCGGCCCGCGCCGGCGAGGTGATTGAATGGGGGCGGCACGAGTTCATCACGCTGATGCGGGTGAAGCGGACATGGACGTGCGTACCGCAACGCCCATGTCGATCAGAACAAGGTGCCAAACAATTTACTCGTCAACGAACCATCGTTGTCGACCCAGGGGATCGGTGGCAGTTGCGGCAGGTGAGATGCATACGGCAGCACTTTCGCAAGCGTCACTCTGCCGGGAAACCGTGCGAGGAAGACCTCATTCATTCCGCCGTCCAGTCCGCTGTAGATTGGGGCGGCTGGCACGTTGTCTTTAAGCAATTGCGCGTATTCGACCTCGTCGGTGCGTTGTTTCTCCAGCGCCCGCCGCGCGATTTTCGGATTCACGACAAAGGCGGGGCATTTACCGGTGGGATTGAACACAAGAGGATTCGGCGAATTCAGGGGAGGTTGCGCATCGAACACATAGCGGCGATTACACACATCCACCTTGGGTTCGAGATGCGTCGCCTCGAAGTGATCGTTGCCGATCTTGAGCATCTTCCAGAAGGCCAATTGCGGATGAGTTCGATGCCGCGCCAGATTCGCCGGCGTCAAGCGGAACGGATAGGCCTGGACCTGGAATGACGGCCGGCCGAGGAGCGAGTCGCGCGCCAGCGAATAGATCTCGCTTATCTGTTCGTCGGTCATGGCATAGCAACCGCTCGACGAGCAGTCACCGTGGATCATGAGCAAGCTGCCGCCGCGGTCGTTCGCTTTATCGAAGCTGTTCGGGAAGCCGGTGTTGATCGCAAGATAGAAGTTGGAATTGGGATTCATCAACTCGGGCGTAACTGTATAGAACCCCTCTGGAGCCTGACGGTCGCCCTCATGCAATTTCGGCCCAAGATCGCCCGACCACCGACAGATCGGAAAGATCTTGAGGATCTGGAAATGGCCGGTGGTGTCCTGCTTCCAGACTTCGAGTTCCGCCTCTTCCTTGAAAACGCGCACAAGGATCGGTGAATGTTTTGGCATCTTCTTTTGTCGGAACAGCGAGAGCAGCTCGGGCGGCAACTCCTTTGTTGCCCTGGTCGGCAACTGATTGGTGTCTTCGCCAAGGCACGTGACCGGCGTCAATGCCGCGGCAAAAGCCGCCGTCAGCACAAGCGCACGGACTACCGTGGCGCGCATCATTGCTGTACCCCCGACGTGGAACCTTTCCTATCTGAAGCCTGTAGTCGGTGGCTTTCGTAGGGCAAACCCAGACCAGGGTTCCCCAAATGATGCCTGGATACGCTAACAAACGGAGTGCAGCGGCACGATGCCCCGCAGCGCATCGGTGATTCAGGTTGAGATTGGGCTTAGGAAAGGCGCTTGCGAGATAGTCCGCAAAGGCCTGAGTAGCGAGGGTAGTTGCTGAGATCGGTGCTAATTTCGAGTCCGGGAACATCGCCCTAATTTGCTGCATCGCGTTATGACGCACATCGCTGCAATTCGCGGCGACGCAGCAATTCAGTCGCTTGCGGAGCGAAGCGGACACTCAGCGAGCCGCGCTTACAGAGCCGGATTTATGAGTACGCGCGCCCTAGTTCACGGCAGAGACGATTTCCGGCCGGTATTCGAAATGCATCGTATCGTAGTGGTACCACTTGCCGCCCCACACGAAGCCGTGCTTTTCGAAAATGCGCACGATCTCCCAGGGGATCTCGTTCCTGTAGGCATAGCGGCCGTCGGCGTCTGGCTTCGACCACATCCAATAATGGGAGTGCGCGCCGGCAATATCGATCGCGATACCCAGACCATGCGTGCTTTCGCGATTCGTCCCGGCGACCAGACGACAGTTATAGGTGCCCTGGGTCGGCCTTAGGTAGGTCAAGAACCGCCGCGGCAGGCTGTCGAGCTCATCCGATACGCGTTGCAACGCGGTCGCCGCGCCGTTGATTTTCGAGAACTTGAGGCTTTTGCCGTATTTGCTGGGCAGCCACACGACGTCGGTCATGTTCGTCACGAAGCCGGCGCTGTGGCAGTCGCCATACATCTTCTTGAATAGTGGCGCGTATCTCACGCGTCCCGGATCAAAATTCACCTCTGGCGCGAGGCCCTGCTCGCCAAGTGGATATTTCATCGAGAACATATCCTTGATGTCCGGATCATCAAGCAACGCCTCGAAGGACTTGGCGCCCTTGCCATCGTCGATGCGCATGCGCGTGCCGTCCTTCAAAACGAGATCATTTTGCTCGATCCGATCGAGGAAATCCGGATATGCTTTGATGAGCGCCGTTACAGCATCGGTCGGCGAACTGGTCCCAGATTGAGCGATGCCGCCCGCAGGCGCTGTCGCGACGAGCACGAAGGCTAGGAGATTGCAGTACAGTATCGATGGATATACTCGCAATGGTTTAGCCTGATGCTCTTGCACGCGTCTCCGTCAGAACAGATCGATTTGAATATTGCCCCGCTGGAATGCGACGTCATCAGGAAACACCGACACGGATGAGGCCTTGACCGGTATTGCAAGCCTGACCACTTTGGACACTTCGCTGGCGATCGGGCGTGCGAGAGCTGTCGGCCTGACGAGCGTCAGGCCTGGATGCCTGTCCGGCACAAGGACTTCGTCGAGACTGGATTCGCCGGCATCACTCCGGTAGCCGGCCGATCGCAGCGCGCCGACGATGCGTTCAGCGTCTTGTTTGCGGTCCGGTCGATAGAAGACCAAAACAAGATATCTGTCGTTGTCGGCGTTGTGAGTGATGCCTGTCCCCGTATATTCGACAGGCGTGAACGGTTTTTCGATGGTGGCCTGTTCGATGCTGGCTAAGCAGTTGGGCAGGTTGAGGAGTTGCGCATATGGCTGCGGCCAACAGATGACGGCCGCGGGGACGAGAAGCACTGTGAAGACTAAGAAGACCGTTACGATTACGGCAGAAGAAGCAAAACAAACCAGTCTGACGAAGGTGCTATCGGCGTATTTCATGAGTGCCCGCAGAACGACGAGCACCACTCCAAACAAGAGGGATAGTGCGATCGTAATGACCGCCTTCGTGCCGCTGCCCAGTGTCAAAATAGCAATGCTCGCGGCAGTAGCGATGGCGACCACGCCGGCGATCCCCCGTATGAAGGGATCCTGCAACCCGACTTTGATCAGTCGGTCGTAAGTCGCATCCCTTTTCTTTGCCATGGCCCCTCCTTGACGAGGGACAAAAGACCGATACTTGCGAGCGCAGAATTGACGGCGGCGAGCAACACCGGCTGACGTATCCTACACCGAGTTGGCAATTGGTGAAAGTTTTTTGCGGCTGGTTGCAGGCGCAAACGGCATTTTCCGCAAATCGAGCGGCCGCAGTAAGACAGCGGCAGATGCCGCGGCACTATAAGCGTCAGGTGCGTTTCTTCTGTTGCTGCATCATCTCGACGAAGCGCTGGAACAGATAATGACTGTCGCGCGGGCCGGGGGACGCTTCCGGGTGGTACTGCACCGAAAACACCGGCTTGTCCTTGAGCGCGATGCCGCAGTTCGAGCCGTCGAACAGCGACACATGGGTCTCGGTCGCGCTCGCCGGCAGCGTGGCGCTATCGACGGCGAAGCCGTGGTTCATGGAGGTGATCTCGACCTTGCCGGTACGCAGGTCTTTCACCGGATGATTGGCGCCGTGATGGCCCTGGTGCATTTTCACCGTCTTGGCACCCACCGCGATGCCGAGCATCTGATGGCCGAGGCAGATGCCGAAGGTCGGGATGCCCTTGTCGATGATGTCGCGGATCACCGGCACGGCATACGCGCCGGTCGCGGCCGGATCGCCCGGTCCATTTGAGAGAAAGACGCCGTCGGGCTCGAGGGCAAGAATGTCCGCGCTCGAAGTCTGCGCCGGCACCACGGTCACCCGGCAGCCTTTGCCCGCGAGCTGGCGCAGGATGTTGCGCTTGATGCCGTAGTCGATCGCGACCACGTGAAAGCGCGGTCGCTCCTGCCGGCCATAGCCCTTGCCCCACTCCCACGGCGTCTCGTCCCAGGTGAAACGTTGGCCCGAGGTCACCATCGGCACGAGATCCATGCCGACGAGACCCGGCCATTCGCGCGCTTCTCGCTTGAGCGCATCGAGATCGAATCGGCCTGAGGGCTCGTGCGCGATCACCGCGTTCGGCATGCCCTTGACGCGAATGCGGCTGGTGAGCGCGCGCGTGTCGATGCCGGAAAGGCCGATGACGCCGCGCGTTTTGAGCCATTGGTCGAGATGGCGCCGCGCGCGGTAATTCGACGGCGGTGTGATGGCGGTGTGCAGCACGACCCCGCGCGCCCCGGGCGTCGCCGCCATGTTCACCGTTTCGATATCGTCGTCGTTCGTGCCTACATTACCGATATGCGGGAACGTGAAGGTGATGATCTGCCCCGCATAGGAGGGATCGGTAAGAATCTCCTGGTAGCCGGTCATGGCGGTGTTGAAACAGACCTCGCCTACCGCGTGGCCGGTTGCGCCGAAGCCAATACCTTCGAAAACGGTGCCGTCGGCGAGGACGAGCACCGCGCTCGCCTTCGCCTCCGCCCAAGACGCTTTGGCGTGATCCTCCGCAAGAGGCGCCGCTGCAGGTTGTTTCTCGCGCATCGAAGGCCTAAGTCTTGAACGCGCCGCCGGCTCCTTCGGCTCGACTCGGGCGCGACTTTGCGAGAGGCCATAGCCGTGCTGCGCGATGAGATCAACACCGCCTTGAAAGACGCAATGAAAGCCCGCGACGAGCGGCGCGTCTCGACGCTGCGCCTGATCAATGCCGCGCTCCAGAACGCCGACCTCGAGGCGCAGGGCCGCGGCAAGAGCGTGCTCTCGGACGAAGAGATCCGTGGCCTGTTGCAGAAGCTGATCAAGCAGCGCCAGGAAGCGGTCGAGCTCTACGACAAAGGCGGCCGCGCGGAGCTTGCCGCGCGCGAGCGCGGCGAGATCGAGATCATCAGCGCGTACCTTCCCAAGCAGATGCCGGAAGCGGAGGCGAAGACGGCCGTGGCCGAGGTCGTCAAGGCGACGGGGGCCACGAGCATGAAGGACATGGGCAAGGTCATGGCCGCGCTCAAGCAGGGCTATGCCGGCAAGATCGATTTCGGCAAAGCAAGCGGATGGGTGAAAGAACTGCTGGCGGGGTGAGATGATGAGAGTGGGTGCTCTCCCTCTTCGGTCAAAGGTGAGCCGCTCGAGGGCGTTCGTGTAGAGTGGAATCAGCGCAAGCGGCAAACTCGGTCTGCTCCCTCCCCCCTTGTGGGGGAGGGTTGGGGAGGGGGGTGATGCGGCGAGACAATGATGGCGCCACCTGTGAAGGAATCGCACTGCCCCCACCCCCAACCCCTCCCCCACAAGGGGGAGGGGAGCAGACCGAGTACGCGGCGGTAGCGTGCTTAGCGAGCGAGCGATGATGAAATTCTGGTTCATCCTCGCGCTCGGCGCGCTCGCAGGTCCGGCGCTGGCGCAGGGTTACCCCGCGCGCCCAATCAGGGCCTTGACGACCACCAGCGCCGGCGGGATCAGCGACATTTTCATGCGCGCGCTCGGAGACGAGTTGCTCAAGCGCTGGCGACA
>WNFL01417821.1_pt1 | contig 18680 bp, 19 predicted proteins | sample 5400361 | NCBI WGS metagenome assembly WNFL01 (sample SAMN13153351, study PRJNA577476) | soil metagenome | isolation source: 40 cm soil on Douglas fir-dominated hillslope | place: USA:California | collected 2013-09-17
TCTTGAGAGAGACGATGCGGACTCCATCATCCGAGGCATAGAACGCGATCTCGAGCGGCGTGGAGCCTGCCGTGTACACGAGCTCTGTGCCCGGCGTCCAATGAAACGTCCCGTGGGTGTGATCAGGGGCTTCGTCAAACGTCGCGCCGAAGAAACCCGGGAGCTCCAAATCCATGTTGAGATCCTGGATGGGATCCCCGTCGGGATCCGTCACCGAGACATCGATCGACAGGGGCGCGAATGGGACCGCCCGAACCACGGCCGGGGCCGAGATCACCGGGGGTTGGTTTACCTGGGCGACGGATCGTCCCCAGGAAAGGAAGCAGAGGGGGACGATGATGGCCACGAAGGCAATGCTTCGACGCATGGACCCGCCTTGGATGCATGATCTGATGGATGGGAGGGCGCTATTTTACACCAACCCCCTCCGCCATTCCATCCCGCAGACGGCGGAAAAGAGAGGGCGCCGCGGGATCCGATGGACCCCCGGCGCCTCTCGAAACCGTCCGAAGCGGAAGGTTTACTTGTTCGGCTCGATCGAGACCTTCCCGTTCGTCACCGTGACCTTGGCGTCGATCCCAGCCTGGCGGAGCTGAGCGCTGATCTGATCGGCGATCGCCGCGTCGGTCTGGGTGTCGGCGTTCGGCACCTCGACCTTCGCCGTCTTGCCGTTCGAATCCACCTCGACGATCAGCGTGGTCGACCCGTTGGCCTTCAGCTTCTTGATCTTGACCGCGATCCCCTCGCCGCCCGCCAGCGGCGCGCCGTTCTTGCTGAGCACGACCTGCGGCATGGGCTCGGGCGGCGGCTGCGTGCCGTCGTTCACCGCCTCGCGCTCCACGGTCATCTTGACCTCACGCCCGCCGTCCGGACGATCCGTCACGGAGACCTGCGCATCGTGCACGCCCGCCTGGGCCAGACGGTCCCGGATCTCGGCTTCCAGCGCGGCCGCGGATTTCCCGTCCACGCTGATGTTGATGATCTGGTCGAAGGCGTACGCGACGGCCGGATAGCGGACCCGCTCGCGGTGCGGCTTCACGGCCACCGAGGCTGAATAGCCCCTGGACGCGAGCTCCTGCGCGAATACCGTCGTGGCCTTCCGAACGTCGGCGCCGGAGCGCTTGGGAATCCACCATGACGCCGTGCGCGCCGAGTGCGTCCTTCAAGCTGCGCGCGACGCCGGCGATCTCCTCGCTGCCGATCCCCTTCCCAGCGACCGTCAGCGCGACATCCTGTCCGACCACCTTGTCGTACGACACGGGCACGACCATCGCGACCAGGACCGCCAGCGCGCCGAACACGGCCGCCGCGACCGCCGGGCGAGTGCGAATCGAGTGAAGCAACCCCATGATATTCCTCCTCGAGTACCAGGGCGCGGGTCTTGCGACGCCGCGCCGCCGAATGGTTTGAATCGTATCGTTCAGGTCGGGCACGTCTCGTACGCTCCGGCTTCGCAGAGCTGCGAGATCCCGTTCCACCGCGTTCGGATCATTCATGGGATCTCTCCTTGGCCGGCCAGGCCATGGTCCCGGCCGCTTCCCGGTGCTGTGTCTCGCTCCCCCACCCGTTTCGAAGGTAGAAGCGCCGCAGTTTCTCCCGGCCGCGAGCCAGGCGCGACTTCACGGCCGAGGGTGTGACCTGCTGCATCTCCGCGACCTCGTCCACCGAGAATCCGTCGAGCTCGTGGAGCACCACCGCTTCCCGCTGCGTCGGGTCGAGGGTCGCCAGGGCCCGTGCTGCGCGCTCGGCCCGCCGTCGCTCCTCGTCCCACAGCGTTCCATCCTCGCCCACGGGCTCGTTCCCCCCGGCGAGCGTATCTTCGATCGACACCGACTCCCGGCGTGGACGCCTCACGCGGGTGCGGTGCATGGAGAGGAGGACCGCGAAGAACCAGGACCGGAACTTAGACTCGTCCCGGAGCCCTTCCAGCTTGCCGTGCGCGCGCAGCACGGTTTCCTGATACAGATCGTCGCCGTCGTGAATCGACCGGCTGAGCCGGCGAGCCGTGGCCACGGCTTGTTCGTGAATCGGCCGGAGAAGCCGGGTCAGCCTGTCCCAGCGGGCCGTGTCTTCGCGCGAATCCATGTCGTTTCCGGTTCTCCTCCGTGGGTTCCCACACCGGAGACGCCATTCGGGGGTCTCCGGGTCGCAGCAAATTTAGCCTCTATCGCGGAAACGGCCTAATGCTCTAAATTTGAGGGTCCTAGCCGCTCGACGTTCCAACCATGCAACCGGGGGGTCGCATGAAACGCTGGATGGTCCTCGCCCTGCTCCTTGCCCTCTGCGCCCAATCGTATGGCGATGCGGAGGCCGGCAGGCGCTATCGCGCCGAGCGCCGCGTCGTCCGCCACCGCTCCGTCGTCGTCGTTCAGCATGGATGGCCGCTCCGCCGCCCGCTCAGGAAGGTCTGGGTCCATCCCGCCCGCTCTCCGGTTCGGAACGGGCCCACCGTGTTCCTGGCTCCCGTCGCGTTCACAGGCGCCGTTGTGATGGCCCCCGACGCGCCCGCTCGCGAGGTGCTGGTCTGGGAGGACAACGAGACCGTCCAGAAGAACGACGACTGGACCGAGGTGACCTTGAACTGCGAGAACGGCGGCACCAAGCTCTGGCTCGAGGTCGCGGCGGGCAAAGCGCAGTTCGACTGGGCAGAGGTCGTATTCGAGAACGGCGAGACGCGGGTCGTGGACTTCGGCGAGAAAGTCTACGGCACGGGCCTCTACACGCTGCTCGATTTCCGGGACGGCCGGCGGGTGGATCACGTGCGGATCGTGGCCAAGGCGAAGACCGACACCGCGCGGATCGTGCTCCAGATGCAGAAGTAGCTACGACGGACGGAGCGGGATCCCCGGCCCGAGGACGAACACGAACACGACGGCCGCGGCCGCCGCGGCCAGGACCCACGCGAGGTTGAATCGGAATTCCGCGCCCTGCGTCGTGTCCGCCGGCTTGACCAGGCGCGGGATGACGAGCAGACCCGCCATCGCGCCGAACCCGCTGCTCGCTCCCGAGAGCCAGATCAGACTCGCCCCGATGGGGTTCATCGCGGCGCCAGCCACGAGAAGGAGTCCGCCCGCGATGTACGCCGGAAGGGTGTAGGCCACCGCGTCGTCCGGCCCTCCCCCCAGAAGCTTCGAGAAAATCCTCGCGCCGGTGACGACCACATACCTATAGGCCGCGGCGCCCACCACCACGAGCGCTACCCTCCAGAGCCACTCCGGATGCCATCCCGCGACCACCACCATCCAGTCCCCGGTCTCGGTGAGCCCCGAGAAGAAGAGGTACCCCGTCCCGTTCAGGAGGTTGAGGGTGGCGAGGAGCCAGAGGAAATATCCGGTCGTGTCGAGCCGCCCGCGGCGTCGCGCGAGCACGATCAGGATTGCCCCCACGACCACGTTCGCGATGGAGCCCGCCGCGGCCACCAGGCGGCTCTGGGCGGAGGTCTGCACGGCGACGGTGGAAATGGAGAGCGCGTCGACGCCGGGGAGGAGCGCGACCGCGGTGCCGTGCCCGATCGCCTCGTGGATCATGTCGCACGCGGCGTACGCCACGAGCGAGATCGAGACGACCGTGAAGAGGTTGGGCCTCTGGCTCACGCGGCGAACACTACCGCGCGGGGGCGGGTCCCGCTAGGCCTGCTTTCGCTTCTCCGAGATCTCGACCAGCCGCACCGCGAGCCGTCCCAGGGCGCCGGCCTTCCCAAGCTGCTCCTTCATCCGCGCGACCTCGGCGGCGTGAACCTCGGGCGCCGTGTGATCCAGGAAGGGGACGTTTCCGGCGCGCGCCAGGTAGATGCCCAGCTGCCGCGCCGCCATGGGATCGCTGGAGACGGTCATGACGCGCTTCCGCTTCGCCCCCGGGAGGGGCGAGAGCGCCGTGACGCTCGTCGCCGGAGGATCCGAGACCGCGTCCAGCGCGTACCATTCCCCGTGATCGCTCCGGTCCGCCGCGAAGAGCACCTCGAAGCCGCGCGCCTGGAACACGTCCTTCACGCCCGAGCCGAAGCGCCGCCGCTTCGTCACCACCCCGTTCCCGGGGCGGTACTCGATGCGGCCCAGACCGAGCCACACGGCGGCGGTGCCGAAGAAGGCCGCCGCGAGACCCAGCTGGATCGCGAGCGCGATCAGGGGCGACCTGGGCGTCAGGTGCTGGATCACCGCGAGAAGTCCCGCGATCGTGCCCAGCGCGATCACGCCGCAGAAGCGCGCCTTGACGCGGCGCGGTGCGGCGGCCGGCGCCACCGCGCGCTCGCCTTCCGGCGTGATGATCTCCTCCCAGCCCTTGGGCAGTTGGACCGGCGCGGTGGCGGGATCCTGGCGCGTGATACCGAGCTCGGATTCGAGGCGCTTCGCCGCGGCCTGCCGCTCCTCGAGCGTCCCGAGTCGCGAGAGATCCACCTGGCCTTTCGTGGTCTCGACCACGAGCGCGCCCCGGGCCGTGACCAGAAATCGCCGGATCGTGTCCCGCGGGAACTCGCGCCGTTTCCGGAACGGTCCGCGCGACTGCTCTAGCGTGAGACCCCCGCCTTCGGAGGACATGCGGTCCTCGCCGCAGAGGAGGCGGAAGAACTCCGTCATCGCGGCCATCCCGCCGAGCGTCCAGATCACGAGCCAGAGAAGGACGAAGCCGCCCATCGCGAGCGCGCCGCCCTGCGATATTCGGATTGTGCCCGAGCCCGAGCCGCCGCTCATCAGCGCCACCGCCGCGTTTCCCAGAAGCCAGAGCGCGAAGCCTTCACCCGCCACCCAGCCGCAGAGCCAGATGCCGAGAAAGGCGGCGCCGAAGTACCGGCCCGAGCCTCGAGCGTTGAGCGTGACCATGGGGGGATTATCGGCGGGAGGAGGGTCGTTCCTTACCGGACGACCTTCAATGACTGGATGGGGCTACGGCTTCAAGATACTGCAAAACAGAGGCTTGTGGAGCGTGGAGTTTATCTTCCTACGGGTTGTTTCTCCCGTGGATTCACATGGCGCCTCACGTTCTCGTCACGGCCGGAGCCCACGGAGATGAGCCGCACCGGCACGCCGGCCAGCTCCTCGAGGCGATCCAGGTAACGCCGCGCTTCACGGGGCAGATCGTCCCATTCCCGCGCCGCGGTCGTGGAGGTGCGCCATCCGGTGAACGCCTCGCAGATCGGCCGCGCCGCGTTCAGGTCGGACAAGGATTCCGGCATTTCGGAGACGCGGCGGTTTCCGATCTCGTACTCGGCCACGATCTGGATCTCGGGCATGCAATCCAGGACGTCGAGCTTGGTGATCACGAGCTGGGTCAGGCCGTTCACGCGCACGGCGTGCCGGATGGCGACGACGTCGAACCAGCCGCAGCGCCGCGGGCGCCCCGTGGTCGCACCGTACTCGTTTCCTTCCTCGCGCAGCTTCTCCGCCAGCTCGCCCTGGAGCTCGGACGGGAACGGTCCGTTCCCCACGCGCGTGGCATACGCCTTCGCCACCCCGATCACGTCGGTGATGCGCGTGGGTCCGATGCCCACGCCCGTGCACGCGCCGCCGGCGACGGCGCTGGAGGAGGTCACGTAGGGGTAGGTGCCGTGATCCAGGTCGAGGTGCGTGCCCTGCGCGCCCTCGAGCAGCACGCGCTTACCCGAGCGCACCGCGGCGTCCACCGCGTGGGAGACGTTGACCGCCATCCCGCGCAGGAGCTCGTCGTCCTTGGCGCAGCTCGCCAGCACCGCCTCCAGCGGCAAGAGCTTCGCGTTCGGTCCCAGGAGCTTCAGCGTGCGCTCGCGGAGCCGGCGCACCCGCTCCTCGCGGATCTCGGGGTCCAGGAGATCGGCCACGCGAAGTCCGACGCGTCCCGCCTTGTCGGTGTACGCGGGTCCGATGCCGCGCCCGGTCGTGCCGATGCGCGCGCGCTCGGGTCCGCCCTCGGTGAGCTGCTCCAGGGCGCGGTGATCGGGAAGGATGATGTGCGCGGACAGGGAGACGAAGAGCCGGCCGTCCACGTGGATGCCCTGCGTGAGCAGGGTCTCCCGCTCCTTCCGGAGCGCGTCGCAGTCGATGACGACGCCGTTTCCGATGTAGCAGAGGGTGTTCGGGCGCAGGATGCCGGACGGGATGAGATGGAGGATGAAGGTCTTGTCCCCCACCACGACGGTGTGCCCGGCGTTCGGCCCGCCCTGATAGCGGGCCACGACGTCGGCCTCGTCGCTCAGGAGATCGACGATCTTCCCTTTTCCCTCGTCACCCCACTGGGCCCCGACCACGATGCGGCACGACATGGGATCCTTCCCTCCAAAACGAAACGGCCGCGAGCATCGTCCCTCGCGGCGGACGGAAGAGAATAGCAGGGGACCTCGGGGGGGTCAAATCATCTCTGGCTCAGAAACCTCAGGGTGCTTTCGCGCAGCACGCGGGCGCAGGTGACGACCGAGTCCGCCTCCACCCATTCCACGGCCTCGTGCGCCCCGGACCCCGAGGGGCCGTAGTTCACGCTGGGGATTCCGGCGCCTGCGAAGACGGCGGCGTCCATCCAGTAGCCCACCCCGATCTCCTCCGGCGCCGAGCCCACGACGGAGGAAACGGAGTCGCGCACGCATCGCGCGAGCGGGGCCTCGCGGTCGGTGAGGAGCGGCGCGCGGGCGAAGCGCAAGGTGACTTCGGTCCCGGGGTCGATCCCTTTCGCGATCCCGGCGATTTCTTCCATCACGCGCTCCGGCGGCTCGTCGGGCAGCGTGCGGCGCTCGATCGTGAGCGTGCAGGCGGGCGCGTAGGTCGAGAGGCCCACGCCTCCCTCGACCATCGAGGCGTGCATCGACGCGGGACCCACGAGCGGATGGACCCGCTTCCTCAGCTCGCGCGCGTCGAAGTCTTCCAGCGCCGCGATGATTCGCCCCATGATCCCGATGGCGCTCCGTCCCAGATCCCAGCGGCTCCCGTGCGCGGCGCGGCCTTTCGTCACGACGTCCACCCAGACGAATCCCTTGTGCGCGAGGACCAGCCGTCCCTCGCTTCCCTCGGTCAGGATGCAGCCGTCGGCGCGGTGGCTCTCCACGAAACGCTCGGCGCCGAGGCTCGTGTATTCCTCGTCCGCCACGAGCGCGACCATCACCTTCCCGCGCAGCGGCTCGCCCGCCAGCGACGCGACGGCGCTCATCACCGCCGCGACGCCGCTCTTCATGTCGTAGGAGCCGCGGCCGTAGACGCGTCCCTGGCGGAACGCGGGCTCGTACGCCGGAATCGTCATCCCGGCGACCCCGACCGTGTCGAGGTGCGCGCAGAGGACGAGGGTTGGGCCGTGGCCGTCCCCCACCTCGCCGACCGCGTTCGGCCGGCCGGGAGCCACCTCCTCGAGGCGCGCCGTGACGCCGCGCTCCTCGAGCCAGCGCACGGCGAAGGACGCAATTGCCTTCTCGCCTAAGGCTCCCGCTTCGCCCAGCGAGGGATTGATGGACGGGATGCGGATGAGATCGCCGAGCACTTGGAGGACGGATTCCGGCGCGAGCGGATCGACGCTCACGTCTCCTCCCGGAGCCACGGCAGGAGGAACTCCTGGTTGATCGCTAGCCCAAAGGGAAGCCGTGTCAAGGGGGGCCGCGCTAGGCGCGCACGCCGTTGGTCCGGAAGATTCGCTCGAAGATCTGGAGCGCCTCGTCCAGGCCCATGGCGATCGGGGCCGAGGGCAGGCGCTGTCGGAGGGCGTCCACGGGGCGGAAGAGGATCGGATAGTCGGCCGATTCGAGCAGGGTGAGGTCGTTCAGGCTGTCCCCCATCCCGATCACCTTGAAGCCGGCGCTCTTCATCCCCTGCACCACGGCCGCCTTCTGGCCCCGGATGCGGAGCTTCCAGCCGACGATCTTCCCGTCCGCGTCGACCTCGAACTGGTTGGCGAAGAGGTTGTAGCCGCCCAGGCGCTCGATGATGGGCTCCGCGAACTCCTGGAACGTGTCGGAGATGATCATGACCTGGCAGTGGCGGCGGATCCTGTCCAGGAACTCGTGCGAGCCCAGATAGGGGCGAACTTGATGTGCGACCTCTTGCAAGCGGGAGAGCGTGAGGCCGGCCCGGTTCAGCGCGTCCACGCGCCGGCGCATCAGGTCCTCGAACTCGCCGACGTCGCGCGTCGTGAGGTGGAGCTCCTCCACGCCGAAATGGTCGCCCAGGTGGGGCCAGATTTCCGGGGCGAGCACGCCCTCGAGGTCGATCGCGGCGATCATGGGGGTCGCATGATACCAAAAGAGTGAGGGGAAGCGTTGCCGCTTCCCCTCGACACCTCCGGTGGGCTGTTGGGATTCAACCAGCAGGCACCAGGCTAAAGCGCTCTAGATGCTGCTAGCTGCAGCCACCTCCGCAGTTCAGCACATCCGATAAGCCATACTTGGGCACTGGACCACCTCCTTTCCGCGATTCGCAAATGCTCGCGCCGCCGGCCCTCCCTGTCAATCGGATATTCTTGGCTCCTGCACGCCTAGCTCAGGGCGCCGGACTCCCTCAGCTTCCCCAACAAGAGTCGGACGATCTCCTCGCCCACCGCCTCCTGCGCTTCCACCGTCGCCGCGCCGATGTGGGGGGTCGCCACCACGTTCTCGCGTCTGGGAAGCATCGAGGCGCCCGGCGGCTCGTCCGCGAAGACGTCGAAGACGGCTCCACTCAGGTGTCCGCTGTCCAGCGCCGCGAGCACCGCCGCCTCGTCCACCAGCCCCCCGCGCGCGGCATTCACCAGCACCGCGCCGCGCGGCAGGCGCTCGATCTCGGGGGCGCCGATCATCCCCTTCGTCTGGGGGCCCAGCGGGACGTGGAGCGTGAGGATCCCGGCCCGCGGGAGGAGATCGGCGAGGGAGAGCGGCTCGACGTCGAAATCACGGATGGTGTCGTCGTCGAGCATGGGGTCGTGTCCGATGCACTTCATCTGAAAGGCCAGCGCGCGCTGCGCGACATGGCGACCGATCTGTCCCAGCCCCACGATGCCGATCGTCTTGCCGCGCAGCTCGCGCCCCTTGAACCGCGCCTTGTCCCACTCGCCGCGCTTGAGCGAGCTGTCGGCGGCGGGGATCTGACGGAAGAGGCCGAGCAGGAGTCCGAAGACCAGCTCCGCCACGGCGACCGCGTTCGCCCCCGGCACGTTCAGGACGCCGATGCCTTTCTCCCGCGCCGTGACCGCGTCGATGTTGTCGATGCCGGCGCCCGCGCGCGCGACCCAGCGGAGCTTGGGGGCGGCCTCGATCAGGCGGCGGGTGACCTTGGTAGCGCCCCGCACGACCCAGGCGTCGATGTCGCCGACGCGCGGGACCAGATCCTGCTCGGAGAGGCCGCGGCACTCGTCCACGGTGAGGCCGGGCGTCCCTTTCAGGATCGCCACGGCGGCCTGCGAAAGTGGATCGCTGACTAAGACCTTAACCGACACGCGCCGGTGCGGTGGAGGAAGCCGCGCGGAAGGACTGCTGCGCGGCACGAACGGCGGCGCCGGGCTCGCACTTACCGCCGTGCTCGAGGAGCGCCGCCTCGAAAGCTCCGACGAGACGGAGGATGTCGCCCTCGTCGTAGTAGCCGATGTGCCCCAGGCGGAAGATCTTCCCCTTGAGGCGATCCTGCCCGCCCGCGATCTTCACGCCGTACTTGTGCTCCATCCCCTTCAGCACGCCGCTCGAGTCCACGCCGGCCGGCACCCCGACCGCGGTGAGCGTATTGGAGGGAACCTCGGCGAAGAGCGGGAGGCCCAGCGCGCGCACGGCGGCGCGCGTGGCGTCCCCGTTCCGCGCGTGCCTCGCGAAACCCTGCTCGCGCCCCTCGTTCTGGAGCAGGAGCATGGCCGCGCGCGCGGCGAGCACCAGGCTGATCGCGGGGGTGAACGGCGTGTCGCCCGCCTCGAGCGCGGTCCTGGCCTTGGTCAGGTTCCAGTAGAACCTGGGAAGCTTCGACGCCTTCACCCGGTCCCATGCACGCGGGCTGAGGCAGAGGAACCCGAGCCCCGGAGGGATCATCATCCCTTTCTGGGATCCCCACACCACCACGTCGAAATCGGAGCGGTCGAAGCGAAGGTCGTAGACGCCGAAGCTCGTGATCGCGTCCACCACGGTGAGCACGCCGCGCGCCCGGGCCACGCGAGCCATGTCGTGCACCGGGAAGAGGGCCCCGGTGGAGGTCTCGCTGTGCGTGCCGAAGAGCACCTTGGCCTCGGGGTGCGCGGTGAGCGCCGACTCCACTTCCTCGGCGGTCGCGACGCGTCCCCACTCCACGCTGACCGTGTGCGCGGTGACGCCGTAGGCCTCACAGATGACGCGCCAGCGGTCCCCGAACTTCCCGCCCTCCACGACCACAGCCTCGTCGCCCGGGGAGAGGAGGTTCACGACCGCCGCTTCCATGGCGCCGGAGCCGGAGCAGGAGAGCGTGAGCGCGGGCTGCTCGGTGCCCAGGTGCTCCTGCATGAGGCGGGTCGTCTCGAGGAAGTACTGCCGGTACTCGTCCGTCCGGTGGTGGATGAGGGGCTTCCCCATCGCCTGAAGCACCTCGGACGGGACTTCCGTGGGTCCCGGAGTGAAGAGAACGCGCTTCATGGGTCTCCCTGGGCCCGATCCTGGCCGGCGAGGATCAGTGTGTGTACGGCTGGGGCTGCGGCGGCGGCTGCTCTTCCTGGTTGCGGCGAAGATACGTGGTGGACTCGCCCGGTTTCAAGGCCACTTCCAGAACCTCGTCCATGGTCTCGACCAGCTTGAAGTCCACCGCCTCGCGGATGTGCTCGGGCAGCTCTTGCAGGTCCTTCTCGTTCAGCTTCGGGATGATCACGATCTTCACGCCCGCGCGCTTGGCCGCCACCACCTTCTCGTTCAGCCCGCCGATCGGGAGCACGTGTCCGAGGAGCGTGATCTCGCCGGTCATGGCCACGTCCTCACGGGTGGGGACGCCGGTCAGCGCCGAGACCAGCGCGGTGGCGATGGCGATGCCCGCCGAGGGGCCGTCCTTGGGGATGGCGCCTTCGGGCAGATGCACGTGGACGTCGATGGACTTGTAGAAGTTCTTGTCCAGCCCGAGCGATGTCGCGCGGGAGCGCGCGTACGACAGAGCCGCTTGCCCGGACTCCCGCATCGTCTCGCCGAGCTTCCCCGTGAGCATGAGCACGCCGGTGCCGGCCAGGATGCTGACCTCGATGTTCAGGAGGTCGCCTCCCGCCTCGGTCCAGGCGAGGCCCGTCGCCACGCCCAGCCGCGAGCGCTTCTCGATCTGGCTGTCCAGATACTTCGGCACGCCCAGGTACTTGGAGATCTGCTTCTCCACCACCCGGAAGCTCCGTGCCTTCTTGACGGTCGCTTTCTTGCGCGCCACCTTGCGGCAGATGGCCGCGATCTCCCGCTCCAGGCTTCGCACGCCCGCCTCGCGGGTGTAGGCATTGATGACGGTCTTGATCGCTCCGTCGGAGATCTGAATATCCTTGGGCTCGAGGCCGTTCGCCTTCAGCTCTTTGGGAATCAGGAAATTCTTCGCGATCTCGACCTTCTCGAATTCCAGGTAGCCCGGCAGCCGGATGATCTCCATGCGGTCGAGCAGGGCCGGCGGGATCGAGTAGAGCGAGTTGCTGGTCGTCAGGAACATGACCTGGGAGAGATCGAAATCCACTTCCAGGTAGTGGTCGTTGAACGTGTGGTTCTGCTCCGGATCCAGCACCTCGAGGAGCGCCGAGGCGGGATCGCCGCGGAAATCGGTGCCCAGCTTGTCGATCTCGTCGAGCAGCAGCACGGGATTCATGGAGCCCGCGCGCTTCATGGCCTGCACGATCCGGCCCGGCATGGAGCCGATGTACGTGCGGCGATGGCCACGGATCTCGGCCTCGTCGCGGACGCCTCCGAGGCTCATGCGCACGAATTTCCGTCCGAGCGCGCGCGCGATGGACTTCCCGAGCGAGGTCTTGCCCACGCCCGGCGGGCCCACGAAGCAGAGGATCGGACCCTTGAGGCTTCCCGAGAGCTTGAGCACCGCCAGGTACTCGATGATCCGCTCCTTGATCTTCTTCAGGCCGTAATGATCCTCGTCCAGGATCTTCTCGACGTTCTGGATGTCCGGGTTGTCCTCGGTCTTGGTGCTCCACGGCAGCGAGACCAGCCAGTCGACGTAGTTCCGCACGACGGTGGCTTCCGGCGACATGAAGGACATCTTGCCCAGCTTGTCGATCTCCTTGATCGCCTTCTCGTGCACCTCCGGCGGCATCTTGGCCTTCTTCACCGCCTGGATCAGGTCGTCGACCTCATTCGAAAACTCGTTCTGGTAGCCCAGCTCCTTCCGGATCGCCTTGAGCTGCTCGTTGAGATAGAACTCCTTCTGGTTCTTGTGGACCTGGCTCCGGACCTGCCCCTCGATCTTCCGCTCGAGCTTCAAGATCTCGAGCTCGTTCGCGAGCGTCTTGCTGAGCTGGCGGAAGCGCTCGGTGAGGTCGTCCTCCTCCAGCACCGCCTGCTTCACCGCGACCTTCAAGATCAGGTGCGAGGCGACGGTGTAGGAGAGGAGCACCGGGTTTCCGATGTTGTTCGCGGTGGAGAGCACCTCGTCCGGCACGCGCCGGTTCAGGTGCACGTAGTCGTTGAAGGAGGCCAGCACGTTCCGCATCAGGGCCTCGAGCTGCGCGTCCTGCCGCACCTTGTCCTCGATGATCGAGACCGAGACGGCCATGGAGTCCGAGCCCTTGAAGAACTTCTTGGCGCGCGCGCGGCAGATCCCCTCCACCAGCACCCGCATCGTGCCGTCGGGGAGCCGGAAGAGCTGGAGCACGCGCACCACCGTGCCCACCCGGTAGAGATCCTTCGACACAGGATCCGGCACGTCGGGACGGCGCTGGGCCAGCACGAAGAGCACGCGGTCCTTCTGCACCGCGGCCTCGATGGCGTTCACGGACGGGATCCGGCCCACCAGGAGCGGGATCGTCATGTACGGATAGATCACCACATCGCGAAGGGGGAGCAGCGGGATCCGGTCGCGGATCTCGAAGACTTCTCCGTCGCGCTCGAGTCGAATCATTCGAAATGCCTCTCTGGGGTCAAGCCTCTTTGCGGCGGCGATCGCCGCGGAAGGTCAGGATCGGTTCGGATTTGCGGTTGATGACGTCGCGGGTGATCGTGCAGCCGACCACTTCCAGACGGGACGGAATCTCGTACATGAGATCCATCATGGATTCCTCGAGCACCGCGCGGAGCCCGCGCGCGCCGGTCCCGCGCTTCAGCGCCAGCTCGGCCACGGCCACCAGGGCGTCTTCGGTGAACTCCAGCTTCACGCCCTCCATCTCGAAGAATTTCTGGTACTGCTTCGTGATCGCGTTCTTGGGCTTGGTCAGGATCTCGATCAAGGACTCCTTGTTCAGGGAATCCAGGGCCCCGATGACGGGAAGCCGTCCCACCAGCTCCGGGATCAGCCCGTAGCGCAGGAGATCCTCGGGCTCCACCAGGGACAGGAGCTCCCCGATGTTCCGGTCCTTGCGGCTCCGGATGTCGGCGCCGAAGCCCATCGACTTCTGGCTCACGCGCCGCTCCACCACCTTCTCCAGGCCCTCGAACGCGCCGCCGCAGATGAACAGGATGTCCTTGGTGTTCACCTCGATGTACTTCTGCTGCGGGTGCTTCCGTCCGCCCTGCGGCGGGACGTTCGCGATCGTGCCTTCGAGGATTTTCAAGAGTGCCTGCTGCACGCCCTCCCCGGAGACGTCGCGGGTGATCGAGGGGTTCTCGGACTTGCGCGAGATCTTGTCCAGCTCGTCCACGTAGACGATGCCGTGCTCGGCGTTCACCACGTTGAAGTCCGTGGCCTGGAGCAGGCGGACCAGGATGTTCTCCACGTCCTCGCCCACGTAGCCCGCCTCGGTGAGACAGGTCGCGTCCACGATCGCGAACGGCACCTTGAGGGTCCGCGCCAGGGTGCGCGCGAGCAGGGTCTTGCCGGTGCCGGTGGGGCCGATCAGGAGGATATTCGACTTCTCGAGCTCCACGTCCTCGACCGCGCCGCCGGAGTAGATCCGCTTGTAATGGTTGTAGACCGCGACGCTCAGCGTCTTCTTGGCGCGGTCCTGCCCGACGACGTAATCGTCGAGGACCTTCTTGATCTCGGAGGGCTTGGGCAGGGCCCCCTTGGGCGCGCCCGCGCCGCGATCCGTCTCCCCTTCCAGGATGTCGTTGCACAGCTTCACGCACTCGCTGCAGATGTAGACCGACGGGCCGGAGACCAGGCGCGAGACCTCGTCCTGCCCGCGGCCGCAGAAGCTACACCGGATGGGATGCGGCGAATTGACCCGCTTCTTCATGCGTCGCGCCTCAGCCGACCGGAGCCGGCTCGGCCTTCCTCTCCTTGCTGGGTTCGAGCTTGGTGATGACCTTGTCCACGATCCTGTAGCCCTTGGCTTCCTCGGCCGACATGAAGAAATTCCGATCCGTGTCCTTCTCGATCTTCGCGAGCGGCTGTCCCGAGTGGCGGACCAGGATGTCGTTCAGCACGGTGCGTAATGCCAGAATCTCCTTCGTGTAGATCTCGATGTCCGTGGCCTGCCCCTGGCTGCCGCCCAGCGGCTGGTGGATCATGATCCGCGAATGCGGCAGCGCCGAGCGCTTGCCGGGCGCGCCGGCCGCGAGAAGCAGCGCCGCCATGCTCGCCGCCTGGCCCATGCAGATGGTGGCGACGTCGGGGCGGATGAACTGCATGGTGTCGTAGATCGCGAGGCCCGCGGAAACGACGCCGCCGGGCGAGTTGATGTAGAGGTTGATGTCCCGGTCCGGGTCCTCGGCCTCGAGGAACAGGAGCTGCGCGATGACCAGGTTGCCCACGAAATCGTCGATGGGCTGCCCGATGAACACGATCCGATCTTTCAGCAGCCGGGAGTAGATGTCGTAGGCCCGCTCCCCGCGTCCGCTCTGCTCCACCACCATCGGTACCAGACCCATGCGTTCAGTCCTCCTTGAAGGAATCTATCGGGTTAGGCCACAGCCATCTTAAGCCGCGCCTTCTCGAGCAGTAGGGCAAAAACCTTCCGCTCCATGAGATGCGCCCGTGCCCGGTCTCGGTGCTCGGCGCTCCTCAGAACCCGCTCGGTCTCCGGAGGGGCATTCTCCCCCTCCGCCGCGCCGCGAAGCGCCTGATCGATGTCTTCGTCGGACACGGCAACCGACTCCGCGCGGGCGATCGAGTCCAGAAGGAGGTCGCGCTTGATGCGGCGCTCGGCCAGAGGCCGGTACTCCTTCCGGAACCGCTCCTCTTCCTCGTCGGACCACTCCTGGCCTTCCCCCCTTAGACGCTGGACCAGCTCCTCCAGATACTCCCCGACCATCGATTCGGGCAGGTCGAGGGGATTCCGGGCGATGATCTGGTCCATCAGGGCTTCCTCCTGCTCCCGCTGCGCCTTGACGCGGGCCTCCCCCTCCATGTTCAGCCGGACGCGGGAGCGAAGCTCCGCCAGATCCCGCATCCCGGCGATCTCCCTGGCGAAGTCGTCGTCCAGGGGGCGGATGCGGCGCTCACGGACGCCCTGCACGTCCACCGAGAAGGCGGCGGTGTGGCCGCGAAGCTCCTCGTTCCCGAACGTATCGGGATAGGTCACCTGGAAATTCCGGTGATCGCCCGCCTTGGTCTCCAGGAGATTCGTGCGGAATTCGGGAAGCAACCCCGAGGCTCCCAACTCCACCAGCGCGTCCTTCTGCTCGGTCTTACGAATGGGCTTCCCCTTGGCGTTCAGCCGAACATAGTCCACCAGGACGGCGTCCTGGTCCCCGGCGGGACGCTCCACGGGGGCCCACTCGGCGGTGCGGTTTCGAAGCTCGACCAGGGCCTTGTCCACTTCCTCGTCCGCGATCTGGGTCTCCCGGGCATCCACGTCGAGGCCCAGGTAGTCCTTGGGCGTAATCGACGGCCGGATATCAACTTGTGCCTCATAGGTCAGCGGTTTCCCCCGGGAGTAGTCGACCTTCTCGATGACCGGGAAGGAAACGGGCTGGATCTTCTGCTCGCGGATGGCCGCCTCGTAGGAGCGCTTCACCACCTTCTCCAGCACTTCGTGCTCCATGGAGTGCCCGAACTGGAGCTCGAGCATGTTCCGGGGCGCGTGCCCCCTCCGGAAGCCGGGTAGCTGGACGCGGCTGCGAAACTCCTGGACGACATCCTGGAACGCCCGTTCCAGCTCGTCGGCGGGCACCTCGATCGCGAGGACTTTTCGCCAAGGGGTTCCGTGGTCGCGAATGTCGACTTTCAACGTGATCTCCCGATCAATCTGGTGCGAGAGGGGGGAGTTGAACCCCCACGAGTTTCCTCACGGGATCCTAAGTCCCGCGCGTCTGCCAATTCCGCCACTCTCGCGTTGGCTTTGGTGTTGGCAGTCCCTAGCTTAGCAGCGAAGTGGTTGTCGTTCAAGCACATTGCCCGATCAAGCGGGCGTGGTCGCCTTGGGGGCTCGTTTCGGGGTCCTGACCACCTCCGCCACCCGCGCCACCACCTCGTACCGGCCGAACGAAGGCATGAGATAGGCGCCTTCCACCAGGTCCTTGGCCCGGAGCAGAAGCTCCCGGCACATCTCGATTCCCACTTCGATGCCCTTCTCGCCCGCCTGCTTCATCGCCTCGCGCGCGGGGTCCGGAATGTTGATGCCCGGGACCTCATTATGTAGAAATTCGCAATGGCGATGGCTCTGGAGCGGCAGGAGCCCGAGGAGAACCGGAATGCGGTGCTTCTTCACGGCGTCCAGGAACCGGATCAGGGACTCGATCTCGTAGAGCGGCTGCGTCATCGTGAATTCGGCGCCCGCCTCGACCTTCTGGCGGAAGCGGTCGATCTCGGTCGCGATGTCCTCGGAGGCGGGATTCGACGCGCAGCCGATCATGAAGCGGGTCGGCTCGCCGATCGAGTTGCCCGCGAGATCCGTCCCGGCGTTGAGCTGCTTCAGCACCCGGATCAATCCGACCGAGTCCACGTCGAACACCGCCGTGGCGTTGGGATAGTCCCCGGCGCGCGGAGGATCCCCGGTCAGCGCGAGGATGTTCCGGATGCCCAGGGCGTGCGCGCCCATGAGATCCGACTGGATGCCCATGAGATTCCTGTCGCGGCAGGTGAAGTGGAGGATGGTCTCCACACCCACTTGCTGGGTGATCATGGACGCCAGCGCGAGCGAGGACATGCGCACGCGCGCCATCGGACTGTCCGCGACGTTGATCGTGTCCACGCCCGAGGCTTTCAGGAACTGGGCGCCCTCGATCATCTTCTTCGGACGCGCGCCGCGCGGCGGGTCCACCTCCACGCTGACCACGAATTCGCGGCTGGCGAGCTTCCGGGCGAGGAGCGAGCGGGAGGCGGGATCCGACGACTCCGGCTCCTCGTGGACGGTCGGCGGCGGTGACGAGGGCGCGATCGCGCGATCGGCCGCGATCTCGGCGGCCGTCTCCGCGCCGGGGCGCGCCAGCGCGTCGCGCATCCGGCGGATGTGCGCGGGGGTGGTGCCGCAGCAGCCGCCGATCAGGTTCGCGCCCGCCGCGGCGAAGCGCACCGCGTAGTCCGCGAAGTAGTCCGGCGAGGCGAGGTAGAGAAACCGCCCGCTCACGAAGCGCGGGAGCCCGGCGTTCGGCATGACCGAGATCGGAAGCTCGGTCTTGCGCCGCAGCCGCTGGACGATCTCGAGGAGCTTCTGGGGACCCACGCTGCAGTTCGCGCCCAGGACGTTCACGCCCAGGGTCTGCGTCTGGCGCACCACGTCTTCCGGGTAGGCGCCGTAGAGGGTCCGCTCGTCCTCGGTGAAGGTCATCTCCGCGACGAGCGGCAGGTCCGTCACCTGGCGCACCGCGCGGATGGCGAGCTTCATCTCCTCGAGATCGGTCTGCGTCTCGATGATGAGGAGATCCACGCCTCCCTCGACCAGCCCTTCCACCTGCTCCACGTACGCCTCGTACGCCTCTTCCTTGCTGATCGTGCCCAGCGGAGCCACCGGTTTTCCCAGCGGGCCGATCGCGCCCGCCACGAAAACGGCCTCGCCCACTTCCTCGCGCGCGTTCCGCGCCAGTTGCGCGCCCGCGCGGTTCACGCGCCGCGCGTCGTGGATCTCGCCGCCGTGCGCGGCGAGGCGGATGCGGCTCGCGCCGAACGTGTTCGTCTCGATCAGCTCGGCGCCCGCGCGTATGTAGTCGCGGTGGATGGACTGGACGAGCGCCGGCTCTTGAAGGTTCAAGAGATCGAACGAGCGGTCGAAGGTGATGCCGCGCTCGTAGAGGACCGTGCCCATGGCGCCGTCGGCCAGGACCACGCCCTGCTGCAGCCGCTCGAGAAAGGGGTGGCTCAAATGGGAGTTTCTCCTATGGGAACGCGTTCTTCCATGCCGGGGTGACATCGTACTATACTGCGCGGCCTTGCGGTGCACGAATGGATTGGAGAGCCCTTCCCGATGAACATCCTCGTTTTCGTGAAGCAGGTCCCGGACACCGAGACCCGCATCCAGCTCCAGAACGGCTCCGTCGACACCTCCGGCGTGAAGTGGGTCGCGAACCCGTACGACGAGTTCGCGATCGAGGAAGCGCTCCGGATTCGGGAGAAGCAGGGATCCGGGAAGGTCACCGTGATCAGCCTGGGGCCCGACCGCGTGAAGGAGGCCATCAAGTACGCCCTCTCCCTGGGGGCGGACGAGGGTGTCCACGTGAAGGGCGACGGGCTGGCCCTCGCGGATCCGCTGGCGGTCGCGACCGTGCTCGCCGCCGCGGCCCGGAAGCTGGGATTCGACCTGATCCTCACCGG
>WNFL01011636.1_pt4 | contig 18675 bp, 13 predicted proteins | sample 5400361 | NCBI WGS metagenome assembly WNFL01 (sample SAMN13153351, study PRJNA577476) | soil metagenome | isolation source: 40 cm soil on Douglas fir-dominated hillslope | place: USA:California | collected 2013-09-17
AGAAAAGCCGCGCGCGCCATGTAGCCTGTGTCTTCCAGCAATCCTATAAAAAGGAACAGCAAACAAATTTGCGGCAGGAACACGAGCACCGCACCCACACCGGCGATCACGCCATCCACCAGCAAACTTTGCAAGGGACCGGCCGTCAACAAACCTGCCACTGCCTGGCCCAAAACATCAATCGCCTGACCGATCTTGTCCATCGGCCAGCGGGCAAAGGTAAAGATGCTTTGAAATATCAACGTCATGATCGCGACAAAAATCAGCAGCCCCCAGAACCGATGCGTCAGAATTCGATCGAGCTTGTCGCTTAGCGTCACACCAGGGCGGCGCGTCTGCGTGGTGACTCGTCCCTGGATTTCTGCGATTCGCGCATAGCGCGCCTCGATGGCCGTGCTCCGCCAGTCGACTCCGCATTGTTCCAACCGGGCGCGGCCTTCGCTCACCGCCTGGCGAATCGATTGCGGGTAATGTTCTGCGCTCGAAGCCATGAAGCGTTCATCCGCCAGGACAAGCTGTGCCTCGGCCAGGGCCTGGAAGTGTGACTCTGGAAAATGCTCTTCCAGCAGCGAAGCCAGCCCCTCGACGTCCTCCTCCAACTGTGGAGGCAGTTTGCAAAACATGGCCGGTGCGCCGTCCAAACGTTGAACCTTGAGCGTTGAACCTTGACCCTGCGCACCTTCCGCTAGTGTCTCCCGCAACCGATCCACTCCGCGACGCGTACTGGCCACGATCGGGTACACCGGAACTCCCAGTTCGTTACTGAGCTTTTTTCCATCGATCTGATACCCGTTCTGTTCGGCCACATCGATCATGTTCAGCGCGATAATCGTCGGATAGCCCAGCTCAATGACTTGCGTGGCAAAATAAAGGTTGCGCTGCAGGTTTGAACCGTCGATCACCACCACCACGAGGTCGGGGGGTGGCACCTCGTCCAGGCGATGGAAGAGAATATCGCGGGCAATCTGTTCATCCAGCGAATGAGGGCTTAGGCTATAAGTCCCCGGCAAATCCAGGACCATGATCGGGTTCTCGCGCGCCGTGCCGAGCAGGCGGCCTTCTTTACGTTCGACGGTGACGCCGGCGTAATTCCCCACTTTTGCGCGAAGGCCGGTGAGTGCGTTGAACAGAGTGGTTTTTCCGCAATTCGGATTGCCCGTTAAGATGACATAACGGGTTTTGGTCTTCGCGTGGGGCGCGAGCTTTGCGGAAGCTGCATCCATGAGCAAAGGATTATAAGCTCATTTGGGCCGGACCCAAATCTGATCAGCTTCGTGTTTGCGCAGCGTCAGATGATAACCGCGAACCTTGATCTCAACCGGGTCGCCCAGCGGCGCAAAGCGAACCAACTTCCCATTTCCAGGATGCGTCCTCGATGTTCCGGCGGGACATTGATCTCCGCAACGGTTCCTTCGCCCCCCGCCTGAAGAGAACTCAGCGGTTGAGTATCAGCCGGCATAGGCAGCTATGCGCCGGCCCTGGAAGTAATCGGCTCAACGAGAATGCTTTCTGCCAGTTGTGTGCTGATGCCGAGCCTGGCGTTGCAGACCTGGCAAATGATGTTGGCCTGGTGACTCACCAGTTTTATCTGCTGTTCTTCACAGAAGCCCATTTCACGCAAGCGATGCGAAACTTCGGGCGAGGCCGAGAGCTGTTTGATGCGAACGGCTGTGCCAGCCACGACTCGGCTGAGTGGGCAAAGGAAAGGCTCTTTCGTGCAGCCATTTTCGCCTAAGCAACTGGATATAAAGCCGTTCACTGTGACTCTTACACTATGGTTGTAGAGACTTCCTTGCAAGACCCAATATTCAACCACCCGCCCCTTTTCGCATTGGCATCTGGTTGATGCCCATAGCCGCGGCTGCGATTGAACATTCAACGGCGCCGCAGTAATCTGACGCACACTTGAAAGTGCACCAACAAGAACCGCGCAGGCGTCGCGCCGGGCGTGTCGATCGAGGCTCGCCCATGGCCCTTATTTGGCTGGTCACCGTGGCTTTGGTCAGTGGCTGTTCCGAGAAGCCGGGCAAGGTGATCGGGGAAATCCGCGGTGAGCCGATTAATTCGCGAGGCGCCTCTAATTCGGTGCCGGTGCAACAAGCTGTTCCCGCTGAACGGCCCGACAAGGGCTACACCTACATTGGATTTGATAAACTCTCTTCGTTCAAATTCGATCCCGGCGAAGAATTGCTCAATCCACAGACTAACGCCGTTCCCGGTGGGGCCCGGAGTGCGGATGCTCTGATTCCAGAGAGGGTGAAGGCGTTCAGCGAAAAACGAGCCGCTGTGCGCGGCTTCATGCTCCCGCTTAGGGTCGAGGGTGGATTGGTCAAGGAATTGTTGATCATGCGCGACCAATCAATGTGTTGTTATGGTGTGGTGCCAAAGATCAACGAATGGATCAGCGTCAAGATGCAAGGCAAGGGAGTGAAGGCCATCATGGATCAACCCGTTACGCTTTATGGCACTATCCACATAGGAGAAATGCGTGAGAACGGCTATCTTGTCGGAATCTTTGCCCTGGACGGTGAAAAGATGGACCTTCCGGAGAACTAGAACTAATGGCGGGCTGCGAACGGATTCACCGGCTCTTTCCTGAAGCGAACGTTGGCCACCGCACTATAGAGTACGACAGCTCCGAAAACCAGATAGCCGAGCGCCAGAGGCCGCGACCAAAGCAATTCGACCAATGCGACGTTGTCGAGGGCGTGGGGCCAAATCCAAATGAGAAGGGAAACCAGAACCAGCGCGCCCCCGAAGGCACCGATCCTTTTGCGTTCGCGTGGAGTCGCCTGAATTTTTCGTTTAGTTCCTGAACTGCTGGTCCGCGCGGGCGCATGCGGTACCGCGATGTTCTGTGTTGCTTCCATAGTCCCGTTGCAACAGGAAGCAACGTGCGTGCCTGATTCATCAGCGGGGGCGCGCGCGCAGGCCAAACGGTTCGGCTGTCTCAGAAAAGGACAGGACACCATTTTTCGAAGACACTCCCTGGTATGGATCATTCTGGATCAGAAGATTGCCATCGATATCCAGATCCAGGTGGGCCGCCGCACTGATCTGGAGGCTCGATTCGATCATGCAGCCAATCATCGTTTTCAAGCCGGCAGCGCGCGCGGCTTGCAGCGCATCGTACGCCGCGCTGATGCCACCGGTCTTGACGAGCTTAACGTTGACACCGTGAAAGCAATCGACACAACGGCTCACGTCCGAGGCTTGGTGGTATGATTCATCTCCGAAAAGGGGCAGGGGCGAGCGCTCCTTCAACCACGCCATATCGTTCGGGTTCGAGTCGCACGGCATCGGTTGCTCGACGAATTCGATACGCTTGTCCTGGGCGAGCCATTCCAACTTCTCCAACGCTTCCTCCCTGGTCGTCCACGCTTCGTTGGCATCGACACGCAGAGTTTTATCCGGTGCGAGATCGCGCACCGCGCGCAGGTTCGCGGCGTCATCCAGGCTTCCGACCTTCAGTTTGAGAATCGGGTAGGCTGCGGCGCGGGCGACTTTTTTTCGAATGACGTCCGGATGGTCGATGCCGATGCTGAAGGATGTGAGGTGGCGCTTTTCCTGGAATCCGAGCTTGAGATAATCGCAGACAGGCTGCCGGGCAGCTTTTGCCACGCCATCGACGAGCGCGATATTGAGAGCGGCTTTGGCGGTGTAATTCCCCGGGGCAAGCGAATCGAGGTAGCGCATCGATTCCGGAATCGCCTGGAATGACAGGCGCGACGGATCGACTTTCCGCAGAAACGCTTCGACCGTCTCGACCGACTCCCGGTACCGGTTGGAGGGCGCGCCTTCACCGATGCCACTAAAACCGGGCGCGTCCAACTGCACAAACATCACCGGATAAAAGTCCTTGCCCTGACCGACACCCTGCCCGCTGGAGACTCGCCAGGTATCGGTAAGCTTTAGATCGAAGCGGCGGAAATTCAGGTTCATCATCGAAACGCTCATCGTTGCGGAGTTAGTAGTTCAAGCTTTGGATTGAGTTCCAGTGCGAAATCCTTGTAGCGGACCTCGAGCGGACCGCCGGCGTGGAGTTGGAAGGCGATGATGCCTTCCTTAGCCCCCTTTGGATCATCGAGATCAACGCAGGCCTTTCCGTTGATGGCTGTACGAATCCTGCTCCCTACGGCCACAATCTCATAGGTGTTCCATTCCTCAGGTTTGACGCTTGCTTCGCCGGATTTATCCCAAAGCAATGCGCGTCCATGTTCTTCGTAAAGTTTGCCCCACCAACCGGCGCCCACGTCGGCCTGATAGCCCTGGACGTCGCCATTCGGCAGCCGTTTGCTGCGAAGCTGAATTCCGCTGTTCTCCCTGTTCGGAGTGAGTTTCACTTTGCAGACGAATCGGAAATCGCCGAGCAGCAAGGGGCCGCCCAGCCACTCGTTATGCTGCAAGCCTGCTGTCTTGCCCACAATCTCACCATTTTCCACTTTCCATAAATCGAGATTGCCTTCCCACCCGGCCAGATCTTTGCCATCGAAAAACGAGGCGACATTATCGGCCGTGGCGAACATCGGTAATTGCTCCTGGCTTCGCAGATATCCGATTAATTCGCGAACCTCAATTTCGCTCAGTGGAGTGAGCAATCCTTCGGGCATCATCGAAATGTTCCCCTGCGTGAGCGATTTCACGTCCTTGCGGCTGATAAGGATGGTTTCGCCGGGTACGACGATGGTCACAGCATTGTCGTCCTGCCTGGTGACGATCCCGGTGATCACGCGGTCGTCTGTCGTTTCGAGAGTGGAGGTGCGGTAGTCGTTCGGGATGATGGCGTTCGGATCGATGACATTTTGCAGAATATAATCGAGGTCGCCGCGATTTGAGCCGGTGATGTCCGGCCCCACCTTGCCCCCGACACCGAATAGCGTGTGGCATTGCTGGCATGTCTTCGCGAACACCGCGCGGCCCCGCGAAGGATCCCCGGGACCTTTTGTCTGGATCATGGCTTTGTAGCGCGCAATTTCGGTGAGCTTCCCGGCTTCGCTCTCGCGTGCCACGCCCCAGAGCTTGTGCACCAGGGCGTCGAGTTCCGGATTCTTAAGATTGCGGAGCTGGCGCACGATATCGGCGGTAAGATCGCTTCGGGCGATGGTGTTCTTCTCCACCGCGCCGAGCAATTGCCTGGCGAAGGTTATGCGCGAAGCGAGGGCATTGAGAGCTTCACGCTTGTCGGATGGAGAAAGGCCGGGATAGATCTGCAGGATGGCCCCGGGCGTCGTCATGTCATCGTAGGCCGCCAGCGCGCGCAATGCCGCCGTGCGCAGGGCAGGATCTTGGATCAAAATGCGCAGAATCGGCGGAAGGTCGGGATCTCTGGCCTGCCCGAGGGAATCAAGGGCGGCTTTGCGCGAAGTCACGTCTGCCTTGGGGTCGACAAGCTTCTCGCGAAGCTGCTTCAGAGCCGTCGCGCTGCCGAACGTTAATGAGAGAGACTGCACCAGTTCGCGTAATTGGGAATTCGGGCTCTGACTCAACTTTGCGGCAAGTTCCTCCCAACCCGCCGGCATCTTCAATCCACGCCGCCCCTTGAACCCGTCGCTCATTCCCTTGAGAACGTCATACTGCAACTGCGGGTCATCGCTTTGCTTGAGCACCTGCACGAGGGCGTTCAGGCCGTCGTTGGTATCCTGCTCCTGAGCGGGAGCCGACGTGACGAGGAGAGCAGCGCCAACTGCGAAAATCTGCGACCACTTCAACTTCATATCGGATTGAAGATGACACAGAGGATTAAGATCGGCTCCTCCAAAGTTGTGGACGCCTCCTTCGGTCCAGGATTGTTTCCCTGCTACAAAAGCCCCAGCCGTGTGGTTCTACTGGCCTCAAGCGACTGAAAGGGCCTCCTTTACCCCTCTTGCTTGCGCACGAACTTTCGTTAGAATCGGCGCGCTCTCCCATTTGCTCCTTTTGCGGGCAGCACGATGGGCGTGGCGTTCGATGCCAATTTAGACCGAAGAAGACCGAGATTTATGAAGTCAAATCACACCGTGACGAAGAAAAAATCGATTTTGCGAAAGGTGGCGTGGGGGGCTCTAGTGGCTATGGCCACAGGCCGGGCGGCGATCCAACCAAGTGAAGCGGCGACCAACGTCGTGCTTTGGGATACGTCCTCACACCTTGCCGACCGCGTTGATCTTGCTGACAAAGCTGGGTGGAAAGTGGTGCCAACGGATCTTCTCACTCTGGAAGCCAATCCACCCAAGGCGTCATCCGATCCGGGATACTATGGCAGGGAGTACTTGTTCCAGGGAGATGCGGTCGTGGAGAACCACAGCCTGACCGCGGTGTTTTGGTCAGCCAAAGGACGTGTCCTGATCTATGCGAAGGCTGGTGCGGCGCTGGCAGATGGCGCTTCGTCAGAAAAAAATCATCCGGGCAGGAAAATCGCTGAATTTGCGCCACGACAAACAAAGGATTCGCCCGGACGAATCAGCCGGTGCGACCTGGTGCGCAACGCGGGTGACGAAGTGGCATTGCAGGTCGTCTTTTCCGCCAGGGGATCGGCGGATGTTTCCGCTCTCTTCAGCTTCGGCAAGACAGAGGTCGTGGAAATTAAGCCGGCGGCGAACATGAAGAGCATCAGTCTGCTAAGCCCAATGGAATATGGAGTCGTGCCCAGCTTTATCGGCGACGATCTCATTTTCAGTCCTGCCGAATTCGCCTCAGTAAACACGCTGTGTATTCCCTCTGAGAATGTCTTTCTCGGACTCCTGCAAGGTGAAGAGAGCGTGTTGGTAATGACCTGGCCGAAGGGCAGGCAGCAGGCGCGCCTTGGTTTAGGCAAAGAAGAACAAGGAAAGCGTCTCATTGATTCGATCGATTTTGATAATGATGGACAAAGCCTTTATCTCGCGGCGGTGACCGCACCAGGAATCTGGCATCGTGAGGAGTTGAAGCCGTCGTTTCTGGAAAAGGATGTGGCCATCAAGTGGAAGCGGCCTTTTTCTGCCAGGTGGAAAACACAGTTGAACGAGGCGGAGGTGAGGACGACATTTGCATTCAGAGAATCCAAAGGGCAGGTCTGGCGCGGAGTCCCGGGATCTTACAGCTATCCCGTCTGGTTCAACGGGGACGAAGCCTTTTATCATTTGAGCAAGAAGGTCCCGCCCAACGGCGAATCTCTCGTTTATTTCCTGGAAGGCCAGGATACGCCGCCCTCGGTGTCAACCCCTGTCGACATAATGAAGGCGACACTCGGCAGGCAGATGTGCGAGCCCCTCCTCGACATTGCGGGCCGGAAGTTGCACACACACCATCGCCGCGGTGGGGCAGGAGTGCGTCGCGCCTGCACCTGTGGATGCACCGAAGTAATTCAAGCCTACTTCGAGGCGGGACAGGAGGTGGGGAAGAAAGAGGAAATCCAGGGGGCCATCGACGACATGATTTATTTCGTCGAGCGCCACATGGAAAGGATTGATCAATACAGGCGGTTTGCCGATGAGACCATCAAGTTCATCCAGGCTCAAGCGAGCTCTTCTGCGGAACTGAAGTCTTACGCTGAAAGTTTGCAGAGCATCGTGCAACAAATACCCGAGGAATACCGGGTGCAGAAGGAAAACACGAAGTCACTGGAATATGCTGGTGAACTTTCTCGAAGGACCATCGCGCTCACGGCCAAATCAGCTCCGGAAAATCTCAAGGCATACATGGACCTGCTCAAGGCCTGGAGGGCAATGGGTGGTGCTCAGGACTATCTGGTGGCACAGTGCCACGCACTCACCAGGAAACTGTCGCAGGAAGCCGGCTATGGTTGCGTGAGTGAGCCAAAGGCAGCCCGATTGGCCGAAGAATTGCGAAAACGGTGCAAGCAGATGCTCAGGAATCCGGATGGCTACGAGATTTGGGCCGAGTACTGACTCAGTTTGGGATGTACTGCGCAACCTCTTATCCCGGCTAACGAAATTCACACCCCTCATCCCGGCCCGTTTGGGAGAGGGAATAAGCGTCACAATGGTTGGGCCATTTACGGAAAATGATGAAGCATAGGATTGTCGGTGCGCTGGTTCTGACTGGAGCATTAGCACTGCTTTCAAGCTGTCAACGCGACGGGCAGACCGATGCTCCGAAGGAGCCGAGCGTCACGATGAAGCTGAGTGCCGCGCCGGCTCAAACTGGGACGGATTCCAAAGGGGAAATGGTGCAGATTCCTGGTGGGCGTTTCCTGATGGGAGATAAGGATGAAGTGGATGCGACGCCTCACGAAGTTGTGCTGGGCGCGTTCCTGATGGACAAATATCTCGTGACGCAGGAGCAGTATCAGAAAGTCACGGGCGCCAACCCGTCGCGATGGAAAGCAGACAAGAATCCTGTCGAACAAGTCCGGTGGTCCGATGCGGTGACATTCTGCAATAAACGTTCCGAATTGGAGAAGCTTGAGCCGTGCTACGACTTGAAAACCTGGACCTGCAACTTCGAGGCGAATGGATACAGGTTGCCCACCGAAGCCGAATGGGAATATGCCTCTCGCGCAGGGAGCACCACTGCCTATTTCTTCGGGGACAACACCTCAAAGCTCGGCGACTATGCCTGGTTTGCGAAAAACGCGGGAGGACATCCGCGTCCCGTCGGCCAGAAACAGCCCAACGCGTGGGGCCTTTATGATATTTGCGGCAACGTCTGGGAATGGTGTAACGATTTCTACGGCGTCGACTACTACAAGGAAGCTCCACGAGAAAATCCCCGCGGGCCAAAGACTGGTGAAAACAAGGTTGTCCGTGGCGGCGCCTGGAAGGTTAGCGCTGAGAGTTGTCGCTCAGGATATCGTTACAATGAGAGTCCTGGATATGCGGATGTTTGCTTTGGATACGATATTTATGGCTTTCGGTGTGCGAGAACAGCAGCTGGCACGAGACTGCGCGAAAAGAGCCAGTAACCACCCTTCGCGGAGTGCGAGGACTGCGTGCCGCGCCCTACCTCGCGCGACAACGGAGGGCCTTTTGAAGTTCCGATTCTTTCTCGGCCGCAACGGGATCGCGCCTTGAACAAGTATGTCGTCGCTCACCCCTTTTCAGCGCTGACTGCCGCGAGTAGTGCCTTGATGTAACCGATGCTGTAGGCCCAGCCCGTTCTTGGGCTGCCGACCATTGTCGGGACGTGGTCCGCGATCACGGCGCCGCGAAAGTCAACCTCATAAAGGGTCTTCATGAGTTTGAGCATGTCTGTGTAGCCGTTATCCACGAATGTCTCCACGAAACGAGGAATTGGCCCGCTGACATTGCGAAAGTGAATCTTCCAGAGCTTGTCCGTTTTCGCGAAGGCGCGCGCCGCTTCAAATACGTCCTTGCCCATCTGCTGGCCGCCTTCCATCCATGTGCCCGCACAGAGACAAACGCCGATGTTGGGACTGTTGGCGATTTCCAGCGCCCGCATGTAGCCGTCGAAGTTCCCGAAGATGCAGCGTGGTACGCCGCCCAACTCAGGCACGGGCGGATCGTCCGGATGAATACCGATGCGCATTCCAAGGTCTTCCGCCAGGGGCGCCACTTGCTGGATGAAATAGGTGTAATTCTCCCAAAGCTCTTCCTTGCTGTATTTGCGGCCATGGGTGAGCGGACCTTGAAAAACCTTGCCGCTCCAATTTCCTTTCGGATGCTTTTCCATGTCGAAGGCGCGCGCCGACGCTCCACCGCGAGTGGTTTCCCTCGCGCTGCTCCAGATGCCGTTTCCCATGTGCGCGTAGGTGGTGTAGAAGATGCCGGCCTTGGCCAGGTTGCGCAGAAAACCCTTGTACTCTTCGATCTTCTTGTCGCGGCCCGGCAGATTCAACGTCACTTCCGGCATGTTGTGAACGTTGCGGTTGCCGATGTTCCAGACCCGCAGTTTGGCTGCTTCCACTCTCTGTTTGATGCGAATGAAGTTTTCCAAAGTCGCTCGGCGGCCGCCCGTGGGGATGTTGACGTAGCCCACACCGAGTTGCTGGGCGAACTGCAAGTCTTCGTCAGTGGCATTGGTGGAAATTTGCAGCGACACCTTGATGCCGGGAGGCAATGGCTCCAATTTTGTGGCGGTTGCCGCCTCCAACGGATTCCAGACTGCGCTCGCAGCCGTCGCGCTAGCGGCCAGTTTGATGAAGTCTCTTCGGTGCAGCCCGCGCATCGATGATTTGCAGGGCTGCTCTTCTTCGGTTTGGGCCAGGATAGTGCTCATAGGTCGATTCCTCAACCGAGTGTGATTTTGGTGACGCGCTGAAGCCTTGCGCGCCCAGGCCATTGGCTCAAGCGATTTCTGAGTAAAGAGAGCCTCGTCCTCTCCAAAACTGAACTGTCATTTCCGTCTCTTGAGCTATTTTGCGGTCAGCCATTTTTGAAAGATCGCATCGCTGCTGAGGCGTTTCGCGAGCAAGTCATAGCCTTCCGTCAAGGGATGGCTCGCGTCCGCATAGAGGGTGCTGGGAAGCGGCTCGGGAGCGAGACTTGGAATTCCATTTTGCGAAAGCCACGTGACAATTTCAGCGTGGAGTTTTCGGTAGAGCGGTCGATTATCCTCCGCCAACATGTGTTCGTTAAAGGGTCCCACCAGGACCAGCACATCATTGTCACGCTCTCTCAATATCCTGACCGCGCGCTGGAAGGCGTGCCATTGGAGTGATTTTTCGAGCGGCACCCATTCGAAGTGAGTCGTGCCTGTCGCGTTCGTCGACCACGGTTTGTGGCGCGGACTCTGTGGGCCGCGTTGTGGATCGTTTTGAGCCAAAGCCGGAACGACGAGCGTTATTTGGGAGAGTGGATTTCGATACGCGTTCGGATAGCGCAGTGGATCGCTGCCCTGTTCTTCCAGCGTCCATTTGGGAATGCTTTTCTGTCCGAAGTATGCGTTCTGCAAATGGCTGACCCAGGAAAGAAAGGGAACATTGCGCTCCACCAGCGCGTTAACCCGTTCGTTGGCGTCCGCGCGGTAGCACGGAATGCGCGGAGAGAATTGGGGCACCAGGCTGGAATGATTGAACTGCTCTTCTTTTTCGGTGCTGAGATCGGCCTTCGGACTGGTCATCCAAAGGAGATTGCAATGCAGTATCACTTTTTGATGGCGCAGCGGCCTGCCGTAGCTGCGGACCAGTCCTTCCATGGCCAGGGGAAAAAGACCGTTGACTCCGGCGTTGGCGAATTCACTGCCGGCTTTTTCTCGATTTAAAAAATGCGACAGCGTGCCGTCCGGTAAAACGTATTCGCCCCAAATCACGGAATCACCAAGAAGGACGATATTCGTCTGGGCGATCCGTTGCAGGCGCCGCTCGTAGAGCCAGTAGTCCCGGCTTAAGGAGTAGGGAATACGGTAATCCGGCCCGGTATCGAAGCGTTCAATTTTTTTCCAGATCGGCGGCGTGACCGCTGCGAGGAGGAGGACGATTCCGAAGACGATGGCCCAGTTTCTCACGTGCAGCCGCACTTCATTTACGAAGGGCGTGTCCGGGATCGTTGGTTGGTGTGTTTCAGCCATTCTAAAATTGGAAATAGATAAATGCGCCCCCACCGGACGCACAGAGGCAGATATATAGTATCATGAACACCGCTACCCCGACTCGAACAAAGCCAGTCGCAAGAAGGTTGCGCAGACGCGACTCGTAAAGGAATTGGTAGAGCCAGACCAACGCCACTATGAACAGCATGAGCACCGGCATTTGCGGGTTCTGCCATGCCGCCGTAAAGATACGGTTCACAATCAGGAGGGCATCTTCGAGCGAGCCAGCCCGGAAAAATATCCAGGCAAAACAAACAAAAATAAAAACGGCGACCTGCTTCATGAGTCGCGGCACTCGTTCGCGGTAAAAGACTGATCGTTCCAATTCGCGCGTAATCAGGATTCCGATCGCATGGAGAGTTCCCCAGATGACAAACGTCCAGGCCGCCCCGTGCCAGATGCCGGAAATGAAGAAGGTCAAAAAGAGATTTCGATATGTTTTAAACCGGCTGCGTTTGCTCCCACCCAGCGGAATGTAGACGTAGTCGCGAAACCAGGTCGAAAGACTGATGTGCCAGCGCGACCAGAAATCCCCCAGGCCGGTGGCCAAATAGGGATTGTTGAAGTTCAACATCAATTGAAAGCCCAGCATCTTCGCCACGCCGCGAGCCATGTCGGTGTATCCGCTGAAGTCAAAAAAGATTTGCCAGGCGAACGCGAATGTAGCCGCCATCAAGGCGGCCGCGCCAAATGACCGCGGGTTGTCGTAGACGCGCTCGACGTAAAACGAAAGATAGTTGGCCAGCGCCAGTTTCTTGAATAGCCCCACGAGGAAGAGCGATGCGCCGTCCGTGAAATTCTGGAGACGGACGGGGGGGAATTGATGGAATTGGGGCAGCAGATGTTTGGCCCGCTCAATCGGGCCGGCCATCAATTGCGGGAAGAAGCAGACGAACGTCGCAAAACGGAGGAAATTCCGCTCCCGCTGCACGTTCCCACGGTAGAAGTCGATGGTGTAGCTCAACGACTGAAATGTGAAAAAGGAGATGCCAACCGGCAGCACGTAATCAAACCCGAACGGCATGAGCGTCGAGGGATCGGAAAGCTTTATCGAGAGATGCAACCAGGAGAAGACTGCGTTCAAGTTCTCCACCACGAACCGGGCATATTTGAAGAAGAGCAGCAGGGCGAGATTGTTGACCAGGCTGATGAGCAGCCAGATTTTGCGGCTGCTGTAAAGAGCCCCCAGCGCCATCAGCAGAACGATCAGGCTGAACGCAACAATCGTAGGTCGCAGCGTTTGAGGGCCCGCAAAGGCCATGGCCAGGCTGCACAACGTGGCTGCCGCGCAAACGACGAATGCGACTTTGAGGACGCGGTCGTCGAAGCGCAGCCGGATGAGCCGTCCGAGTACGTCGACTTCCTGTCCCGCGCGGGCACAGTGGTCCATCAACGCCACCAGGCAAAAATCAAGCAAGGTCGAATAGACGACGAGGAGGAGGTAGTACGGATTCCACCAGCCGTAAAAAAAATAGGACGCGACGGTGAGCCAGGCCAGCCAGAGCCGCGTTTTCCGCAACGCGAAGAACACCGGCAGCACGATCAGCATGAAGACCAGGAACGGCCAGGTGTGAAAGAGCATCTTGTGAGAGCGTCCCCGTCAGTTCGTCGCCAGTAACGTGCGATGGAGCACCGGTCTCCGAACCGGCGAGTCGACACCTTGCAATGGTGACTGGCGGGTTCGGAGACCCGCGCTCCGTTGCCGGTGGTCCAGCGCTGACAAAGCTGGCTTTCGGAGTTGCCGAAGCTCTTCCGGCGTCACTCGCCGCACGCAGCGGAATCCGCAGTAATCGGTGGAGAAACAGGCATCGCTGTCGCCGGTCTTCTCTCCCTGCCGCGCCGTGGATCGGCATGCCTCCGGGCTGGACTTCCAACTGCCGCCGCGAATCACACGTCTGACATCTTTGCCAGCGTTCGCAGGCCCATGCGGATCGATCGCTGGCCCCTCCTTCTCATAGGGGCCGTAAATGTCCTCGCACCATTCCGAAACGTTTCCGTAAATATCATAGAGCCCCCATCGATTGGCTTTCTTCTGTCCGACAGGATGGGTCTGCTCGTCAGCATTCGCGCCGAACCAGCCAAATTGCCGCAGCTTATCGGCTTGTCCGAAATCGTAAGGCCCATCGCTTCCGGCCTTCGCAGCGTATTCCCACTCGGCCTCGGTCGGCAGTCGATAACCGTTGGCCGTGTAGTCGCAGTCCCAATCCATGCTCTTCTCGTTGTAACAGGGCTTCAGACCTTCCAGGAGCGAGCGCTCGTTGCAATATTGCTTGGCGTCGCGCCAGCGGACCCGCTCGACCGGCTTCTTTGGATTGTCCTGCCAGCGTGACGGATCGGGCAACTGCACTTTCTTAAACATCTCGTGCGTCACCTCGAACTTGTCGACGAGGAACGCGCTGACCCGTGCCTTGTGCGGCGGAGCCTCGTCCGGATTACCTCGTTCGCTTCCCATGATGAATTCGCCACCCGGCAGGTACACCATCTCGACGGCGGATTTGGTGACAATCCCGAAAGGAGCCGCGTCGTCGGACGAGGCTGCAGATCCCTGTTGAGCGGAACTCGAAGAATTAGAGCCAGGTTTTCCGCACGCAGTCAGAATGGTGGCCACACTCGCGATCAACAGAGCATCAGCGAATCGAGCCACCAGCTACTCCTTTGCTTTGCGCGCGGGACGGAACCAGGCTGATTCCTTGTTGCTGAAACCATTGGTCGTCAGCATCAGGAAGTCTTCGTCAGTTGCATGGTTGAGATCCACCACTCCATCGCGATCTGCCGGGACGGCCAGGAGATTCCAGCCCGGAGCATAAACGCCCACCATTTCGCAGGCCGCCTGAAATGTGCCCGGTTTCGTGGGGTCGCCTTTGCTCGCCGGACCGCGGCTGAGGCTCAGGAATCGGCTGTCCGGCGACCAGTCCACGTGATACGTCTCGTTGGTCTTGTCCCGCACGCGCAGGCGCCACGGCCCAACACTCGGCGAGTCGGACTCCAGATCGATCGGCGCTACGTCGATCTCGTGATCTCCCGATCCCCAGGCAAGCTGCTTTCCGTCCGGACTCAGGCAGGGGCGGCAGCCCGGAATCTTCAAATTGATGATCTTGCTGCCATTCGCCTCGATCGCGAGGATTGCGTGGTCAAAGCCCATGCCCGCATGCACCGTCGACACAATCCATTTTCCATTCGCCGCAAACGTCGGGTTATAGAGATGGTGCAGATTCGTGCTGTTCGGATGCTGCTCGATTTGGTCCGTGGCGAGGTCATAGAAACTCATCCCCTCGGTATAATAGTCGACGACGTTGAACTTCGGATATTCCTGAGGCAGAAATCCTATGACTTTGCTATCCGGCCTCCAGAAAGGTTCGCGCGCACGGTCGGCCAGCTTCCTGCGGTTCCTTCCGTCAACGTCCATCACGTAAAGACTGCGGAGGGCGTCACGGCCTTCCCCGTGGTCTACCGAAAAGCAAATCTTCGTGCCGTCCGGCGAGACTTGCGGGTAGTGCTCGTGTTCCTGAGGCGTCTTTGTGAGGTTGACGGGGTGCGAGCCGTCCGCGCTCATGACAAAGATCTCCCAGTTGTCATCCACGTACGACTCGTAGGCGATCTTAAAGGCAGAAGCCTTCAACCGCTCCTTTAGAGGTGATTGTGCCTGAGTGGAAGCGACGCTCAAAAGCGAGCAGGCTGCCAGCAAACAAGCTGCGCAAGAAAGGCCTCTGGAAAAGGGGAGATCGTGTTTATTCGGCATGACGGGAGCCTAAATTTGGAATTCGGTGCTCTCAAGCCCAAACAACTTCAGCCGGTTGGAACCGTTTCTCTTATTTCGCAGATACTGACTTGCCGCCCGCCGGCGTTCCCGGTGAGCTGATTGCCGCCGTCATGCGGCGTGAAACGAACTCGCGGAGGAGCGGGATTTTGGCCTTGGCCAGGAGATTGGCCGCTGCACCCGCGTTGCTGCCTGCCAGTGGTTCGGCGGCGTACCAATACAAGAGCGGAAGATTATGATCGTCGACATCTTCGGCGTGCGCGAAGAGGCCTTCGAGAACAGGGCGACGCTCGGCCACTGGAATCCTCTGGAGGGCCGAGGCCAGGTAGAGGCGCACCACGGGTGACGGATCAGTGCGGGCCAGCCCGGCAAATCTGTTCAGCAGTGGCTGTGAAACAGTCTTCTGCTCAGCGACGAGCTGAATTGTCCAGGCGCGGACATAATCGTCGGAATCTTTGAGCAACGACTCGGCGAGCTGCTCGGTTAAACCACCAGTGACGTGAAGGGCCCAAAGAGCGCGCAGCCGGCGCGCGCCGTCCGGGTTCTCGCTGAGGATTTTGGCCAAGGCGGCATGAACTTTCGGGTTGCTGCCGCGTTCCTGGAGGATGCGGCGGGCGTGTCGCACGTACCAATCGTTTTTGTGCAACTGATATTGCGCCAGCTCGTCGTCGGTCGCCTTCTGGAGATCGACCGCCGTCCATTTCTGATCGTCATAAACGATCTTAAAGATTCTGCCGTTGGAGCGATCGTGGCCGTTCACGTCGGTGTGGTGGCACTGATTTTTGTCGTACCAATCAATCATGAAGACTGATCCGTCCTGGTCGTAAGTGAGGTTCAGGATCTGTGACCAGCGATCGTTGAAGTTGATGAAGTCAGGCGCGTGATGGCCGACAAACCCGGAGCCTTTATGCTCGGGGCTATCCTGGTTGATGCGCTGGCCGTGGATGTTGTTCATGAAGATTTCGCCCCGATATTTCTCAGGCCAGGTATCGCCGAGATAAACCATCAGCCCGGCGTGGGCGTGTCCGCCCCCGGCTGCATCGGAGCGCCCATTGGCTGCGTGCGGCCGGTCTTTGGCGCCGGCATAATGGAGGTGATCCGCAATGGTGGTAATGTCCTTGTAAATATATGGGTTGAAGTGCTGCCCGGCCTGGCGCTCATAGCGCGCGCCCTGGATGATGTGAAACAGGTGTGGAATAACGCACGCTTCGATAAAGCACTGGCCATGATCGTCGAAGTCGATGCCCCACGGATTGCTCGTGCCTTCGGCAAACACCTCGAACTCGTGCCGCACGGGATGATAACGCCAGATCCCGGCGTTGATCTTCACGCGCTTGGAGTCCGATGCGCCCGGCTTGCCGACGTTGGAATGAGTGAAGACACCGTGGCAACCATAGAGCCAGCCGTCCGGTCCCCAGGTAAAGGTGTTCAACGTCTCGTGAGTGTCCTGGTAGGCCCAGCCGTCGAGCAGGATCTGCGGGTCACCGGCCGGTTTGTCCTCACCCGGTTTGATCGGGATGAACATCAGGTAGGGCGCCGCGCCGATCCAGACGCCGCCGAACCCGACCTGCAACCCGCTGACGAGATTTAGTCCTTCGATGAAGACTGTCCGTTTATCGAATTTGCCATCCCCATTTGTGTCCTCGAAGATGAGGATTCGGTCTTTGCCTTGTCCTTCAGGAGCGCGTTTCGGATAGGTGTAGGCTTCTGCCACCCAGACACGGCCGCGATCATCCAGGGCAAAGGCAATCGGCTGCTTCACGTCCGGTTCACCGGCAAAAAGTTTAGCGGAGAACTTCGGTGGCAGCGTCATTTCTTTGGCGGCGTCTTCGGGCGGCAGTCCGGCGAATTTCACAACGTCCACCGGAAGGACTGATTCCATCGGCTTTTGGGGCGGCTGCGCAAGATTGGCAAAGGCCGGCTGGTCGGGATAAAAACGGAAGTCATCGAAATTGATGTGGCCCCAATGTCCTTTTTGCTGATCGACGACGCGAATAAACATCTCTTTCCCCACGTAAGGCGCAAGGTTCACGGCCACCCGACGCAAATTCTCGCTCTCCTGGCCTGACGCGCGATAGATCGCCCGCTCACTGGATCCGTCTTTGACCACGATCTCGACTTTTGTCGTGGCATGCGGTCCGCCCGCCACGAGGAAGCCGGCCCAGGGATGCGTCACCTTAAAGGGAGCCGAAGTCAAAGTGCCGACGCCATCGTCGCCGTGGATCTCAAACGTGCCGATCCAATAGTCGCCCTGGTGCTCGCTCTTCATGTCGCTACGGCGCTTGGAAACGGTGTCTCCTTTGATCGGTTGCTTGTCAAAGGCGTCGCCCGTCGCGGTCCAGTCTTTGAGCGTCCCATCTTCAAAATCCAGGTTGAGCGGCTTGCCGTCTTTTCCGACCGGTTTGATGCCGATGGGATCGGCGGCGGACAAAGAAATCGTGATTCCGACTACGAAAAAGAGAAACAGGGCTTTTTTCATCGTGTTATGTAACCGCTGTTTGACGTAGATTCGCCGACGGTTATTTCGACGTTATTTCCTCCGCCGATTTTAATCGCAAAGACGCAAGGCCTCAGAGATGCAAAGTTTTAATTTTTGCTGGAAACTAATTGATCGAGAATTTCTTTCCGCCTCTGCGGCCGCAATCTGTCGAAATCACCGTTCCGCGAAGGATTTTCTTAACCGCGCTACATCCCTTCTTAATTTTACCCTTAATCGTAATCTTAATCTTCCGGGACTTTGGTTGCGGGTCTGGCGCGCTGTGTCTCTGTAACGCAATGTCTGCAAATCGTCGAGTTTCACGAGGATTTTCGTTGGCGGCCGAACTTGGCTCCCTCTCCCCTGGGGAGAGGGACGGGGTGAGGGGGAACGGAGCTTACGAACTGAACGGCGTGCCCGATTCGCATTTTGGCTCCGCCTCCGCCGCGCTGTGCCTTCGCGTTAAGGCAAGTGACTACCGAGCCTTGGCGTTGGCAGTGGCGACAGCCGGGCTATACGGTTTGGGCTGCGCTCTTTCCCATTCTTCGCGGCTGACCTTCTTCACCTGGTGAATATGGACGAAAGTGCCTTTCTTATTTCCCACGACCACGTCCGGCAGCTTATCTCCATTGATGTCGCCGGCTACAACCTGCGTGCCGATGCCGGAGTTGTCATCGATCAAGTAGGGGATGAAATCGACGCTCTTGTCCGGCCCGCGAACCAGTTTGAACCAATAGAGGACTGCCGGGGCGCTCGGCTCCGCGTCGCCGGTTGCTCCATGCGCCCAAAAGCGCTTCCCCGTGACGATGTCTTTGAGGCCGTCGCCGTCCATGTCCACCAGATCGACTGCATGCAGTTGGGCGAACTTGATGCCGTATTTGTTGTCCTTGGGTTCTTTGTCCATGAACGTGTGCTGGCGGAATTTTATCTCATCGCCTTCCCTGTACTGCTCGAACCACGCGAGTCCAAAGCCATG
>WNFL01169561.1_pt2 | contig 18672 bp, 29 predicted proteins | sample 5400361 | NCBI WGS metagenome assembly WNFL01 (sample SAMN13153351, study PRJNA577476) | soil metagenome | isolation source: 40 cm soil on Douglas fir-dominated hillslope | place: USA:California | collected 2013-09-17
ACCACCTACTCTTTTGGATCCGTCCTCAACAAAGACTGACTGTAGCTTAGAGTCGGCCTCTTCAGCTGGGTGGTCACTCGTCTGCCCCGGTACCACCTGCAAATAGTCTTCTCGCGTCTACGCGACTTGTCTCGCCACCGACGCGCGTTGAGCTGACCGCCGTCGGTCACCCAGCGATGTAGGACTCCCTTCGACCGTTGCGCACTGTGGCTCATCGTGTCTTGCCTCTCGATATAGCTAGAAATATGAGTCCGAGTAGTGGCAAACGCCGGAGGTCGCCTTCACCCAACAGCTTGCTTCGGCGCGTCAAACCACGGTCACTCAAAGAGGTCGTTTCCGAGCCTGAAGAGGGCGAAGTTGAGGATACGGCCCACCCATCTGAACACATTCGTCCTCAGGATGCCAAAAGTCCTACCACCAATGGAGTGTCCGCGTCGCCGGGGAAAGGTGACAAAATGGAATTGCCTAGCACGAATGGACTTGGCCCCGGGGGATCCAAAGTGCCCTTTCCGTTCAAAAATAAGCGGAATATGGTCAAGAATTTACCCAGGGTTGATTTGGAGAACGGGCCACCTGCGGGTCTGCCTCCTAAGCCTTTGCAACGCCCGCCGTCACCCCGTGGTGGTGCCAGGAACGGGGATTCGTATAGACCAGATTATGAAGAACGTGATGGTGCACGAAGGCAACGGCATCGGAGTCCTATGCGACGTGGTTATGATGACCACCGACGGCCGTATTCGCCACGGCGCGATGACGGAGGGAGGGAGAGAGATGGGTATAGGGGCCGGGACCGGGAGCGAGGGAGAGGGATGGACTCGTATGCTCCTTCGCATGTGAGGAGCTCGCCTCGCCGTCGTACTACCCACTCGCCCCTCCTTCGCCGGCGACTCAGTCCCTCCCCTGGTCGCGGCGACTTTTACCGACCAGTTTCACCACATCGGAGGCATGAGGGAGGTAGACCTTTTAGGTCTCGGTCGCCCAGCGGTGAGTACTACCCCCACCCACGATTACGATCCCGTTCCCGAACACCGTCTCGCGGGAAGGGGGTGATGGTCCACCGCCTACCAGAACGTGGACGATATTCCCCGCCTCTTCTTCAATCTCGTAGCTTGATGGATCGACTTGCCCCTGCTGAGCAGTATGAGGCCCATCGAGATCGACCACGATACGGGAGTCGTGAGTTGGACGACAAACCGCGATATGATGAGCGTGGACCATCGCCTTCGAGATCTTATCTATCTCGGCCGTCGCCGCCTCGAAGCCCACCGCCGGCCAAACCAGCGTCGCCGGTGCGGAGAGCACCAAGCAACGACGAATTGGAATCGGAGAGGAAACCCCCTTCTATAATACCCTCTCCAACTACAAAACCATCAGTCGCTGCTCCTGATACCCCGCACCCTCTTGAAAATGTACCACCCTCTCCCATCTAGGCCTGCAGTTCCAGAAGCATTTCTCAGTGGCGCTCCTCCTCCGCCCCCTCAATACCCGCCCTATCCACAGCCGCCCGGTGGAGCACCAACCGTTTCGATGGCACCTCCCCCGTCGCAGCCTCCCTATGTGCCACCACCTCCTCATGTTCAACAACCTCGACCACCTTATGGAGTGCACATGCAACCCCCTCCTCACCCAGGATACCCTCAAGGGCCTCCGCCGGGACCGTATCCTCAGTATCCTCCGCATACCTCACGCCCTCCTCTCCCTCCTCCCCCACATCAGCAGTCGTATCCTCCTCAGCTGCACCCCCCCCAGCCCTCCTACCCCCCACCGCAGCCGCACCAACACCAGCAACAACACCAGCAACAACACCAGCAACAACACCAGCAACAACACCAGCAGCAGCAGCAACAGTCGCTTCGACCACCACATCCTTCACTTCCACCGCAGCAGAAGCAACAGCAGCAGCAGCAGCAACCTCCTCGAAACTATTCGCCCATGATGCCTCCGCCGCTAAAACCAAAGAAGGAAGCCAAACTCGCGACTGTGAGGACGAAGGAACAGGAAAAAACTGTTTATGGGCAAGTATTTGTAGGATCTGGGCGTCTGAGTGAATACGATGTGAAGAACAAACTCGGCGAAGGAACCTTCGGGTTGGTACAACTTGTTTCTGCCTCACTTATTCTCGTCTGACGTCCGGTATCTGTCAGTGAGGTGCATCGAGCCACACATCGAGCCACTGGAAGAGATGTGGCCCTCAAGAGAATCCTGATGCATAACGAGAAGGATGGGATGCCTATCACTGCACTTCGGGAGATCAAGATTCTAAAAGCCCTCGCCCATAAGAATATTGTCAAGGTCTTGGATATCGTTGTGACTCCTCGTAGGTCCAGCGTTGTCGTTTTCTTGTGTAATACCGATTTAACGTACGGTCAGGGAAACCCGATATGACTGGCTCGATACAAATGGTCTTCCCATACATGGACCATGACCTTGCTGGACTCTTAGAGAACCCGACAGTCAAGCTCCAACCGTCGCACATCAAACTCTACATGAAGCAGTTGCTCGAGGGGTTGGAGTATATGCACGACAACAACATTGTCCACCGAGATATCAAGGCCGCCAACCTTCTCATCTCCCACAACGGAACCTTGCAGATTGCAGACTTTGGTCTCGCGCGTGCGTATGCCAAGGGAACGAAGACAGAGAAAACGGAACGGAATGAGAAGTACACCAACTGCGTCGTTACGCGTTGGTATCGGCCTCCCGAGCTGCTGATGGGCGAGCGGTATTATGGCGGCGAGATTGATATCTGGGGCGTTGGGTGAGTCGAATATGCGGCCGTCGTCACTAATCCGGTTGGCTTACTGCGCTCCTCTAGATGCATTTTGGCCGAGATGTTTACACGAAGACCGATTCTTCCCGGCAATACCGATTTAGACCAGCTGGAGAAGATTTGGTCGTTATGCGGGACACCCACGGTGGAGACATGGCCCGAATTTGAGAACCTCCCTGGCCTTGAGGGTATCAAATCGTTCAAGCCACGCCCGAAGACGTTGCAGAGCGTTTTGGGGAGAATCGAGGCGTGAGTTCCTGCGATGAACACCTCAATCCGACGGTACTGATCGTTGGGGGTAGTCTTACTCACGATTGCATGATGCTTATCGACCAACTCCTTACACTCGATCCTGCAAAGCGACCTAGCGCTACCAGTGCTCTGCTTCATGAGTACTTCTGGTGTGATCCGCTCCCTGCAGACCCCGAAAGGTGCGTATGTCATTCTGTAACGGAGCGTCGCGTTCAATCGCCCATTTCAGGTTGCCAAGGTTTGAATCCTCGCACGAGCTAGACCGCCGACGGAAAGCGCCGCCTCCACCGCAGCAGCAAGGTGGACCACCACCGCCCGTGCACCAGCAGCACCAGCGCGGGCCTTCTCGGTATCCACCAGGACCTCACGCCCCGTCCATGCTCCCGCCTCGCCCACACGGCCCGCCACAACAGGGAGGAGGGAACCACCCCAACTGGCGAAACAATGGTCCCGGTCATGGTCCGCCCCATAATAATATGCCGCCCCAAAGGAACCAGGGTGGGGATCGCCGGCAACAGGGCCGACCGCCTTTCAAGGGTCCAGGAAATACACAACCGCCTCCACAGCTGCCTCCTGGACTGCCTCAACGCCCCGATTTTGTTGGACACACCAACGGACGTGGACCAGGTCCTCATGGTCCTCCACTCACTACGCATTCTCAGGCTCACAACGGCCCACCCCCAACGTGGCCGACGACGAGTGGGCCACCTCCGAATGCTTCCGGAGGATTGAACTATGAATGAAGCTAAAGAGTGGCTGTTTTCCTCGCGTGCTCCCTGCCAGTTCTCATGCAAATCTCGCTTCTTATCGTTAACCACAGTTTTGTGATAATTATTAGTGGCTCTGAATAGTATTGTATCGTAAATGGTGATAACGCGTGGCTATTTGCATGCGTTGGAATTTAAATGGAGGTCAATTTCATACTTGGAATCGCCCGCGACCTTGTATTCCTGGGCATACAGCGCTCATCCCCCGCCGCTTTCTTCACGACCATGTCCGATACCTACGAGGCTACCTTCACCTGGTCAGCTATACTTTGCTCTGCACCGACGACGAACAGCCTCGCTGACAATCGACACGCGCAGGCCGGCTGGTCCGAACGAGGTCATCATTACTGGAACATTCGACAATGTGTGCAATTGTAGACACTAGTAATCCTCCAATATTTGATGCTGACGCTCCTTCAGTGGTCCAAGTCGACTAAGCTCGTCCGATCATGGGAGGGTTCATTCTCGACGACGCTGAAATTCCCTTGCGGATCGAAGGTCCTCTTCAAGTACATCGTCGACGGCCAGTGGGTTACTTCCCGTCACGAGAGGACCGAGACCGACCCCAACGGGAACGTCAACAACGTTTACCAAGTTCCGCTGAAACCTGAACCCACATCGACTTCCTTTGCTCCTGCTGCACGAGAAACCCAGACCGCTCCCGCCCCTACGCCCTCGGAGCCCAAGCCCGAGCCAGTCACTGACCCGTCCAAGCAGAGCTTTGTTCAGACCCTGACCTCAGTCAAAGATTCTGCATTGGCGACAGAGGGCGTACATCCCCCGACCGTTACCAGCTATATTGCGTCTGCTGTGGGGGGTGCAATCGCCGCGGTGACCGGGGTGGACCCCTTGAACGTGCCCAAGGTGAGCAGGTGGGCAGTTGACTTACCTTTGTGCTCACCATTCCCCAATGTCTGATGTCATCATAGGTACCCGTCGAAGAGCCCCAAGTGAAGCCCACCAGACTGAGCTTGACTTATCACCTGCAGTATGTGTAATCGCACTCGATTTGTTTTCACTAGTGTTCTCACCACCGATAGGCTGAACATGGTAAATCATCTGCTCCTCCGAGAGATATTGTAAGTTGCGGTTCCCGTTCGTTCGAGGGACCTATACTCACACTACCCATCAAGGGGAAGCTACCCTCACCCTTTCCAGCCGCAGCTGATGGCAAGAAAGCCGCCCCAACTCAACCTATAGGTGGCCTCCCTTCGCTGTTCCCCGCAGAAACCGAACGCAAAGTGGTCTCCTCGACTGCTCCCACCGCGCCGGCCAACGCTCCTCTCAAACCTGCTGCTGCTTCAAGCGCAGCGCCACCTACACCCAATAAGGTGCCTCCTGCTCCCGAGCCTACACCCGCTGCCAAAGTACCAAAGCCCACGAAGACGGTGGAGGAAACTAAGCCGGCAAGCCACGCCCCCGAAACGAGCGAAGCCGCCTCCACGCTCAGGGAAAAGGCCGCGTATGGGGCTGATGAGCTAGGCCGTAACGCCAGTTCGACAGCAGGTTCGACCCTCAGGTCCAAGAAGAAGCGTGGGTCCATCTTCAGCAAGATCAAAGGCGTCTTTCATCCTGAAAAGGAGAAGGAGAAGGAGACGGCCAAGAAATAATCTCACGATCCTGGTTCTCCCAAGTGAATGATAGACTTTGTGCGGTTGTCGACGAAGCGGTGCTACGGGTATCCATCTACATCAGTACATCGTGCCTGCGGTAGTCGCAGCCCTGTTATGTTGTGCAACGACTGCTTGATGACTGGGATCTCTCCTGTCTGTGTCTGTGTCTATGTTTGTGAAAGTTTTGATCTGATCTTATCACACCGTCTTTGTCATCTGCGTGCGTTAGAGTTTGGTATCTTGTTAGGTAGTATACAATGCGCCACTCCACACATTCACAAATCACAAATCACTTTCCCGTATTGGTGTGGTCTCTGTGGGAGAATGGAAAACCGGTCACGCGGCGTTTGTTCATTTGCCAAAGCATTTACAATTCCGGGTTCTGATAGTGGTAGGTGTTAGGAACGATGGGATCGGCAGGTATAAATTAGGACGGGCACGGTGGCAATTGAATTGCTGTCCCACGCTAATACACCTATCCAGCTGGCCTACAGGCATTGAACCCAGTTGAGGGCCCCAGATATCGATGTGATAGACGTAAACTTCGCCACCCAGTGCGACCTCAAACCCGTTGAGTTGTGGAAGCACAAGGCACAAAGACGGCAAGCCCGTCTCCCTCCAAGTCTCCCAGTCATGCCACCAGATTCACATCTCGTTGTCAAGTTCATGTTGTCAATGGGCGGTATTGCCCCCGAAGCAGTCACCGTCCTTAGAACGCTCCTTGACCGCTGCGCGAACCGCACACGGTTCGCCGAGACAATTTTGAACAACATTGTGAAGAATACGACACAGATAGCAAGGGGAAGAGGCGTGCCCATCAGTCCTTTTGCACTCAGGGAATTCCTCTACCTCCAAGCCTTGACTGAACGAGTCCTCGCGCACCCCCTGCCGCCGGTTGAAGCGTGTTTGACAGAAGCTATCGATGATGAGGCTTTCGGGTGGCTGCGAGGCTTTTTGGTATACCGTAAGCTAGACGTGGGGGTCACCCAGAGAGTCGCTCAATTTCGTTGTTTTTCTACAGCGATAGGAAGACGACGGCAGGAACTGCTACGTTGGGAGCGTGATGCGGCTCATTTGCACGAGGCAAATGGGTTGCATCCTGATTGAGGTTGGAACGATGGGACCATATACGGGTACTCACCCAGCAGGTGCGCCCCCAGGAGCGTCGCAAACGCCGGCGCTGACCGCCTACAGGTAAACCAAAGGGATGGATACACATGTGCTGCCACTGGTGAAAACGCCGGCTTGGTTGTGACTGAGGTCATCCCGGTGGGCGGACAGCTTGTAAGTACTGACCTGGCCGTAAGCACGCGTTCCCTGACTGTATGTAGGCTCGGTTCCGTCATTACGCATCAGTGTTCTTTGATGGGGCATTTGATCAGGCGTTGGCGGAAGGGAATACGTCAACCACAAGGAACGCGTTATTTTTGACCAGAGACTGGCTCCAGTTTTTTGATGACGGGAGATTCGTATTACAGGAGCAATCCGAATGTGTGAGTTGATCGCATGTTGAGGAACAAGATTACTCACTGTGATCGGATTTGCAGATCCACGTGGAATGTGTAGACCATTCCTTACTGTACAACCCTCGCTTTACTCGCCGAGGAGACACCATGGAAGACCTGTATGAATCGGGAGACGGCCTAAGGCTCATCCTCCGGAATGGGCCAGGGGCTGATTTTTTCCCGCCCGTACACAGAGACCTGTTGAGGCTGCACCGAGCCGTTGCCCTTGCATTTCACGCCACGGCCACATTTGAGGTCAAAGTGATTCCGTTGGTGACTATCCAATAGGTTTCGCGGGCCGACTCCTGCACGAGATGCTACTCGTGGACGGGATCCCTCGTAGCCAGCTCCGACTCGAATATATGAGTCGCACATTCTTCCACGGTATCGTCAGCCATAAGTTGAGTCTTGTTTGATTCCTTCGTGTTGGTGGGTAGCCTGTCCGCTGTTTGTTGGTCTGATAACTAATAGGATATCTAGTGTCCCACGCTCCTCCCCTGATACTTAGCAGTCATGCAACAGTCTTCGAGTCATTCCAAGCAATTTCCCAAGCATAAGCCCAGCAAACCCATGAACCTCTGCCAGGCGCAACTATTTCGAGCACATTCACGTACCGTAATCAGAGCACAGATCTCGTACAATCCTGCTGGTTATGCATTCCCAATAGATGATTATCTCAACATTCCCTCCGTTAATGGTTCCTGTGGGTTCCCCGGTCGCGTGCGTCAACCTGCTCTTGCAACTACAATCTATATTTGCACCTCAAAATCCCGTTGTCAAGTCGTTCAAGCAAGTTCTGTCGACAGGGAGCTGCCGAGAGTGCGCTGGAAGCGAGCGAAGCCCGCACGAAGCCGCATGGGCGGGCGAATTGCAGACATCCTTGAGCAAGGTGCATAATTATTAGCTCCAGAATCTCCAGTTGCCTGCAATCATTCCCCAGCGCTTGAGTGCTGCCGTGTTGGTGTATCGGTCACCAAAGTCGCTATTCCGGGAGGCAAGGTTCATCGGTATTTTCCGGTATTCCGCCTCCTCACCCTCTCACCCTGAGGACGCCTGCGAATCCTGAGCCACTCGAGAATAAGGTATCGTATCGTACTTGTCGCTTACCAATTTAGTCATATGTCGCGAATGTCGGACCGAAATCTGGCTTAAGCACCACCCGAACAAGTCCAAATGGGCCTGGACCATCGGTGCCATCAGTCCCTAACACATTCGTGCCTGCCCCCCGGTCAGAACTAATATCGGATTTACCAAGCATTGGGATTACAAAAAGGGAGTCCACTGAATATCTTGGACGGCCCTGGCAACATCTTGATCGAGGTAAAAGCCAACCGTCGCAATACAGATCCTCCACTTCGACCTATATTATTTTCTTTCCTTTGCTTTTGCTTTTGCTTCCTTGAGTTGATCCGAACGTGTTTGACGAACTTGCGACGACTGGGGCTCCCAAAATGAGGACGTGCAACCTTTTCTGTTTCTTGAAGAGCACAGGTCAATTAAAACGGCTTCCGTTCCACAAGGATCAGATACAAAACGGTTGAGAAGACAACAGGAAACATCAAAGTCGACGACCAGCTCGATGACTAGCTCGACCGTCCTCGCTGGCCCACTAACGGGCTGGGCGCAGGATCGATCAAATAACCCATTTTCGGACCGGTCTTCCAAAGATAGAGCTTGTGGTACATGCAAGAATTCCCTTCTGGTCATTTCTGTGTAATGCCGAGGACCTGCGGATTCCTTAATGATCGAATCTTTTATGGGTATATAACAGCACAGCATCAAGTACCGGGGGTATAAGGGAAACCCCCATGACTCCTGCACCCAAGGTTTGTGAGGTATGAGTGGTGAGGCTCGCACCTACCAGTCGAATTGCTGCGAGGGCTGTCAATGTCAGGAGCGACATGACTTGATGTTAGAGATGCCTAGACCTATTCTTGAGACCATTCTTCCAAACTTAAATGTAGTGTTGCTTTGGGTTTTCTTTATTGAGTGGAGCTCGTGTGAGATTCCGGGATCCTAGCCGGCATCGTATACGGTGTTGCAGACAAATGTCTACCGTTGAATGTCTTTGGTCGGGTGTTGAAAGTCGAATCGGTAATGGCAATGGACTCCTCTCGAGATGAATATCCAAGCGCATAAACAATTATTACAGACTTTGCACTGAATAAATGTGTCGAACACAGTATTCAGGATTAGATTGCTCACTCGAGAACCTAGGCACGTTGTGGTGATGGTCTGGCGAAGTTGTGGAGGAACTGTTGAGCCGCTAATCCGAATAGGCTGCCCAATTACTCATATAGGTTATTGAATTGCTACTGTCATCGTAGGACGTGCTTTCGGGATCTATTCAAGTTGTGGTCCAAAAATTGGATAGGGTGTAGATGAAAGACACCTCCTCGCATGGAAATTCTATGATAGCGGCGTCCAATGTGAATAATAATTGTGCCATGCTGACTATGGAATCAGGGCATGCACGGGACAGAGCAGGACCTTCTCGCATTGCTATTGAAACAGAAGCGAGATAATTTTTTTACCTGCGCTAATGTTTATCTCTTGGCCATCAACTGTGAGAATGAAGGACATCCCAAGAGTAGCGGTGCCTATTAGGGTAACACCGGATCCATTAGAACGATAGTGATGTTTTATCGCCTGGTTCCCAAATATTTGAATGTATAATGCCAACCGTTGGGGTTTGTTTGGCGTGCAGAACGTTCGTCACAGGGCCACAGATTATTCCCTACACTCCATGCGTAAGTGCTTCGGCAGGTGCTCGTTCCATTGAGGAGCCTCTGGGGTGAATATTTTCCAGAGAGGGGAAGAATTGACAACCGTCTATGGAAGTTGGAGCCATGTTGAAGAAAGGAATAAAGCTTCAATCTTGAGAGGTGTTCTTGGTTGGGCCCTTCGACTTACCAAGGTCTTGGGCACAGGGAATATAATGCCTGTAGGAAACCTAGACACAAGTGAGCAGGGGGAGAAACCGTGAGGTTCCCCCTGCTCAGTTGTTGTCCTATATATGCAGGGATCTAACCCCTATGACGTCACACAGGAGACGAGGGGCAAACAAGCAAACAAACAAACAAACAAACAAACAAACAAACAAATGGACTTTACGTCATGGATTTAGAGAGATGTGGTGAAATGCGGGCACTCCATTATTGGTCAAAAATGTCCCGGGTATTGCTGGCTATCTATGGTTATATATGCAAAGATAGTGTGCGCTATCTGCTTTTTACTAGAATTTTCCATCCATATTCCGACTTTTCTAATACCCACACCACGAAACCAGAATATTCCGGCAACTTACAGACGATCAATGACGGAAGCCCCTTCAGTCTGACCCAAATGGTACATGCAACAGGGCCATAGCTATTCCAGCTAACGGTACCGCGGCACGCATGGCCACCATCGATCCTTAGGGGATCGCAACTGCTTCTGGTAACTTTGCTTATGGGCACCGTCACTCTCCTTGTATCTTCTAACAAAAATCCTGCTGCCCTGACCGCGTCTCATATGCTCACGCATTACCTCGAGAAACACCAACTCCCTTCATACTCCCGCAGGACGGTGATACTGGAAACCCTGCAGTGAAGCATACTCCACAGGGTAGAAGACATCGAGTCCTTAATCTTTCCGTTGACGCACTAGTGTCACCGTACTGCCCCCAATTATACCGTACGCTGGTTCTGGTTCGGTGCCTGTTACCTTGCATCTGGTCGATCGCCCCACCGTGCCATCTACCATCGCGAGCCCGAACTGCTGCTGTGGAATATTACATGTATTTGGTTCATTGCGCAGAATGAAAATAGTTCCTTTTCAGTTTCCACACCCTTTTTGGCCATTGGAGGTTCATGATACTCGGAACCTGGTTGGAATAAGACATTCGGAAACGGGACGAGTTGCATGATTCAAATTCAAGTGGTGCTCAAGAGCAGGTGTTTCAGGAGATCCGCAATCAGATTTACGATTGTGCTGCAGTGGCCGTCTCAAACGCCAAGTTTGGAGTGGATTCGGACTTGGTCCGTACAACCTTATCAAAACCTTTGTACAACCACCCAAATTGGAACCAGGAATGACTGGTATTCATTCGCCGATTCACCGTGGACCGCACTGATGACGGGCAGGGCTTCTTGCCTTGCGAAGCCGATGGCCGTCGAACGCTGGCCGGGCATTTGATCACATGAAGGCCAACGTAGGGAATGTCATGTTGTCATTATTTCTGGTTATCACAGCAAGCCTTGCAGAGGCCAGACTCTCTTCGTGTTCTTGCGACGGTGCACGTGCTCGTTGTTTTGTCTTATGGTTTGGACCCGACGAAGCTTTGTAAATAGGACCTCACGAAGTAACAACGATGGACAACTCTGTCCTCCTGCAATTCGATCCTCTTGACCCTCGAATGAAAACGAGGGTTACCGATGTCCGTGACTCTCCACGCGGAAATGCGTTCGAGGAGCTGTTTGGCGACCCAAAGCCCGCCTGCCTCAAACGATCTAGATCTAAGAGGCAGTCTATAAACCTTATCGATTTAGGGGCAAGTCCGCTTGCTGAGGCAGACGAGGGCAGCGACGAAACCGATGACGAGCCTGTTGGCAACAAGACCTCTCGATTAGTCGATGTCCCACGCTTCGAGGATGATGACTCGCATACTGAAGATGAGACTCAGAATTTTCGCAAGCTGACCCCGAAACCGCACGCCGTTCCAGCATCTGTTCAGGTCCCAGAACGCCTTCCAACAGACCCCTTTTCGCCTCCATGTTTGGTCAAACCAGAAGCACCCCTCCCCGATACCACTTCGTTGTACTCTTCCCAGAATACCTTACGAAATTCCCAATCTCCTGCACCAAGAACTCCACCCCGCGACTTGACGCTATCAACAAATTTCACACCTGTACCAGAGAATATGCACTACCTACCTACGTCCTCTCTTTCTTCTTTAAACTGCCTCAAGATGTCCGAGTTCGCTCCAGGACGAAGGAGAAGTTCTATTGATCTGGGAACACAATTGGAAGGCCAGCTCTCTGAGGCGTCTTTCGATATCCTCAATGGAGAGCTTAACCTATCTACTGTGGGAGACGTCTCATTCGCGTCGATTGGTGCAGAGGAGCACGTCGAGCAAGTTCTTCCACCCTTTTCTCCTGTTCAGCATGAATCCGATAACGCGTAAGTATGCCTATAGGTGCTTTACTTTGTCTTGCTTACAAAATCTAATCAGCCAGCCTCGAGTTTCGGCTTCGAAGCGAATAGTCCGTACGAAGCCCCCCACAACAGGGCGCAAAGTCCAGGAAGGCAAACAAAATTTAGCAGGTATATAGGGAAAACCCATTCTAAGCTTAAATGCTGATTCTCAGATGCGTGGCTCACACTCACCTTCCAGACAGCCCAGGTCTGCCATAACACTTTGATATGCATCACAATCTGAACTCTTGGATTAGATCTACATCTTAATTCCTCACTGGATACTCAAGATAGAATTGTCACGACCAAACGTGCTCTTCCCCCTTCAACCCACTCTCCTCCAAGAGGTCGTCAAGGTCGGAGAGTTCCTTATTATTCCATGTACCCCTTTGAACAGTACTTCAGGCTCCAAAGTATCGCCGACTCGATTCAGAAAACCAGTTCCATCGGGTAGGCAAGTGTGTTTGGCATGGAGATGACCCTGACTGTTGTCTTCAGCGCCCACACAACCAACAGCGACCATCTCGCACCGAAACTCCATTTTTCCCTCCGCTCGAGTCGACCCCAAAACAATACTGGCAGGTGCTTCAAAGCCTCAAACGGTTGCACGGAGTCTTTCGCCTGGAAAACGCACCACTGTCATGGTTCCTGAAGCCTCAAGAAGTCCCAATCGGAGTCCCCCTAAATTGGCTTCGAGAGTGAATATCACTGGTACAAGGCAGTTTAGACCTTCAACTACCTCACTGGCTGGTCCCCGTGCACTGCTGGCACGCAACTCGATCACCCAGAGTACTCTTACCCATCGAAGGACCTCCACTATTGCTACGTCTCGTCCTTTCACCGCCCATCGAGTCCCTGAGTCAACCGCACCATCAACGAGGCGTATGTCCACGTTAGGATCAGCCGCCACCGGTATTAAAAGACGCGAATCGGTCGTCCCACCACTTCCCACCTTTCCCAAGAAATCAGCCCAGTCCAGCACAGTCTCTGGTCTGAGCACTCGGGCATCGGGACCGGGCCTTACTGCTACCCGAGGCCCTACGGTGGTCCGAAGAAGCTCCTCGACTAAATCAATCTCTTTAACTGCCAGACAGGTTAATACAAGTATAACGTCCAGTTCATCGGCCAGTTCACGAACCCTTTCTTCCGCACGGCCTATCCATACTCCCCAGGTCACTGTCCCTCCCCCTAGTCGCGGGTTACGTAGGACGAGTAGTGTAGGAGCGGCTTCTGGAGAAGGGTTGAAATTGGCGGCGGCGAGACAAGCAATTGTGAGCCGACCTAGGCCATCCACGTCACTAGGGAGGGTGCGTCCGAGCATTGCACGTCCCAGTGCTAGCCAGTCAAAACTGGAGCCAACCGTTCGAACCTCCACAACCAAAGCCGGGGGCAAAGCGTAGATCCACACTCCTTTGAGAGATTCGATAGAGAATTCGAACACAACCCCAACAGGGAAAGTTTTTTGTTCTCCGTGTAATCCTAGCCTCTTGTTTGTTTGGAACAATACGATATCTTGCCAAATTGAGCCACTCGACGTCCACCCCATCCAGAGACATTCTTCTATTTCGACATCTTGCGTTGACCTGCTGCCGTATTCTTCGCTGCCACTTGGCTGATTGCAATATTGCGATTATTATTGCTGAGTGTCTCAAGTCACCACGTGAACTGTGAACCCCACTTGTTTTGATCACTCTGGCATGTCTGGGGTACAGGTGAATGCATCCTTTGGTTCTAACACCAAAGAGGAAAGTGAAAGTCCTCATAATATACTTGTACTCTTCTTTGATTGCAAAGAACGTGAGAGAGGAACCAAAGAAGATCCAAATATGCTATTTGCCAGAACCCTGGTTTTGACCTGCTTCTTCGACAAGGAAGAACCAAGCATGCCAGCAGTGGATGAAGTCCAAGTCCAAGTGGGGAGTCCGCAACAAAGAGAATGAAACTTTGGACGTATCCATGGCCAGGCAAAAGAGAAAGCGACACGCTCTGGCGCTATCAGCAATAGTCAAGCTCTCCTCTGCCCAACAATTGAGGCCAATATCTCGCCCGCCTCGTGTTAGGAGGAGAACCCACCACCGACCAGGCTGGCGATGTTGCGTCACGCAATCTGAAGAACAAGTCAGAAAGTACTCTATTTTGGGCACCGGCCTACCACCAGAGAAGGTTCGTAGTACTTGGTATTCTCTAGTGGTGTGCCACTTCATTTCTGGGTTGTCAGCTCCAAAACTTGGAGCAGTCATGGAGTATGAAAGTAGGTTCCCTGAAACTCGTATCTCTTCCCAATACAATATATTGTAAGCGGGGTTGTATTATAAAATTTTGCACTCTGCCCACGACCACTTGTAGTACGAAATGATTTTGGTCAAGCTTATCTTGAGGGCCATTGGCTTCTTATACCACCTATTAACACTCTGGTGATGGTATATGAATCATACAAGGACCTGGACCCTGGACATACGAACCGTTGGCACGAGGTCTGTGCGTATCTCTACCACAGTGCACGTATCGTCTAACTGACAGCACTAGGCCTTGTTGCCGGCATTCTTCAAACCTGAACCACTGGAATATGTCCTCGTCCCACTTACGAGCCGGGGAAGGGATCTTCTCACTTTAGTAGCCCCTCTCAAGGACGACCCTTCTTTAATAAGCAGCGCCCCCTTACGTTCAAGTCATACCTTTGAAGGTCCGACCATTATAGCGTCCTTTCATCCCTTCTTCGCAATTGCCCGTGCCATCCAACTACGTCGGACTGTCACAATTCCGCCTCAGCACGACAAGTGGCTATATATACTAGAAATCGAGTGGCGAAGGCGATACAAGCCCACTGTTTCACGCTCTCCTCTCCACCCCCCGAAGACCACCAAAAAACGGAAGCGTCGACCAGAGAGTGAAGATGACATCCCGTCGCCCAAAAGAAAGCGGACCAAACTTTCTTGGGGACGACTGTCGGAGATTTTGAATGCACAACCTGAACCAGCTATTCCGAGTTGGAGGGCGGGTGTTCGAAACGACTCTCAAACAGATGGGGCACTTGCCCTGGAGGAGCTCGGAGCATATTGCGAAGAACCTTGCAGATACCCACCGGTGCGAGAGTGGTCAGCGTGGAGACCAGACTGGTCTATGGCTGACCACACTGAGAAATCAAAATGCCCCGACACACGAAAGTTCAGCAGTAATGACTGGGCATTTTATCGGTCTCAAACCCTCTTACCTGGATCCGCTGATCTACAATTTCAAACGCGCCATCTTCCACAAGATGGTCCTGAGACCAAGGCTTCTGAGCATGATACAAGCGGCTTTCGGCGGTCACCAACGCCGTCCATAGACCAGTCAAAATGGTGACCCGTGCTCCTCGATCGTTTGCATGTTGCACGTAGTTGGATTGCTTACATCGTTTTCAACGTTGTGCCCATTTAGTAATAATGAATTTGCAATACAACCGCTCTATAGAGACATTTTTCCAACGTCAAGCCTTTGTTGGAATCGATAGGCCGGTAGGCTTATGGAATATCGTCCCAAGGAAGAGATCCAGGGAAGACAGTCGTCCTCTTCTCTTCCTCTTCTCTTCCTGGGCACCAGCTAAGCAAGGCTTGCACTGCAAGAGGTGTGGATGTATAGTACGGGTGCACTCTTGCAAATGGATTCCGAGAACGACGTTTCGCTAGGAGGGCCCCATGGCACCCATAGAGATCCTCCAAATACGGGAGGTAGCCGTTCTTCTCCTAGAGAAGGCCTCAGAACAAGAAATAATACGCACTGAGTGTGAGCTTACCTCTCCTTTCCAACCTTCGGCTCTAGCGGCCTCACCTACAACATCGACTCCAACGTACTCGAATTTGGAAGTGGGCCAACGAATGGCCCTTCGGTGAAGCTCCTCAAATCTTCGCCTTTTCATCTCAAATCCAACCACTGTAATCTTTTCCGGCCACCGATACGGCCCGTTCACAACTTCATGGAATCTAGCCACGGAGAAGAGCAAGTTTTGGTAAGAATCAAGTGCATAGTCCTCAGCAAAGGCGATATGTGTCCGGTTCATAAGGAGTCCGGAGTCAAGTGCGAGTCGAAGATAGGATTGGGCCTCAGATTGTGAAGGCGAGCTTGGACGAGTGACCCCACCGCTAAATATTAGCACAGCTGAAGGATCAGCGACTGCAATCTCAGCTCTAGAAAAAAATTAATTTGAGACGACTTCAAAAAGGTGCCTCGTACCCTCGTACAATGTGACTATAGAATGTTCCGACCTGGCCCTGCTGGTAATCGTGCAGAACCCAGTCCTTGTCCTCCTTCCATGCTTCTGCATCACACCCCTACGATTATGTAAGAATAATCTCCCCCGTTAGGAGTCCATTCAAACGTACATTCCAAATCGCGTGACCAGCCACGACGACGAGGTGAGTTGCGCCTCGAAGGCGCGATGCGTCCGAGATCGTCTCTTCAATAGACGGCGGGACCACCTGTGAAAATGTGACCTCGGAAGAGTGCTGTTTCTTGCTTTTGCTGCCTTCTTCAAGGAACTCAGCAAAATCGTGCTCTCGTTCGACCACAGAAGAACCCCGAGTGGCATACTTGAGATTTGCTGATGCCGATATTAGCAATAGGGCCACAAGGATCGCCACTCCAAGGTTGGTGATCCGGGAACGCGAAAGGAAGAACTGAAGGCGGAAAACATCCCGCGAAAAAGCCTGAAAACTACCACCTAGACGCCTAGTATTCCATAAGGCGGGCTTCGCACGGTCAAACGACGCCAAACTCGCAGGAAGTGGAAGCATACTGGCTGGCGCGAACGGCGGTGTCAGGGTGGTGAAACGTCCGCTGACAGAGGTCAAACGTGATTTTTTCAATATTTAGACTGGCTGCACATTTCAAGAAAAACCGCCTCCCTGCATTGATGACGCTCAACAATCAAAATACAGGCTATTCGACACAGACATGGATAGAACACGCGACGTGACAAGGAATGGAACGACAGACTCCATAAGGGAATGTCAAGGGTAATGAAGGAGCCAAATGCCGAACAAGAATGATTGGACGACAACAGAGACGGGAACGAACAGCAAGCAATTTATAAAACCAGAATGACCAGGTACGGACGGTAATGGGCGGGAGGGTGTTGTACTATAGCAGCAGCAACGTACGATAAAAACCTTTGAAGGAACGGATTGATGTGGGTTCTGTAGAATTTGAGACAAATGTGCACTGAAACATCCAGAGAATGTCCATTTGACTGTCATACCAAAGGAAAAGCACTGAGGGGCTCCTTGAAGCAGTGTTGGATACATACGGTTCGATAGTGGAAAGATAGGCGCGTAGGGTGATGGAGGATTGTGGGTGGGGAGGTGAGGGGATTAACTTGTTCTGAGTTGGGACGGGTTCATCGCTTCTTACGGGAGAAGAAGCCAGTAATCCTCTTTGCCTTAGCTGGCGAAGATTTCATAGTATCGGTGGGGGGACTAGGTGGTTCAAAACCAAGAATGCCCCAGGACTTGTCTGCGCCCACACCTCGAGCACCATTGAAGCCATAAGAGCCGCTGTTGTCTATGCGGACGCCTTGGGGCATATATGAAAGATTCTCCAGCTCTCCGCTCATGTTGAAGTGGAGGTTATGCAAGTCAACAGCGGAAGGAGTCATTTCCATAGGCTCCGTGGTGATACGCATCAACGGCTCGCCCATACCGATCTCTACGCTTGAGGTCGGCGAGTCGAGAGAGGAAACTGTCGTCTCTATGGATTGCTGTGGATGAGACGCCGCCATCGCGTCTGTGCTCGTTAAGTGTACCTCTGGCACTCCAGGCAATGAAGATTGATAAAGGCGAGGGGAAGCAGAAGCGTCTCTTGTACTTTTGCTCGGTCGTTCAGGAGCTTTGTACGGTCCGCTGGACAATAGAGGGGCGGTACTTGGCCGATTCGAGCGTTTAGATTGCCTCGAGGACTGTTGCTCCCACATCACGACACCGGCATGTTCGTCCTCCACGTATATGGCGTCTCGGACGTACCTCCGGTCCTCATGTCCCATATTTTGACGAACGGGACTGGGACCATTGGTTGGCGTAGGGGAAGTCTGAACAATCTCGATCATGGGTGATAGCTCGGGTCGAACACTGACGGGGTTAATGCGCGGACGAACGTCGGTAGTGGTCCATGCGCGATCGCGTCCAGGGACCTCCTCCTTATTGACTTGGGGTAGGGTATTGTCGGAACGTGTCCTGTGGGGCATGTGCCCAGCACCAACCGGAGAGAGCCCGGCGAGACGGACAGATTTGTCTGGTGGAGGGAGAATGCGATTCTCTCGCGGTGCTCCGAGAACGCGAGACGGAAGAGGAGACTTGGGTACTGCTAGGTTGGTTAATGACGAGGACCACAACTTTGTCCCATTTGGTTGGTGAGAACTCACAAGCAGCCGTTTGCATATCTTTAGGAGTGGTGGGTCTTCCCTTCTCCTTGGGGGCTGGTAAAGTCTCAGCGACGTCGTGGCTTCAACCAAGTGCGCATTACTTACTAATGGGTCGTCCGAATACGTCCTTCTTGGGCGGTGCAGCCATTTTCTGAGAGTCAGAGGGCGACTTTTCCTCCCCTTCTGGGTCAAAAAACTT
>WNFL01072221.1_pt1 | contig 18671 bp, 16 predicted proteins | sample 5400361 | NCBI WGS metagenome assembly WNFL01 (sample SAMN13153351, study PRJNA577476) | soil metagenome | isolation source: 40 cm soil on Douglas fir-dominated hillslope | place: USA:California | collected 2013-09-17
GCGTCAGGGTGGACGGCTTTGCCTTGCACTACTACACCGACTTCCGTCAAACCGCCGAAGACGGCGCGAAGTTCGACGCCAAAGGCTGGTACGCCGTTCTGCACAAGGGCGTCCACATCGAGCAGGTGATCAGTGACCACTGGGGCATCATGGGCAAGTACGACCCCGAGCACCGCACGAAGTTCGTCATCGATGAGTGGGGCAACTGGTACCGCGGCGGCACCGAGCTCAGTCCCGAGTACCTTCTCAGCCAGACGATCACCCTGCGTGACGCCCTGCACGCGGCGATGACCTTCGATATCTTCAACCGCCACGCGGACAAGCTCGAGATGGCGAACGTCGCGCAAACGATCAACTGCCTGCACTCGCTCTTCGCCGCGGCGGGAGACAAGTACACCCGCACGCCTGCCTACTACACGTTCGAGATGTACCGGCCTCACATGGGCTCGCGGCTCGTGCCGGTGACGATCAACGTCCCTGACATGACGGTTCCCCTGCTCGAGGGATCGGCCAGGCTGCCCCGCCTTTCCGGCTCGGCCTCCGTTCGCGACAAGAGCCTGACCGTCACCCTGACGAACCCGTCGCTGCAGGAAGGCGTGGTCACCCGGATTCGATTGACGGGCGGCGCGCGCCTACGCGAAGCCCGCGCCACGGTGCTGACCCACCCGGACATGCACGCCACCAACACGTTCGAAAGACCCGATGAAGTCGGCCTGGCCGCCCTGGCGGCCCAGGTGTCTGGGGACACCGCGACCATCCCCATTCCGAAGCAGGCGGTGGTCGCCGTCTCGCTTCAGCTCGTGTGAGCCCCACCAGCCCATTACCTTGACTGGGCCGGTGCCGGGGTTTAGTGTCCCCGGCGGAGGGAGGAGCTTCCCATGGAGCCGGCCTTCGCCATCGGGCTCGATTACGGGACCAACTCCGTCCGGGCGGTGGTCGTGGACTGCGCCGACGGGCGGTCCATCGGCACCCACGTCTTCGACTATCCCTCGGGAGAGCAGGGGATCCTGCTCGATCCCAAGGACCCGCACCTCGCCCGTCAGAACCCGGCCGATTACGTGGAAGGCCTCCGGGCGTCAGTGAAGGGGGCGCTGGCGGAGGCCGGGCGGGCCAAGGGCTTCGAGCGGGGGCGCGTCGTCGGCATCGGCGTCGACACCACCGGCTCGACTCCCCTCCCGGTCGACGGCGCGAACCGTCCCCTGGCGTTCGACGCGAGATGGAAGGACCGGCTGGCCGCCCAGGCCTGGCTCTGGAAGGACCACACCGGCGCCGCGGAAGCGGCGGCGATCACGGAGACGGCCCGCCGGCACGCACCGCAGTACCTGGCGCCCATCGGCGGCGTCTACTCCTCGGAGTGGTTCTGGTCGAAGGTCTGGCGCTGCCTCAAGGTCGCTCCCGACGTCTTCGAGGCGGCCGCGAGCTGGCTCGAGCTGGCCGACTTCGTCCCCGCCCTCCTGGCGGGGGTCCGCAGCCCACGCGAGGTCCAGCGCTGCGTCTGCGCGGCCGGTCACAAGGCCCTCTACTCGGAGGCCTGGGGGGGCCTGCCGGACCGGGAGTTCCTCTCCCGCCTCGATCCGAAGCTGGCCGCGCTGCGGGACCGGCTCTACGACAAGGCCCACCCCGCCGACCGCCCCGCGGGGCGCCTCGCCAAGGCGTGGGCGGAGGAGCTGGGCCTCCGAGAAGGGATCCCCGTGGCCATGGGCGGCTTCGACGCCCACTACGGCGCGGTGGGGGCGGGGGTGAAGACGGGGACGCTGGTGAAGATCATCGGGACGTCCACCTGCGACTGCGCCATCGCCTCCGCCCGCCAGCCGCTCCGGGACGTTCCCGGCATCTGCGGCATCGTGAACGGCTCCATCATGCCCGGCTACTACGGCATCGAGGCCGGGCAGTCGGCGGTGGGGGACATCCTGCGCTGGTGGGTGGAGGAGGTCTGCCGGGGCGGCGACGCGCTGCACGCGGAGTTGTCGGCGGAGGCCAAGCGCCTCAGGCCCGGGGAGTCGGGCCTCCTGGCCCTCGACTGGAACAACGGCAACCGCACGATCCTGGTCGACCCGCGCCTCAGCGGCCTCGTGCTCGGCCAGACCCTCCACACCACCCGGGCCGAGATCTACCGCGCCCTCATCGAGGCGACGGCGTTCGGGGCCCGGGTCATCGTGGAGCGCCTGCAGGAATACGGCGTCCCCGTCGAGCGGGTCGTGTGCTGCGGGGGCATCGCCGAGAAGAACGACCTCTTCATGCAGATCTACGCCGACGTGCTCGGCCACCCGATGCTGGTGGCCGGCTCGCCCCAGACCCCGGCCCTCGGATCCGCCATCTCGGCGGCGGTCGCCGCGGGGGCCCACCCCACCTTCGAGGCGGCCCAGGCCCGGATGACGTCGCTCAAGGAGAAGGCGTTCACTCCCGATCGGGCGGCGCAGGCGGTGTACGACGAGCTCTACCGCATGTACCGGGAGCTGCACGACACCTTCGGCGGCGTCCCCGGGGCGAGGGCCGACCTCGCGACGCTCATGAAGAGGCTGCTCGCGGTCAGGGAGCGCCAGGCGCAATAAAGCGAGGATGGTGGCGATGGGGCAAGTGGCCGCGGAGCTGCGCGAGAGGGTCTACCGCGCCAACCAGGAGCTGGCGGAGAGCGGCCTCGTGCACGGGACGTTCGGCAACGTCTCCGGCATCGACCGCGAGGCCGGGTTGTTCGTGATCAAGCCCAGCGGCGTCTCCTACGCGGAGCAGACCCCCGACCACATGGTGCCGATCTCGCTCGAGACGGGGGAGGTCGTGGAAAGCCGCTTTCGGCCCTCCTCCGACACCCCGACCCACCTCGAGCTCTACCGGGCATTCCCGTGCGGCGGGATCGTCCACACCCACTCGGAGGCGGCATCCGCCTTCGCGCAGGCCCGGCTCCCCATCCGCTGCATGGGCACCACCCACGCCGACCACTTCCGCGGGGACGTGCCCGTGACTCGGCCCCTCACCCGCGAGGAAGTGGAGGGGGAGTACGAGCGCAACACGGGCCTCGTGATCGTGGAGTGCTTCCGGAAGGGCGGAATCTCCGCGGAGGAAGTCCCCGCGGTCCTCGTGGCCCAGCACGGCCCCTTCACGTGGGGAAGGGACGCCTTCGAGGCGATTGAGCACGCCCGCGTTCTCGAGTACGTGGCCCGCCTGGAGACGCGGGTCCGGCTGCTCGCCCCCGACGCCCCCCGCCCCGACGCCTTCCTGGTCGACCGCCACTTCCTGCGAAAGCACGGCCGCGGCGCCTACTACGGCCAGCGCTAATGCGCAGCCTCCGCCTCCACGGGAAAGGCGACGTGCGCCTGCACGAGGAGGAGCGGCCGCAGCCGCGCGAAGGCGAGACGCTGGTGCGGGTCACCGCGGTCGGACTCTGCGGCTCCGATCTCCATTGGTTCACCGAGGGAGGGATCGGCGAGGTCTCTCTCATCCGGCCCCTCGTCCTCGGCCACGAGTTTGCCGGGGTCACCCACGACGGACGGCGCGTGGCCCTGGACCCCGCCGTCCCCTGCCTGGCTTGCGACCTCTGCCTCGAAGGCGACTCCAACCTTTGCGAACGGACCCGCTTCGCGGGGCACGGATCCGACGATGGCGGCCTCCGGGAATGGCTGGCCTGGCCTGAGCGTTGTCTCGTGCCTCTCCCGGACTCGCTCAGCGACGCCGACGGGGCCATGCTGGAGCCGCTGGGGGTCGCGCTCCACGCGATCGACCTGGGCCACATGCGCCCGGGAGCCCGCGTCGGCGTGTTTGGCTGTGGCCCGATCGGCCTCTTCCTGCTGCAGGCGGCCCGCCTCGCGGGAGCGGCCCGACTCTTCGCGACCGATCTCGCCCTGAGGCCGCACCGGTTGGAGGCCGCCCGGGCCCTGGGGGCGTGCGTCTTCGCGGCCGAGGGGGGACGCGAGGTGCCTGCGATCCGCGATGCCCTTGGAGGCGCGGGGCTCGACGTGGCTTTCGAGGCGGCGGGGGAGAACGCGGCGGTGGACGCGGCGCTGGAGGCGGTGCGTCCCCGTGCGCGGGGCGTCCTCGCAGGCATACCCGCCGAGGAGCGCACGTCCTTCAGGGCGGCGACCGCGCGCAGGAAGGGTCTCACCCTCGTCCTCGCCCGCCGCATGAAGCACGCCTACCCGAGAGCGATTCGCCTCGCGGAGAGCGGGCAGGTGGACCTATCCTCGCCGGTGACCCACACCTTCCCCCTGGAGCGCGGCGCCGAGGCCTTCACCGTGGCCGCGCGACGGGAGGGCTTGAAAGTGCTGGTCAAGCCCTGAGACATGCGTGGCGGCGACGTGACCTTCTTCGGACTAGAATCCTCCCGAAAGAAAACGAGGGATCGCCTGTGAACACCAAGCCTGGATCGAGATGCGGAGTCGCGGCGCTGTCCGCGATCGCCACCATCGTGCTCGGCGTGGCCTGCGGCGGCCCGCGCGCGGGAGACGAGACGGCAAAGGTCGTCAAGCTCGCCTTCGTCACCAACAACACGGCCGAGTTCTGGAAGATCGCCGGGAACGGTGTGCACAAGTACGAGCGCGAGGGGAGGGTCCAGGTCGACATCAAGATGCCGCCCAACGCCAAGACCGAGGAGCAGAACCAGATCCTCGAGAACCTGGTGAGCCAGGGCTACGACGCCATCGCGGTGAGCGTGATCGCACCCAAGGACCAGGTGGCCGTGCTCAACCGCACCGCCGCCCAGACGAAGCTCATCACGTTCGATTCGGACGCGCCCGAGTCGAACCGCCTGCTCTACGTCGGCACCATCAACTACGAGGCGGGCAAGAGCCTGGGCGCGCGCATCGTCGAGCTCTTGCCGAAGGGCGGGAAGATGGCCGTGTTCGTCGGCTTCTTCTCGGCCGAAAACGCCGCGCAGCGGCTCAAGGGCATCGAGGACGCGGTGGCGGGCCACGGGATCGAGATCGTGGAGAAGCGCGAGGACCAGACGGACCGGGCCAAGGCGCGCTCGAACGTCGAGGACATCCTGAACGCCCGGCCCGACGTGGCCCTGCTCTGCGGCCTCTGGTCCTACAACGGGCCGGCCATCGCCGCCGCCCTCGAGGGCACGAACAAGAAGGGCAAGGTCCTGGCCGCGGTCTTCGACGAGGAAGACGGCACCCTCAAGGGCATCCACGCGGGGACGATCGCGGCCACGGTCGTGCAGCATCCCTTCGAGATGGGCTATCGCTCGGCGCGGTGGATGCACCGCCTGGCCACCGAGCCCGACAAGGCGCGCGCCGAGATCCCGAAGGACGGCATCGAGAACACGGGGGTCGAGGTGCTGGACGAGAAGAGCGTCCTCGACTTCGAGAAGCGCCTGGCGGAATGGAAGAAGTAGCCCGCGCCCGCTGATCCCGCCATGGCGAGCCCGGGCTCCGCGACGCCTCCGCTGCTCGAGATGCGCGGCATCACCAAGCGCTTCCCGGGGGTGGTGGCCCTCGCCGGGGTTTCCCTCACCCTGCGGCCCGGCGAGGTCCTCGCCCTCATGGGCGAGAACGGGGCGGGGAAGTCCACCCTCATCAAGATCCTCGGGGGCGCCTACGCGCCGGACGAGGGCGAGACCCTTGTGGCGGGCCAGGCCGTGCGCTTCGCGTCGGTGCGCGACGCCAAGCGCGCGGGGATCGCGCTCATCCACCAGGAGCTGATGCTCGCTCCCAACCTGGACGTGGCGGGGAACGTGTTCCTGGGCAACGAGGACCGCGCGTGGGGCCTCTTCGGCCCGCTTCGCGGGCGGGCAATGCGGACCGCCACCGCCGCCTTGCTGCAACGGGTCGGGCTCGCCCACCGTCCCGACACTCCCGTATCGAGCCTCACCGTGGGCGAGATGCAGATGGTGGAGATCGCCAAGGCCCTGGCCAAGCAGGCCCGCATCATCATCATGGACGAGCCCACGTCGTCGCTCACCGCGGGCGAGTCGGAGAAGCTCTTCCAGATCATCCGGCAGCTCCGGGCCGACGGCATCGCCATCGTCTACATCTCGCACCGCATGGAGGAGGTGCTGGACCTGGCCGACCGCATCACGGTGCTGCGCGACGGGCGGCACGTGGGCGACCTCGAACGCGCGGAGGCCACGCGCGAGAAGATCGTCGCCCTCATGGTGGGACGCGAGCTGGAAGCGCAGTACTTCCCCGATCGTCCGGAGCGGCCGGCGGGAGAGACGGTGCTGGCGGCCAGGAACCTGCTCGTGCCGGGGGCCCCGGAGCCGGTGTCGTTCAGCGCGGCCCGTGGCGAGATCCTGGGCTTCGCCGGCCTCGTGGGATCGGGCCGGACCGAGCTGATGCAGACCCTCTTCGGGACGGCCCCCGCCCTCTCGGGCACGATCGAGCTCGAGGGACGCTCGTTCCTGCCCCGAAAGGCGAGCGACGCCATCCGTCGCGGAGTGTGCCTGGCCCCCGAAGACCGCAAGCGGCACGGCCTCGTCCTGCCCATGACCGTGGCCCAGAACACCTCCCTCCCCGCCGTCCGCGGCTATGCCCGCTTCGGGTTCCTCGACCGGGGGCGCGAGCAGCGGGTCGCCGAGGCCGAGGTGGCGCGCTTCCGGGTGAAGACGCCCTCCGTGCATCGGCGGGTCGTGAACCTCTCGGGGGGCAACCAGCAGAAGGTGGTGCTGGGCAAGTGGCTCGCCATGCATCCGCGAGTGCTGATCCTCGACGAGCCCACGCGCGGCATCGACGTGGGGGCCAAGGCGGAGATCTATCGCCACATGGCGGCCCTGGCCGGCGAGGGCCTCACCATCCTGATGGTCAGCTCGGAGATGGAAGAGGTGCTGGGCATGAGCGACCGGGTCGTGGTGATGCGGGAGCGGCGCATCGCGGGCATCCTGCCCCGCGCCGGGCTCACCGCGGAGCGCATCGCGCAGCTCATGACGGGCGGAGGATCGGAAGCGAGGGCGTCGGCATGAGGCGGGAGCTGGGCATGTTCGTCGCCCTCCTCGTCCTGTGCCTGGGACTCTGGGCCACGAACCACGACTTCCTCGGCACGTCCAACGTCCTCAACACCGCGCGTCAGATCTCGATGCTGGGCGTGTTCGCCATCGGCATCTCCTTCGTGATCATCACGGGAGGCATCGATCTCTCGATCGGCTCGGTCATCGGCCTCACGGGCGTGCTCATCGCCAGGCTCTCGGGCCAATACTACCCGGACAACCCGGCGGCGGGCGGCCTCGGCTACTCGCTGTGGATCGGGATACCGGTGGCCCTGGGCGTGGCCGCGCTCGTGGGCCTCGCGCAAGGCCTCTTGATCACCCGCCTGGGCCTCCAGCCGTTCATCGTCACCCTCGGGGGCATGCTGCTGCTGCGCGGCGTGTCGCAAACCGTCGTGCGCGGCGGCACCTTGAGCCTGGGCGACACCCCGCTCGCCAACCTCGCGAACGGAGGCCTCTTCGGGTCCGAGAACACGCCCGCCCTCCCCTACCCGTTCCTCATCCTCCTGGTCACCGCGCTCGTCGCCGCCTACCTGCTGCACTTCACCGTGTTCGGACGCTACGTGTACGCCATCGGGGGGAACCGCGAGGCCGCGAACTACTCGGGCGTGCCCGTCCGGCGGGTCGAGACCCTCACCTACGTGATCTCGGCCTTCTCCGGGGGGGTGGCGGGTGTGTGTTACGCCGCCTACATCGGGCAGATGTCGCAACAGGTCGGCATCGCGTACGAGCTCTACGCCATCGCGGCCGCGGTGCTGGGCGGGGTGTCGCTGCGCGGGGGCGAGGGCACCGTGCTGGGCGCGATCATCGGCTCGTGCATCATGCGCGTCATCGACAACGGCATCAACATGTTCCAGTGGGCCTACCGCGATGCGGCGGGCGCCCGGCGCATCTTTCGCCTCGACAACAACTGGACCTTCATCATCATCGGCGGGGTGATCCTGGTGGCCGTCGTGCTCGACCAGGTGGCCCACCTGGTCCAGGAGAAGCGCCTGACCCGGCGCGCGGGCGCCTCGGCGGCAGGCCCGTGGCGCGCCACGGGTTGAGAGATCACGCGGCGAGCGACCCCACATCGACGTCCGGGGGTACGTTTGGTTGGTCGTCGCGGGCACCTCTGAAAATCCGCGTGTCTGGGTTCCATAACCTTGACCGTCACGCCGGAAGGGGGGTACTGTCCCCGTCCAAGGTCGCAAGAAGGGACCTCCACGTGGCCTCAGACCAGCGCCTCGTCTCCGAGCGCTTTCCCCGCTCTTCGCGGTACCACCCGGAATGGATCCTGGCCAGCGTCAGCGGGGGGGCGAATTCACTCTGGCTGACCGAGTGGCTCGCCGCAGCGCTGGCTTTACGGCCCGGCATGCGGGTGCTCGACCTCGGCTGCGGACGGGCGTCGTCGTCGATCTTTCTGCGCCGCGAATTTGGCGTGCAGGTCTGGGCAACCGACCTGTGGTTCAGCGCCTCGGAGAACATCCAGCGGATCCGCGATGCCGGCGTCGAGGACGGTGTCTTTCCCATCCATGCGGACGCCCGGTCGCTTCCGTTCGCCGCGGGATTCTTCGACGCCATCGTGTCCATCGATTCCTTCTTCTATTACGGGACGGACGACCTGTACCTGAACTACCTCGCCCGGTTTGTGAAGCCAGAAGGCCCGGTGGGAATTGCCGGTGCCGGACTGATGCGCGAAATCGACGGTCAGCTTCCCGATCATCTTCGCGAGTGGTGGACTCCAGATCTCTGGTGCCTGCATTCCGCGGCATGGTGGCGCCGGCATTGGGAGCGGACAGGCATCATGGACATAGAGCTGGCCGACGACATGCCCGAAGGCTGGCAACGGTGGCTGGACTGGCACCGGGTGGTCGCCCCTGACAATGAGGCGGAAATCAAGGCGCTCGAGGCCGACCGCGGCCGCTACCTCGGCTACGTTCGCCTCGTCGGCCGCCGGCGCCGCCAGGCGACGCTCGCGGATTCCGTCGTGTCCGTGCCGACACAGTACACGAACAAGCCTTTGCTCCGAGGCGAGGAATAGTTGAGCGGCCGCGTCGAGCAGTGGCTGCACCGCAGCGAGCGCACGCCTGACCGCACCGTGGCCGAGCGCGTGGCGGAGCTGCTCGACGCCGTGCGCCGCGGCGCCCAGCGAGATCCCGGGGAGTCCTGGGACACGGCCAGCGAACGCCACGTCGAAGAGTTCATCGCTTCGCTCTCCGCGGGGTTCCCCGGCCGTGCGTTCGAGGTCCGCTGGCCCCCTGCGCACGACCAGCCGGAAAAGATGCTCCGGCAGTCGCTCGCCTATTCCGAGCCCCGGATGGGCAACGCCCCCGAGGAGCCCCAGCACGAGGCCCTGGTCCTGGTCGAGCGCCAGCGCCTGCGTCCGCTCGCGCGCCGCACCACCGGTTACAACTACGTCTTCACGGTGCCCGGCGACACGCTGGAGCGGCTGGTGCTGGTGGCCCACTACGACACCTGGCGCGGTCCCGGCGCCGACGACAACACCACGGGCGAGGAGATCCTCAAGCAGTATCTGATCGAGGACCTGCGCGCGCCCCGACGCCCGCCGCTGACTCACGTCTACATCCTGGCCGGCTCCGAGGAATGCGGTCTCATCGGCCTCGCATCACAGGTCGTGCTCGGCATTTCCCTGGGCCTGGCCAACGTGGCCCTGTCCCACGGCCTCTACGCAATCACGGCCCTCGGGCTGGCCTTGGCCCCCCTCGCCGGCTTCCGCTTCGGCGTGTCCGGCTCGCGCGAATACGTGAGCAGCCTCTCGGCCTCGGAGCTGGCGCTCGTGAAGTCCGTCATCGCGGTCGACTCGGTGGGTGAAGGCCGGATGTACATCCCCGAAACCTCGCTCGGCGCCAGCTTCGTGCGTGCCTTCTTCCCTTACCCGGGCTACGAGCAGCTCAACCACCTCTTGCAAGAGGGAGCGCACCTCCACGGCATCAAGTACAACACCTTCATCGCCGGAGGCACCACCGACCATATCAGCTTCCTGGAAGTGGGCAGGGGCTGGCGCGACCGGCTGGGCAACCTGCTTGGCTGCCCGCGCTGGCTCGGCTGCCATCGCCAGGGCAAGCGCAGGGTCCCGGCCGCGGCCCTCGTCACCCTGTGCCCCGGCAAGGCGTCGCCGCTCGTGCTGGGCGGCAAGATCCACACGCCGCACGACACCGCCGACCGCGTCTACCCGGGGCCGCTGGGCGAAACCCTCCGCATCCTCGACTACTGGCTGCACCTGATGCAGGGCGGGGCGCGCATCGCCGAGCCGCGGGAGCTCGGCGAGTATCATTACGCGCAGCTCTTTCGGGTACGGCGACCGGGCACTTCGGCCGGTGAGGAAGAGCACTGGCTGGCCTTGAAGGATGCGGTCGAGCCGAACCGCCGCAACCTCAACGGCCTCTATCGAGTCGACGTCTCGATCGCCGACGGACGCGCCCGCTGCGACCGGCCGCGGATCGCGGCCTGGGGCGTCGACACGCGTCTGGCCGGAGAGCTCGCCAGCCAGCTGCCTCCCGGCGCCGTGTGGGAGCGGCTTCCCGTGCGACATGTCGAGGCCGCTACCGCGGACGGTGTGATCGCCTTCGAGAGCCGGCGCCGGACCGTGATGCACGCGCTCGAGGCCGCCGGCCACGATGCCGTGGGGGCGCTCGAGCGGTTCATGGGCGCCAACACGTTCCTGGCCTTCTTCGGCGCGGCCTTCCTCCTGTCCAAGGTCGTGGAGGCAGCCCTGGCCCTGGCTTTCCGCTGGCCCGCCTTCCAGGAGCAGTTTTTCCGCTACTTCGGGCTCACCGTGCCCCTGACGATCGTCCTCCAGCTCTGGGCCGTCATCTGGCTGGTCGGGAGGAAGATCCCCACCATGATCGACAACGCCTACCGTCACCTGAACAAGGCGGACAACCTGCGCAGCCTGCGGCGCGCGCGGCCCTGATCAGTCGCCCGGAATCTCGGGTTATCTTTGCTCCCATGAAGCCTCTTTCAGCCACTTGCCTCCGGTCCTATCTCGTTGGAGCGCTCACCCTGTGCCTCGTCTCAGTGGCACGCGGGCAGTCGGTCCCGGATTCGGGCTGGCCGGCGTATGGCAATGATCCCGGCGGCACGCGCTATTCCGCGGCGCGGCAGATCGACCGCACGAACGTCATGAAACTCCAGGTGGCATGGACCTACCGCACGGGCGACATGCAGCAAGCGGTCAGGGCCCTCGCAAAAGCCGCTTTCGAGGTCACGCCGATCCTCGTCGACGGGAAACTCTTCCTGAGCACGCCGTACAACCACGTCATCGCTCTCGATCCACGCTCCGGCACGAAGCTCTGGGAGTTCGATCCGCAGGTCAACCTCGATCGCAACTACTCCGAAGTCGCTTCTCGCGGCGTCTCCGCCTGGCGCGACTCCAAGGGAAAGCCCGGCGACCCCTGCCGCCTCCGCATTCTCGTGGGCACACTGGATGCGCGCCTCATCGCGCTCGACGGTGATACCGGAAAGGCCTGCCCTGACTTTGGCGCGCAGGGAACCGTCGACCTCGCCAAGGACGCGGCCACCCAGACCGAGTGGACCGGTGGCTATCAAGTCACGTCCGCTCCCGCGATCGGCAACGACCTGGTGGTCGTCGGTAGCTCCATCGCGGACAACTGGAGGGTGGACGCCGGCCGCGGCATCGTGCGCGCGTTCGACGTTCGGACCGGCAAATTGCGGTGGACCTGGGATCCCATCCCCTGGGGCACGGGGACCAGCCCCCGCACCGGGGGTGGCAACGCCTGGTCCACCCTCTCCGTCGACTCCGGGCGCGATCTCGTCTTCGTCCCGACGGGCAGCGCCAGCCCGGACTATTACGGCGGAATCCGCAAGGGCGACAACAAGTGGGCCAACTCGGTCGTCGCTCTAAGGGCCTCCACCGGCGAATTCGTCTGGGGCTTTCAAGCGGTCCATCACGACTTGTGGGACTACGACGTGGCCTCCCAGCCTGCCCTGATCGCCTGGAAGGATGGGACGCCGGCCGTCGTGATCAACACCAAGATGGGTCACGTCTTTGTCCTGAACCGCCTCACGGGAGCTCCCCTGCTTCCGGTGGAAGAGCGCTCCGTGCCGCAGAGCGACATTCCCGGCGAGCTGAGCTCGCCGACGCAACCGTTCTCCGGCATTTCTCTCGTGCCGGAAAAGCTGGAGACCGGCGATTCCTGGGGGCCGACTCCGGAGGACCTCAAGTGGTGCCAGGACAAGATCAAGGCATCCAGGAACGAGGGCATCTTCACCCCCCCGAGCCTTCAGGGAACGCTGGTGTTTCCCGGTAACGTCGGAGGCGTCAATTGGGGCAGCGCCGCCTACGATCCGCAGCGCCACACGATGGTCGTGAACACGAACCGCCTGGCCGCCTGGGTGAAGCTCATCCCCAGGGAGAAATTCGACGCCGAGAACGATGCTCCGCAGGACAACCGCGTCTTTGGTGAGTTTGCCGACCAGTCGCCTTCGCCCTTCGGCCTCTACCGGACCTTTCTATTTTCTCCGAGCAAGCTGCCCTGCAACGCCCCGCCGTGGGGCACGACCGAAGCGATCGATCTCTTTTCCGGCAAGAAGCTCTGGGAGGTTCCCCTGGGGACCCTGTTGCCCGGCCAGGAAACAGGCTCGATCAATGTCGGAGGACCCATGGTGACGGCAGGTGGCCTCGTCTTCACCTCCGCCTCGATCGATCCCTTCCTCCGCGCTTTCGACTCCGAATCCGGCAAGGAGCTCTGGAAGTACGAGCTTCCCGCAGGCGGCCAGGCCACGCCGATGACCTACGCTCTGGGTGGCAAGCAATACCTGGTCATCGCCGCCGGCGGCCACGGAAAGCTCCATACGAAACAAGGCGACTACATTCTGGCTTTCGCCTTGCCGTGAGGTCCGCCGGGGCTAACTGCTCTTCTGCCCGGTCGCGGGCACCCTGAGCAGGTTCTTGATCCGATAGCCCCTTGCCTTCCGCCGGGCGATCGTCTCTGCGGTGGCCCTCTGGGCGGCGTTCGGGACGGACCCCTCCAAGGTCACGGTTCGCGATTCGTCGTCCGCTACCACCTTGATGTGGCTCGCTTCGACGCTCTTGTCGACGATCAGGGCGGCCCGGATGTCGAGGGCCAGCGCATGAACCCGCAACTCATGGCCGGCTTCATGGACCGCTTCGGTGACCGCCTCCGCGGCCTTCTCCGCTTTCTCCGGGATCTTGCTCTCCTTCGCGTCCCTTTTGACGCCCTCGACCGTGTTGGAGCATGCGACGAGCCCGAGGGCCAGCACGGTTGCCAGGAGGGCCACCGGCGCGGTCGCGTCTTTCCTCGTGGGCATGGCCGCTAGAAGCGCACCCCGAAGGCCACTACGAATTCGGTGTCCCCCTTGGCGATGAGCTTCGCCTGGAAGTACGGGATCACGGGGCCCCGGTTGAGGCCGACTCCGGCCAGGAAGTTGGCGCCCACATCGGTGTTGGACGGAGCAGGGCCGCTGGGGTTCAAGTAGGCGACGCCCAGGCCGGCTCCCACCCAGACGAAGGTGCGGCTGTGGCTGTAGATGTCGTAATGGAAGTCCATGTTGAAGGTCATGTAGGTACGGCCCTCCCCGAAGACGTATTCGACGTTCGGGTTGGCATCGAAGTTGTGCGCCACGGGTATGATCAGCTCGACTCCGGCGAACGGCTTCGACGCGCTGGTGTAGACACCGACACGCGCCCCAAAGAGGGTGCGCTCGTCCGCCGACGCCTTCTCGGGAACGAGGGCCAGAGCGGTTGTCACGAGCGTCAAGAGAACCGGCAGCAGCAGTTGGCGTGTGACTCGCATGGTCGAGTTCCTCCTCTGTTGGACGCCGTCGGCGACGGGCGACGCAGGGTCGCGCAGCCCACGGCCGCAACAGGCTGAGCAATGGCCGTGCCACGGCCGGAACGGCCTGGCAAATGCCTTTAGGGGAACGACCGATGTCAGAATGACAAGCTCGGGGTAGAAATGACAGGCCCGAAGCCGCTCAGGGGACCCCGCCCTTGTATTGGTTGAGGCGGTTGTAGAGGGTCTTGAGGCCGATCTTGAGGACTTCCGCGGCCCTCTTCTTGTTGCCTTCGAAGTGCTCCAGGGTGGCCAGGATGAGGCGGCGCTCCACCTCCTCGACGGAGGTGCCCACCTTCACCTGGAGATTCGAACCCGAGGTCTGGTCGTGCACGCCGAGGGAGAGGGAATCGATGCCGATGTCCTCCTCGGCCAGGATGAAGGCTCTCTGCACTACGTTGCGGAGCTCCCGCACGTTGCCCGGCCATCGGTGGGTGCGCAGCCGCTCGAGGGCAGCGCGAGTGAACTCCTTCGACGTTCCCTCCTGCTTGTTCAGAAGCCCCAGGAAGTGCTCAGAGAGGAGCTCGATGTCCTCACGCCGGTCCCAGAGGGTGGGAAGGCGGATGGGGAACACGTTGAGGCGGTAGAGGAGGTCCTCGCGCAGCTTGCCCGCGGCCACCGCTTCCTCCGGGTCGCGGTTCGTGGCCGCGATCACGCGCACGTCCACCTTCATCGCCTCCGTCGCTCCCACCCGGGTCACCGTCGACGTCTCCAGCACCCGGAGCAGCCTGACCTGCAGCTCCACCGGGGTCTCGGTGATCTCGTCGAGGAACAGCGTCCCGTGGTCGGCGCGCTCGAAATATCCCTTGTGGAAGCGATCCGCCCCCGTGAAGCTGCCGCGTTCGTGCCCGAAGAGCTCGCTCTCGATCAGGTTCGGGGAGACCGCCCCGCAGTTCAGGGGCAGGAAGGCGGCGCGGCTGCGGCGACTCAGCTGGTGTATGGTCTCCGCCACGATCTCCTTGCCGGTGCCGGTGTCGCCGGTGATGAGAACGGTGGCGTCCGTCTTGGCAACCCTCCCCACGAGGTCGTAGACCTTCTGCATGAGCGGTGAGGCCCCGATGAGCTGCCCGAACCGCCCCAGCTTTCGAAGCTCGCCGCGAAGGCTGAGATTCTCCTCCTTCAGCTCCCGCGTCCGGGCGACGTTGCCGAGGACCATCTTCACGCGCGCGAAGTCCACGGGCTTCGTGAGGTAGTCGCTGACCCCGCGTCGCAGGGCTTCAACCGCCGTCTCCACGCTGGCTTCCCCCGTGATCAGCACCGTCTCCGGACGTCCGTCGACCTCCTCCAGCAGATCGATGCCGTTGCCGTCAGGCAGGTTGAGGTCGAGGAAGAGGACGTCCGGGGCATTCCTGGCCAGCTCCTCCCGCGCCTCCTTCAAGCTGGGGGCGGTGGCGATGGTGAAGCCTTCGCGTTGAACGACGTCCGCGAAGCCGAGCGGAAGCTCAAGTCATCGTCGACGATGAGGGCGTGGGGCATGGCTCGCTCAGTCCCGAGCGACGATGGGCAGGCGCACTTCGACCTGGGTGCCGTGTCCCTCGCGGCTCTCCACCCGGATCTCGCCACCGTGCATCTCCACGAGAACGCGGGCCACGTAGAGGCCGATCCCGCTGCCCGTGCCCTTGGTCGTGAAGTCCCGATCGTAGATCCGGTCGAGGAGCGCCTTGGGTATGCCCGGGCCCGTGTCGCTGACGCGGACCGTCACCTGTGTCGCATCGGTCTCCATGTCCATGTTCATAAGTCCCCCGGCGGGCAAGGCCTCCAGAGCATTCACGGCGATGTTGAGGAAGCTCTGCTTGAGGCGGTCCCGATATCCGACGAGCACGACGGGCGCGTCCGGCATCCGTGTGCGGAATTCCACACCCTGCCGGCGGGCCTGGGGAGCAAGGAGCGTACCAAGCTCGGCCAGGGCATCGCGAAGGTCGAACTTGTCCCGCTGGTCAACGGGAGGCAGGGTCTGGGTCAGGGCCTCCGAGAGCGAACGGTTCAGCCTCTCCAGCTCCTCGCGCAGGACCACCACGTAGCGTTCCTGGTCTTCCCGGGCCCCTCCCCCCGCGCCCTCTTCGGCAAGGCTCTCCCGCAGGAGGTCCAGGTTGATCATCATGGCGCTCAGGGGAGCGCGAAGCTCGTGGGCCACCGTTCGGTACACCCGTGCCAGCCCATGCAGCTGACTGGCCAGGCGCACGTCGGTCTCCAGGGAGTCCAGGATCTCGGGATCGTTGAGGAGCACGAGGTACTCGCCTCGTTCTTCGTCGCCCAGGCGATAGGTCTCCACCCGGAGCCGGGGCACGCCGGGTCCCGGGATCTCGAGGTGCACGGCGGGCGACGACCCCTCGCCGGGCCCGATGCGGGTGAGCCCGGCCTCAATCACGTTTCGAATCGTGGGCCAGCGTGCCTTGAGGTCGTCCAGGGAAGGAGAGCCCAGCAACTCGAGGGCCCGGGAGTTCGCAAAATCCAGCTCGCCGTCGCGGCGGAGGAGCAGGACCCCCATCTTCAGGGCCTTGGCGAGGGCCCCGAAGCTGACCTGGAGGCGAGAGGTCTCCTGGCGCGCTGCGCTCAGGACCTGCCGGACCCGGCCGGCGGCATGGAGGGCGCGCGAGAACTCGTCGCCGTGCAACAGGGGGTCGCGCCTTTCCGTCGAGTTGTGGACGGCGTCCTCGAGCGTCTCCGCGATCGAGGCCGCCTGGCGCGAGAAATGGAACTGCAAGACGCCGCCCAGGATGAGGACTCCGGCCAGGCCGGCTACGGCGGTGAGGAGGAAATGGCGTCGAGCGGCCCCGAAGAGCCCGGCGACGCGCTCGCTGTGGAACTGCACCTCCACGTACCCGATGAGCTGGCCGGTCTCGACGAGGGGCACGTCCACTGCGTAGTCGCCGCCCTGGAAGAACCGGGGCCCGCCGCCCGGCCGCAGCTGCGGCCGCCAGCCCTTCGAGAAGACCGCATCCGGTCGCGCGGCCGGCCCTCCCGAGGGCCTTCGGTCGCTTGCCACCACCTTCCCGTCGCGGTCGACCACGGTGATGGAGGACACGACCTCCGACAAGAGCGTCATGTCCTGGATCCGCTCGCGAAGCAGGGCCCGAGAGGTGCCATCGGGCGCCGCCAGAGCCCCCAGGGTCCGCTCCGAGAGAAGGGCCGCCGCCTCGCGGGCCAGGAGGTTCGAGGTTTCCAGGGTGACGGCGTCCTCGAAGAGGTGCAGCCAGCGGTCGATCGCGACGGCAAAGGCCGCGATCAGCACCGCGTAGCCGGCGACCACGAGCAGCAGACTCTTGCCGCCGACACGCACTTGCCGGCACCTCTCTCAGGGGATCGGGGACGGAGCCGCCCACCGCAATCTGGAGAGTATACACAGGCGTTCGCGTTGGGCCGTGGGCGCTACACGCGCCGTCCAGGACGTCGCCCGGGAGGGAGTCGCATCGCCTTCTCCTGCGTCTCGGACAGGCGCAGGGTGGCCGCCAACAGGCAGGCCGAGGCCAGGCCGGCGAGGGCCACGATGACCCATGGTGGCTCGAGGCCGGCGAATGCAGAAAGGGGGTCGTCCGAGACCGAGGGTGCGGACGGGGCGGCGAGCGGCGGAGCGGCCGCGGGTTCGGCGGGTCCGAACAGGATCACGGCCAGGGCCTGCGAGCGCGCGGAGTCGAGCTCCCGATACCGAACGACGACGGAGCTTCCCACCGACGGGCGGCCGGTGGGGAGGGTGGTCGAGCTGTCCAGCACGAGGGTCATCCTCCTCCCATCGTCCGCGTCGAGCACGAGGAACAGGTTGCCCGAAGAGACGACGGTTCCGCTCACGGTCTCCGTCTCCTGACCGGTCTCGGCCGTGGCAAAGCCCCCTGCGATCGCGCAGGCCGAGAGAGCCAGGAGCACTCGAATGCAGCCATTCATGCGAGCCTCCCGAGCGGCGCGCCCAACGCCCCCGTGGGCATGGGCCGCCACGTCGGAGATGCCTGCAACTCGCAGTCCAGGAGCGGGCGGGGTGTGTGGCAAGGCCCTGCCCCTCAAGCCCCCTCGGGCCGTCGTGGCGGGGGGCGCACGGCCCCCCCCGGTCTCAGCCGCCCCCCGATTTCCACGCTTGTCGCACCCTTATCTACAAACGACACCGGGCTTTCGCCTTTGCCGCAATCCCCCTGTGACCCTTCGCGCGGCCGAGCGTGATGCCCACGCGATGGCACGGCCGTTGTAATGCAAGCCGTGGCCGGCCGAAAGGGCGCGCGCCGGAGAGAGGGAGCTGACGAATGGCCCAGGACGTCGTGAAGCGTCGGTGGAAGCAGCTCGAGGAGCGAGCCCGGGAACGGTGGCGGCGGTTCTCGATCGACGACGTAGCCCAGATCGACGGCGACCGAGAAAGGCTCGTGAGCAAGATACAGGAGCGCTATGGGCGGTCGCGCGAACAGGCCGAGGGCGACGTCGCCCAATGGCTGGCCGCGGAGGGCGACGCCCGGGCCGCACAGCCAGGCAAGTTCGGGCACTCCAACTGACGCTACGCTACGGGGAAGCCGTCCCGGCCCGCCGCATGCTGCCTCGGCCCGTCCCCCACAGAACTCGTGCACCCGCGCTGTTCGGAAGCTCGTAGGCGACGACGCCACTCCCAACCGTCCCCACTACCAGCTCCAGGTCGGCGTCCGCGTCGATGTTCGCGAGGGTCGGCGCGCCCAGGCCGCCATTCCAGCTCGCGTCGAGGGCCGCCGGCGGGAGGTCGATCCGGTAGAGCTCGACACCCAGGTAGTTGAGGATGTGGAGCTGCCCGACGAGGCCGGTGGCTTTCTTCGGCCACGAAGTGAAGATCACCTCGGCGTGGCCGTCGTTGTCGAGGTCGGCCACGACGGGCTCGCTCGCGAAACGGAAGTCGTCGCCGGGCGCACCGCTGGTCGGGACCGTGTAGGGCCAGCTTCCATGCTCGGTCTTGTCGAGCCAGTACGCGTGAAGCTTGCCGTCGTAGGAAGGAT
>WNFL01103628.1_pt1 | contig 18670 bp, 17 predicted proteins | sample 5400361 | NCBI WGS metagenome assembly WNFL01 (sample SAMN13153351, study PRJNA577476) | soil metagenome | isolation source: 40 cm soil on Douglas fir-dominated hillslope | place: USA:California | collected 2013-09-17
GACCGGGGGGGTTGGGCGTCGTAGTTATGCCGGGGTGTGTGCTGAACATACGAACCAAGGTTTTAGTACGTTAGTGATGGGATATGGGTATGACATGACGCAGGGCCGTTGCGGCCTGGACCAAGTTGCCCGAGCCGTGGTTATTAACGAGGGCGCTCCGCCCCGCAGCTGCGGGACCGACTGGTGATGAATGACGCACTTGCACGCACGCGCACGTGGCGTGGCGTCGGTTAAGAGAAGCGAAGCGGATGCCTGTTTGTATGGCGGTGGCAGGCACCAGTCCTCGATCGCGATTGATAGATACGATCGTGTGTAAAGTGGTCAGAAAAGAAGAAGACCCTGATCATGGTGCAACAAAATCAGCATTTACTCTCTCTCAATATATTCATATCTATATTTACTGCGTGAGCGCGCCATTCTACTTTGATAGACACTTTGATGGTAGTAATTTTCTCCGCGATTTTCTGCGCCAACAATACTTGGAGCGCCAAAAAGGTGCTCATGACATGATCGGGTGCAGTTCCGTAGCCAGAGGCCTCCCGATGGTGTCGAGAAGTGAGTTGGTCATGACCTCGCCTATATATCACTTGCTTCGACACGACACGTCTTAAATCGATTGCCCTTTCACGCGCCTCCGCTCGCATGCGCAGCGGAAATAGGTCCTGTGGCGCTCTGGGAAAAATATCTCTGTTCGACAGCTTCCCTCGCCCCAGCTTTGTTATGGCGTTTATTGTAACGGGTCTGCGTATCCAGAAGCAGGGCCTGGTGGATGGAGGAACCGTCACTCCAACGACCCCATTGGAAAGTCGATGGGCGTCAGAAGCGCAGTTCGGCGATTGCCCGCCTTGACGGCACAGAGAGCCCCTGCTTTTGATTTGCAGGCTTGCGGAATCTGGAGGCTGTGCTGCTGCTCTCGTGTCTCGTAACTACCTTCTTGGTTTAACTATGGGCCTGCCGTCCATGTATACTGGCTCTACTCGCCTGGCCACTTCCTGCTTGAAGATTGAGGCTAAGGACAATGTAAAGCAAGGATGTAGCAATTATTCACTGGAGGCAGAGCGTACGTAAACGGTCCGGAGAGGCGGCTGGCGGCGGTGTGATGAGGCCGCAAAGTTAAACCCAATGGCAGGCGAAAACGGAAGGGGGAGGCGGGTTGTATAGTGGGTCGCGTAGCGCTGTCCTGACCGTACACAATGAATATACGAGAATAGAAATTTTCACTAGACCATGTGTAATAAATGGGCCGTAGGGTCTGTTGTGAGGGCATTACATCGCTCCTACAACGGCCGGATACATACCGTCCCTGGCCCAGTGGAGGAAACTACGTGCACGGGCCGTATATGTCCGGCTTTGGACTTCGCAAACTTTCTGCAGTTGGAGGAGACATCCCCGACACAGCCGCCGCCCGCCCCGCTGATACATTGCACCTAAAATTCAGAGTAAAATACCTGCAGGTCAAGTTAATCATGCGCATGCAAGAATGCAATCGGCGCGCATATCGGCTGCACATGTTTATCACGAGACCGATAGGGGCTTCTGGTTTATTGCAGAGATTTACCCGCATATTCTCAGAATTTGTAGTGACATGTAGATAATCTTAATTTTTTGCTGAGCTGCAGGCTCAACTCATAGCCCAACGCACGTCACTTATGTGTTTGTTGTATCTTGGGCAGTACCCCCACCGCCCCCCCATTTCCATGGACACATTTTCGGGGCGTGTTAGGGTCAAGCGATCATGACTGATCGAACCGAGTCAGGCAGCCATCGCCGACATCTCCCACACCACCAGCCGGCGGCCCGCTCGAGTGGGAACGACCCCGACCGACGCATCGCCCGCCTAGGTTACCTCACCCGCTTCGCCTTACGACCCGACTACCTCATGACGACGTATCAAACCGCGTCGACCAAGCCCCCTTGCGACCATTCGGCAATCCACAACCTCCACACGGCGCGAACGCGCGAACGGGTGATTCAGGAGTAATACGGAGGGCACAGGTTGTTACCATATGTTCTCGATTCGTTCTTCCTCCTTCCCTTCCATATCCCTCCTCCCCACCGTTCCCTTCTTCTCGTAGATTCCAGTAGTTAGTCCATAACGGTCACTGCTTCTCGGTCTACTTCTCTGCTTTCCTGTATGTTCCGATCTACTCTTCTTCATGTATTCTCCGTGCGGTCCCCTCAGGCTGTGGGTTTCATCTCCTGCATATAAGGAACGATGTACCTATGCTAGATACCCCAGTCTAAGAATCGAATTGGACTCACATTGTCGCCCACATTCCCTTCCTCGTTATGCTCGACTTCAGTATCCTCTAGGCCCTCGCGGCCGCCAGCTATACTGTCGGAAATCACCCCGCCCTAGCCCTCACTCTTAGCAGTTTCATCATAGTGCGGGGTGAGTGTGATGTGGTTTAGAGCGTCATTTAGTGACGAATGTGCTGAAAACTTGAACACCTTGCCCACAACAGGTGGGCTTGGCTGGACTGAGTAGTGACTACAGGTACGAACCCTCTGTTTGCATACATTGCACGGATTTCGCACACGTTTGTTGCCCAATCCACAGCTCCCGCGCCGCGTTTATTAGAATTTTGGACTTCGCCTCCTCGCTTCCGGTCATGCACACTTTTAAGGTACCCAGCATGCTTCAAGGTGTCCGCCTTCACATTAGTAGAACGCTCCGTATTCGCCCTCCGTGCTCGCTTCCTTGTTGACTCGCCAGATTTAATTAAAAGCATGTCATTCTGCGAATTCAGATCGATTTCTAGCCCTGATTCTAGGAAAAGTGTAATTATGGCATACAATCGGCGGTGCTCTTCCGATGCAAATTGGGAGCACAGTCGCAGGTTGATCCCCCAACCAAAGTCAATGGACGTGCCAATAGGTCATACATTTGAGTTGACAGGCCGCACAAAATGGCCCCCATAGGCCAAGCACTGTTTCAAACAATTACACAAATCCAACATTTGATGAAAGCCGGGCATGTAGACTTTGCGGTATAGGCTTTTCCAACCTCATCAATTGGTGAGCTATGAAGAATCCATTAAACACATCGTAACGGGAAAACAATCGTGAGCGGGAAAAGAGAATGAGTCCATGACAGAGCAGCATAGCATGGAACAAATCATCCTAAATGTAGTACGTGGAGGTTATGTCATTTCGCCTCCAATCAATCGGGTTCCGTGTACTTGGCAATCGGGACATAGTGGGCATGGGTGATGAATGGCTTACCCAAGAGGCTCCGACCCTGACATGTCAGGAATGGTTCAGGCCTCCAAAAATAAGTTGCGCTATCCGGGAAGATGATAGTTAGGGGGCTAATGAGTCAACAAAGATGGGAGTAGGATATACAGACTCTGAGACTCGGGAAGCTTCATCAGTGGAGGTTGTTGGAGTTGACGATTCTTGCAGCGGTTAGCACGTACCTTATATACTAGAGATAGGGAAGGCAAGGTCGCCGGAGGTAATGAGAGGGTATCTGCGGTGTATCTAGATTAACCTGTGGACACGTACGTAATACATGATTGAGTATCTGGAACGAGCCCCACGATTCCTCTGCTGACGGATGCCTATTGGCTGCCGATGCGGGATGCGGGATGCGGGATGCCCCGCTCCGACGACATCGGAGCAGACGGGGTACCTCGTGACACCCACCTTGCCATTCTCTTCCTTCGATACTTCGATCTGCTCATTAGCTTTCACCACTTATTTTTAATGTATCAACTTCCCCCATCTATAAATTCAGACATCCAATGAATGCGCCCTCTTCCGTCAAACCTGTGACTAACCTCTCGTGCAAGGAAGCAGACCTGGGGAGTATGGATGAAGCGACGAAGGATATTTATACCATTGCTCAGATGATAGGATGACAGAGCGTCCCAAATCCCTCCCTTTACATCGAGCTATGTCCGAGGACGGCAAGGCCATACCACCGGTTCGTTTTGACGCCACCTCGGGCGAGATCGCGACGGAGAAGGATACCTCAGAGTCCTATACCAATAGCGAAACAGGAGTCACCCATATCCGCGAGCTAGAACGAGAAGAGAAGCGACTCCTCTTCAAGCTGGATAGGATCATTGTCCCCTTGACCGCGCTCCTGTACTTGAGTGCGTACTTGGACCGGTCAGTCACCTTGTTCGTCAGAGGCGACGACTGACCGTCGAATAGGGGAAACATCGGTAATGCTCGTCTTCAAGGGTTGCAAGCGGAACTGCTAGATGGCTCTGGTACTAAATACAATATAGTTTTGGCTGGTAAGTGCCAGTGCTGTTCGCGTGTTTGATATCAGATGATATTGACTACTCTCTAAAGCCTTCTATATTACTTAGTGAGTTGGCCACTCTGATTTTGTCCCAGAAACATGTATACCCATATGCACGCCCCTATAAGTATCGTCTTCTCGATCCCAGGTACTTTGCTCGCCAAACAATTTCTACCCTCGTGAGTCAACCACGTATTGGTCCCCATGATCCTCGATCGACCCATATATCACAGCTACTCCATTGCATGTGGTGCATTTATATGGTCTATTGCAGTGACGGGCATGGCGGGAAGCCGCTCCTTTGGCGCAATCATCGTTTGCCGCCTCTTCATTGGCATCGGCGAAGCCATGTTTGGCCAGGCGGTGGCGTTACACTACTCTCTCTGGTACAAAAAGGACGAGATAGCAAAGCGCCTTGCGTTATTCATTGGGTCCGGTGTTCTAGCTGGAGCGTAAGTCGGACTGCCGTCAACGCCCTCGTTACGTACTGACAAGTGAATAGATTTGGTGGCCTCATTGCATACGGAGTCGCTAATTCCCACAGCAGCATTTCCCACTGGCGCATTCTGTAAGCTTCTGCCGATGCTGCGCTGAGCCGTTAGTCACAGAGATCTCACTTTAGCTTTCTTGTCGAAGGCCTTCCTGGAATCGCATTTGCTATTACTGCATTTTTGGCGCTTCCTTCTCGTCCGGATAAATCCACCTATATCACAGAGGATGAGAGGGCGCTAGTGCATACACGGCTCAACAAGGACTCACTTGGCGAAGGGCACACTGGTATTGATTGGGGAGGGGTTCGACGGGCACTGACTGACTGGAAGACCTACGTCGTCTCAATCGCTTATTCCGCTATGAACCTCACCCTTGGGAGCGTAAGCGGATTCTTACCCACCATTATTAAAGGGTAATTCATTCGATTGTACTGAGCCTTTGACACTCACGTATTATGTCCTGCCATTAGGCTGGGTTACTCTGCCGCAGACGCTCAGCTATTCACTGTTCCACCTTATGCCGTCGCTTTGGTCACCATGTACCTCATTTCCTTCATGTCTGACCGTGCGCGCATGCGAGGGCCATTTGTAGCTCTTGTGTTCTTGATCTCGTAAGGCTCCTTTCCTGTCTCTGTACCCTCACTTATATCTGCGCAGGATTGTTGGATGGGTCATCCTTCTCACTGTCTTGAATAACAACAACGCGCGATATTTCGGATGTATCTGCATCGTCATTGGCGGATATAATGCCATTCCTTTGTACGTCCCAATCTTGTCCCTCACCTTTGGACCTTACATCAGTATAGGATTGTGTCCTGGCAGTCAAACAATAGTGGCTCACAGAGTCAGCGCGCTGTAACCCTTGGCATGCTCAACACCGTCGGCCAATGCCTCTCAATCTTGGCTTCCTTTAGCTTCCCTGACGAGGAAGCACCGGGATATGTCAAGGGTATTACACTGAATATCAGTTTTGCCGTCTTGGGCATCATCATCAGCCTCTCGATGTCGGCCTATTATCGATGGGAAAATGCGAGGCGGGATGAAGTTGAAGGTGGAAGACCGCCAGTAGGCGAAATATTGAATGTAATTAAAGAGCATGACCTCGCGCGTGGGTTCCGTTATACCTTGTAAAAATACTTGGCTAAATCTCTCTTGCTGAGCCTTCGATAGTGTATGCATCATGTCAAAGCAGCAAAAAGTTTATGGTTATTAGCTATAGGGTCTTAGCCGGTGATGCAACTGAGTAATCAAAATGGTGTGGAAATTACGCAAGACCACATACGCGCAGCCAGATATGTAGGTTGCGCGCCAAGATGGGTTCGATTGGACCAGAAGCAATGGATATCTTCACAGAGCGCGGGGCGTGAAATGAATGAGAACAGAATAACCATTATCTACGGAGGGTCACTAGAATCAAGCTATGATACAGATCATGCACCTCGAACGAAAGGCATCTAGACTGCAGGTCTCGAAGGCGAAGCTTTGGCAGCGTTGAGGTTCACCTTCAATGCCTTGAGACCCTTCGCAGCCCTCGTCCTCTCTTCCATCATCCGCCGCCTTGCAATTCTCTGGGCCTCTTTCGCCCTCTCCTCCCGCCTCTTCATCACGTCAATCGTCTTCTCAACCATCTTTTCCTCCCTCGTTCTTCGGCGACGTTCTGCCTCTGCCCCACGCCGGCTTTTACTATCAATGGTGTGGGCATACCGCATATGCACGTCCTCGAATACGAACCGCGGCCGGCCGGGCGTGATGGGTGTGAAGACTTGGATGCCCGATGCTGCGCGTTTTGCGGCCTCTGTGGCACGCTCGTCGGCTGCTCGGAGGGCGGTCTGTCGAGCATTCTGCACTTTGGTCGACAAAATCGGAATCTGTATCGCGCAGACTCGTGAGTATATAAGTAAGGAGATACGACGGAACGAGCTGGCCTTCCCCTCCTCGACCATCTCATAATAGGTCTGGACATAGGACTTCGTTGCTGGATCCGTCTCGTAGTCAAGTTGATCTGCGGTGTTGGATTCGGTACGGTCGTTGAGAGCAGCTCCGTCCCTAGAGTAGGACGAGTCCGGCTTCATCACGCCCAGATACGATTCCATGCTGCCTTGGAAGTCCGTGCGAAGGTCTTTGCCCTGCAATTCACATGATACATCAGTACGTGTTCAAACAAGAGTGCCCGTATGTGATATCATTTTGGCGGGAGCAGTGCGGAGTCAGATGGGGTTGAAATCGTTGGAACCAGTATCAACGAGGTTCTCAGGCCTCGCAGGGTCTTTATGTTCGCGAATGAGGATTTGGTATCATCACAAGTGAATGAGTGAGAGTAGGAGAGGTTACTCACTTCCTGTTTGACACCAGAAGCCGAGAAGAGTCAGTAAGCATGTAATGACGGGAGAAGACAGCTCAGCAAGTGAAGAAATTATGAATAAACGATCATAGATGGTCTCTTCTCTGATCGAGCGTCATGTGTTCATCCCAACTGAAGGGCAGAAGCGGACCAACCTAAGGAAAAGGTTAGAAAGCGAGATAAAATGAGGCGCAAAGAGAGAGGAGGGGAAGATCAGACAGCCATGCATGTGTGATTGCTTAACCACGGATATGGTCTTCAAGACTAATCGATTGTTAGGATCATCATAAATGATCCCCTCTTGTCCTCATTCAAGGAACTTGCACACATACCTTTCTCCAAAGATATTCCAAAGCCTTAAGTCGGATGATTGCTTCGATACGAGGGACACTAAGTCGGTACTCAAGGGAGAGAGTTTTTGGAGTGTACACCTCGTGTTTGCCAACAAACTTCTCCCATATCTCCTGCTTCACATGTTCGCCGATCGGTGCAGGGGGTCTAAATGTCGGATTTAGAGGAAAAGGCTATTGAGAAAGCTCAGCGCACCAAAAAATTGCAAGTCACGACGAGGGCGTACCGTGCTCACACCCAACCAGTTGGGTTTACCCTCTCCAGGACGCTTGAATTGCAGGCCTTCTCCGGTGAGCCAGGCGTCTGCACTGCCGGCACTGGCACCAGGGCGAGAACGACCACCTTTCCGACCGCCTCCACCACCAACACTGTCGAAATCATCCATTTGAAATTGAGACCATGGATCAGATTCATCCAATTCCCCTTCCGTGCCTTCGAGATCCTCGGGTTGGTCTTCCCTAGTTGTCACAAAACTCCTCGAACAAGATGCGGAGGTGGACGGGACCTGTCGACGGGCAAAGGTGGCCGAACGGTGTATTAGAGAACAGCAAACGCGTGGTGGGAGCAGAAAGGGGAGCATCCTGGGAGTGGCCGGTTCCAAGTATGATTCGAGAGAAAATCGGACGTGAGGCTGGTACTCAAAGCAAGAGCGGCTGGAATTTGCGAAATCCGAACAGCGCGCTCCTCTATACCACTCATAACTACCAAGCAGCATGCTACTCTAAGGAATAGTCATTGCCGTTTCATTTCTGCTTCGGAGAGGACCGATACACCCAGCAGATTTGATCACCTCATATGCACACGAAGAGTGAATCGTCGTTATTGACCTGTTTTGTCACCAATTGTAGTGCTGACAGGTGAAGTACCACCCTATTTCTCACCTCCGAATCTCCACCTCTATCCACCGGTTGAAGTCCCTGAACTGGTATCGCCCCGGGTCGGGGGAGTGGCACCCTCTTGATATGTCCTGAGCAAGTCATTTATGCACCCTTCCAACTGGTCAATGCATTTGGGTTGCTGTCGAGCAATAATCAGGACTCAAATATTCTGATAGGGCTGGGATGAACTGGAATTCCATCGCACTTTTGATCTCGAATATGTAAGGTGGGGATTGTGAGCAGCCAAAGCAGGAAGGAAGCGGCGAGCGGTCTCGTCGTAGGGGTCACTTCCCAATCGACGTACGTACTTCAAAGTTCTCCGATGTTACTGCCATGTGACTTGGTACTCTGTGCGTCACTCTTCTCCATTCCAATTTGTCTCTTAGGCAATGGTCACCAAGCATATTATATGAGAAACTGAGCTGATTAGTGTGGAGGGAGATGTCACACGAATGTATTTGCAAGGGTCGACACCATGGAAATCACTCTTGAGAATGAGTGAGATCTACATGCTCGACATATAGTGGCGGGAGAACTGTAGGAAGAGAAAAGAGTGGCCAGACTGGGGGTCGAACCCGGGACTCCCGACATCTAGTATGGGCGCGTTGCCGCTATACTACCCAGCCGGTAAGTGGAAGGATCATCAACTACAATAACGGGTGGAACTGTCCTCATTCCCTGCCAGTTGGTGTATTAGTACTAGCGCAATCTCCTCAGGGATCTGAACACTCAGAAAACCGGCAGCCTTTCGTTTTAGCGATAGCTAACCACTCAACAATTCCTGGCATGATCCACGATTCTCGACGTATTGACATTCCACTAGTTTCTCGTATCACAGTAACGTACGAAGTGGGGCAAAGAGATCACCCTTCATCTTCACCATGATCTAGAGCGTTTGTCCTCCCAACATTCGGATCAGGCTTTGGCAGCGGGTGTACCATCTCCCCTGCGGAACGCTCGATCACCGCAAATGTAAACCACGACGCAGGTAATAGTTGTAAGAAGCCTAAAAACCTGGTCAAGCTAGCATACTATGAAAATGGGCTATACGGACCATGTACCCCAGGCAAAACCTAGGCCGTGGTAGAGTTGATGGCAGTATTCTGTCTTTGTGCAATCGATGCCCCCGCACAGGTATTGGGTGATGACAATAGCACCAACAAGCCACAACACCCACGTCAGTCCCAAGCTGTCAAGGCGAACTATTCAATCTCCTGGCGATTGCATTCCTCACTCTCTACCTCGACTTCAAAGAAGAAGCTTGTCTTGATGGCATCTGTTCGTTCAGGAGGATATTTGCATCTGAATAAGGTCTCATAGAGGACTAGTAACAAGAGCAAAGGTCATTTATCAGTAAATTACGCACAGTCTTCTTATGAGCCGGGATTCCGATCGCGCCGTTTAATTTCGGTCAGGGTCGGCCTCTGGTACTTGCCGCTTGCACAGTGCCCAGCTATTCTGCCTCCATTGTATATAAGCACAATCTCTAGCTACAATTATAACAATAGTGAATTACTGATTTTTCTCAAATTCTAGTTGAGCAGGTTTGGCGCCGACCCCACTTACGGGATTCCCTTATGTATGTTGAATTCGGTCTGGGGATATTATAATTAACTCATTTCAGAAGTATTAATTTCGTCTTTAGCAATAGGAATAGTCCCATATACTAGGATTTTAGCGTGATATGACGGATAATTCTTTCAAGGCGGCGCTCTCCCGGCCGTTGAGGAACCTTCGATTGTGGCGTGGGTCTGTCTCAAGGGTACGAAGCTCTCACTGCTGCCTTCCTATGCTAAGAGCCCATAGAGGATTTCTTCCTCGCGGTCGTCATTCCCGTCTCTTATCCTCCCTATCGAGATATGGCTCGCAATCCTCGAATATCTTACTCGAAAGGAGATGAAATCTCTTGTGTCAACCTGCAAGCCCTTTCGTTTCGTTCTATTTCCTCTTTTCCGGCGCACAGCGGTGATTAACCTTAGTCGACCATGGTCATACGCCGAAGCCCCTATATCAATCGACCATCGACGTATGGTCACAAGCTTGACGGTGCGAATGAGTAGTCGACTACAGAAGGAAGTGTACGATAATGCCATCAATTTGCACTTCTCAAATCTTGCAGACTTCTCGAATCTCGTGGAGTTCCATTGGGCGCAACCTCACCACATCCCAAAGGAGATCTACCTCTTCCTTCGATCCCATTCTTCGTTGCGTGTCTTGAAAATCGAGAGCGAATTCGACGTCTTGTCTGAGTCCTTATGGAGGAACTTGACACTTCCACCGCCGCAGTGCGCGCTTAGTATGGCGTCTATCGAAAACTATGACATCATGAAGGATATCTTCCGACACGGCTCTGCATCGAACAGGACCATCACCCATCTGGTGATCCAAGACGCATACCTTCTCCAGGCTCTTGATGCCGAAACTGCCTTCCCATCGCTCGTTCATATAGATCTCCGTCTATCATTTGGGAAATTATACCTCCCCTTCCTGTTCAGGTTTTTAGACTCCAACCCAACCCTCGAGCGTATCAGGATCCGTGCATGGGCCGCGAACCCATGCAGGAGTACGCATGCAGGGCGAATACCAGCACTCCCACGCCTCAAGCATTTCACTGCAGAAGCAGCGAGCCACAGCCCATTCCTCTCTCTCATGTTCGGCAGGCGGACGTTAGACACTTTGATCCTGGGTGGCCCACTCTTGAACAGGGAAGAGATCCAAAGAATACCCTGGGAAGGATTGAAAGTTTTCAATGTTGCACTTGAGGACATAGTAGCCCAAAATGCGCTCATTGAGGTCTTGGGTTCAAGTGGGGAGATGGCGTGGCGAAATGTGACGATCCGAACATCCACCCTGGAATTATGGACTGATAACTTGGATGTAAGCAACATTCCCGCCTCGACAATTTAAACAACACATTTGACTCTTACCAGATCCTACACGAATTCCTCACAGCAATGGCCAATAAAACAACTCACCTCACGCACCTTTACATAATCAGCCTGTTCAACTATGAAAGCAACGCCATCCAACCAGCCAAAGAAGAGGCCATGAGCGCCCTACATAGTGTGGCTGAGCGTCTAAACGCGTTTCCTGGTTGGGTGGAAGTGACGGTTTCGTCTCATCGGGGCATGAGATCCATTCAATTTGTGCGAAGAAGGGCTGGAGGGGAGCGCTCTCAGTCCTTCATAGCATCGCGGTGGCTAGCTGAGTTTGAAGGGTATGGTATTCAAACTCAAGGTTGGATGCGCGAAAAATGAGGTTTTTCTCGCTGTGGAGCTACTGACTTCTAGAATGAGAACGTTCATGTAAGAGGCTAAGCACCAATTTGATAATAAGATAGTTGTGGGTAAAATAACAGCATACAGGTGCAACAGTTGAGGTGGGATACATGGGTCGAACTGAAGGTTTGGATACTATTTTTGAAGGGTACTGGTCAGGAATATCCGAGTAGAAATCAAAGAGCAGTGACACAGGGGCATTCTAACGAAACTCGCTACTCCCTCGAGCTGGATTAGACGACGAGCGAGCCTCGAGCACCGTCACCCCTGCGGAGAGCACGAAGTCCACAGATGATGACCATGATAAATGCAACAGTTGTCAAAAGCCTAGCAAAGAGTTAGAAGATAAGATATGGAGGATGGTGGCGTACCATTCGATCCAAGCAAATGCTTCCGCGGCATTGAGTTGATCGCAGTATACGATGCGTCGAGGGGTCGTTGTGCAGTTGATACCACCGCCGAGAGCAGTGGTAATGGAAGCGACACCGGCAGTCCAGAATATCCATGTCAAGAACAAGCTGTTCCCCACGTGTGAGCCGATCTCCACCGGGTGTGCCACAATCCAGCTGGACTTACAAGACGCCATGGCTCATGACACTGAGTAGGAGGCCAATAGAGGAACGGACGAATAGGAGACCGTATAAGGAGCAGAAGAGGACGGTCCACCAGGAGGCGAATACGAGGAACCGGATGCGGTCACGGACGGTGACGTCGAAGTAGTTATTGTTGTCGTTGAATTGCACAGAGAGCCAGGTGGTGATTGAACCCTCTATGATCCCAAAGAGTACGAGACCACCGAATAGGACTTTTCAGGAGGACTGTTAGAGAGCGCCTGCCTTGCTGCGGAGGCGGACGCACTTTTGTGACTGAGGCGGACGAGGTTATCGAAGGGCATCATGGTGATGATGATGATGATGGAGGTGTTTACTAGTGTCGCCGCAGCCGTTGGAAATTTTGGGTTCGAGAGGGTTCGAGTGGTTCGAGTTCAAACTAAGGAAATTCGGTCACCCAATCAAAGTCGCATGACGTCCCGGCACCCGCCTCACTGTCCTTGGAACCCCGCCTCGTTCCGGTCTATCCCGTGATCTATCCCGTGATCTCACTGTAACGCGAATCGTACAACCCCTGCTCTAATGCCAAGGGCGAGCTCGAATTATGCACGCAGGGCGAATACCCGCACCCCCACGCCTCAGACATTTCACTGCAGAAGCAACGTGCCACCGCCCTTTCCTCTCTCTCTCTTGTTTGGCAGGCGAACGCTAGACGCTTTGAGCCTGGGTGGCCAACTCTTGAATGCGGAAAAGATCCAAAGAATACCCTGGGAAAGGTTGAAGGTTATTGATGTCTCACTTGAGGACATAGTAGCGCAAAATGCGCTCATTGAGATCTATGGGCCAGCTCGCCACTGGCGACGACGAAGACGCCCACAGTCTCAGGCTTTGCAAATTTCTAGTCGCAGGAAAGGAAGTGGTGGAGGTTCCAGGGGATATCATCGTTAAAGTGGTTGCCGGTGCAAACCATTCCTGCTCGAAAATCCGCAGCCTTGCAACGGAGCCTGTGGGGAGCGGGCGATGGGTCAAACGGCCAGCTAGGACCACGGTTTCAGCATTCACCCGAGCTCCGCGGCGTGTATCATCCCCTTGATATCCCTCTTCCGAACGAACAGTGCCCAATCAGATATGTTTGTGCGGTTTGGGAGACAAGTTTCATTTGCGTCCGCGATGGGACCACTCATCGTGGTTACATACTCTCTTTTGGGTGCAATGATCATGGAATTCTTGGCTTCCCGTCTGGCGTCGACCCACTCGATGTTAAAACCGTTGATTTTTCATCCACGGGATACGAAAGGACAGAGGTGGCCTTATTTATCACAGGTGCCCGTACCGCATATGCTGTCACGAAGGATCTTCGCGTCGCGCAAACGAGAAGAGTACTTGTTAGTTGGGGAGCATCGAGGCACAATCAAATGACTATGTCACCTCTGGACGCCGAAACACAAACACCCCGTGTCCACCACAATTTCTCAAGAAATACAGCTTCCCCAGGATAGCGAAATTGCTATTGCTGCAGGTTTTCAGCACGCCCTCATTCTCACCACCTCCGGCCGACTCCTAGGACTCGGATCAAACAATAAAGGACAACTCGGCGTATCCACCTCTGTCATCCTTGAAGCGGGCAACCCCTCCAGTATCGGCGCGACCGACCTGGAATAGCTCCTTCATCCTCGATGAATCGTGGCGGACTTTCTTCGCATGCGGGAGTAACAATCACGGTTAGCTTGGGGGAGTGTTAGACCCTTGGTATTTGGCTACCGCATTTGTTGAGTGTACGGGTTGCTGTATAGGAGCCTGCATGTTTGGCTTTGTTTACCTCGTTGGTTAGCGTCCGCTTCCGGTCCATCGAGGTAAGATTGGTTCGCTCTACCTATATCACACGTACTCATATACCTGTAGTCTTATAGTTGTAACAGGTATAATATAATGTTGGTTAGCGTCCGCTTCCATCGAGTCTTATAGTTGTAACAGCATTGCTCCTGGATGCTTCGTGGTGGTCTGCCGCAGCGAGCATGTCTTGGTGCTTGCAAGGTCAGTCCGCATACATCTATGAAGATAGTATATATGATCCTTAGTACTGTGCAGGTTACTAACACGTTTCTCTGTCACAGAAATTCTGCACTCAAGCAAAAGCTACTCGGTTGGGGATGGAATAAACATAGGAGTCTGACACACAGAAAACGTGATGGCCCCTACGGTTATACCCACTCCGTCCCTCTCGATTCCTTCTGCCACCATTGAGATCAATCTGCCAAGGATCGTTGGTATTACTATAGGGCCGGATGTGGAACTAGCTGGTTCGCATTGGGGAGCTAAATCTGAGAATAGAAGTCAATCTACTGGCCAAAGTGCCCCCTCAAAACGTCGCTCTTAAACGGTTCAGCACGGATTTCTCAAAAGGTTCGCTATTTCATGAACCACCCATAAAATTATTTACAAAGTGCACTTGCAGAACTCTTTGACTCGGAAGTTGCACGTTCAACCTGCGTCCTCATTATTGAAAATCAAACCCTCTTGCACGAGAACAAACAACTCAACGCCTTGATGAAGGAGTACGTACGAAAAAACGCTAGAAACGGCAATGAACAAGTTCAGGACGCATGCTGTACATTTCATCCATCTGCCACTCCAGTTGCGAGTTGAAAGCGTGCTGATGCCCCACTCACTCCAGCAAGCAGCCTCGGCGCACGAACAAAACTTGATTCGACACCACGAAGCTCTTTTGCTTGCACAATAACACCAGTCCAATGCGACGTTCCAAACGTACAATTAATGATGACACCCTCCCCGATCGCGTTCGACAAGATACTCCCCGCATTACGTGCAACCGAAGCATCAGAAGAAAAAGCTTGGCAGCGGAGGATGGAACGTGAGCAGCAGGGAATCCAAGAAGATGTGGTCAGGAATCCGGACAAAGACGAAGGAGCACCGTATGCAAGGATCGGAACTGATCCAATTGGAGCGCTGGACTAGCGACGGACGGACGACGCCGCGAGCGACCTTGTCAGCCCTTGAAGCTCTGGAGCCCGATCCCGCTCAACCGGACTCTCATCGTGATACGAACCACGTATGTCACGATGACGACGATGACGACGATGACGACGACATTCCGCTATCAGAAAAGGACCGGACTTAGTCGCCGACCGTGAACTGCAGATTTTGCAGTTTGAAGTGCAGAGCGCCGCACTCCGCACTCCGCGCCCGGCTGGGAATCGATCCACGAGAAACGAATGGGGGATTGATGGACACTCGCGGGACACTGCTACGGACCGACCCGTTTATAAACTACGCGGAGGCAGTCGTGGGTCCGAAGGATTCGAGAGCGTCGAGTTGTGTGCGTGACAACGTGCCCAGTGGCAACGTGTGGGACGATATAAATGGTCGACCTGGTCTCGGAGGAGGCGCCGACGGGGCACTTGGAGGCGACAGGGAACCTAGAGTCGTTATGGCACCGCTTGGGGTTGGAATCACGGCGAGCAATCCTTCTGTGCAATCCCAGCCCAGCAGCAACCGACAGGGCCTAGCACTGGGGCATCGGGAAGTGTACAAGGGTGGTTTGGAATCTCGTTTGGATCGGGTAGCAGTCAGCAATACCAACACCAACACCAGCAGCCACCTCAACTATTACACCCGAACAGCGCTGCTTAGCAGCGCCCAATATTCCTCCCCTCACGCGGGAACTTGAGGCAATCTACCCGAGGGCTCGTTGGACCGGTGAATACAAGCAGTGTTCTTAGAACTACCCCCTCGTTCTATAGTATTAGTCAGGGGAGCCAGATACCAGTGAGTGCTCCGCCGGGGTTTGGTGATGCCACTTGCCACTTATCGACGGAAAAGACTCGATTTTGGTGGGGGCCTGCCGCGTCTATGACGGCGGCAAGACGTCTGAGCGTTGGATCGTAATATGCTCGTAGAATGTAGGGAATGCACTTGGTTTCTACAGCCGGATCGAAGGTTCGGAAACTGTGCAGTACCCGTTTATTTTGTACAATCCCTCGGGTACCATAGTGTGCTCTTTTATTCGCTTCAGCGGTGTGGCACAACGGCCTCGAAGCCTTGCGCCCAAAGTGCTTTCCCCCTGTGCCAAAATTAACACCAACGGCAGACGCCGTTAGTCGATGGCTGCACACTCCTCTATAGCAACCCGGTTTTAGTCGCTCAATAATATATTTCAGTTGCGCTAGTGTTGGTCGTGGACCGGGCCGGATCGAAGATCTCCTCAGGGCCAGCCTCGTCAACACAGGAAGCCTTTTTCAAAATTGAAATAATTCCTTACGGGCCCTTGTTGCATCTTTCACTGTGTTTGGTCCTCAAGCAATAAGGCCCGTTTCTTGGAGCGTCATACTCCTGTTCCAGCCTCCGCCCGACACTGCAGGATTCGACCGCAGCGGACACACCCTATCGCTCGTTCAGCTCCCGTGATGGTGCCCACTCACTGTATCTCACAAAACATTCACAAAAGGCTGTTTCACGCTGGACGTCGGGGAGTGGTGAGCTAGGATGAAGTGATGGTGCTGTGGATCGGAGCCAAAGGCAACAGGATATACACGACGCATGAAATAGAGTAGGTCATTTATAATTGAAGGCCGATAGTTAACTAGTGAAAGCTCAGTGGTGAGTACTTTCGAAGCCGCCGATATTATGTACCTAATATTACGCGACATATGACACTAGGTGAACAGTCGATGGTATCAATTGTTTGGAACGTCAACCATCTTACAGAAACGATCCAAAGTGCACCGCCTGAGGGCTGGTGCCTTCACTTACAGAGATTTCATCGTTGCGTGCCATGATGGACGTAGGAATGTTCCCAACATGTGACACGATCGCCATCGGGACCTAATTCGCCAGGTGACGCCCCTGGAATACGTTCACAATCATTATTAGGCGTTGATCGGTTTATTACAGGATGATTGGCGCCCCACGTGAAATTGCGTTCCACCACTTTGAACCTGCCACCGCACCCAATTAGCACTCTGAACAACTGAAGCCTATCCGTCGTAGTGATGGCCGAAACAAGACCCATTTTGTCCCTCGTCAATGAGGAGACGGCGCTCCTCAAGTGGTTTGAGGCATTCATGCGCGGAAGGTGCGGGGTCCTCTTGCTGCGTCCATCGCCTAATTCCTACTAATCGATCATCAGAGTCGAACTGGAGCAACAAACGTATGCCGACAACGGCATAGTTCACGAACCTGCCACTAATTGTCGAGAAAGGATTTTGGGGCTTCAGGCGTTGCTTGAAGGGTCGCCCCCTCTACTTGATTGCAAGCTGTTGTGGCATCGTGCCTTCGAGAAGCTTCTGAATGGTACTCGACATGGTTCGGAACTTCGCTGGGCAATTGAGATCAGAGACTAAACCCAACGGCAGAACTGCGCGCTCGAATAGAAGAGCTGGAAAGGTTGAAGGATCAAATGCAAGCCGTGGGAATGTCCATCGCCGAGACCGTGAGCGACGGGACCTTAATTCTAAATCACGACACCAATCCCGTTCCATCAGGATGCGTATATTCGTAACCTAAATTTTCAGTTTGAAATAGTCGAATCAACAGAGGGTGTCGACTCTGCTCAAGCTGCCACAGCGACTTTGCACAAAGATTGGCTTGATATCAAATCGGTCGATGTCAGTGTCCAAAATACCCTGTCCAATTTGTTTTCTTCGAGTCGAGCTCAAAAGGAAAAACTGGAAAACAAGAAATCACTGAAATCAAGTGTGGCATTCGCGAAGTATTACAACCAAGGTGGAGCATGGAAGAGTGACCACCAGGCCTACCTGATGCCGATTTCCAGATCTGACATACCGCCGCATGGTACACCAGCAGCAACAAAGCCAGGAATACTTCAACTCAATCCCGGACCGAGTTCAGGATTGACTTGCAATCACAGGAGTATGGGACTAAATATTGGACTGCTCTGCTTGACATAGGAATGGTGATGGAGTCATTTGAAAACTACCTTCGGTATTTCTAGAAGCAATATTGGGACCGGACGCTCTGACCACTAATTTCATTACAAGGAACATATCAAGCACTTGTAATTCTTCTGGATCAGCACTCTGGGCATCAGCCAAGAATATCAAGCCTCTTGTTGATGTACACTGTCATACGGAGGCAATTGAGTTTGTGTATCACTGTTAAGCTTCGTACTGGCTTCGGACTATAATTCCGGAAAGTTTCGCTTTCGCGGCTGCTGGTTCCACAGGAGTAATAATCAGATTGAAATGGAACTAAAGGGCTAACTGGAAATGGGGGAACTAGGTCAATAATCCGACTGGACTTTATTCGTCATGTACATAGGGTTTAAATAGAAAAGAGCGTAACAATGACGGAAGAATTGTAAAGACTAAAATGAAAGGCAGGAAGATGAGAACTGTGGTCAGATGACTACAGGGTGAATCGAATAGAATCAGAAACATAACTATGACGAGAACTACTCTACTGCGGGTGCGGAATCGGGGGAAAGAGCGGAAGATAGGAGTCGGGAGAATGAGGGAGAAGTGGCGTAGCAAACAGATGACTCGAGAC